>Ga0302314_10003907_pt1 | contig 27388 bp, 19 predicted proteins | sample III_Palsa_N2_3_FD_200533 | JGI IMG/M metagenome (GOLD analysis project Ga0302314, IMG submission 200533) | Peat permafrost microbial communities from Stordalen Mire near Abisko, Sweden - III_Palsa_N2_3 | ecosystem: Environmental > Terrestrial > Soil > Palsa > Peat permafrost | place: Sweden...
GCGGATGTGGCTGAAGGGGACACGCAGCGTGCTGCCGCCCGACGGGGCGAGGGTGAACACCCCGTCGCTAACGGCCACATCGGCGCTGCCGTTCTCGACGTCTCCGCCAGCGGCGGAGATTATCCGGTACTGAGCAGCGCTCATGGGGCTATCCGGCCGCCGTGCCGCACTCGCTGCAGAACTTCGCGCCGTTCAGCGTGGTGCCGCAGTTCGGGCAGAACTTTCCCGCCGATGGCGCCGCGGCCAGGCCGGTGCCGCAATTCTTGCAGAACTTCCCGCCGCCGCTATCTTGCCCGCAGGACGGGCATGCGCCGGTCCCTTGGTCGCGGTAGTTGATGTCCTTGGTCCAGTCCTGCGACTGGATCTTCTGATTCAGCTGATTGACCTGCGCCGCCGCCTGCATACCGGCGATTTCCTGGTCGAGCTTGGGCGCACAGGTCACGCAGAGCCCGCGCTCCGTGTTCCAGCACACCTGGCCGCACACCCATTGCCCACAGCGATTGCACTGGTGAAAATGCGGCTGCATCTCTTCGACGGCCTTGGCGAGCGCCTTGTCGCGGGTCGAGCCGCGGACGGTGCTCCGCATGAACTCGGCGTCCCAGCCAAGCTGGGAGGCCCGCTCCCCGATGGTTCCGCCGACCATGTCGCCGCCGAGCCTGAGCAGCCGACCGCCGAACCCGGTCACCGAGTGCTGGAAAGTGGAGCTGTACCCGTTGCCGCACCGGCGGCAGAAGAACTCGAACTGATAACCATCGTCGCTGCTGCGATCCTGGTAATTGTCCGTGAAGAAGATCATCTCAGCCATGCATCTCTCCTGATCCTTGCAGCGGCAAGGGAACGATAGCAGGTCATGACGGCGGTAAAACGGCATAAAAGACTTACCGGCATGGAATCCTGGAGCTGACGGGATGATGCGGGGGTGTCGTCGCCCGCGCCCCATAGGGCGCGGGCGACTTCATGGCGAATAAGGCCTAGCTGGACGGGGTGTTGTACCCGCTGTGCGGCACGCCCAGGTACGGGAACTGGGTCAGGTACGGGACGTCGAGGTCGGCGGGGGTGAGCCCGTCGGTTACGGCGCTTGCGGCGGCGTCCGGGGTGTAGGACTTGTCGACAAGGGCGTAGGTGGCTCCGGCCAGGGCGCGCAGCTCGACGGCGACCACGTCGTCGAAGACGCGGCGGCCGTTCGGGAACCCGGCGAGGTCGCCGCCGAGGATCCCGTAGATGCTCGGCTTGCTTGACGGCATGACCGCGACGTTCAGGCGGAGCATGTCCGCCTGGGTGGCGCCGGTGTAGTTCTGGAAGCCGGCGATGATCCCCGCCGGGATGCCCGTCAGCAGGATCGCCTCAAGGTCCGCGCGGGCCTTGCCCGACGCGTTGAGCGCCGCCAGGTTGGGGAAGACCCCCGGGTACAGCGTGGGCAGCAGCTCGGAAAACCCCGGATGGGCGACGTAAGACGCGAACTGCTTGTCGTGCCCGGGAATCTGGGTGTTCCAGTAGTCCTTCTTGCCCATCGGGATGAGCACCTCGTTGACCAGCGGGTTACCGAGCCGCGAGACCTGAAGATACGGGCCGTTGTTCACGTAGAGCTTGTGGTCGGTGTCGTACACCCGGGCGCGATGGCGGCTCGCCGTGGTCCAGATGCCGATTGACGCCTTCGGGTCGGTGACGCCGGTTGGCTTATGGCCGCCGTCGGTCAGGTCGGTGATCGGCACCTGGATGGCGATGGAGTGGACGTTGAGGTTCTTGGTCGCGTTCACTCCGGGGCCGTTGGTCGGGAACTTCGACAGGCCGAAGTGGTTGTGCGCGCTGGCGAACGGGCGCAGGTCCCCGAGGTCGAAGATCGAGCCGAGGTCGACGTAGAAGCCATCGGCGCGCTGGCCGGCGTACACCTTCCTGCCGCCCGGCAGGTTATGGACGGCTTCGCTGGCGAGCTTGTCGTAGTTCGGTGTGGACAGCGGTCCGATGTTGCACGGCGGGCAGAGCAGGGCCGTGGCGAGCGTCTCGGTCTGCCCGTGCTCATCCCTGACGACGCTGTAGGTCTCGCGGCGGTTCCAGTTCTTACTGTCCAGGGACTCGATCGGGCCGGTGTTGTACAGGAACGTGTCCAGGTTGGCCACCGAGTAGCCGAACCGGAACAGGTACGTCACGTCGGACAGGCCGTCGCCGTCGTTGTCGATGTGGATCTGGTAAAGCACGTCATCGCCGAACTCGTAGAAGTTCGGGCCGCCCGCCGGTCCCTGGAGCGGGACGTAGTTGGCGATCAGCGTGACGGTGTCGGGCTTGTCGGGGCTGACGAACGCGTAGACGTCCGAGCTGTCGGCCACCGGGTCCTTGGAGATCCCCGGTGCCTCGCGATGGGAAGACATGTAAAAGCCTCACTCCGTGTTTTCGAGGTGGTTGGCCGACTCGCTGGCCGGCTCAGTCGAAGATGCCCGCTGTGGCGCTGGGCTCAGTGGGCGGCCCGGGCGAGCCGGACGGCGAGCTGGTGGTCGGTGAAGCGCACGTGCCGTTCGCCGGTGTACAGGTCGACCACGCCGGTGCGGGGGTCATGGACGTGCACGATCAAAGGCTCCTCGTGCGCGGCGGAGCGGGTGTCGTCCTTGTTCGGCGCTGCGGTGGCCGCTGCCGCGGGCCCGGCGACCGCCTCTGCGAGCATCCCCGCTGCCAGTCCGGCGGCGGGGATGCTCGCGGCGCCACGCAGCATCCCCCGCCGGGTAGGCCCCGGAACCGCTTCTTCGCGCCTGGCTTCTGCTGGTTCCCGATCGGGCATAGTTCCCTACTTTCAGGTTCTGATACACGAAAAGTGATCACGTTATCACTCTGAGTACCTGCTATTCGGAGCCCTGTCGCTGACGGATTGCCACGGACCGCTTTTTTTCTTGCCACGTTTGTGCTGGTGAAACGGCATTTGGCGGGTGCTCACGATCGACGTTGCGCTGGCCGCGTGCCTAGGCTTGCGCCCGTGAGGCTGGGAGTAGTCCAGCCCGTGCTGATGGTCAGCGCGGTGTTAGCCGGAATGCGCGCGCTCCCGCCGCCCAGGCCAGCCGTAGATCGGCCGGGTCGGGGTCGCCCGCCGCGCCGAAGCCGATGTTGTTGAACTTGGCGAAGTTGTGGTTGTCGAGGCACATCACGGCATAGGCCCCCACAACCCTCGCCTCGTCGGTAAGCACCTCAACATCGGCGAGCCGCCGACGGCCCTTTAGCCGGATCGATACCGGTTCCCCGGTGCGAAGGTTCCGCCCCCAGCCGAACGGCGTCCCAACGAGCAGGATGCCCTCATGCCTGGTGTAGGCGACAGGGACCGTGTAGTGCCGCCCGGACTTGCGGCCAACGACGTAGACCGTGACGAGCCGGTTGCCGACGACCCGGCACGCAAGCGGCGTGCGCAGCAGTCCCCGCACGATGCGATTGACCAGGCCCTGCACCGCCAAGGTCTGCGCCTGCTTGCGTGGTGCCGTGGGCGGGCCGCCTGAGACTGACGCATCGGTCATTAGCTTGCTCCTTCTTTTCGCTGTTACCTCGACCCCGTCTGGATCGTCATTGGGTATGACGAGCGGCAGCGGAGGAAGGTAACAGTGGACAGCACCAACTGGTCGGCAGCTCAGTTCGAGGCGCACCGCCCGCAGTTGCGGGCCGTGGCCTACCGGATGCTTGGCTCGCTGAGCGAGGCAGACGACGCCGTGCAGGAGTCCTGGCTGCGGCTGTCCCGCTCCGGAGCCGACGACATAGTCAATCTCCGTGCGTGGCTGACCACCGTCGTGTCCCGGGTCTGCCTGGACATGCTGCGCGCTCGTACGGCGCGCCGCGAGGACCCGCTGGACGTGCACGTGCCGGACCCGGTCGTTACCGAGGCAAGCGACGACCCGGAAGAACACGCGCTGCTAGCCGACTCGGTCGGCCTCGCCCTGCTAGTCGTCCTCGACACCCTGTCGCCCACCGAACGCCTCGCCTTCGTCCTACACGACATCTTCGCCGTCCCGTTTGACCAGATAGGCGGCATCCTCGACCGTTCCCCGGCCGCGGCCAAGCAACTGGCCAGCCGGGCCAGGCAACGACTGCGCGGCGCCACCCCGGCCACCGCCACCGATCCCTCCAGGCAACGCGAGATCGTCGATGCCTTCCATGCCGCCGCGCGCGAGGGCGACTTGGCCGGCCTGCTCGCCGTGCTCGCACCTGACGTCGTGCTGCGGGCCGACGCCGGCGCCGGCCCGCTCGGGCCATCCCGGCTCATCCGGGGCGCGGAAGAGGTGGCCGCCGAGGCGATCCAATTCGCGGCACTGGCCCGCTTCGCCCGCCCGGTGCTCGTCAATGGCGCTCCAGGCTTCCTCGTCGCACCGCACGGCCAGCCATTCGCCCTGATCGGCCTGACCACCAAGCACGACAAGATCACCGAGATCGACATACTCGCCGACCCCGAGCGGCTCAATCGCCTGGACCTCCCAGCCCCGCAAGCACCCGAGCCCGGCAGCGCGGATACAGGTGCGTGATCGTGACATGCTGGCGTTGTGGGCCTTACAGGTACCGCGTCGGCCGTTAGGCTGGCCCGCATTCGTAGCCCGCTCGATCCCGGAGGAGCCATGACAAGCGTCTACGACAGCGAGCGTCTGGCGGCGGCCTACGCCTTCGACCGGCCCCCGATACACCAGCAGATCCTCCGATCGGCTCGCTCGGCTCGGCGGGCCGATCAGGCCCTGGACGTAGGGTGCGGCGCAGGTTTGTCTACCGCTGCCCTCGCGCCTATGGCCCGGCAGGTTATCGGTCTGGAACCGATCCCAACCATGCTCGCGCATCGGCGGACCATCGCGCCGCACGCCAGGTTTGTCATCGGCCAGGCGGAGCGGCTGCCGTTCACGGCCGGGTCATTCGACCTGGTCACAGCGGCAGGCTCGCTGAACTACACCGACCTACCGTCGGCGTTCGCCGAGATAGCGCGCGTGCTGACCAGGGACGGAACGTTCCTGCTGTACGACTTTTCCGTCGGTTGACGCTCGGTGAGCGGCGACGCGCTTGCGGCCTGGTTCGCCTCGTTCGAGCAACGGTTCCAATGGCCGCCTGGTTGGCAGCCTTTTGACGTGCGCGAGTTGCCGCTCGCCGCATATGGCTTGCGCCTGCTCGACTACACCGAAGTCGAGACCAGGCTGCCGATGACATTCGATGCTTACCTGCGCTACATGCTCAGCGAGGTCAACGTGGACAATGCCATAGCGCGCGGTGCCTACAGCGCCGAAGAGGCCCGCGACTGGTGCCGAGAGACGCTGCAGGCAGTCTTCGCGGCCGGCGAAATGACCGTAGTCATCCCTGGATACGTTGCCACGCTTGCTTGCACAGCCGACGAATGACGGCGGGCGGCGGAGCCCACTCAAACAGCGGAACGCTCCACGAGGGTGCCCGAGCTCAGCAGGCCTGGATGAGAACGATGGCAGCCGCCAGGGGTCGCAGCGGCGGTATGGCCAGGCCGATCTCGGCCAAGGCCGCACCGGAGACCTGCACACCGGGCGTCTGGTCAGCCGCCAGGCCTGCCCGATGGAGCAGCCGCTCTCCGAGCGTGACCTCGGTCGCACGGTACCGGCGCGCCGGGTCGAGACCGGGGATCCTCATGTCCGCCGTCTGATCGCTGTTTGGCCCGGCTAGCTGCACGTAACACAGCAGCGCGGCGGACTGGTCGGCCGCAACGACGCCATGCATCCACGCGGTGTCGTCAACGGTGTCTAGCCGGATCATCCGGCCGGAGTGAATCAGGCCACGGTGCCGCTTGTACAGCTCGATCCAGGCGGCGAGCTTGTCAAGCTCCTCGTCGCTCGCCTGGGTGATATCCCACTCGATGCCCAGGTGCCCGAACAGGGCCGTGGCACAACGCAGCGACAGCGGCATGTATCGGCCGGTCTGGTGTGAGAACGGCGCGGACACGTGCGCCCCGAGGTACTCCGGCGGCACGAGCTGGCCGGTCCAGCGCTGGATCGACTGCCTGGCAAGCGCGTCGGTCATGTCGGACGTCCAGACACGCTCGAACCGCTCAAGGATGGCCAGGTCGATCCGGCCGCCGCCGGCCGCGCACGATTCCCACTCCACCTCCGGATGCCGCCGGCGCAGCCGGTCCACCAGCGCGTAGACGGCCAGCGTCTGAGCATGCGCGGCCGGTACGGCCGCGCGGAGGCCGGAACCGGCATCGATGACGTCCCGGTTGCAGTCCCACTTGACGTACGAGATCGGGTACTCAGAAAGCAAGGCGCTGATCCGGTCGAACAGGTAGTCGGCGACCTCGGGCCTGGTCAGGTCGAGGACGAGCTGGTGGCGCTGTAGCGGCGGCACCCGCCCGCCGGCGGACAGGATCCAGTCCGGGTGGGCACGGTACAGCTCGGAGTCCGGGTTCACCATCTCGGGCTCGAACCACAGGCCGAACTGCATGCCGCGGGCTCGCACGTGGTCCGCGAGCCGGTGCAGCCCGCCGGGCCAGACCGCCTCGTCGACCTGCCAGTCCCCCAGGCCGGCCCGGTCGCTGCGGCGTCCGGTGAACCAGCCATCGTCTAGCACGTACCGTTCCACACCGATGCCCGCGGCGATGTCCGCCAACTGGGCCAGAGCGGGGAAATCGTGCCGGAAATAGACCGCTTCCCAGACGTTCAGGTTCACCGGCCGCGGCGTGCGCGGGTGCGCGGGCAGCGAGCGCAGGTAACCGTGGAACTGGGCGGCCAGGCCGTCAAGCCCGGCCCGGCTCGCGGCAAAAAAGACCCAGGGCGTCGCGTACGTCTCCCCCTCGGCCAGGCTGATCTCACCGGGCAGCAGCAGCGTCCCTCGCGCAGCCACAGTCCGTCGCCAAGCTGGTGGCGCTGGGGTATCCGCTCGGCCGTCTGCCTGCCGGTGAAGTCGAGCACCTCCCTGGCCCGCGCGGGCAGCGGGAAGACCACCTCCAGGCTGTCTACCACGTACGGCTGCGGCCCCGTATTGGTCAGCGTGTGCCTGACCCGGATCGCGCCGCCAGGCACCGCCTCGGCCTCGGTGACCAGCCGCAGGCCGGCCGTCACGTCTTCGGCGCAGACCTCGGCCCGGCGGCCGTCTGACTCAATGCCTGTCGGCAGGAAGACCGGCGACCAGTCACGCCCGGCTACCGGGCGGTTACCCGCGTCCAGCCGGTGGCCGGACAGGCCAGGACGGCCGAACCAGCCAAGGCCATGCTCGGGCAGCAGCGCGCACGGCCGGACCGCGGCAAGCAGCGCGGCCGCGTCGGCGGGGTCAAGCCCGGCGGCGGGCATCGGCCCGGCCCAGACGGCAGGCAACGAACCCGGCTTCTTGAAAAGGATCAGCCCGGTGCTTGCGAGCGTATCGGACCAGGCGACGAGCAGCGGGCCGTTCGCTGAATCCGGGTCAGGCGGTAGAGAGAACGCAGCCGACATCGGTCTCCCCGTTACGCAGGGCGGTGATCACTGGTTCGGTACCCAGCCGGGCCGGGCTGAAATCTCGAAGATCATACAAGGGCTGAGCGGCCCCGCCGACCTCGGTGGGCGGGTAGTTGCGGTTGCCGTGGAACCACGCGTCCGTTCGGGCTAAGGGGTATTGATTTTCCCGAACGGACGCGGCCGACTGCCGCACCGCTCGCTGAGACCCGCGGCGCGGCAGACGGGAAGCGGGGCAGTTCCGGCCGGGCGCGCGGACGCCGGATCGTGGTCCCCGCATGCTAGCGGCTTAAGGAACAATGTTCTGGCGCTGGAAACCTGTCGAACCGGTTGCTGCTGTCATCCGTTGCCAATGGAGATGGCCGCCATTGCCAATGACGCCGGCCATCACCAGACGCCGACGGCCGCGGGTGGTGAGCAGTGCCCATCGATTCCGACCCCGACACGCCCGACCGCTCCCGCGAGACCCCCGCCGCACCGGATAGGCGGGGCAGCCGGGAAATACCGGGTGGCCGGGAACCGTGCGAGGGGCCGGAGGCCGCAGGCTTCCGGCAGCAGCAGATCGCCGAGCACGTCCGTTACCACCGCGTCGTCGATGCCGCCTACCAGACCGCTGCGAAGCAGGCATGGGCTAAGGCGGTCCCGGAACTGCGGGCAGCCCGGGAAGAGCACGCAGAGAAATTTCCGGAGCGGACCCGGCCGACTCCGCGCACCCAGACCGATGGCGGTTGGGCAGCAGACGGCAACCGCGGGCTCCCCCAGAAGAGAACGCCGAAGCCACCAAGGCGTGCGCCGACCTCCGCGACGAGGCCGACCAGGTCATCCTCCCGGCGGTGCGCCGCGTGGAGGCAGCCAGCCCGGACGGTCGCCTGGCGGGCCTTGAGCACATGCTGAAGGGCGAAGACCGCCTGAAGGAGAAGATCGCGGATGAACTGCTCGCGAAGCCAGGGAAGACAGTCAGAGAAGCCATGAGCGAAGTCGCGGATCCCGTCCGGTTCACACTCTCGGGAAATCGATAGCGCTGAGTATCTGACCGGCTCTGACCGGTCAGATACTCAGCGCTAATTGGATCTTGTGGTGCTTATCCGCATAAATCCGGCACAGCCCGCACGGGTTAGCGCACATCGCGCCCATGCGGCAACCAGCGGCGCCCGCCATAATGGGGATGGTGAGACCGAGGCCGCCGGGGCGCGGGCCGCTGGGCGCAGGCGCGCTGCTCGACCTCCTTGAGCCTGGCTGGCGGCGCGATCTGAGCGCAGGGGCACGGGCCGCAGCCGTCGAGGTCGAAGCGGACCTCCTTGACGCCGCGGCCAGGGCGCTTGGTGACCAGGCGCGCAGCCAGTCGCCCGTCCAGACGGCGCGGAAATGGCCGGCCTGCGTGATCGTCGCGATGGCCCGGGTCGCGGGCGCCGGTGACCGCGACGGAAGCGACCGCGACGGAAACTTCTGGCCCGGCTGGCACCGGGCGGCCGGGATCCGGGTGACCCGGCGTTCGGCCGAAGAGTGGGGCCAGGCGTTCCTCGCCGCGCTTGCCCTGCTCGGAAGCGCGTCGGGCGCCGTACAAGACACAGGCACCCAAGACACGGGCACCGCGCGGGACGCGATCCTCGCCCACGCCAAACCGCCGCCGGACCTGGGCCTGCCGCAGACCGCGGACGCAATCGAGGGACCGCGCCTTGACCCTTTCGGCCTGGGCGTGCTGCTGGCCGAACGACCCGCGCTGCCGGAGGATGTCGTCGATCCCGCCGACCCGCTGCTGGTCTTCGACGAAAACGGCGAGCGCGCCGGCCCGGAACTGCCCGCTGAACGTGTCTGGGTGTTGCACCCGGCCGACGCGGGCCTCCGTTCCGATGTCCCGCCGCGAATCATGGTGACCAGCCGACTGCCGCTCACCTGGCGTGGCTGGCGGCTTCTTCAGCTTGACCTGCACGGAGTCACCTGGATTGAGCTGGCAGGGCGGGACGACCACGGCAGAACCCCACGGCGCCACCCGGTGCGCGGCCGCTCCAAGCCGGGGCTTCGCACCGGCCCGCCGGTGCCCGGCGTGACAGTGCCCGGCGTAACAGCGAGAACCGGTGGGCCGGTGTTCGCGAATCCCCCGGCCGTGCTGCTGCCTCCCGGACCGGGCCGCTGGCGCGTCGAGGTCCGCCGGGCCGGGACGGACGCCGTGCTCAGCAGCCTGATCGCGGATGGCGATGACTGGCGGCCTGAGCGGCTCTGGCAGCGAGTGGCCCGGCCCTTGCTTGGGGAACTGACGGTCACCGTGACCGCCGCGGATGGCGGGGCCAGGCCCGGGACGCGCCGCACGCTGATCATCGCGGAGGGGCTCGTCGCCAGCTACTTCCCCACGCCACGGCTGACCGCCGACCACGGTCTTGAAGCGGCCGAGGTGGCCCTGGCCGCCCCGCCAGGGATGACGGTCTCACCGCAGGCGGCGCCGGTCCCGGCCGAGTCCGTCACGGTCGAGGTCACGTGTATCGCCGCGCAGGTCCTGCAGCGGCTGCGGGTGACACCGCCGCACATAAGGATCCGGATCGAGCCGGAACCCGGCGGCACGGAAACGCCCAGCCGGTGGCACCACGCGGGCCCACTCCTGCTCGAAACCGCCGACCTGTGGCACGGCGGCGCGCTCAGCATCGACCTGCCGGGCATCGACCGTGACCCGCCCGTCGAGGTCGTTGGCCGGGACGGCAAGGTCGTCCAGGTGCTCGATCCGACCAGGCAGGGCCGGTACCCGCTGCGCCGGATGACGGACACGGTGACCGCTCACGGCGGCGCCAGCCTGCGGATCACCGTCGGCGGGCGCACGGCCACGATCGCGCGGATCACCGCTCCAGACGGCGCGGCTGACCCGTGGGTAAGCCCGGCCCAGTAACGGGAACCACCCGACCGCTGCGCATGCTTCTCCTAAGCTACAGAAAATGGACGTCGTCGCCACCAGCACCCACCTGGGCGTTACTTACCGCCGTTACCTGCGGTCGCTGCTGCCCGTGCGGGAGCCCGCGCTCGCCGCGGCGCTGCGGGACGCCATTCAGGGCAGCCCGTTGCTGACAAAGGGACCGATCCTTGAGGCGACGCCGCCGTACCAGACCGGTGCCAGCCTGCGCGAGCTGATCGCTGACGGGGTGTTTGACCCGGCGTTCGCCAGGCTCGGCGGGCCTGCCCTGCCGCTTGACCGCCCGCTGTACCTGCATCAGGAACAGGCGATCCGCAAGGCCGCCGCGGGCCGCAACCTGGTGGTCGCGACCGGGACAGGATCGGGGAAGACCGAATGCTTCCTGCTTCCTGTGCTGTCGGAGCTCATCGCCGAGCACACCGCAGGCACCCTCGGGCCCGGCGTCCGCGCGCTGTTGCTTTACCCGATGAACGCGCTCGCCAACGACCAGGTGCGGAGGCTACGCCAGGTCCTGGCGGGATTCCCGCACGTTACGTTCGGGCGGTACACGGGAGATACTCCGGAGCGGGCGAGCGAGGGCGCATCGCTGTTCGAGGAGCTGAATCCCGGGGAGACCCGGCTGCCTGGCGAGCTGCTCAGCCGCGAGGAGATGCGGGACAGCCCGCCGAACCTGCTGCTCACCAACTACGCGATGCTTGAGTACCTGCTGCTGCGTCCGGCGGACATCGAACTGTTCGAGGGCAAGCACGGCGGACGCTGGCGGTTCGTCGTGCTCGACGAGGCGCACGTCTACGACGGGGCGAAGGCAGAGGAAGTGGGGATGCTGCTGCGCCGCCTCCGCGAGCGCGTGGGCCGGAGCTCAATCGATGATCCCGAACGGACGGGGGTGACTCCCCATCCCAAATACCGGTTCCAGGCCATCGCGACCAGCGCTACGGTCGGTGACCGGCCGCAGGCTGTGATGGACTTCGCCGCCAAGCTGTTCGATGCGCCCTTCGAGTGGCGTGACGGTGACCCCGCGCGGCAGGATCTCATCCGGGCGGCCCGGGTGGCGGTGCCTGACGGGCCGTTCTGGGGGCCGCTGCCGGCGGCGGAATACCTGCGGCTCGCGGCGGCCGACGATCCGGCAGCCGAACTGGCCGCGCTTGCCGACGCGCACCCGGCGGGCCCAAACCCGGCAGGCACTGACCCGGCCACGATCCTCGGCCGCGAGCAGTCGCTTGGACGCGTGCGCAAGCTGCTATCGGAGGCGCCGCGAGTGTTCGGCGACCTCGCCGCGGCGGCGTTCCCCGACACGCCGCGCCAGGAGGCCCAGGCCGGGCTTGGCGCACTCGTCGCGCTCGGCGCTCGGGTCCGCGATACCGCGGGAACGCCAGTGCTGTCTGCCCGATATCACTTGTTCGCCAGGGCCACCGAGGGCGCGTTCACCTGCCTGGCCCCGGACGGGCCGCATGTGGCACTGGCGCGGCGGGAAATCTGCCCGGACTGCCAGCGGGCGGTCTTCGAGTTCGGCAGCTGCAAGCGGTGCGGCGCGGTGTACCTGGCCGGGACTATCGACAGGGATGCCGACGGCGAGCGGTTCACCTCGCGCGTGGTCCGCGGCGACCGGCGGAGTTGGCTGCTGCTCGGCGAGGCCGACCAGGTCGCGGACGAGGACGACGAGATCCTCGAGGAGGGGAGCGTCTTCGGGGCGGACGCGGCCGACGCGGTGCTCTGCGCTGGCTGCGGCAAGCTGTATCCCCCTGGGGGGCTGTATAGCCCCGGGGGGGCAGTTCTCCAGCATGGGGGGCTCCCGCCCCCCATCCCCCCTGGCCCCCGGGATCCCCCCGCGCATGGGGGGGCTACCCGCCCCCCCATATCCCCCCCGGCCCCCTGCGGCGGCTGCGCCGCCGCGAGCCCGCGGGCGGTGCGGCGGATGCCTGCCCGGTCTGGCGCGCCCCGCAGCTGCCTGGCCTGCGGCGCGCGCGGCGCCGGGATGATCCGGCTCTTCGAGAGCGGCAACGAGGCGTCCGCGGCCGTGCTGGCCACCGCGCTGTACCAGGCGCTGCCGGCGGAGCCCGACCAGGCAGATCGTCCCGGCGGAGGCCGCAAGCTCCTCGCGTTCAGCGACAGCCGACAGGCCGCCGCGTTCTTCGCGCCATATCTGGAGTCCAGTCACTCCCTGGTGCAGCAGCGCCGACTGATTCTCGACGGGCTGGCCCGGTCCACCGCGCGCGACGCGACCTGCACGGTCGACGACCTGATCGAGGCGACCGCCGCCGTGGCCGGCGAGGCCGGGGCGTTCTCCCGCCGTGAGTCTCGCCAGGGGCGCCGCAGGGAGACCGCCCGCTGGGTGATGCGCGAACTGATGGCTCTCGACGAGCGGCAGTCACTCGAGGGCCTGGGGCTGCTCCGGGCCGGCCTGGACACCGACCCGTCCTGGCGTCCGCCAGGCCCGCTGCTCGACCTCGGGCTCACCAGCGCGGAGTGCTGGCTGCTGCTGGCCGAACTGGTCCGGTCGCTGCGGCTGCAGGGTGCACTCACCATGCCGGAGGAGGTGGATCCGGCGGACGAGATGTTCGACCCGCGGCGCGGCCCCATCTATGTCCGCGGCGACGGCGCGGAAGCCAGGCTGAAGGTGCTGAGCTGGCTGCCCACCCGCGGCGTCAACAGGCGCCTTGACTACCTGCGCCGGGTCCTTGCGGCACTCGGCGGGCCGCCGAGTGACCCGCGCGCGCTCCTGGCCGGCTGCTGGCGGACGCTGACAGCGATCCGCGAGGGGTGGCTACGCTCCGCGGCGCTGCCCAGGATCGGTCAGGTGCACCAGGTCGACCATTCGTGGCTCATGCTGGCGTCCGGCACCACGGGTGAGGACACCGACCTGTACCAGTGCGACGTTTGCCGCCGTGTCACCGCGGTCTCGCTGCGCGGCGTCTGCCCGACCCTGGCATGTCCAGGTCACCTCGTTCCGGCCCGGCCGAGCCCCGACGACGACCACTACCGGGCGCTGTACAGGCAGACCGCCCCGGTCTCCCTGACGGCGCGCGAGCACACTGCCCAGTGGACCGGTCTCGAGGCGTCGGACATCCAGCAACGGTTCCTGGCCGGTGAGGTCAACGTGCTGTCCTGTTCCACCACGTTCGAGCTGGGCGTGGATGTCGGCGCGCTGAGCGCGGTGCTGCTGCGCAACATGCCGCCGACCACCGCCAGCTACATCCAGCGGGCGGGCCGGGCCGGCCGTCGCAGCGATACGGCGGCGCTTGTGCTCACCTACGCTCAGCGCCGGTCCCATGACCTGTCCCGGTACGCCGAACCGGAATCGATGCTCACCGGACAGGTCCGCGCCCCGTACGTGCCGCTGGGAAACCCGCGGATCGACCGCAGGCACGCGCATTCCGTCGCGCTCGCCGCCTTCTTCCGCGACGCGAAGGAGAATACCGGGGAAGAGTGGAAGACCGCCGGGAGCTTCTTCCTGCCCGGCGCATCGGCAACCGCCCCGTGCCAGCGGGTCAGGGCGTTCCTCACCCCGGTGCCCGCCGACGTCCGCGACGCGCTGCGGGCCATCCTCCCGGTGCCCGTCAGGAAGCGGCTCGGCATCGAGGATGGCAGCTGGGTAGACGAACTTGCCACGCTGCTCGAGCAGGTCCGCGCGGAACTCACCTGCGACGTCGGCACCTTCGAAGAACGCCGCAAGGAAGCCTTCGAGCAGCGCCGCAGCGACCTGGCCGCCCGATTCGAGCGGAGCATCAACACCATCACCCGCCGTCCGCTGATCGGCTTCCTTGCCAACAGGAACATCCTGCCCAAGTACGGATTTCCCGTGGACACCGTGGAACTGCGCACGGCGCACTGCGACAGCCAGGTCGGGGCGCGGCTCGAGCTGAGTCGGGATCTGTCGGTGGCGATCCACGAGTACGCGCCTGGCGCCGAAGTGGTAGCCGGCGGCGTGCTGTGGCGGAGCGCAGGCCTCTACCGGCTGCCGGGCCGGGAGCTGATCACCCGGTCCTACACGGTGTGCCGGGGCTGCCAGCACTATCGGGAAGGCGGCGAGGACCTAATGCCGGCCTGCACCGCGTGCGGCCGGCCTGCCGACGGCCCGGTCCGCGAGTACTGCGTACCCGAGTTCGGCTTCGTCGCCGACCCGCGTACCGGCAAGCCGAGCAACGTCCCGCCGCAGCGCTCGTGGAACGGGGGCGTCCACGTGGTGTCCCTTGGCGAGGAACTCGCCGAGACTCGCTGGCAGACACCGGGCGGCGCGGTCGCCTGGTGCCACTCGGGCACCCGCGGCCGACTAGTGTCGCTGGCCGAAGGACCCGGCGGCAGCGGGTTCCTGATCTGCGACTGGTGCGGCTGGGGCGGCCCGAACCACGGCCGTGCACCCACGTCACATGTCAACCCGCTGCGCGGGAAGCCGTGCACCGGCCCGCTGCGCTGGCGGTCACTGGCGCACACCTACGAGACGGACATCCTGCGGCTCCGGGTGGATGCCCCCGGATTGAGCACCCGCGCCCACTGGCACACGCTGCTCTACGCGCTGCTCGAAGGGGCTGCCGAAGGGCTTGAGATCAGCCGCAGCGACATCGGCGGAGTGGTGCATGCGGGCGCGGACGGGAGCAGCGGCCTCGTGCTTTTCGACACAGTCCCAGGCGGGGCGGGCAGCGTGCTCCACATCGCTAGCGGGCTCGACAAGGCGGTGTCAGCGGCGCGGCGCCGGGTCGGCGCCTGCGACTGCGGCCTGGAGACGTCATGCTACGGCTGCCTGCGCACGCCGGGCAACGAGCGCTACCACGAGGATCTCAGCCGCGGCGCGGCGCTGACCATCCTGGAGGCCCTCTCCGGCCTCCGCCTGCCGGACATGCAGTTATCTTCCGGGGGGACGACCCCCCGTACCCCCGGGGCACGCCCGATGGAAAGGCAAAGATATCGGACGTGCAGCATTCACCCCAAGCAGCTATCCGATTACGGGATAATGAAGCATGACCACTGCCAGCCCCGAGGCGCCCGGTCCCGACAGCACCGAGAACTCCGGTGCCTTCGGCATCGACGCGTTCACCCTGGACGACAGGCTGCGCCTGTTCCACTTCGCGGCCGCGGAGAAACGGCACGAGTACCTGTGGCTGCTGCGCGCCTTCGACCGCGCCCGGGCCAACTACCAGGTGCTCATCCACGCCTCCGACGCGCAGACGATGCTGGCCAGACTCGCGGAAACCCACGCCGAGGCTGGCACGGTCGGGGACGCGCAGGCGCTCCTCGACGCGCTGGCCGAGTGGCAGGTGCTTGATCGTTCCTATGACGGCACCCGCGCGGCCAACCTGGCCGAGTACCGTAACCGGCACTACGTCTACCAGTTCACCCAGGCCGGCTACCGCGCCTACCGCGCGGTGGAGGAGGTGCTCGGCGCCAGCCTGGAGGACGCGCAGCTGTCCCGGCTTGTCTTCCCTGACATCCTGGCCGACCTGGTCACGCTGGCCGAGGCCGCGCGGACGGGCGACGCCGCCGAGGTGTACAGAAAGCTGTCCCGGCTTGACGGGGTGCTGGCGGACATGGCGCAGCGCGCCGCCCGGTTCTACCTGATGCTCGGTGACCTGGCCAGGACCAACGACACCCGGCCGGAGGTCTTCCTCTCGCACAAGGACGCGCTACTCACCCACATGCGCGAGTTCCACTCCGAGCTGTCACGGTTCTCCCCGCTGCTTGCGGACGCGGTCGCCGCGGTCGACGTCGTTGGCGCGGACCGGGTCGCCGCGCTGGCCGCCGAGGCCGACGAACGGCTGTTCCGCACCCCCGCCGAGCGGGTCGCGGACTGGCGACTCCGCTGGGGCGGTCTTGTGCACTGGTTCGGCGTCGGCGCCCGGAGCGAGGCCGAACGGCTGCAGGACGCCACCATCACCGGGATCGCGAACGTCACCGCCCTGCTGCGCCGGGTTACCGAGTCCCGGCGCGGTGGGGTCAGCCGGGAGAGCCAGCTGCGCCACCTCGCGCAGTGGTTCGCCGCCGTCCCGTCCGACGCCGACGCGCACGCCTTGTTCCAGGCGGTGTTCGGCCTGGGCTCGCCGAGGCACGTCTCGACGGGCTACGACGACCCGGAGCTGATCGGTGGCCGGCTGTCGTGGTGGGAGGCGGAGCCGGTCACGCTGTCCCGGACCCTGGTGCGTAACGGCAAGGCGCAGTCGGTGCACGGCCCAGGCAAGATCCAGCGCAACGAGGATGAGCGGCAACGGCTGCGCGCCGAGCAGCTCAAGGCGACCGCGCAGCGCCGCACGGCCGCCGCGCAACTGGCCGGCGATGGCGTGTACGGGCGAGTGCTCGACGAACCGGAGACCCAGGCGCTGCTCATCCTGCTCGACGTGGCGTTGTCGGCACGCGTCCCGGTCAGCCGGACAGTCACCGGGACGCCGGGACCGGTGGCGACAGGATCGGCGCACGGGGTGCGGCTCACGCTGCGCCCGGCCGCCGGGCGCAGCGCGGTGCAAACCATCCGGGGCAGGCTCCACCTCGACGGCCTGCGGCTCGAGGTCACAGCATGAGGGTCGCCGCCGACATCGGCCTCCTGGAGCTCGCCGAGTACCAGCAGGCTGCCCGGCTGGTACTGCGCCACCCGCTGATCACGGCCAGCTACCCGGACAAGACCTCGCTGCCTCTGGTTCGCAAGTGGGCCGGGCAGCTCCGCACCGACTTCGCCGAGGTCCTCGGCTACACCCTGGTGAGCACAGGCGAGACAATCCGGCTGCGGCGGGCGCAGGACACGCTGGACTCCACCCGGCCGGTCCTGACCCGCGCCAGGCGCCCGTTCGACCGGCGCCGCTACGCCTACCTGGTGCTGACCCTGTCCGCGATCGGCCGCACTGGCAGCCAGATCGCGCTCAGCGAGTTGGCCGACGCCGTGGCCGCAGAGGCGGGACGGACCGACGGCCTGGGCATGGACACCGGCCGCAAGGCCGACCGCGACGCCTTCGTCGACGCGGTGGCGTGGCTGGAGGCGCGCGGCGCGCTGCGGATGGCCGACGGGTCGGCGGCCGAGTGGGTCAACGACCCGGAGCGGGCCGAGGCACTGTACGACATCGACCGCGAGGTTGTCGCCGCTGTCTACGCCCCCACCCGGGTCTTGCAGCACGTGAGCTCGGTGACAGAACTACTGAGCGGAACGGACGGCGGGTCCTCCGCCCAGGGCATCAACGCGCAGCGCCGCGTGGCCGCCAAGCGGGCGCGGCGGCTGGTGCTTGAGAACCCGGTCGTCTACTACGCGGACGCGGATCCCGCGCTTCGCGGCCAGCTCAGGTCCCCGGCCCTCGCCGAGGACCTGGAACGGCTCACCGGGCTGCCGCTTGAACGCCGCGCCGAAGGAGTCGCGCTGGTGAACACCGGCCAGCGGCTCAGCGACATCATGTTTCCCGGGACTGGCACGGTCGCGCAGGCCGCGCTGCTGCTGTGCGCCAGGATCGCCGGGTACCTGCAGCGCAACAGATCCCGGGTCGAGAACCTGTCCGCCGCGACCGCGGCCGAGCGGCTTGCCGAGGCGGCGCGGCGGATCGACTCCGCGATACCCCGCCGCGGCCGGGTGGCCGACCTGCTCGCCGCGGGCGGCGCAGACGCCCTAGATGGCGCAGACGGCGCGGACTTCCGAGCGGTGACGCCGCTCCAGCCGCCCACCGAGACCGGCGACGAGACCGGCGAGCCGGTGGACACAGGGGAAGTGACCTACCCCTTCCTGAGCGAGATGTGGCTCCGTGCCGAGCTGCGCAAGCTCGTCGATGAATTCGGGTCCGGCATGGCCGAGAAACAGGTCGCCGACCCGGTCGGCCTGCTGAACGAGGCGCTCAGCCTGCTGGCGAATGCCGGCCTCGCCGCCCGGGTGGACGGCGGCGTGCTCGTGCTGCCGCTGCTCGCCCGTTACCGCAGCGTCACTGCCCAGATCAAGGAGCCAGCGAAGTCGTGACCCGATTCGTGCCCACTCGCGCGGGGATCATCAACCTGTGGGACTACCGCGACGAGGAGTTCTGCTTCGCCGGCGGCTGGCTCGTGCTGCGCGGCCCGAACGGTTCCGGCAAGACCAAGGCCCTGGAGGTACTCTTCCCGTTCGTGCTCGACGGCCGGATCGACCCTAAGCGGCTCAACCCGTTCGCGGCCGAGGACCGGACCATGAAGTCCAACCTGCTGTACCGCGGCGGCGAGAACGCGGTCGGCTACGTTTGGCTGGAGTTCCGCCACGCCGACACCGGCGAGGCGGTCACGGTCGGCATCGGCCTATACGCGCAACGACACCGCGACACGCCGGTCCGCTGGCACTTCGTGGCCGACGGCCGGGTGGGCGAGAACTTCTCCCTGATCACCGACGACGACCGGCCGATGACCCGCAAGCAGCTCGCCGAGGAGATCGGCGAGGCCGCGCTCCATGCGTCGCCCACCGAGTACCGGGCGGCGATCGACCGGCGGCTGTTCGGCCTCGGCGCGGAACGGTACGAACAGCTGCTCACGCTCATCCTTACGCTGCGGCGGCCGCAACTGGCGAAGAACCTCGACCCGGGAAAGCTGTCGGACACGCTCACCGACGGGCTTCGCCCGGTCGACGACGAGCTGATCGCCGAGGCGGCGCGGTCGTTCGACGACATGGAAGCGGTCACCCGCACCCTGGAGGGACTCGCCGCCGCCGACGAGGCGACCCAGACATTCCTCGCCAGCTACACGACCTACCTGCGCACCCATGCCCGATGGGCGGCCGACGCGGTCACCCGCCGCCGCGCCGCGACCGAGGCGGCCAGGGAGGCCGTCGCCGCGGACGAGCAGGCACAGCGGGCCGCCGAGGAACAGCAGGCGGCCGCGAGCGCCCGCCAGGAGGCCGCGGAGAGCGCCGTCGCGCAGCTCCGCGCCCGGCTCGAGCAGCTCCGCACCAGCGGCGCCTACCAGGCGGTGGAGCAGCTTGAAGACCTGGACCGGCTTGTGCGCACCTGCCTGCAGACCGCGAACGAGGCGTCCGCCGAGCTGACCAGGCGCCAGGCCGCGACCGCCCGCGGTCGCGGCGAGCTCGACCGGGCCAGGAACGTGCTTGCCGACATGGAGGCCGCGACCTCCCGCACCGCGGGCAGCCTGGCGGGCCACGCCGCCCAGGCGAGCATCCAATGGCAGCCCGCTGACTCGTCGCCTGAGGATCTCGCCGAACGGGCGACCGCGCGGGTGACGGTCCGGCTTGAGGCGGTCCGAGCCGTGCGCGCCGCGCTCGCCGAGCACCACAAGGCCGAACAGGCTAGGGATCTGGCCCGGCTCGCCCTCGACCGAGCGCAGGAGGCGCTTGTCGGCGCCGAACAGGCAGAGGAAGCGGCCGCAGACACGGTGCGGCAGGCGATCGCCGACGCGCGGCGCGCCCTCGCGGAATGGGCCACCCGGCATGCCGGGCTGCTCCCTGAGCAGGAGTGGCACCTGCTCGAAGCGGCGCTCCTTGACGCGATCGAGCGGTTCGGCGAGCCAGACGCACCGGCCTTGTCCGCCGTATACCGCGAGGCCACCGCCGCCGCCGAACAGCAAGTCCGGGACGAGCAGGCCGCGCTCCGCGCGGATCGGGCAGCGGTCGCGGCCGAGCGGGACGGCGTCGCCCAGGAACGGGACCAGATCGCCGCCCAGCGAGACGACGCGCCGCCGCCTTACCCCGGGCGCGCCGCCGACCGCGAGCGCCGTGACGGCGCACCGCTGTGGCGTCTGGTCCGTTTCGCCGACCACGTGCCAGACAACCGGGCCGCGGCGATCGAGGCCGCGCTGCAGGCGACCGGGATGCTGGACGCGCTGGTGCTTCCGGGGGGCGCCCCGCCTGGTCCCGTCGGCATGGCGGGACTGCCCATCCCCCCACACCTCCCTTGGGACGACGGGTTCCTTGTCCCCGGAACCCCGGTGCCTGGTGCCAGCCTCGCGGACGTGCTTCAGCCCGAGGACGACACCCCGGTGCCCGCCAGCCGGATCGCCGCTGTGCTTGGCTCGGTGGCGCTCGACGGCGAACTGTTCTCCGCGGCCGCCGTGATCGGCACCGACGGCAGCTACTCGCACGGCGTCACCGTCGGGCGGCACCGCAAGGAGCACGCCGAGTACATCGGCGCCACCGCCCGCGCCCGCCGCAGGGCCACCAGGATCGCCGATTGCGACGCGAAGATCGCTGAACTCGACACAAGGCTCGCGGAGCTTGACCGCCGGGTCGAAGGGCTTGGCGACACGCTGGCCGCTTTCGGTGAGGCACGGAACGCGCTGCCGCCGACCCGGGCGATCGCGTTCGCGCAGCGCGAGCACGCCCACGCCGCCGGGCACCTGCGTGCGGCGCGGGGCAGCGCCGAGCAGGCGCAGGCGGGCTTCGACGAGTCGGTTGCCGCCGCCGCGGTGACCGGACGCGCGCTGCGGCGGACCGGCATCGAGCATGCGCTGGACCCGGGCGACGTGGACCGGGTAGAGGGCGCGGTGCGCCGGTTCGAGTCGGCCGCCGGCGACCTGGCCGCCCGGCACCGCGAGGAGTCCCGGCAGGCTCACGTCGTGGCCGAGGCGGAGACTCGGCTGCACCACGCGGGCGGTGAGGAGTCCGCCGCCGCCGGCGCCGAGCGCGCCGCGCGCCTGCGGCACGCCGAGGAAGCCGCCAAACTGCAGGCGCTGATGGACTCGGTCGGACAGCAGGCGCGACAGGTCCTCGCGCAGGTCGAGGAGGCCGAGGCCGGTCTTGGCGCGGCGCAGGGCGAGGAGAAGAAAGCCCGTTCCGCCGAGATTGACGCGATCCGGGCCGCGGCACAGGCGTCCGAGCGCGTGGTCAAGGGCCGCGAGGCGCTCGCGGTAGCGTCGACCGAGGAGCGTGCCACCGCGCGTGCCCTCGCGCCGTTCGCCGCCAGGGAGCTGCTCGACGTGCTTAACTGCCCGCCCGGGCTGGCGTGGCCCGCCACCGAGGCGGAGTGGGACGGCGGGGAGACGCCACCGTCCGTTCTGGATATTTATGAAGCTATTCTTTCTGTGACCAGGGACCTTACCCCGACAGAGACGTCACTGAAGATGTCCACCACCCGGCTGACGCGGGCGCTGGAAGAGCTACAGGCGCAGCTCGCCGCGGCCGGGCAGGACTACCACCCGGAGTGGGACGGCGCCGACGGGGTCATCGTGGTCCGGATCGCCGACGAGCAGGGGCCGCTGCCGGTCGGTGCCTTCGCGTCCCGGATCGCCGCGGCAAGGCGCGACCAGCAGCTGCTGCTGTCCGAGTCGGAGCAGCGCATCCTTGAAGACGCGCTGCTGACCCGGCTGGGTCAGCAGATCCACGAGCGGACAGTGGACGCCAGGGACCTTATCCGCAAGATGAACACCGAGATGCGGTCACGCAAGATGTCGTCGGGCAAGACCGTCGGCGTCAGGTGGCAGCTCGCCGACCATCTCGACGATGAGCAGCGGGGCGTGTGCGCGCTGCTGGAGACCGACGCTTCCCGGCTCAGCCCGGATGCGCTCAGCCGGATGCGCTCCCACTTCGCCGCGCAGATCAAAACGGCCAGGGCCAGGCACCGGGAGCTCCCGTACCGGGAACTGCTTGCCCAGGTGCTCGACTACCGCCGGTGGCGCCAGTTCGTCTTCCAGCTGGTCAGCCCGGAAGGCGGCGAGGAGACGCTGACCCGCGCCAGGCACAGCCGACTTTCCGGCGGCGAACAGTCGGTCTCGCTGCACTTGCCGCTGTTCGCCGCCGCGCATGCCATGCTCAACTCCGCGCAGCCGCACGCGCCGCGGCTGCTCGCCCTCGACGAGGCGTTCGCGGGCGTGGACGATACCGGGCGGGGCGAGTTGATGGGGCTGGCCGCCCAGTTCGGCCTCGACTTGTTCATGACCGGCTACGACCTGTGGGCCACTCAGGGCTCAATCCGCGCCGCGGCCCACTACGATCTGGCGCACTCGCCCGTCCAGCACACGGTCAGCGCGCTGTTGCTGGTCTGGGACGGCGCGGAGCTGATCGCGGACGAGTCCGGTGAGCTCACCGCCGCACTCGGCTCGCCTGGCACCCGCCGGGCGATTACCGCCGCCGCGGTGTGAGCGGCCATATGGCCAACGGGCGCTAGCGGCTGGGAAGCGGCTGGCCGCCCACGTCCGCCTGGCCGTTGGCGACGAGCCAGGCAAGCGCCTCATGCAGGGCGTCGAGCGCGGTGTACCGCGGCGCGTATCCGAGCACCTCGCGGGCGCGGGCAATGCTGGCGGTGATGCTGCGGGACGTGTGCTCGCGGGTAACCTCGGCGTGCTCGGGTCCGGCCCGCCGGGTGAACTCGTCCCAGGCGACGAAGTCAAGCACCGGTTCACGGCCAAACCACCGCGCCGCGCCGGCCGCCAGGCCTCGCTGCGTCATCGCCTGCTCGGCGACCACATGGAAGCTGTATCCGATCGCGGCCGGCCGGGACAGCGCGAGTTCGAAGGCCTGCGCCACGTCGTCGGCGTGCACGTGATGCAGGACGCCGAGCCCGTGATCTGGCAATGCGAGCGACCGGCCAGTCGCCAGCTGAGTCCACGCGACGGGGTCGAGATTCCCGGCCGGGGTGATGACCGGCCAGCCCGGCCCGCTGATGTGCCCGGGGTGCAGCACCACGGCCGGGACGCCGCCCTCCCGGGTCTCCCGGTGCAGCAGTGCCTCGATCTCGGCCTTGCCCGTGCCGTACTCGCCGTAAGCGGTGCGGGGCTCGTCCTCGGTGACCGGCACCCGCAGCGCTTGACCGTGGACCCAGATGGTTCCGCAGTGTACGAGCAGCGGGCGCGACGGACGCAGCTCCTCGATAAGCTGCCGCGCCGACCCCGCGGTGAAGCAGATGAGATCGATCACCGCGTCCGGGTGCAGCGCCTTTATCCGGGCACCGAACATTCCCGCCGCGTCTTCTGCCTCCCGGTCGGCGGTGACCTCGGTCACCTTGTCCCACTGCGGGCTGCTGCGGTACGGGCCGCGGGTGCCGCGGCTGACCGCGATCACCTCATGGCCGCCATCCACCAGCCGAGGCACCAGATACGTGCCGATGTGCCCGGTCGCTCCGATAACAACCACACGGCTCATCCCCGCCATCCCTTCCCGTGCTGAGCGCGACTCTAAGCATTCTCCCCCGCGAGCGGGAGCATGCACTCATGGGGTCACCAAGACCTGGGGCGGGTCCGCCGGTGAGGCTGCCAAGGCGCGGGCGCCGAGCAGCATGTTCTTCCAGGTAATGGGCTTCCGGGTAATGGCAGGGCCTCCCTGGCAGCGCCGAGATCACCTAGCGTGAAGCCATGGACGGGCGACGGTCATAGTTCGAGCTGGACGCGGAGCGCGCGGTCAAGCTCGGTGATAAGCGCAGCGGGCAGTTGCCCTAGCAGCCCGCCAATCCTCTCAACGGACACCGAGCGGACTTGTTCGGCCTGCGCCTTAGAGTCTTGCGGCAACCCGGTCTGGTGCGCTGGCAGCAGGACCTGGAACGGGTAGATCCGCGTGATATTCGAGGTCACCGGAACTACCGTGATGACACCCCGCCCCAGCCTCGTGGCCGTGACGTTGGCCGCGTCATTGCTGACGATGACAGCCGGCCGGATCTTGTTTGCTTCCGATCCTCGGGCAGGGTCGAAGTTTATGCTGACGATCTCACCGCGCCGCATTCAGCGGTCCAGGCCGTCAGCCAGAGCGGCATCCCAGACCCCAGAGTCATCGGAAGACGCCCAGGAGGCCCAGGCATCCTCGTAGGCGTCAGCAAGCTGTGCAGCGCGCAGCAGGCCAACGGCCTTGTGCAGGACTGCGGACCGAGAGCCAGCACCGCGGTCCTTCACGTAGGTATCGAGGAACTCGACGTCTTCCTCCGGGAGGCTGACACTCATCTTCACACCATCGATACTACCGTCTGGGTTACCTTCATTGCCATACTTAATCCGGCTAGGTACGACCCTCACGGCTTCCACCCGCGCGGTCAGCTCTCGGGGGTGGTCTTCGTTGGCCGCGCAGGTGTCTCACTCCCCGACCGTCGAGCAGCAAGCGAGAGGACGAGGAGGACAAGCCCAGCCGCAGGGGCCAGCGCGAGGGCAGCGGAGGAGCCCCACGCGTCGGCGGCGCGACCGGCGAGGGACGCCGCCACTGCCGAGCCGGCCGCACTGGCGGAGTTGTTCCAGGTGAACGCCTGGGTGAGAACGGCTGGGGTGACGGCCTTTTCCGTGAGGACGTTCAGCAGGGCGAGCGTGGGCGGTACCGCCGCCTCCGTGACTACCACAGCCGCGCCGAGCCAGACGGCCGACGGCGCGAGGGGAAGCAGCAGCGCCGTGCTCGTCAGGTAGGCGGTGGCGATGACGAGCTGGCGGCGCGGCGGGGCGGTGTGCCGGCGCCGCCCGTAGAGCCAGCCAGAAAGTAGCCCGCTAAGGCCGGAGGCGGCGATGATCGGCGCGGCCGCGCCGGGAACCCCGTGGCTGACGGCGAAGGAACTTACCGAGATCCCCATGGTCCCGAAGTACAGCCCGATGGCCAGGTTGAGCAGGGCGAGAAGGAGGAAGGTCGGCTGCAGCAGGGGCCGCCCGGTGCGGGCACGTTCGGCGTGCTCGCGGGCGGGCGGGGGCGCGGTGCGGCTCTGGGCGGCCAGCGCTCCACCCCCGCCGAGGATCAGGGCAGCGGCAATGATGCTGGCCAGGGTCGCGTCGCCGGCCGCGCCGAGCGAGGTGACCAGGACCGGGCCGAGGAGGAAGGCGGTGGCGTTGGCCAGGGATTCCAAGGAGAAGGCTGCGGGCAACTCGTCGTCCCGTCCGCCGCGCAGCAGGTGGGCCCAGCGGGCTGCGGACAGCGCGCCGAGCTGGGGAACGACTGCCCCGGCACAGGTGGCGGCGGTGATCGAGGCAGCGGGGGCGGTGGAGGCAAGGACGCCGGCGATGGCCGCGCCGTGGGCGAGGAGGGAGAACGGCAGGACGCGGGTCTGGCCGAACCGGTCGACCAGGCGGGCCAGATGCGGGCCGATCAGGGCCTCGGCGAGGGAGAATCCGGCAGTGGCGAGGCCGGCGGTGCCGTAGGAGCCGGTGCGGGCGTGCAGCAGCCAGACCAGGCCGAGGCCGGTCATGGCGATTCCGGTGCGGCCGACAGTGGCGGCGAGGAAGAAGGCGGCGGCGCCGGGGGTGCGCAGCAGGGGACGGTAACCGGCATCGGCGTGGGGCATCAGGGTGTCCTTCATCGCCGCGCGGCGGGACGGGCCACCTGGGACCGCCGGCGCCTGAGTGAAGCAGAAAGGTGCGGCCCCCGGGGCGATCTCGCCAGCGCGGGCTACTCGTCAGGGCCGCTGCCCGGCAGGGGAGCGGGGATCTCCGCGGAGTCGGTGATCCGCAGCTTGCGGCGGGCACGCTGGTAGAAGGTGGTCTGCCCGAGCCTGACCACGCGGGCGCCCCCGGGCCGTGCCCGCAGGTCAATGCTCTGCCCTGCGTCGGCGTAGCACGAGACCTGCCCGTCAACCTCGATGGCCAGCCGCCCGCTCGACGGCAGCAGCTCCAGCGTCACGGTGTCGGTGACCGACAGCACCACCCCGCGGTTGTACGCCGAGTGCGGCGCGGCGGGCGTGATCAGCATTGCCTCGACCGACGGGCTCATGATCGGGCCGCCCGCGGAGAAGCTGTAGGCGGTGGACCCCGTGGGCGTGGCCGCGATCACCGCGTCGGCCGCGTAGCTGACGAAGGGCTGCCCGCCGACACGGACCGCCACGACGGCGAGACCGTGCCCGGGGACGCGGACCGCGGCCACGTCGTTGAAGGCGGTAACGGCCGCCGGGCCGATCGTCGCGTCGATGGCCAGGCGCGGCTCGACGGTGAAGTCCCGGCGGCCGATGGCCGACAGCGCACCGGGCAGCTCGGGCACGTCGACCTCGGCGAGGAACCCGAGCTTGCCCAGGTTGACCCCGAGGACCGGGGCCCGCTGCCCGTCGGCGAGCCGCATCGCCCGCAGCATCGTCCCGTCCCCGCCCAGGCTGACAAGCAGGTCGCTCCGGCGGCCAAGCTCGCTGGCCGAGACAGCGGTCGCCGCGCAGTTCAGCCGCCTGATCTCAGCCCCGATCCCCAGGACCTGCGCCCCGTTCCCGGCGGCCCACCCCAGCACCGCCTCAACCGCCTCGGCAGAATCGCGCTGCGGATGCAGGACAAGCCCGATCGTATGCACCGTGAAAGCCTACCCAGACAGCGACATCACCATCACCGACCCCGCCGCCAAACCAAAACCACCCTGACCAGGTCCGTTGCCCACAGCGCCACGGATCGTCAAACCATGCCTGCTTGTGGTGGGGGATTCTCACGGTCAGAGTCCGCTTTTCGGCATTGTCGGCGCGGCGGTCACCGAGATCGCGGTGTGGGGCCGTCGGCAGCACGGTGCCGCCGCGCGGCGGGCGGGCGCTGCCGTTAGCATGGCCTTTCTGGCGGCCTGCCAGTTAGCCGCGCGTCCGGGCGCGCGGCTGCTGGCCGGCGCTGTGCGGGCTGCTGCGGCCGTGAGGAGGATGCCGTGCCTGAGGATGGGCCGCAGGCGGCGGTGCACCCGTTTTCCGGGCGGACGGCGTGGGCGCGGAATCTGCAGACGCCGCTGCGGGTGTTCCTGCGCACGGAGACCGGCAGCGCGGCGGTGCTGCTGGGCATGGCGGTGGCCGCGCTGGCCTGGGTGAACATCAGCGCGTCGTCGTACGACGCCGTCTGGGGCGCCCGGCTGTCGGTCCGGCTCGTCAATACCGGGGTGTCGCTGGACCTGCGCGAGTGGGTCAACAGCGGGCTGATGACGTTCTTCTTCTTCGTCTTCGGCCTGGAGGCCCGCCGCGAGTTCGACATGGGCGAACTGCGCGAGCGGACCCGGCTGGCGCTGCCCGTCGCGGCCGGCCTGGGCGGCCTGGCCGTCCCTGTCGTCATCTACCTGGCCGTCAACGCCGGCGGCCCGGCGGCCCACGGATGGGGCGCCGCCATGTCCACGGACTCGGCGTTCGCGCTCGGGACGCTGGCGGTGACCGGACCCCGGTTCCCCGACCGGGTGCGGGCGTTCCTGCTGTCGGTCGCGGTCGTCGATGACCTGGTCTCGCTGGTGGTGATCGGCGCCGCCTACAGCAAGGCCGTCGTCCTAGTCCCGCTGGGCGTCGCGGCCGGGATCTTCGTCGTGATCCTGCTCCTGCGCCGGGCCGGGGTCCGGTCC
>Ga0302314_10003908_pt1 | contig 27388 bp, 32 predicted proteins | sample III_Palsa_N2_3_FD_200533 | JGI IMG/M metagenome (GOLD analysis project Ga0302314, IMG submission 200533) | Peat permafrost microbial communities from Stordalen Mire near Abisko, Sweden - III_Palsa_N2_3 | ecosystem: Environmental > Terrestrial > Soil > Palsa > Peat permafrost | place: Sweden...
TCCACGACGCGGCTGGCCCAGGATTTGAAATATCCGCTCGTCGGCGCGACCAGGCGGCGACACCGCTTTCGACGTCAGTCCAGAGGTAAATAATGCAAATTTCGAATTCTGCCTGGGTGGCCGCCAACACTCCTGTCGCGCCGCAAAGCCAACCTGCGGCACAATTTGCCCAGCAGGCCGCCGCGGTGCAGGGGGCAAATGTTTCCCCGTCAAGTCCAGCGCCCCCGTCGCAGCAATTCGACAGCCAGCTGCTCGTGGCCCTCCTCAACACGCAAGACGTTCAAGGCGGAAGCGCGCAGGATCGAGCCGATACCGCAAACGCGCTATCCCTCCTGGGACCGCAGGCGGAATCGGAAGGAAATATCGCCTCCAGTGACGGCGCTCTGAACCCTGCCGATATCCAGGGCCAAAGCGCAACCACCCTGTCAAACGATCTCGTGACTGCGTTCGGCTCCAACGGAAGCCTGTCCGAATCAGACATGGACCTGGCGCTGGAGGCGGGGGCAACGGCGCCGCCCATAGTCCTCCAACGCTTTACCGCCAGCCTCGCCGGCGACTGGAACGGACTCTCGGGGGGCGCCAACACCATGACCGCCGCGCAATTGTCGGCCGCGATCGCAACCTACCTGCCAACCGGCTCCGGCGACGCTTGAGGGCGGAACTGACCCGCCCGGTGGGTGGGCCAGATTGGCGGCGTCCGTCAAACGCGGCCTCGCGTCGCCTGCCCGTGGTTTCGACAAACACGTAGCCGGAGGCTGGCGGCCCTAGGCGGACACGGCCCAACTCGGCGTCGGCGCGTTAGGTGGCCTTTGCACAACGAAACGTCATCGAGTGAGCGAGCCGCATAACCATGTCTTGCAAAACGGTGCGTCTCAATCTATTTAGCAATTATGCAAAACGACGAACGATTGGCAATATTGAAAGCGGTGGCCAGCCCAGCCCGCTTGGCCATCCTTGCCGATTTGCGATCGCCCGAAGATTACTTTCCGCCGCAGATCGACGGTGATTTCATAGCCGACGGGGTATGCGCCGACTTCATCCGCCAGCGGTTGGGGGTGACCGCCGCTACCGCCTCTCGTCATCTGACGCTCTTGGTCGACGCAGGACTTCTCTTGGCGACGCGAAAAAGGGGATGGACCTTCTATCGACGCGATGAGGCGGCGATCGGCCATTTCCTCAGTGACCTTACGTCGGCCCTCTGAGGATAGCGGATGAGCAGCCTCGACTACGTGCATGCCGACGTGTTCACCTCTGAGCCCTTCAGCGGCAACAGCTTGGCGGTGTTCCCGGATACGCCAGATCTGGCGGTCAGCGAGATGCTGCGCATTACCCAGGAACTTCGCCATTTTGAGTCGATCTTTCTTCGGCGCACGTCTGACGAGCACACCATGTCGGCACGCATATTCGACTGGTTTGAGGAACTTCCCTTTGCCGGCCATCCCCTGATCGGCGCCGCCGCGGTTCTGCAACACCGAGCCGCCTCTGGCGAGAGCGGCCTTTGGCGCTTCAATCTGTCAGGACGGATGGTTCCCGTGGACGTCAAGGCGGTGGACGGTCGATATTGGGCGCGCGTCCACCAGGGACGGCCGGAGCGCCCTAAGCGCGTCCAGGCGAGGCCGGAGGTTGCGAAAGCTTTTGGGCTTGAGGCAAAAGACATCCGCGGCGATCTGCCCATGGAGGTCGGCAGCACGGGATTGTCGTATCTGGTCGTTCCGCTGGTGGTTGGCGCGATGGCGCGCGCGCGGGTCGCATGGGACATTACGGAGCTTCTGCGCTGTTACGGGGCACAGTTCGCGGTCCTGTTCGATCCTGCCGAGTTCGAGATCCGCCACTGGAACAACGACGGCGTCGTGGAGGACGTGGCGACGGGAAGCGCGGCCGGCGTGGTCGCCGCCTATGCCCTGCGCCATGGCCTTATCATGCCGGACACCCCCATCGTCCTGCGCCAAGGCCGTTTCGCCGGTCGTCCGAGCAGGATCACGGTCTGGGCAGGCGGACGGTCGGAAGACGTCACTTCTATCCATGTCGGGGGCGATGTCGTCTTAGTCGGCGCGGGAACGCTCTGGGGAAGGCCCCCGGACCTCTCGCCGCCGCCCTCGGAGCGCGCTCCGGCATGACGTCGGTTAGCCGGATGGCGCAAATCATTTCGAGCGATTTGCTTCGGGCCAATGTCGGCTTCGAAGACCTGATCACCTCTGTCTCCCTGGCCTTTCAGGCGTCCAGCGGCGGAAAGGCGCAGAGCGGTCTTATCACCATGTTTCCCGCCGATCCGCGGGACCAGGGCGACGTCTACGTCAAGACGGGCGCGGTCGAGGGCGCCGCGATCTTTATCGTCAAGGTCTCGCCCTGGTTTGCGGTCAATGTGGAGAACGGCTTTCCGCAAGGCGGCTTCGTCGCGGTGTTCGACGCCGCCACCGGTCACACCCGGGCCATCCTCGACGATCAGCACTATCTCTCCGATATCAGGACCGCAGCGGCCGGCGCCCTCGCCGCTCGCATGTTGGCGCCGAGGGTGGTGGTCACCGCGGCCGTGCTCGGCGCCGGCGTCCAGGCCTATTGGCAGATCGTCGCCCTGTTCCACGAGCGACCTTTCAGGCGGATCCTAATCTGGGCCCGCGAGGACGAGAAGGCGCGGGCGCTGGCGACGCGACTCCAGGGCGTGCTTCCTGCGGTGGACATCGAAATCGTCGGCGAGGTCGAGGCCGCTGTCCGTAGAGCTGACGTCCTGATCACGGCGACGTCAGCCCGCGAGCCGATCGTAAGGGGCGAGTGGATGAAGCCGGGTCAGCATATCACCGCTGTCGGCGCTGATGACGCGACCAAATGCGAATTGGATGCTCTTGCGCTCAACCGGGCGCGCGTGTTCGTCGATGAGCGCCAGACCGCGCTGGCCAATGGCGACGTGCATCGCGCGGTCGGCCGAGGTGAATACGAGGCTCAGGCCATAGTCGGTGAAATCGGCGAGGTCCTGGCGGGACGCGTCGCTGGGCGCCGCACAGCCGACGAAATCACCATTGCCAAGTTCGTGGGCCTTGGCGTTCAGGATCTCGCCGCCGCGCAGGTCGCGGTCGAAATCCTCGACCGGCAAGCGGGATCCTTGGCTTCATCTTGAACGAGGGCCTGGGCTGGTGCGCGTCGCGGCTCGATGCAGTTGATTTGACCCCAAGATGCAGCGACCAGACCAAGACGCCTGCGATCGCGACCCGTTCCGTCTCGCGAAGAAAGGTTTCACGGTCGTTTCCTCTGGATTCCTTCCGGTCGCGGGGAGCCGGCAACTCCACCCGCGGCCACGAACGGAGGTAAATTCAGGGCGAGGCCGGGGCTTCGCCGCACGCGCCCGCCTCCAGCGAGGCGCAAAGCTTGGCCAGCAGCAGAGCTAGGAGAGCCTGTTCCTCCGGATCGAGGCCTCCCAGGAGCGAATTCTCGACGACCATGTCGTCGGCAAAGGCGCTCTCGACGCAGGCGCGCCCTTCGTCGGTCAAGGCGACCAGCAGGCTGCGGCCATCTTCGGCCGAGGGGGCTCTCCGCACGAGACGTCGCCGCTCCAGCTTGTCCAGGCGGCTGGTCAATCCGCCCGACGAGATCATCAGCGCATCGTAGATTTCGGTCGGCCGCATCGTGTAGGGCGCGCCGGACCGTCGAAGGGTCGCCAGGACGTCGAATTCGGCGGTGTCCAGGCCGGCCCGCCGCAAGGCGAATTCGATCGGTGACCGGCAGGTCAAGGTGACGCGGCGTGCGCGCCCGAGGATCGACATACCGGCCGTCGGCACATCGGGCATCTCCCTCGACCAGGCCGCGATCAATCGCGACACATGATCGTCGATCCCCATCGATCACCCTATTATCTTGCCATCGAGACAATTGAGACTTATCTCGATAGCAAGATATCGGGAAACCCCAATGCCGTCACTCGAAATCCTGGGACTGGACCACATCGTCCTGCGCACCTCAGACCCGGAGCGCCTGATCGGGTTCTATTGCGATGTTCTCGGACTGGCGGTCGAGCGAAGGCAGCCGAGCCTCGGTCTCACCCAGCTACGGGCAGGACGATCGATGATCGATGTCCTGACCATCAAGGTGGGTCCGGCGGGACCCTCAAATGTCGATCATTTCGCCTTGGCTCTGGCCGCCTTCGATGAGCCGGCCTTGCGCGCCTATCTCGGCGGCTGCGGCATTGAGATCGTGGAGGCCGGCGTCCGGTACGGTGCCGGCGGCGAGGGTCCGTCGCTTTACGTTCGTGACCCCGCTGGAAACAGGGTCGAATTGAAAGGGCCGCCTTCGACGAAGGTTCCGATGCGCTAGAGGAGGAAATTTCCGCAAATCTCGTTAGTCCTGTCGACGCCGCCGGTGGGCTCATTGGCGCAGCTTAGCCGCAGGTGGTGCGAAATTGGCTTGCGCGAGCCGATCGCGCGCAGGCCGCCAACTGCGGAAGGCTAGCTAGGATCGGGCTGCGTTGGAGGGGGTTGCGGGCGTCAGCGCCGTGTCTCGACAAGGTCCCAGGCATAGCGCGAACCCGCGTTGGCGGAAGCCGAGGTTTGCCGCTCGCCTTCAGGACGGGGGCGAGGTCAAGGCTTGGCGCAGCCAACCGCGCAAGGCGGCGACCTCGGCGCGGTCGCCCAAACCCGAGGCCCAAGCGAGATGATAGGTTTCGCCGCGCAACACCTGCGGGAACGGCTGGACTAGGAGCCCGCTAGTCAAGGCGTCCGCGGCCAACACCAGGCTGACGATGGCCACGCCCTGGCCTGCGATGGCCGCCTGCAGCGCATGATGGCTATCGGTGAACCGTACGCCAGCCTTGGTGTCGATGCCCGTGACTTTGGCCCGCGCGCTCCAAAGCGGCCAGTCGGGCGAAGGGCGAGGCGTCACCCGACCGTCGATGTGGATGAGGCCGGCTCGGCTGAGATCAGCCAGGCTGGCGATTCCGAGGCGGGGACTGCAGACCGGTGCAAAGACATCTTCCCGCAAAGCGGCCGTTTCGACTCCGGCGAACGGCCCTTGTCCGTACCGGATCGCCACGTCGATCTCCCCGGAGCGGAGCTCCATCACCTCATCGGAGGCATGAAGACGCACCTCCAAGTTGGGCAAGACGCTCCGCATTTCTGCGAGCCGGGGCACCAGCCATTGGCTCAGGAACGCCGCTGTGGCCGACAGGGTGAGAGTCGGCGCAGCTTGGCCCTGTCGAAAGAGCGTGGTCGCCCGCGCGATTTCGGCGAAACCTGCCGCCGCGGCGTCATAGAGGCCTTGGCCCTGCGCGGTCAGCGCGACGACGCGGGGTGTGCGGTGGAGGACCCTGGCGCCGAGATAAGCTTCCAGCTGTCGAACCTGGTGGCTGATCGCCGTTGGCGTGACCGAGAGTTCCACAGCGGCTGCCTTGAAGCTGGCCAGCCGGGCCGCAGCCTCGAAAGCGCGTAGCGCCGTCAGCGGCGGAAGACGCAAGCCGACCATGCTGAATCCAACTCATCTAGCCGTGACTTATTCGACTTTGCCTCATTGCTTCGAAGTCGCCAAGGTTTGCGCCGGTTTTGAAGGTGATCTGAAATCACCTTTTCGCTTTCCAGGTGTCTCATGATCAAATTAATCGCCGGCCTCATCGACGTCTTCGCCGATGCGCCGCTGAGCGGCAATCCCCTCGCCGTGGTGGAGGGCGCCGACGGCCTCGACGACGATGTGCTGCGTCGAATCGCGCGGGAATTCAACCAGGCGGAGACCACCTTTCTGCTGCCCAGCACCCGCGCCGACTGGAAGCTGCGCTCGTTCACCGCCAACGGTTCGGAGGTGGGTGGTGCGGGCCACAATGCGCTGGGTGCATGGCTGTGGCTGGGTCATCATGGCCAACTGAGGGACCTCACCGAGGCGAGAACCTTCCGGCAGGAGATCGGATCGGACGTGCTGCCGATCACGCTGCAGGCCCGAGACGGCCGCATCCATGGGCGGATGCGGCAAGCGGCGTTGCGGCTGGGTCCGCCGCTTGATGGCCTGGGCTCCCTCGCGGAGGGTCTTGGGATTCCCCCCGGCGATCTCGTCGCCAGCCCCGCGCCGCGCGTGGCCGACACGGGTGCGGCGCATTTGATGGTACGCGCCAGCGACCGCCACGCCGTCGATCGTTGCGACCCGATCGCGGGAAAGCTGCTTGAGGTGCTCGCCGCGGCCGGCGCCGAGGGCTGCTACGTCTATGCGTTCGATGAATCCACACCCGACGTCGCTTATGCCCGCTTCTTCAATCCCACGGTCGGCTTATGGGAGGACAGCGCGACCGGAACAGCGGCAGGACCGCTGACGGCCTATCTCGGCGCCGAAGGCCTGCTCACCGCAGAACGCGGACTATCGATCGAACAAGGGGTTCGCATGGGGCGCAGGAGCCTGCTCAGGGTCGACCTGACGCCCGACCCGGAACTGTCCGGCGCCGGTGTGGTGGTTCTGCGCGGGATGCTGCACCTTTGAACCGACAGCCCATCCTTTGCGTCTGCGTCGTTCTGGGCGCGGTCATCTGCAAGAACCGTACGAATCCTGCTCGCCGCTCGAGGAGAGCGAGATAATCTGGCGGCTGCAGATGTAGAGTTTCTCAACTTACCAGGCGGCGGGGATGCTGTCGTGATCGAAGACCAGGCGAAGCGCACCTTGAACGGTTTTCCGCCGAACAGATCGTCTGATGAAGGTTCCCGCGCCCTCCTTGAGAACATCGGCCACCGGCACGCCAGAATCCTCAGGAAGCCGGCCGTCCCACGGCCCGATAAGCCAGCGCTCCGCCACCGCGCCGCAGCTCAAAAATAGCGTGCGACTTTTACCAGCATGCTCGTCGCGGCGGGGGTCGAGCCGAAGTCGCTGCGCCGGTCGCCAAACGTAGTGAAGATCAGGGCGCCAAGGGTTATGCGGTCGGAGAGGTAGTCGTCCGCCTCGACCTGCGCGGCCCCGGATCCATCCTGCAGATCGGCGCTGACGAAGCCGCTAAGCTCCAGATTGCGCACGAAGGCGTCCTGGCGATCGACCCGCAGGAAGGCCGTCTGGCGCGACAGCGGTTCCTGCTGGTCGGCGGCGTAGCTGCGGATATACCAGAGCTGTGCGGCAACGCCCGGGTTCCCCCGGCCTGCCTCGCCGGTCGCGAACCAGCGCCGCCAGTCGTTCGGCGAGAACCCCGCCTCGTGAAGGTGATATTCGAGGTTGAAGACGATTTTCGATGCCGTCGTATAGGACGCTCCAAGGGACAGGTCGTTGCGGAACCTGTCGCCGCCGTCATCCGACAGCACCTGGGGCGCCGCGAGTGGGATCGTCCCCGTGAGCCGTCCATAGGCGAGCGCCGCCGAGATCACGTCAGGTTCGCGCCCGCCGGCCCATTCGCCGTAAAGGACAATGCTGCGGCCGACGCTTTCGGTCAGGTTCAGTCCGAACCGCACGCGGCCGCCTTCGCTGTAGGCCAGAACTTCCGGGCTGAAATCGTCGGCGACTTTAACGCTCGCCTTCACCAAGAACCGCTCCGCTGCGTTGGTGCGGTCGAGCATGGGGTTCAGGCTGGGCAACTCCACGTCCGAATAGATCGGCGTGGGATCGTAGAGCCGTGGCGCATAGGCCAGAGTCACCGCGATGTTCGCCAGGACGGCCTGGGTTCGGATCATCGCCGCGCCTAGCCGATCCTCCCGCAGCACGGACGGATCGGAGGACAGCACCTGCACAACGGCGCGGGTCTTGAAAAAGTCGGTGGGATTGTACCCCAGCGCCACGCCGCTCTTCAGGTTGATGCGGCCGGCGTCCACGAATATCCCATCTTGCAACTGCCAGCTCAGATAGGCTTCCCGCACGTCCAGCCGGACGTTCTCGTGGTCGGGAAAGGCGATGTCCTCCTGCAAACGCAGATTGGCGCGCGCGCCCAAGATGAAGTTCAGTTGCGGGGTGAGCGGTGTCGTGGCGCGCGCGTCCAGGAACAGCAGCGCCTGCCACGACGAACCCGGCCCCGACGGCGGCGGCACGGGCAGTCCTCCGCGCGCGCCGCCGTCCGTCACGGCGTCCTCCAGATAGATATTACGCGCCGGGTTCGACGCCGGGCCAAGATCGGGAGCCGGTTCACCGGGCGCTGGCGCCGGCGGGATGCGATCGAGGTCCTGGTCCGGCGCGGACTGCGCCCGGGCGGCGGTCGCCGTGACCGCCATGAGCGCTGCCGCCACGCAGGTGGCGAGCCGTCGCATCACTTAGCCTGGAGGCGCGGCAGGTAGTCTCGCTGGAACCACGCGTCAGGGATGTCCTGGAACGTCATGTCCCCATAGGCCACGGTCGTCACCAGGGTGCTCGACACCGCATCGATCAGCACCGCCTCCGCCGGCCGAATCTGGCCCAGGACCTCATGAAAGCCGCGGAAGTAGAGGATTTTCAGAAGCCGGCCACTGTCCGAATAGAACTTCCCCTTGATCGGATAGTGCGTGCCGCGTTCAACCCAATATTCGATGTGGCTGTAGCTCGCCAGAGGGTTCGAGGCCTTGAGGTCCAGGTGGTCGCAGACCCGCTCCTTGTGGTCGGCGTCCTGGATGGTCTCTTGGCCGATCGTGGCCGCAGTGAAATCGAGCGCCAGATTGATGTTGAGGACGTCGGCAACCGAGGCCTGGCCTGTCAGGCGCTGCTGCGGGGAAATGCGCACGCTGGCCTGCGAGGCCGGGTCATAGAACCAGAAGGCGCGGTTATCGAGCAGCACCATCTTGCCGGCGTCCCGCGCGGGCTGGGCGAAGCGGATCAGGTTCCGGAACTGGTGGGTGACGGGGTCCTCCTTGGCGAGGACCACGACGACGTTCTGGTTCTTCGGCTGGCCGCTGACGTACTCCGTGAGCGTGTCCGTGGACCGGAACGGGCGGCTCGGATTGCGGACCTTGTCCGCCGCCGCCACGATTTCGGCGGCGGTCTCCGCGCGGGCGAGCGGGGCGAGCCCCAGCGTACCGGTGATAAGGAGGGCGGCGAAGACAATCGGTTTCATGGCGGACCTCACACGTGTCTCAGGGCGTCGACCACCGACAGACGGGCGGCGCGGCCGGCGGGCGCCCAGGACGCCAGGGTCGCGACTCCCGCGAGCAGGGCCCAGACGATGGCGACGTCGCAGAAGGCTCCGCCAAACAGATAGAGTTTGAGCGGGACGGGCTCGACGCTGCTGGGCGGCGTCCAGGTGAGGCCCGCGTGGTTGACGGTGACGCCGATGGCGTAGGCCAGGATGACTCCAACGGTGGCGCCAAGGATACCGATCATGCCGCCCTCCAACAGGAACAGGCGCCGGATCCCGGCCCGCCGCACACCCATGGCTCGGGTGGTGCCGATCTCATCGGTCCGCTCGATGACGCTCATGCTCATCGCGTTGGTGATCGTGAAGAGCACCACGACGCCGATGATCGACGAGATGAAGAAGAAGATCGACCGGAACATCCCCACCGCCTGTGGGTAGAATGGGTTGAGTTCGGTGTAGTCGCGCACCTCCAGATTGAGGCGATGGGCCTTGAACAGGGAGCGGAGCCGGTCCCGCGCCAGGTCGAGATCCTCGGTGCGGTTGAGCTGCAGCACGACGGCGGTGGCCGCCGGCGGCGCGCGCCCGTAGACCAGCTGCTGGGCGAGCCCGATGTTCATGCCGACGTAGTTCTCGTCGAGCTCTTTCACGCCCTGATACTCGACCCGATGGATTCCCAGGCTCACCACGTTCGGCGCGCCGTTGACGGTGGCGCCCAGGAGATCGATCCGGGGGTCCTCGTCGCCGCTGGCGGCCGAGGTCGTTTCGCCGAGGCCGGAGAAGTCCCGCCCGGGAATCTTCGAAAGCTCAGTGGTCTTGACCGGATCCACTGGCGCTTCTCGCGCTGGCGGGCAATCGGCCTGATGGGTGCGCTCGCAAAGGCCGAGGATGCGCACGAGGCCCATCCCCAGGAGTCCCTTGGAGGTGTCGTCGTCGCTCAGGCCCGAGCGTTTCAGGCCGGTGGATCCCACGCCGTATTCGTTCCAGTGCTTCATGGCGTCGCGGTCCGACGGGACGAAGCCGACGCCGAAGAAGGTCTTCGAGGCGCCGCTCTCTGGGTTGCCAGCGATGCCGCCCACCGATTGGGTGGGGGTGGCGACCGCGATCATAGGCTTCAGCACGGGATCGGCCTTCACCAGGTTCAGAACGCCCTTGTAGTCGGAGATACCCCAGGCGGCCGGATTGCCGGCGCCATAGTTAAAGAAGCCGTCGCGATAGATGGCCAAGTGGCCGCTCCGCTGCACCGTGGAGGTCTGCAGGCCGTAGGTCGTAAAGAGGGTAAACGCCCCGAACAGCAACGCCGCGGCGGTTCCGATGGCGATGGTCATCATCGTCGTGAGCGAGCGGCGGGTGTTTCGGAAGATGTTCCGATAGGCGATCTTGAACAGCATCATGCATGCGCCCTTTCGGTGTTCGGCGACACGAGACTGCCGTCGCGCAGAGTGAAGGTCTGATCGGCGTGGGAGATCAGCTGCGGGTCGTGCGTGGAGAAAATGAAGGTCGTCTTCTGCTCGCCCTGCATCTGGCGCATGAGCCGGATGATCGACGCCCCCGTCTCCGAATCGAGGTTAGCGGTGGGCTCGTCGGCCAGCACGATGGCCGGATGCTTGACGAGGGCGCGCGCGATGGCCACCCGCTGCTTCTGGCCGCCGCTGAGCTCGTTCGGGCGCTGTCGCCGCTGATCGGCGAGCCCGACCGCCTCCAGCATCGATTCCACCGCAGCCCGACGTTGAGCGGTTGAGGCGCCCGTGAGCAGCAGGGGATATTCGACGTTCTCGTAGGCCGAGAGCACAGGGAGCAGGCTGAAACCCTGGAAGATGAACCCGATTGTGCGGGCCCGAAAATCGGACACCTCGTCGTCGCTCAGCCGTCCGACATCCTGGCCGGCGATCTCGATGGTCCCACGGGTGGGCTTGTCGATGCAGCCGATCAGATTCAGCAAGGTGGTCTTGCCGCTGCCCGAGGGCCCCACCAGCATCGAGAAGCGCTGGGCGGCGATTACAAGGCTGACGCCGCGCACCGCCTCGACCTCGACCGTACCGGCCCTGTAGGTCTTGACGATATCCCGGAGCTGGACGGCCGGCGTCATTGCGGTCTCTGCCATGGAAGTATCCTTCGCGGGCGGGCGCGGGTCAGTAGTCGAGGTCGACGGTCAGCGCCTTGACGGCTCCATCGAAACTGAAGGCGGCCTGGCCAAACTTCGGCGGGCCGCCCGAACCTTGGGCGTCGTTGGAAAAGCCGTAGCCTTCGGTCGGTACGCCGAGACTGTTCTTGTCGAGCTTCCCGTTGCCGTTGGCGTCGTGGAAAGTCGCCACCGCGTAGTGGCCGGACGGAACCCCGTGGAAGACCAACACCACCGACCCGGTCTGGGCCTTTACGCGCGCCACGGCCTTGGCCTTGGGCTGCTGCATGAAGCCGGCTTCGTCATAGACGGCGCCCAGCACCATGCCGTTGGCGTCCTTGACGCCCTTCACGGTGACGGTGATGTCGCCGGCGAACGCTACGGTCGGCGCCAGCAGCGCCACGATGAGCAACGGGACCAAGCGCATAGGCAAATCTCCGAAAGAGGGGCGACGGTTTCCCGAAGCCGCGTGACAGCGCGAGCAGGCGAAGACATGGTACCGGATCGTACCCGCGAACGAGGAAATAAGGTACTATTGGGTACCGACACAAGGCCTGAGATGAAAAATCTGAGGCACTTGCCGGCGCGCCCTCGCCGAGTAGGCCGTCCCACCGGCGGCATGGCATCCTGAGCGCGATGTTCTCTGCGTTCGGGCAGTGGAGACGCAGGCGTCAGCATCTTGAAGGCCCTTGCGGGACTTCAGGCGGAGGTCTTGGCGCTGTCCGTCGGCAAACATGGCGCAGACGAGCTCTTAGAACGCGCTGCGGCGGCCAGCGATAAGCTCGACCGCGCTGCGGTCTTAGCTCCGCACGACCAGCCAAACGACTACGGCGCCTGGCTGCGCGATCGGCAGGGCAGACTTGTTGAGTTCGTTTGCCATCGGCCGGAGCGGCCCGCGCCGCCCCCGCTGCGGAGATCGGACAGGCTCTCCAACGGCTTGTACGGGTTCGATCCGAAGCGCGCTGGGCCCCTTTTACAGCAAGCTCACCTAGCGCTACGCCATCGGGTAGAACGGCCAAAATGACGCGGGCTGCCGTCGCCGTCGGCGCGCGGACCCTCGTTGAGATCTTGCAAGCGGTCCTAGCGCGGGGGCATGGCCTCGACCGCGCTCACGACCCAATCGCGGAACGCCCGGACCTTGCGCTCGCGCAAACGGTCTTTGCGACAGACGAGCCAGAAGCTGTAGGGACTGGCGAGCTCGGTCTCGAACAGTCTGACAAGGCGTCCCGCACGGAGATCCTCGTCCACCAACGGCGTCAGTCCGAGCGCCACGCCCTGCCCGCCGAGCGCCGCGTCGAGGGCCATGTGGAAGCTTTCGAAGACCGGTCCGCGGGGCGGCGCAGCCGACTTGACCCCCGCCGCCAGGAACCAGTTTGACCAGTTGGGCAGACCCGGCGCGCGAAGCGAAGTCTCATCGCTGATGAGAGGCAGGCTCAGAAGCGCAGCGGGATCCAGCGCCGCAGAGGGGTGCGCCTGCAGAAAGGCTGGGCTGCAGATCGCGAACGCACGCGCTTCAGTGAGCATCTCCGCGTGCAGCGGGGCATAGCCGCCTGGCCCATAACGCAGGCCAACATCCACGCCGTCACGATCGAAGTCGACCAGATGATCGGCGCCCACCACGCGCACCGGATAGCTTGGCTTGTGGCTGCTGAAGTCGGTGAGCCGCGGGGCCAGCCACTTGGTGGCGAAGGACGGCATGGCGCTGATCAGAAGACTGTCGGTGGCGGGTTCGACGATGTCGGCCAACAACCGGTCCAGTTCCAGGAAGACCGCGGTGAGCGCCGGCGCCAGACGCGCGCCAATCTTCGAAAGCCGAACGTTACGGTGGCCGCGCACGAAGAGCGGTCGGCCGATCCGGATCTCTAGTCGTTTGATTTGCACGCTGACGGCAGAGGCCGTCACGCCGAGTTCTTCTGCGGCGGCGGCGATGCTCGTGTGACGCGCCGCCGCCTCAAAACTGCGGAGGGCGTTCAGGGGCGCGCCGCGGATCCGTCCTCCGTCACCCATATGCCTGCAGAATCCCTTAGGTTTGGCCGACAAATTGTCATGTGAATGCGCCTAAGAGTCGTTTGCAATCAAGCCCCCATGAAGACCATTTGAAGGTCGATGCTGTTGCTGGATGCTCAACCATGACGACCCCCGACGTCGCCAAGACCCTTTCCGACCTCACCGAGCTTGGGCGCGTGCGCCTGTCGGACCACTTCTTCATGCGCGAGATGCTCTACAGCGAGGTCGCTAATGCCTGCGGGGTGCCAAACATCCCGGAGAACCCGGATTTGGCCGTCGAGGCGGGGGCGAAGCTGAGCCAGTTCGTCCTCGAACCGCTCCGCAAAGCCTTCGGCCATATCGCGATCCGCAGCGCCTACCGGTCCCCGAGCCTGAACGCCTATTGCCACGCGTTGCATGCTGCGGGCATCCAGGATTCCTGGTGCACCTGCAACGAGGACAACTACGCCCACCACATCTGGGATCGCCGCGACGCCACGGGCTTCCTGGGCGCCGTGGCGACCGTGGTCGTGCCGGGCTACCTGGACCACTTCGCGCAAACCGGCGACTGGCGACCGCTGGCCTGGTGGATCCGCGACCATGTGGAGCAGTACGCCCAGGTGCAGTTCTTCCGCACCCAGGCCGCGTTCAACATCCGCTGGTACGAAGGGCCTAGCGAGCGTTCGATCGGCTATCTGGACCCGCCGACCCGCACCCGGCTGACCGCTGAGGGCGAGCCGGGATTCGAGGGCGACCACTCGGCCCGGTACGCCCACATCATCCCGCCGCGCTGAAATCCCACAAAAGGAGACATCCATGTTCAAGCTGGGTCAGATCGACCACGTCGGCATCCGGGTGACGGACCGCAACCGGGCGCAGGCCTTCTACGAAAAACTCGGGTTCGTCTTCGATCCCGGTGAGGATTCGCCGCGCGGCCGGTCGCTCGGGCTGGTCAATGCGGCGGGAGCGCGGATCAACCTGATCTACAATGCCATCGAGACCGCGGACGGCGGCAACATCCTGCTGGATGTTGCGGATAAGTGGCCGGGCTACACCCACGCCGCCTTCCTGGTCGACAGCATCGACGACCTCGGGGCCTGGCTGGCGAAGGAAGGCATCCCCATCACCGAAGGTCCGTCGGTGTTCGGGCACGGCCGCCGCAAGGTCTGCTTCATCCGCGACCCAGACCGCAACGTCATCGAGTTCGACGAGATCCTATAGGTGCTCGACGAGGCGCGGCGCCAGGCGACCCGGCTGCGCTCAGGATAATCGTTATCTATTCCCGTGGTAGTCGCCAGCCGTCATCGAGGAGCAATCACGCCGATGGATGGCCAGGTCGAGCACACGCTTTGCTCGAGACAGAGGAGGTTTCCATGTTCGCTCCGATTGGCCTTGAGGCCCTGGACGTGGAGATGCTTCCTCGGGTGCAGGTCGGCGACGGCTGTACCCGCATCGAGCTTCCCAGCCGCGGGGGAGTGCGGATCTGGATCGTGGATATGAAGCCTGGATCGGAATGGCCGCTCGTGGACAGCCATGGTGGTGGTGGCGAGGACGTATTCGTGGTGTCGGGCGAGGTCATTGAAGGCGAGGCGCGGTACGGGCCCGGGGCCTTTCTCAAATACGGACCCCACAGCCGCCACCGCCCGCGCACCGAGGCAGGCGCCCGGCTCTTCGGCCTGAATGTGCAGGCAAACGGCGATGGCGCCTCGATGTAGACCGCCCGGCCACTTCCCCGACGACCTGACAGCAGCCCTCTGACGTACGAAATGGGCACCCTTGACTATGTGCACGCTGACGTCTTCACGACCGAACCGTTCAGCGGCGACAGCCTGGCGGTGTTCCCGGATACGCCAGACCTGCCGGCCAGCTAGATGCTGCGCATCACGCAGGAGCTGCGCCATTTCGAATCCATATTCCTTACGTCGACCTTGGACGCGCGGTCAGTGGCGGCTCGCATCTTCGACTTCCCCGGCAGGTCGCTTTCCGTTGAGGTCGAGGCGGGGGAGGATCGATATTGGGCGCGGGTCTGCCAAGGGCGACCGGAATGCTTCGGGCCCATAGATGCCCGGCCGGAGGTCCGCGGGGACCTATGGGCTTCGGCCAGAGGACCTCCACGCCGATCTCCCATTGGAGGTGGCAGTACGGGACTGCGATATCTGGCCGTCCCGTAGCGCCTGGCGCGATCGGGCGCGCCCAGATAAGGCGGGACATCTGTGATCTCCTCCGCGGTCACGGCGCGCGTTTTGCGGTCTTTGCCACCGGCGCGCTCGCGGCGCAGGTGCTGGCGCCGCCGGTCGTGATCATCGCGGCGGCCGTGCTTGGCGCCGGCGTTCAGGCCTACTGGCAGGCTCTCGCCCTCTTCCACGAGCGACCGTTCAAGCGGCTCCTGGCGTGGACCCGCGAGAGGGAAAAGGCATGGGCCATGGCAGCGCGGCGTTGGCGTGCCCGCTGCGGTGGAGATCAGAGTCGTCGACGAGATCGAGCAGGCCGTTCGCGGCGCCGATGTCCTCATCATAGCGACGCTCGCGCGCGAGCCGATCGTCGGGGGCCAGTGGCTGAAGCCGGGTCAGTATGTCACCGCCATCGGGGCTGACGGCGCCACCAAATGCGATCTCGACGCGCTCGCGCTCAGGCCGGCGCGCGTCATCGGCGACGACCGCCAGGCGGCGCTCGCCTATGGCGACGTGCACCGCGCAATCGGCCAAGGTGGCTACGAGGCCGCGGCCATCGCCGGCGAGATCGGGTATGGCCTCGCAGGGCGCAGCCGGGCCGACGAGATCACCATCGCGAAGCCCGTGAGCCTTGGCGTCCAGGATCTCGCCGCTGCACAGGTCGCCGTCGAAACCCTGAGCGCCGAGCGGCCGCACCGGCGCCGTCGTGAACCGCCGGCTCAGGGCCTGCAGGGGTCGCGACTCGTCAAGGTCGATTGAACCTCCGGTCTGCGGCGGCGTGGAATAAGGCCCCCCAGCGGGGTGGTAGGCGCAAAAAAGGGCCCCTCATTCCACGGAGACGCCAAGCACTATGTCGACCCGGCCCCGACCTGTGTGATGGAGATGCGCTTCGATGCCTGGACCAGAGTCCAAGCGCGCAGGCGAGCTTTCTTTATGCGCCCGACGATTGGGTGGTGAGCTACAGGATCCACTGTTCCAGGGCTGCGGTGTCGCGGAGATCGCCGTCGTAAGGCACGGCGGGCGCGAACGGCCCGAGCTCCGCCGGCATCTCCATCGCCACGGCCTGCAGCGTCGAAAACCACGACATGCCCGACGGCAGGAGTTCCTCCCGGACCTCCGTGTAGTCGGTGCAGGCGTCGGTCGTCTGACCGACGTGCAGGACGCCCAGCCGCAGGAGCGTGTCGGTCACGTCCAGGCAGGAGCTGAAGCAGACATTGTCGGTGATCAGAATGAAGCGGCCGTGGAACTGGGAGGTGACCTTCCCCGCTTTCGCGAGCGTCGCCGGGGCCGTACAGCGCAACGGCGAGGCGAACGCCTCGCCCTTCGCCCGAGAACAGGGTCGGGCCGATGAAGAAGCCCTGCTCGTAGCCCTGCAGCTTGAAGTCGCGGCCATCGACTACCAGCTCGGCGCCTTCCTCGACGCCCAGCTGGATGTAGTCGGCGATCTTGCGGCGGTGCGCGGCGGAGACGCCGACCCTCAGTGTCTCGATCTCGGCCAGCATCTTCTCGCGGAAGGTCTCGGCGGTCTTGGCGCCGACCGGCACCACCACCGGCAGAGCCATGCAGCGCTCGCCGGCCGAGCCAAAGGCGGCGCCGAAAATGTCCTTCACCGCCTGGTCGAGGTCGGCGTCGGGTAGGATGATGCCGTGGTTCTTGGCCCCGCCCATCGCCTGGACGCGCTTTCCCGCCGCTGTGCCGCGCGAATAGACGTAGTGGGCGATGTCGGAGGAGCCGACGAAGCTCACGGCCTTGATGTCCGGGTGGTCGAGGATGGCGTCCACCGAGACCTTGTCGCCATGGACGACGTTCAGCACACCCTTGGGCGCGCCAGCCTCCACCATCAGCTCGCCCAGGCGGGGACCGACGGGTCCTTCTCTGAGGGCTTCAGGATGAAGCTGTTGCCGACGGCGATTGCGATGCCGAACATCCACATCGGGATCATCGCCGGGAAGTTGAACGGGGTGATTCCCGCGACCACGCCCAGCGGCTGGCGCATGGAATAGACGTCGATGCCGGGACCGGCACCCTCGGTGTATTCGCCCTTCTGGGCGTGGGGAATGCCGCAGGCGAACTCGATCACTTCCAGGCCGCGCTGGATGTCGCCCCTGTAGTCGGCGATGACCTTGCCGTGCTCGGACGAAAGCATCTCGGCGAACTCGCTAATATTGGCTTCGACCAAGCGCTTGAAATCGAACATGACCCGGGCGCGCCGCTGCGGATTGACCAGCGCCCAGAGTTTCTGGGCTCGCACCGCCGAGGCGACGGCGAGGTCAACCTCGCTCACCGTGGCGAGCGCCACTTTGGCCTGCACCTCACCGGTGTTGGGATTGTAGATGTCGCCGAAGCGACCGGAGGTTCCGGGAAAATCGGCGCCGTCAATGAAGTGGGTAATGTCGCGCATGAGACCTCCGTTGCTCGTTGGTTCAGGTCCGCCATCTCGCAGCCCTCGCCTCGCCCACCGATTCATGTGCTTGAAGACCTGGTGGCTCCGTGCCGGCGTCGGCGCGGCCTGGATCAATTTCGCTGCGGCGGGTCTGGCGGCTGGAACTGATCCTTAGCCTTGCGCAGCGTGGCGAACGCCTCAGCGGGTGTAAGGTCTGGACGGAGCGCCGGAGCCCGCAGGAACGGGTTGGTGGCGATCTCGGTTGCAAGCCGGCTAGGCACAGTCCATTCGCCGCGCGCACGTGCGGCGGCGACCGCTGCGGCTCGGGCCGCCGTCGCAGGACTGCGGTCGACGGTGACCGCGAAGGCTGCGTTGGCCTCAGTGTACTCGTGCGCACAGTAGATGAGGGTCTCGCCCGGGAGCGCCGCCAGCCGACACAGGCTATCCCACATCTGCATCATGCTGCCTTCGAAGACGCGACCGCATCCCAGGGCGAACAGGGTGTCGCCGACAAAGGCGGCGGTGCGGTCGCGCGTCACATAACAGACGTGCTGGGCCGTATGGCCGGGAGTGGCCAGGACATCGAGCCAGGTTTCGCCGGCGGCGACCACAGCACCGTCACCAATTTCCTGTTCGAGGGCCGATTTGCGCCGTACCTCGCAAGGACCGACGATCCGCGCGCCGGTGGCGGCCTTCAGGGCCGCGACGCCGCCGGTGTGGTCGGTGTGCCAATGGGTGCAAAGCACCTGTGTGAGCCGCCATCCCATGCGATCAATTTCCGAAAGAATCCGTGCCGCGTCGGGCGCATCGATGGCGGCCGCCTCGCCCGTGACATCGTCGCGGATAAGGTAGCCGTAGTTGTCCTCCAGGCAGGCGAACTGATGAACCTGCAGCATCAGCCCCGAGCTCCCGACAGCGATGACGACGGGAGAGCCCGAGCCACCTGCACCGCGGTCTTGGCGGCGCTCGTGAGCATCGTCAGGTCCGGCGCGATCGACACCAGGTCGAAGCCCTCGGCGATCTTAGCCCGCGCGAACTGTGGATCGACGCAGAAGAGGCCCACCCGCTTCCCCGCGGCCTTACAGCGCGTGCGGATCTCCGCGATCACGTCCTGCACATGGGGGTCGTCGCTGTCAGGCTTGGGGGTGCGCCCCAGACTTAAGGCCAGGTCGGAGGGTCCTATGAACACCCCGTCGTAGTCGGCTACGGCCAGGATGGCGTCGAGATCCTCCAGACCTTGGACGGTCTCGATCATGGCCAGTGACACCACACTGGACGACGCGGCGGCCAGGTAGTCGCCGCCATAGCGCAGGAGGGGGCGCCGCGGGCCGAACGATCGCATGCCGCGGGGCGGATAGTGCAGCGCGGCGGCGAACCGCGACGCCTCGGCGGCGCTTTCCACCAGGGGCGCAATCACCCCGTAGGCGCCCAGATCGAGAACCTTCATCACCTCGGCGGGTGCGTTGGCGGTCACCCTGACGAACGGCTCGGCGCCGCCGCATTCGATGGCCATCAACATCGCGGCGACGTCGCTCGCCTCGGCCGCTCCGTGCTGCAGGTCGATGACGAGGCCGTCGTAGCCGCAATGGGCAAGCGCCTCGGCGCTGAAGGCTGACGGGATATGCAGCCACCCAAGTACGGCGGCGCGACCGTCGGCCCAGACCTGTCTCACACGGTTCATCGGCGGCTCCTAGGGCGCAAGGGTGTTCAGCGCCGTGACGACGGCGCGACAGGCGGTTTCCAGGCTCGCGAGGTCGAGGGCGAACGAAAAGCGCAGATGGCCTGTCGCGCCAAAGGCGCTGCCGGCCACCACCGCCACCCCAGCCTGATCCAGAAGCCAATCCGCAAGCGCCTGGTCGTCGTTGATCGCCACGCCCTGGAGCGTCCGGCGGCCGAGGACATTGGCGACGCCGGCGAAGATATAGAAGGCGCCGTCCGGGATGGGCAGCTCCAGATCCGGACAGGCGCTCAAAAGCTGCAAGGCGAAATCGCGGCGGTCCCGCAATGCCGTGCGCCAGGTTTCGAGCCGCGAAACGTCGCCCTTGAGCGCGGCGACCGCGGCGGCCTGGGCTACGCTGGCGGGATTGCCGGCGCACTGCGACTGCACCTTCGCCATCGCTTCAATCAGACTGGTCGGTCCGGCGCCGTAGCCGATCCGCCAACCCGTCATGGCGTAGGCTTTTGAAACCCCATTGAGGGTCAGCGTGCGGTCCGCGACAGTCGGGGCCGCCAAGGCAAAGCTCAGGGGGCGTTGGTCGTACCAGAGCTGGTCGTAGATCTCGTCGGACATCACCCAGCATTGCGGCCACTCCGCGAGGAGCTCCCCAATCGCCGCCAGGACGGCTGGCGGCAGGATGGCGCCGGAGGGGTTTCCCGGGCTGTTCAGGATCAACCATCGGGTGCGCGGCGTGAACGCTTCGCGGAGACGGGCAAGGTCGGGCGTGAACCCATCCCGCAGTTGCGTCTCGACCACCGTCAGGCGCCCGTCGAAATAGGCGACGAGGTCTGCGTACGAAGGCCAATAGGGCGCCAAGACCACCACCTCGTCCCCCGGCTCGAGCGTCGCGGCGAGCGCATTGTGAATGACCTGTTTCGCGCCCGAGGCGACGTGCACATTGTCGGCTCGCACGGTTAGGCCCTGGTCGCGCTGCAGCACCTCGACCACGGCGGCCTTAAGCGCCGGCGTGCCATCCGGAGCGGTATAGCGGGTCTGTCCAGCCAGGGCGGCCTCATGTGCGGCTTCGATGATCTCTGGCGGCGTGTCGAAGTCGAGCTCGCCGACGGCCATCGACTGGATGTCGCGGCCTGCGGCGCGCAGGGCCTGGGCACGCATCGATGAGGCGATGGTGGTGGACAACGCGATGCGTGCGACCCGATCCGCCAAGGGCGGCGTCGGCGCTGGCCGCGCATTGAGCGGCGTCGCTTGAACCTGATCGTTTGGCATGAACCCCCCTCACCTCGCCGCGCCGGCCTCGGCGAACTCCCAACGTCGGAAGGCGTGGATTTCCCCCCAGCGCCGCCGGTCCTTCCGGCAGACGAGCCAGAGGCTCTGAGTGCTGGCGAGGGTCGTTTCGAAGAGCCTCACCAACCGCCCGGCGCGAAGGTCGTTCTCGACGAAGAGCGTCAGATCCAGAGCAACTCCCTGCCCTGGAATCGCTGCTGCCATCGCCGTGTCGGGGCTTTCGAACACCGGACCGCGGACCGGGACACCCGCGCGCGCACGTGCCGCGCTCGACCATCTTGCCCAGTCCGGAAGCCCGGCCGTGTAGAGGCTAGTGACATCGTGGATCAGGGGCAGATCGAGCCGCGCCGCAGAGTTGAGATGAGCCAGGGGACGGGCCGGGAGGAAGACCGGACGGCTGATTGCGACGGCGCGTACGGCGGAGATTTTCTCGGCATGAAGGAGATCGTCGCCACGGGATCCGTCGTGCAGCTCGAAATCGACGCGGTCCCAGTCGAAATCGGCCGAATCGTTGGCGCCGGCCATGCTCACCGAACCGCTTGACTTGCGCCCGATGAAGGCGGCGAGCCGAGGGGCCGACCAAGTGGTGACGAAGGACGACCAGGCGCTGATCAGCAGCGCGTCGCGGCCGGGCCAGGCCCTGCCCGCCGACACGCGATCCCGGTGCAAGCCCCGGCGGGAGAACATGGGCGCCCATCGCGCGCCTGACGGAGACCGGAGAGAGCCCTGATCATACAGGACAAGCCGCCGCCCACCGGCCACGACGTCCTCCTCACCGATCGCTGAAATGGCCACGTCCAGTTCCTTTGCGGCGTCAAGCTCGCACGGCGCGCCACCGCCTCGGACTGCGGAGCACATGCCAAGGCACCCTGCGGCTCCGGCGGGATCTTCCTTAGGCCGAGCCAGCGCGGCTCGGTGAACGACAAATTGTTGGGCCAGCCTGACCAAACGTCGTTTGAGATCGATGGTCAGGCGCACAGACCAGAAATTGTACCCACAAGCTCAAGGTGGGTTGGCGCGCGCGCCGCGCGGTTGTCGAGTTGGCGGTCCGGCCGCCGCCCTACGGCGTCTAGATCGCGACATCCGCCCGTCCGGCCACCCACGCGTCGAGATCCGGCTGTGCGTCGGTCTGGGTGATGACGGTCCTGCCAGGGGCGGCGAAGGCATTGCTTCGCTTGCCGCTTCTTGCGGCGATTTTGTGTGATTGGCCGATCTGCGCCAAGTCCGCGACAACGGATGAAGACATCCCCATTGCGAGCCGAGCGCCCTGCCGCGCCTTGGCCAAGGATCCGGCGACCAGGATTCGAGCGCCCAGGCGCACACCTTCGGCTCAAATCTCCATTGTCGGCCGCAGAGACGCTGCGGCATTCGGTTTGAACTCGGACGCTTCCGACAATTTCATCGGGGCGCGCCGGCAACCGGCGTCACATCAATGGGACGAAGAGCTGGGCGTATCGGCGTCAAGGTGTTCAGGGGTCGCGTAACGCTCTCCCCAGGCTCGGAGCGACTTCAGCACCGGTCCCAACTGCCGACCCTGCTCCGTAAGATAATATTCAAGTCGCGGGGGATGGCGTTCGTAAATTCGACTGGCGATGACGCCTCCGGCCTCAAGGGTTTTCAGCCGCGCCGACAACGTATTTGGCGCAATCCCGACCAGTGAGCTCTGCAGGTCGATGAACCGCCGCGGTCCGATCCTGAACAGATCGCGCAAAATCAGCACCGACCAACGCTCTCCGATCACGTCGAGCGCGAAGGCAATCGGGCAATCGAGGCCGTATCCGTTCGTCATTGAAATCATTCTAGCCGAGGATTCATTTTCGAACAAGTGACTTGCATATTAATAGTCACTATAATAAATGTTGATTATCGCTGGTCATGATGTCAGCGGTCACAGGAGGTCGCGATGTCCGCACCGTTTTACGTCACAGCCGTCATCGTCACGGGGAATATCGCAATCATCGCCGCGATCGTCCGCGGAGTCAGCCTTTCGCTCGCCAGAGCGAACTGGGAACGATCGGAGCGCGGGTCTGTGGTGGCGATGACCACCGCTCTGCTGGTTAGTTGGTTCGTCTTGACCGGGGCGCTCTCGTTCCTCGGGGCCTATGGCGGTGGACAAGCTAGCGTGCCGACGATCGAACTCGGGATCATGGTCCCGCTGATAATCGGGTTCATTCTGCTATGGCGATCGCAAACCCTACGCCGGGTCGTCGACGCGACTCCCCAGGAATGGATCGTCGGGGTCCAGATCTACCGCGTGATGGGCGCCATCTTCCTCACGCTGATGAGCGCAGGCCTGCTGCCGCCTCAATTCGCGCTCCCAGCCGGATGGGGCGACATCACCATTGGCGTTCTCTCCCTGGTCATCGCAACCGCGTTTGCAAGAGGCGCGAAAGGGACCCCGATTTTGGTCGGACTCTGGAATGTCTTCGGACTTCTGGATCTCGCCGTCGCCCTGACCATGGGCTTTCTGACGTCGCCATCGCCGGTGCAACTGTTCGCTCTCGACGCCCCCAACAAGCTTATCTCGATTTTCCCGCTCGTGTTGGTGCCGGTCTTCGCTGTTCCCGTGGCGATCCTTTTGCATGCCGCATCCCTGATGAAACTCGCTCGGGCTCGAAAGCAGCGTGTCGGTTAGATGGACACAGCCGATGGCCGGCCTTGGTCGGCTATCGCGCAACCCGCACGTCTCGGCCGCTGAGGTCTGCGTTGACGGTCGGCCTGTACGCCAGGCGCCTTTGATTGCGCCTGGGCGCGGCGCCTGATCGTCCTGCTCATCCGGCGTCGGATCGACGCGGGAGGGCTAGGTCCGGCGAGTCCCTCGACGCTTACCCAATGGATTTGAGGAACCTCGATGGGCGATCCGGCAATGTCGGTCCAAGATCAATACGAAGCTTTCGTCGACGCAGACCTCTTGACCGAACAGATCGATGAGGCCATGGACGCCTTGCCGGGCTTGGCAAGTGGCGCCGATCTCGCTGGCCTTGACCAATTCCAAGTGGGTGGTCTCCAATCGACCATTGCGTTTGGAAAGCTGCTCGGCCTCGGGAGAGGTGATCAGGTGCTGGACGCCGGCTCGGGGCTTGGCGGACCCTCTCGTTACATGGCCGAGACCTTTGGTTGTGAGGTCGTCGCTGTCGATCTGGCGCCGAGCTATGTCGCGATCGCGCAGCTTCTGGCCGACCGGACCGCACTCAGCGATACTGTGACCTATCAGGTTGGCGACCTGACGACGCTGGCCTTCGACACGGCGCGTTTCGACCTCGCCTACAGCCAGCATGTCGTCATGAACATCTGCGACCGTGCGCGGGTCTACGCAGAGATGCGACGCGTCGTGAAACCCGGTGGCCGTTTCGCCTTCTACGACGTGGCTGCGGGCAACAAACCCGAACCCTACTTTCCGCTTCCCTGGGCGGAACATGGCGGCGGCAGCTTGTTGCTCACCGCGGAGGAAACCCTGGCCGCCTTGGATCAGGCCGGATGGACGCTGTCCGTCTGGCAGGACGTCACCGCCGACGCCGGCCCCTGGTTTGCGCAGCGGAGCCCTGCGACGTCCCAGGGACTTCACCTGACCTCTGTCATGGGGCCCAGGTTCGCTGAAATGGCTTCGAACATGCGCCGCAGCCTGATCGAAGAGAAACTTTGGCTCGTGATGGCGGTCTTTCAGCGGCGTTGACGAAACTGGGCAGCCGCCAATCCATAAGACGCGCTCTGCCCCCGCAGGCCAACCGGATTCAAATTGGGGCCCTGACCTCAGCCAGACTCGCCTTTCGAGCCTAGCGTCTGGAAACGTTCAAGGCGGCATGCGCTCTACACGCCCAGCTCGGGCCCGCCGATCTGACGGGCTCCCGGATCCGGCGTGAGCAGCGGGGCAGATTCAATGTCTGGACCTTCAGGAAACTCTGAATCGCCGAGGCAAGTTGCCCGGTCGACATCGACGCCGTGCTTGACCCGGCGATCGTCTTCCATTCGTCGGCGATCGCAGCCCCTGACGAGTTCGGATCGCTCGACGCGGTAACGCCCAGCATGCTGTCGATGTCCGAGAGGTTAACCTGACCGCCCGCGCCGACCGCGCCGACCACGTCGTCGGCCACCCCTTGCGGAAATATCGTCTCAAAGGCCAAGCCGGCCCCTGGGGGCGGGGGAGGAAGTCCAGCGCCGACCAGGGCGCTCTTTGCCGACGACGACAAGGCGCCGAAACCTCCCGCGGCGTTGGCCGAACCCAGCATGTCGCGCATCAGGATGGCGCTGAAGGAGCTTGGCTTGCTGCTCGGCGCCGACGCATCAGACGGGGAAGGATCTGCCGAGGCAGGTTGAACCTGCCCGGCCGCGCCCCCCGCGGGGGTCGCCTGCGTCCCCTGAGACGATCCCTGACCGCCCGTGGACGACGGAATTTGCATGACTGCGGCCTCCTCCTCTGGACCTTGGCGCGCCATCGCGGGCGCCGTCAGGTCCTAAGTCTGCTGGCCGACGTGCAATGTTCGCGCCACCTTCGGTTGCGGCCGCGGCGCGCGAGGTGCTTTTGTGAGGGGTTCGACGGTCCCTCGCGGGAGGATGTCCGGCGTCCGTCAGGCGGACCACCGGCGACCAGATCAGCGGGACCTCGACACCCCGAACGAGCTGAACCAGCCGTCCGGGACTTGACCGGTGATCGCAGTTGCATAAAACACGGTACCGTGCCGTTTCATTTCCGGAGAACTCCCGTGAAAGCCATAGTTTTCGACCATTTCGGCGGCCCCGAGGTCCTGCAGTTACGAGAGATCGCTGACTTGACGCCGGGACCTGGTGAGGCCCTCATTCGGACCGTGGCGGCGGGCGTCAATTTTGGCGATATCATCATCCGCGAGGGCGGCGCGCCAATGAAACTCACCCTGCCCTTCATCCCAGGTTCCGAAGCGGCCGGAACCATCGAGGCGATCGGCGAGGGTGTGACAGGATATGCCATTGGCGATCGGGTCGCCGTTCCGCTCTTCTTCACGGGCAGGCTCGACGGGGGCTACGCGGAACAGATCGTCGCGCCGGCGGCCATCCTGGCGCCGTTGCCCGCTGAGGTGTCCTTCGAACAGGCCGCGGCCATCCAGCTACAAGGCATGACCGCTCTAGGCATGGTCGAGCACGTCTCGCCAAAGGGCAAGGCTGTGCTGATCCATGCGGGCGCGGGCGGCGTTGGCTCGTGTCTTGTGCAGCTGGCCCGCTTGCGCGGCGCGTCCAAGATCATCGCCACCGCGGGATCGACCGACAAGCGCGCGGTCGCGCGCCGGATCGGGGCCGACGTCGCAATCGACTACACCCAGCCCGGCTGGACCGAGCAGTTGCTTGACGCAACCGACGGGGCCGGCCCCGACGTGATCTACGACTCGGTCGGCGGGCAGATTCGCCAGGACAGTCTGGCGGCGCTCGCCGCCCAGGGGACCTACGTGATTTACGGCGTTGCAGCGACGGGCGCGTTCGAGCCGATCAGCGCCGACCAACTCATCGGCATGTACATGAAATGCCAATCGGTCACCGCCTTCTCGCTCTGGCCCGTTCTTCAGACAGACGGCGTCCTCCGGGGTTTCCTCAAAAAGCTATTCGACCTTTTGATCGCGGGGCATATCTCCCCGCTGATCGGGCAGCGCTACAAGCTGGCCGATGCAGCCCACGCCCATAAGGCGCTGCGTGAGCGCGCGACGACGGGCAAGACGCTGCTGTTACTTTGACCGCGCCTTGGCGCCGCCGCCACGTTTCGCCGGCGGCTTATGGCGTTGCGGTCCGTCGGTCGACGTCGCGCGCAGGAAATAGCTCCAGGCGTCTTTGAAATAGGCGTCACGAGATTCGACGGATCGAAAATCGTCGGCCCCGAGCAACATCTGCTGCAGCGGCAAGCCGACCACGCCTTGCAGCAGCTGACTTGCCAAAAACGCCGCGTTCGTGTCGATGATCCGGCCCTCGGCCTGGCCCTCGGCGATGAGGGCTCGGATGCGCTCCCAGACCGGGCTATCCTCGCAAAGAAACAGCGTTGCGACCTCGGGAAATGTCTTGGCTTCAGCGATGCGGATACGGTTGAAGGCGATCACTTCCTCTCGCACACACGTCTCGAGCACGCCACGCATCGTCTGCCGTAGCGCCTCAAGGGGCGCGGCAACCGGAGAGACGTTCCCGACGACCAGGGCGTCCACCCTCTGGCGCTCGACCTCCATCACCGCGGCAAACAACGCAACCTTTGAAGGGTAGCGGCGGTAGACGGTGTGCTTACCCGACCCGGACGCGGCGGCGATCTGTTCCATCGATGTCAGCGCGTAGCCCTGGGCGGCGAACAATCGCGTCGCGGTCTCCAGGATCTGGTTGGTGATTTCCACCGATCCGCGCAGCGGCGTGCGACGGGGTGACCGTTTCCCAGCAAGTGGCATAAGGATTTTGTACGCGTGCAGACCCTTGAGATCAATCTGGTCGACCTCCAGGGCGCTTCCGGCCGCAATCCGTCAGCCTCAAGGCCGACGGATCGACAGGCGGCGATCAACCACGCGGCGTCTCGCGCCACTGACCGCCCTCCCCCCGATTGGAAAAAATTGGGGCGCCGGTATCCCCACCGGCACCCCAGGTTGTTTCGCCGGGGAGGCCGGGGAAAGGGATTGCTCGGTGTGTGTTCAGAGGTTATGGTACCAACGGGTACCTGGCAACCGTTTTCTTTGATCCGCCTCGACGGTGGGATTCCCTCACCGGGTGGCGGCATGCTCGCCAAAGCCGCTACCACCTTTTGGGGGACCACCATGAACTTTCAGATCATCAATGGGCGGCGGCTTCGCCGCCTGGCCGT
>Ga0302314_10003909_pt1 | contig 27385 bp, 11 predicted proteins | sample III_Palsa_N2_3_FD_200533 | JGI IMG/M metagenome (GOLD analysis project Ga0302314, IMG submission 200533) | Peat permafrost microbial communities from Stordalen Mire near Abisko, Sweden - III_Palsa_N2_3 | ecosystem: Environmental > Terrestrial > Soil > Palsa > Peat permafrost | place: Sweden...
GGAAGCGACCGAGGAATTCTGGCAAAACGCGCGACCGTTTGGTGAGGTGATGGAGGAGCGTCGAGCGAGGCGTGCGATGAAGGTGACGGTCGCCATCGATGCTGACGTGGCTGCGTGGCTGGAGCGCGATGGCGGGGTCGATGCAAAGGTGAATCAGGTGCTGCGGCAGGTTATGCTGGAAGACTTGCAGGGGAAGCAGAAACGGGCGTAGGCGCCTTGCAGGGCGAGGACGCCGATGGTGGGAGGCGATGTCAATTAGCTGCCTTTGCTTGCGGATGGAGAAGATGCAGGACTGTTAGCAGGTCGGTCTTACCAATGCCGCTGCTCGCAGGATAAAAGAAGTTTACGAATACGCAGTGTTGGGCATCGCACCGCACCTGCACAGATAGCCTTTCGCGCGGTTGGGACATTTGCTTCTCGTATCCGATGACCCTTACCAAGGAACCGTTAGCTCCGGTGACTTTGAAGTGGGTTGATGGGTCTTGCGAATTGAGAGACGGATCAAAATCGAGCCCGTCAATTTCGCCGACTGCTCTAAATCGTGCCGTTGCGTCATCTTGTAATGCGCGCAGCAGGATTGGATCGAATAGCTCAGGCTTGCGCTGGATTGCCGTATCAAGGTCTTGCTTGTTCAAGTACCAATTGTAGAAGCTTTGCACAAACGCTTCAGACCTTGTCATCGTGGTTTGTGCTGGCATACATTGCGTGACGCACAGCGCTAGAAAGAATATGCCGATACTTCGCCGCATTTTGAGATCGAACTGTGGTTGCTGAGTCATGTGGCTCTACGGACGAAACGCAGATTCCCTGCGGGAATGACAAACAAATGGCGCGACTGCTGGTAGCAATTGAAGAACCGCTACCAGCCGCGGTTTTGCATGAGGTTCTTTTGTTCGATGGCGGCGGCGGCGAGGCCTTTCATGCTGCCGATGACGGCTTCCGAGGCTTCGGCTACGATCTTGGGGTCGTTGAAGTGGAGCGTGGCGAGGACGATGGCCTTGGCGCGGGAGATGGCCTCGTCGCGTTCGAGTTTGTTGTGCTCTACGTCTAGTGGGACTGCGCCGTCTTTCATAAAGATGCCGGAGCCTACGAAGACTGTCTCCGCGCCTAGCTGCATCATGAGGGCTGCGTCGGCAGGCGTTGCGATGCCGCCCGCGGAGAAGTTGGGGACGGGGAGCTTGCCGGCTTTGGCTACCATGCGGATGAGTTCGTAGGGTGCGCCGTGAACCTTGGCGGCGTTGTAGAGTTCTTCGTCGCCGAGCACGGTGAGGGCGCGGATTTCGCGGACGATCTGGCGCATGTGCTGGACGGCGTGGACGACGTCGCCGGTGCCGGGTTCGCCTTTGGTTCGGATCATGGCCGCGCCTTCGGCGATGCGGCGCAGGGCTTCGCCTAGATTTTTTGCGCCACAGACGAAGGGCGTGGTGAAGGCGTGCTTGTCGATGTGGTAGGTTTCGTCGGCGGGGGTGAGGACTTCTGACTCGTCGATGAAGTCGACGCCGAGGGACTGGAGGACCTGGGCCTCGGCGAAGTGGCCGATGCGGGCCTTGGCCATGACGGGGATGGAGACGGTAGCGATGATCTCGCGGATGAGCCTGGGATTGGCCATGCGGGCAACGCCGCCTTCGGCGCGGATCATGGCGGGGACGCGCTCGAGGGCCATGACGGAGACGGCGCCGGCTTGCTCGGCGATCTCGGCTTGCGCGACGTTCATGACGTCCATGATGACGCCGCCCTTGAGCATCTCGGCGAGGCCTACTTTGAGGCGGAGGGCTGGGTTGGCGCCGTTGTTGCTGCCGTTGCCGTTGTTGTGTGCCATGTGGGCTCCTTTAGAAGCAGCGATGAGCGAAAACAGGTGCGAACGTATAGTTTAGCAGTTTTGGGTGCATTGGCCGTGGAGAAGAAAATGTACCTCAGCGGCTGAAGCCGGAGTTTGTTAGCGTCTGCGACGTCAGGGCTGAAGCCCTGACCTACCGTCCCCGTAACTGCGATGGAGAGCGGGTCTGGCGTTCAGATGCCAGTTTCGAGATGCCAGTCTCCAGTTTGGAGCTATTGGTCTTTGGGGGCGCCGGGGATGGTGATGTCGAGTTGGGTGGGTTTGCCGAGGGTGTCGAGCGGGGGTTCGATCTCTTTGGTGTTGCCGACGACGACGATGGCCAGTTTTTCGGGCTGGATGTACTTGAGGGCTACGCGGGTGACGTCGGCGGCGGTGACTTTTTCGACGCCGGCACGGTAGCGTTCGAGGAAGTCGGCGGGGTAGCCGTAGACGGCGAGGGTGACCTGTTCGCCAAGGACTTTTTCGGGGGTGTCGTAGCGGAAGATGAAGGAGTTGAGGAGATCGTCCTTGGCTTTGCGGAGTTCGGATTCCGTGGGTGGGTCGGTGCGGAGGCGGCGGATCTCGTCTAGCGTGGCTTTGGTGGCTGCGACCGTGCTGGAGCTTTTTGTGCCGAGGCCTACGGCGAAGAGGCCGGGGTGATCGTAGGCTGCGCCGAAGCTGCCGCCGACCTCGTAGGCGAGGCCGAGCTTGGTGCGGACCTCCTGGACGACGCGGGAGCCGAAGCCGCCGGAGAAGACCTCGTTCATCACGCTGAGGGCGTAGAAGTCCGGGTTGCGCTGTTCGGTGCCGAGACCGACCATGTAGACGTTGGATTGATCGACGTCGGGTTTGTCCGCGAAGTAGAGGCCGGGAGTGGGTTCGGTGAATTCGGGTAGCGTGGTGACCAGCTTGGCGCCTTGAGGGATGGCGCTGAAGGCGGCGCGGAGTTTGGCTTCCATGTCTTTGGCGTCGAAGTCGCCGATGATGCCGACGATAAGGTTGGCGCCGTCGAAGGTCTTGTCGTGCCAGGCTTTGAGGTCGTCGAGGGAGACGGCGGAGACGGTGGCGAGTTCGGGCCTGCGGCCGTAGGGGTTGGTCTTGCCGTAGGCGATCTGGACGGCCTGGCGCTGGGCGATGGAGGCAGCGTCGTCGTTGCGGCGGAGGATGCTGGACTCCATGCTGCGCTTGGCGAGATCGAGCTTGGCCTGGTTGAAGGCGGGGTGTTCGAGGAGGTCGATGGCGTCGGCGAAGACGGTGTCGAAGTCCTTAGCGAAGCTGGACCAACTAACGGAGGTGGCGGCCTGGCCGCCGGAGGTTTCAATGGCGGCGGCCTTGGCGGCGAGCTGGTCGTCGAGGGCGTCGCCGGAGTTGGTGGCGGTGCCGGAGGTGCGCCAGGTTTCGCCGCAGAGGGTGACGAGGCCGACCTTATCGGCGGGTTCGTCGCGGGCGCCGCCGCGGATGCGGATGAAGCCGTCGATGAAGGGGAGTTCGTGGTCTTCTTCAAGGAAGAGCTGGACGCCGTTGGGGAGCGTGATGAGGGTGGGTTCGGTGGGTTTGAAGGCGTGGAGGGCGGGGACGGGAATGGACTTCCAGGGTTGGGTTGGGTGCGGAGCTGATTGGGCGTGGGCTGGGGTAAGAGCAAATGCAAGGGCAACCGCAACGGCGAAATACAGGGGTCTCTCCACTGCGGCGCAGAAGACGCGCGTGCGGTCGAGATGACGGTCGTTCTTGTTGTGCGAAAGAAGAGCGGAAGCAAAGAGGTTCATTGGGCACCTCCTGTGCCGGCCGGGGCAGGTGGTGGTGTGGCTGGCTTGAAGTCGATGCGGGCGGAGGTGCGGTTGGATTCGAGGAAGGTTTGGTTGGCTACGCGGCGGATGTCGGCTTTGGAGACGGCGTCTATTTGCTGGAGTTCGGCGAACATCTCGCGCCAGTCGCCGAAGCGGGTCTGGTAGTCGGCGAGTTCGGAGGCGAGGCCGTTGTTGTCGGCGAGGCCGCGGAGGAGGTCTGCGCGGGCACGGGTCTTGAAGCGCTCGAGTTCGTCGTCGGTGACGTCGGTGGTTTTGAGGATGTCGAGTTGTTTGTGGATGGCGTCGCGGAGTTCGTCGTTGGTGTGGCCGCGGATGGGCAGGGCGTAGAAGGCGAAGAGGCCGGGGTACTTGACGCCCGGGAAGCCGGAGAAGCCTTCGGCGAGCTGGGCGATCTTCTGGTCGCGGACGAGGGCGCGGTAGAGGCGGGAGGTGCGGCCGTTGGAGAAGATGTCGGTGATGGCGTCGTAAGCTGCGTCGTCGGGGGAGCGGTAGTCGGGGCGGTGATAGCCCTCGAGGTAGATGGGTTGCGAGGTTTCGCGAAGGACGACGGTGCGCTCGGCTTTTTGTTGTGGCTCGACGGTGGTCATTGGCTGGGGTTTGGGGCCTGCTGGGATGCGTCCGAAGTATTTTTCGAGCATGGGGAGCGCGGTTTTGGGGTCGACATCGCCGACGATGGCAACGACGATGTTGGCGGGGACGTAGTACTCCTTGTGGAAGGCGGCGGCTTCGGTGGCGGTGACCTGGGTGATGTCGGACTCCCAACCGACGCCGGGAGTGCCGTAGGGGTGGGCCATGTAAGCGGCGGCGAGGAACTCTTCGATGAGGCGGCCTTGCGGGGAGCTGTCGATGCGCATGCGGCGCTCTTCGTTGACGACGTCGCGCTCCTTGTAGAACTCGCGGGCGACGGGCCAGCCGATGCGGGAGGATTCGAGGTAGGCCCAGAGCTCGAGGCGGTTGGAGGGCATGGACCAGAAGTATTGGGTGGAGTCTTCGGCGGTGGAGGCGTTGAGGTCGACGGCGCCGTTTTCTTCGGCGATCTCGGAGAACTGGTTGGGGACGACGTATTTCTGGGCGGCTTCGACGGCATCTTCGAAGGCTTTGTGGAGGGCTTCTAACTTGGTTGCATCGCGGCCTACCGGCTTGCGGAACTCGGTGTCGTAGGCGGCGTAGGCTTTTTCTACCTTGGCGAGGGCGAGTTTTTCGGCGGGGTAGTTGGTGGTGCCGACTTCGTTGGTGCCCTTGAAGGCGATGTGCTCGAACATGTGGGCGAGGCCGGATTGGCCGCTGGGGTCGTTGGCGGAGCCGGCGTCGACGAGGGTGTAGAAGCTGAAGACGGGAGCTTCGTGGCGCTCGCTGATAAGGAGCGTGAGGCCGTTAGGGAGGACTTTGACGGTGGTGCGGGAGGCGAGGGCCTGCTCGAATTTGTCTTGAGATTTGCCTTGAGTCGCGGGGGTGTCGGGTGGTTTGGTGGTCTGCGCGGGCAGAGCAGGGAGCAGGGCGGCGAGAGCCAGAGCGAGGAGCAGCGTGCGGCGTGGTGTGGAAGTGTTCAACGTCAACCTCGTGTTCTTGTGGAGGATACCTGAGCGTAGTGTGGTGCGTCTCGTAAGTTAGACGCTGATGGGGTTGTGATGGGTGAGTTGCCGGGTTGCGACGGGTTTCCCACAAGATTGTTGGCGAAGGGGCCGAGGTATGGCCTTTGATCCTTGCGATTCGCTGGGTACTGCGAAAGAATCCACTTACAGTATGAACATGACTGGTCCACGCCGCTGCTTCATACAGGGTCTGATGATGTTGATGACGACGTGCGCCCTGGGGGCTGGAGCGCAGGAGCAACTTGCGATGCGCGTGCCTGCGTTGCCGATTGGTGCGGTCGACCTGGGGGCGTTGCCGGGGTCTCAGCCGGTGAGAGTGACGCTGTATGTTGCGCCGGCGAGCGACCGCCAGGCTGCGCTGGTGTCGTTTCTGAAGGATGTGGAGACGCCGGGGAGTGCGGCTTATCATGCCTGGCTGACGCCGGCGGAGTTTGGGCGGCAGTTTGGGGCGACCGCGGAGCAGCTTGCGGCGGTGAGCGCGTTTGCGCAGGGTACGGGATTTACGGAGGAGCTTTCGGCTTCGGGGTTGAGGGTTGTGCTATCGGGGACGGTGGCGCAGGTGGAGGCGGCGTTTGGCCCGGGGCTGCATGGGGTTTCACTGGCGGGGAAGACTTACTTTTCCAATACGGCGGCGCCGAGTCTGCCGGTGAGTCTGAGCGGCGATGTGCTGGCTTTGGGTGGGTTGGAGAATCTGCCTGCCGCGTATCCGATGTCGCTGGCATGGGACGGTGGGGCTCGGACGGCGGAGGATGCGCTAGCGGGGATCGGCAAAATTGTTGAGGCGAATGCGACTCGGCTGCTTTCTCTGAGCACGGCTAGCTGCCTGGAGGATGTGGACGCTGCGACGCAGGCGGCAATGCAGCTTGAACTGCGACAGGCGAGCGCTCAGGGAATTACTTTGCTGGCGGCGACTGGGTGTGGGGCGCGCGGGTCGGCTGGGTTTCCGAGCGTGCTGTCGGAGGTGACGTCGGTGGCGATTGCGCCGGGGGTTGTGCCGGCGACGTATGCCGCGATTTATGAAGAGCGGCCATCGTGGCAGGAGGCGATAGGACTGCCTGCTGATGGTTATCGGCATGAGCCGGATGTGACGGTATCGAGTTTAAGTGCCCTGATGGTGACGATGCAGGCGATAGTGGCGAGGGCACCGGCAGGGGCGAATGGCGAGCCGGGGCGGCTGGGGAATATCGACACTACGCTGTATGAGTTGGGGCCGATTGCCGGGCTTTATACACAGCCGGACGGCGCAGCGGCGGATACATGGGAGGCGGCGACGGGGCTGGGGTTGGTTGACCTGGGGATGCTGGCGAAGGTTTTCCCGTTGGGGTCGCTGAGCGTTAATGTTTCGTGCACCCTGACCTCGTATTTTGTCGCTTCCGGGTCGCCGATCAATTTCAGCTCGACGGTGACGGATACTTCGGGCAAAGGCGGCGGTGTGGTGCCGACGGGGACGGTGACGTTCACGACAAACACCGGCGTGACGCTGGGTTCGGGACAACTGGTGAACGGCACGGTTTCAGGGTCGAACTCCAGCCTGGCGGCCGGGAGCTACACCATGACCGCCGCGTACTCCGGGGATGGAACGTATGACGCCTGGACGAGCAATGCGATCAACTTCACGATTGGGAGCGCGACCTCGAGTTTATCGGCCGTGGCGGCGAGTGGAGCGGTGGTAGGCGGAAACATTTCGGTGACAGTGACCGACACTGGCGTGTCCGGGCAGGGAGTGCCGACCGGAACTGTGCAGGTGACTCCGCAAGGGACCAACGACAGCAGCACCTATACCGGAACGTTGACCGCAAGCGGGGCAATCACTTCGACGGCGACCGTAGCGGTGCCTGCGACGCAGGGTGGGTCGGTGACGCTGCAGGTAAATTGCACGAGCACCAACTCCAGCTATACCTGCTTCTCGCCCATTAGCGTGACGGCGACTGTGGGTTTGGGTACGCCGACGATGACGGTATCGACGTCGCCGAACCCGACGGTGGCGAACCAGAATACGACGTTCACGGCGACGGTTACGGGAGCCACGGGCTCGAAGTATCCGGTGCCCGCGGGCAATGTGTCGTTCTTCAACGGCAGCACGCAGTTGCCTTCGGCGACGTTGAGTGCGGGCGTGGCGTCGATGCAAACGTCGTCGAACATTACGGCAGGCGGGACGTATACGGCGACATACGGCGGCGACAATAACTACAAGACGGTGACTGCTTCTACGACGAGCACGACCAGTCCGGCTTCCGCGACCACGCTTGCGCTGACGGTCAGTCCGAACCCGCCGGTGGGTGGAACCACTACGACGCTGACGGCGACGATTGGGTACACGTTGACCAATGGCGTGGCGCCAACGGGGAGCGTGAGCTTCTTTGAGGACAATGCAACGATCGGTACAGGCACAGTGAGCAACGGAGTGGCCACGTATTCGTCGACGACGATCAGCGGGACCACGGGGCACTCGTTCTATGCGATCTACACGGCGGATGCGAACTATCAGTCGAGCACGTCGAACACGGTGACTTCGTCGGGTAGTGGGATTGTGACGACGACCACGCTGACGGTTTCGCCGAACCCGCCGGTGGGGGGAAGTACGACGACACTGACGGCGGTGATTGCGTATACGTCGAACGGCACGACGCCTACGGGCTATCTGACCTTCTTTGAGGACGCGGCGATACTGGGCACGGTGACGGTGACCGGCGGAACGACTTATCACTTTACGAGTACGACGATCACAGGGACGACGACGCACACGTTCTATGTGGGGTACAGCGGGGACACGAACTTCAAGGCCAGCGAATCGCCGATGGTGGTGACGTCTTCGTCTACGGCGACGATTGCGACAACGCTGACGCTGAATGAGAGTCCGAATCCTCCGGTGAGCGGCAGTACGACTGCGTTGACGGCGCAGGTGATGTGGAATTCGACATTGACGACCGCAACCCCGGGCGGGACGGTGTACTTCTACATGGATGGCACGTTGCTGGGAAGCCAGACGCTGGGGCCGGTGAATACGTCGAGCTATACGAGTACGACGATCTCGGGCAAGACGAGCCATGCGTTTTATGCGGTGTATAGCGGGGACTCGAACTTTATCGGGAGCACGTCGCCGACGGTGACGACGGCGGCTGCGGCGCTGACAACGACGTCGACGGGGCTGACGGTCTCGCCGAACCCGCCGATAGCGGGTAGCGTGACGACGTTGACGGCGACGATCGGGTATACGGGCACGACAGCGCCGACGGGGACGGTAGCTTTCTCCGACAATGGGGTATCGCTGGGCACGCAGACGGTGAGCGGCGGGGCCGCGAGTCTCAGCAGCACGACGATATCGTCCAAGACCAGCAATGCGTTTTCCGCGGTGTACTCGGGTGACGCGAACTATGCGGCGAGTACGTCGTCTACGGTGACGACGCCGGCGGTGGCAACTACACCGACATCGACGACGACGGGAGTTACGGCGGCGAGTTATACGCTGACCAGCGGCGCGACGGATGCGTTGACGGCGACAGTGACGCCTTCGTCGGTGGTGAACAGTACGAACCCGACTGGGACGGTGACGTTTACGTCCTCGACGCAAGGGACCTTGTGCACCGCCGCGGTATCGAGCGGAGCGGCGACCTGCACGCCTACGTTGACGACCGTAGGTTCGCAGTCAATCACGGCGACGTATAGCGGAGATTCGAACTACGCTACAAGCACCAGCGCGTTGCCGGCGGTGATTGCGGTGGCGGCGGCGGTGGGGACGGGGACGATTACGGCGAGCGCCTCGCCGAGCACGGTGTTGTACGGCGTCACGGTGACGCTGGGGTCGACGCTGAGCGAGACGGGCGGAACGGGGGCCCCGGCGGGCTCGGCTATGTTTGCGCTGGCGGGCACTGTGAGCAGCACCTATACGGCGTCTTATGTGACGACATCGGCGACAACGGCGGCGGCGTCGCAGCAGATTCCCACGCCTTCGCCCGGGACGTACGTAGTGACGGCGACCTGCACAAGTTCCAATGTGACCTGCACGGGGCTTTCGGCGACGGCTTCACTGACGGTGGCCAAGGGCAATACGGTGACGACGGTTGTGGCTTCACCGGCGAGCCCGGTGGCGGGGCAGACGACGACGTTCACGGTGACCGTGGCACCGGCGTACACGGTGAATACGGCAGCGACGCTGCCGACCGGGACGGTGACGATCTATATCAACGGTACTTCTACCGTGGTGCCGGTGCTGAATGGAACGGCGACGTACTCGGTGGTGCTGACGGCGACGACCGGGAACTATGTGACGGCTGTGTACTCCGGGGATACGAACTGGAACGGGAGCAGTTCGGCGCAGCTGATTGTGACTATCCAGCCGGTGCCGACGACTCTCTCACTGACTGCGAATGAGACTTCGGTGTTGTATGGAGCGAACGTGTTGCTGACGGCGTCGGTTTCGGTGGCACCGACGGCTTTGACGCCGACGCCTGCGCCGCCGACGGGAACGGTGACCTTCTACGATCTGTATAACGGGCAACCATCTTTGGTGGGTACGGCAAATCTCACTCCCGTGATTCTCGGATATTCGATTGCGGAGCTGAGTACGACAGGGCTTTTGAAGGGCACGCACAATATCACCGCCGTGTACGTCGGATCCACGGCGTATGCGTCGTCGACTTCGACGATTGTGATCAACATTACGGACTACGGGTATACGTTCGCGCCGTCGCAGATGTCGCTGACGCGGGGCACGGGCGGGGCTGCGATTGCGACGGTAGTGTCGTACAACGGGTTTGCGGGACAGGTGGTGCTGGGATGCACGCCTCCGTCAGGAGCATTGATGACGTGTAGCTTTAGTCCGGCGATCATCAACGGATCGGGGACGTCGGTGTTGTCGGTGACGACGACGGCAGCGACGGCGTATGGCGGGCAGCCGGCGCGGTTGGGGTCAGTGCAGAAGATATCGCTGGCGGCGGTTTCGCTGACGACGTTGTTGCTGGGTCTGCTGTTGCCGGGAGCGCGGCGGCGGCGGGTGTCCATGCTGCTGGCCGTGGTTGCGGCGGCGGTGTTGCTGGGCGGCTCGGGTTGCACGCAGTTGACGACGGTGAACTCGGGCAGTACGTCAGGTGGCAGCAGCGGGACGCCGCAGGGGACACAACTGCTGACGATTACGACCTCGGGGACGGACGGCTATACGACGCTGCGGATCGATACGAACTACCAAGTGACGGTGCAGTAGGGCGGATTCTTTGCCCGGCGTGGTGCGGAGGGGTGAGGGCGCGTGCGACAATCTTTCTATCGTCATCCTGAACAAGAGAAACATCGTCTTTAACAACAGCAACGAGCACAGCGGCGACTTCGATTGATTTATCGTGCCGTTCCAGCGGAAACTGTACCCTGCGGGACAATATGCGGGGCAAACCTGTAAACTGACGGACATCCAAGTTTGCAATTTGCAATTAGCAATTCGCAATGGGGTTCTCGTTAAAGGGATTCTTAATGCCGCTCTCCCGATTTTTCCGTAGTGCAGCAACCGGCGTGGTTCTCGCTACAGTGGCGAACTGCTTGTGGGCCTCGACTTCACGGATAAACGGAGCGGTGGATGGCTCGAAGGCGGTGGCGCTGGCGGGTGGGGTTTCTCCGCGGGCGATGGCGGCGAAGGACCTGGGCTCGGTTGCGGGGGACCGGCTGCTGGGGTCGATGTCGCTGCGGTTTTCGATGACCGCCGCGCAGCAGAAGGCACTGACGCAACTGCTGGGCGACCAGCAGAATCCAGCGTCGCCGCGGTACCGGCAGTGGTTGACGCCGGAGCAGTTCGGGGCGGAGTTCGGGCTTGCCGTGGATGACTTGGGGAAGGTGACGGCATGGCTTACGTCGCAGGGGTTTACGGTGACCGAGGTGGCGCGCGGGGCGTCGTTTGTGCGTTTTTCGGGGAGCGTGGCGCAGGCTGAGGCGGCGTTCCATACGCAGCTACACAACGTGTCGTTGAACGGCGAGCAGCATATCGCGAACCTGACGGCACCGGAGCTTCCGGCAGCGATTGCGGCGGTAACGGCAGGGGTGACCGGGCTGGACGATTTCCGGCTGAAGCCGCACTTCCGGGAGCGGTGGGTATCGGGGCCAGCTGCCGGCGATGGGGTGCGACCGGAGTACACGTCCAATGGGCAACATTACCTGGTTCCGGGCGACTTCTACACGATCTATGACGAGAAGAACCTGATCACGAGCAACATTATGGGCACGGGCGTGACGATTGCGGTGATCGGCCAGACGGACATCTATCCGAGCGATATTGCGACGTTCCAGTCGCTGACCGGGTTGGCCAATAAACCACCGACGGTGTTGCTGTATGGCGCGGACCCGGGATTTCCATCGAGCGGCGACCTGACCGAGGCCGATCTGGATCTGGAGTGGGTGGGGGCGATCGCACCGGGGGCGAGCATCGACTTTGTGACGTCCGCGGAGGTGCTGACCGGTTCTCTGACCGAGGCGGTGGATAACGACGTGGCATCGATTGTGGCCAGCAGCTATGGCTCTTGCGAGGCCGCCCTGGGCACCGGGCCCCTCGCGTTTTATGGCCAACTGCTGGGACAGGCCAGCGCTGAGGGCATAAGTATCGTCGCGGCGGCGGGGAATGATGGCGCGACGGACTGCGATGCCGGCCCCAGCGCCGTCAGCGGCCTGGCGGTCGATTTTCCGGCTTCATCGCCGCAGGTAACCGGGGTGGGCGGCACGGAGTTCAACGAAGGAACGGGGACTTACTGGTCGGCGGCCAATGGAAGCACTGGGAGCTCGGCGCTTTCGTACATTCCCGAGATGGTGTGGAACGACGACAGCAGCAGCGGTTTTGCCGCCGGTGGAGGCGGGGCCAGCCAATACTATCCGAAGCCGGTGTGGCAGACAGGCACGGGCGTTCCAAACGATTATTCGCGGGATGTTCCGGATGTTTCGCTGAGTGCCTCGATCGTTCATGACGGCTATCTGATCTGCACGAACGGGAGCTGCGTGAATGGGTTTGCGAATGCGTCGGGGAGCCTGGACGTGGTGGGTGGGACGTCTATAGGCGCGCCGGTGTTCGCGGGTCTGCTGGCGCTGGTGGAGCAGAAGACAGGCGGTAAGCCGCTGGGTAACGCCGATCCGGTGCTCTATGCGCTGGCGAATAGCACGTACTCCGGGAGCGTCTTTCACGATATAACTTCGGGAACCAATGCGAGCCCCTGCACGACGGGCTCGACGGGCTGCGCCGGGGGGGGCACGATCGGGTACAAGGCGACGGCCGGCTACGATCAGGCCAGCGGATGGGGTTCGGTGGACGCCTATGCGCTGGTCAACGACTGGGCGCTGGTAACTCCGGTGGCGGTGACGACAGGGTCTGTGCCTACGTTCACCAGCCTGGCGGGGAGTGCCAACTCCGTGACCGCGGGCACCTCGATTGCGTTCACGGTGACGGTGGCGTCGGCGTCGAGTGAGTCGACCACGACTCCAACGGGTACGGTAGAGATCACGCTCAATGGTGTCGGCGTACAGTCGATTGCACTGGCGGCGGGCACGCAGACGTACACGCTGATCACCACCGCGATACCCGCGGGCACCTACACGGTACAGGCGACCTACTCCGGCGACAGCACGTATTCCGGGTCGAAGGGCGAGTTTGTCATCACTATCGGGGCTACGGGGACTCCGGACTTCGCGCTCTCGCCTTCTACGGTGACGGTGACGGTCGCTTCGGGGAGCGTTGCGCCGGCGGTGACGTACACGGTGACCGAACTGAATGGGTTCGCGGGCAACGTGGTGTTTACGGCGAGCACATCCTCCGCGCTGTATGCGCAGTACTCCTTTACGATCAACCCCGTGGTGCTGAGCTCGACGGCTACTACGGGAAGTACGGCGCTGTCGCTTATTGCGTACACGACAGACGCTCGAGGTGGTTTGGGGGCGGCGAAGATAGCTGCGGAGAGAAAGCCGGCGAGCTGGTATCGAGTGAGTACGGGCTTCGCGATGGCGGGATTGCTGCTGCTGGTGCTGCCACGGCGGCGGAGGCTTTCAGGGCTACTGGTGGTGGTGCTTACGGTGAGTGCGCTGGGTGTGCTGGGATGCTCGTCACCGCCGCTCAAGGTGCCCGGGTCGGACATCAGTCCAACGCCGACGGGGACGTACACGGTGCTGGTCATGGGTACTGCGATGGTGAACGGCGTGACCAGCAGTCACTCTTCGACGGTGACGTTCGTGGTGCAATAGGCCATTGCAACAGGCCAGGCGGCTAACTGGATATTGTGAACGGGCAGATTTGACGGCCCGGGGTTCGAACCGGAAAATAGGAAACATCGTTCTTTCGTCTGCAATCGTCTCGATTAATTTTCACAACATTCCGCGAACTGTATCGGCGCCTTGAGCGCAAGGGGAGACATTCATGTTTTCAGTAGGCGTCAAGAGCGTACGGCCGGTTGTGGCCACCCTGATCGTTGCATTGGTTGGAGTGTTCGCGGTCGCCCAGACGGCGCAGGTACGGTCGCGTGTAACGTCGCCGGTGAGCGGAGGGCAGTTGGTGACGCTGCATGGCGGTGTGCATCCGCTGGCAAGGGCGGAGTTCGATCAGGGCGAGGCGCCGGATGCGACGCCGGCGGCGCGCATGATGCTGGTACTGCAGCGCAGCCCGGAGCAGGAGACGGCTTTGCGGACGTTCCTGGAGCAGCAGCAGATGGCATCGTCGCCGCAATACCACCAGTGGCTGACGCCGGAGGCTTTCGGCAAGGCGTATGGGCCGTCGGATGGGGACATTTCGGCGTTGACGGCGTGGTTGGCGGGCAACGGCTTCAGCGGAGTGAAGGTGAACGCGGGGCGGACCGTGATTGAGTTCTCGGGGACGGCGGGTGGGCTCAAGAGCGCGTTTCATACGTCGCTGCACAACTACCTGGTGAAAGGCACTCTGTACACCGCCAATGCGAACGATCCGAAGATACCGGCGGCGCTGGCTCCGGTGGTTGCAGGGTTCGCGTCGCTGAATAACTTTCCGCGCAAGGCGGAGAACCGTAAGGCGGGAGATTTTCGCCGCGATAACGCGACGGGAAAAATTGTGAGGCTGGATGCCTCCGGTAAGCCTGTAACGGGCGGCGGGACGTTTGGAAACGGCCCCGGCGGAAGTCCCGATTTCACGTTTACGGTGGACAACGACACTGAGTATGGGATTACGCCGTATGACTTTGCGACGATCTATAACGTGACGCCGCTGTGGACCGCGTCGAGCCCGATCGACGGGACCGGGGAGGTGGTCGCGATCGCGGGGCGTACGGACATCAATCCGGTGGATTTCATCAACTTCCGCACGATCTTCGGGCTGCCGGTGGGGAAGACCACCAATGCGACCGGGACGAGCTACCTGAACATCATCTACAACGGGCCGAACCCTGGGATCAATGGGGATGAGCCGGAGGCGGACATCGATACGCAGTGGTCGTCGGCGGTGGCGAAGGGCGCGACGATCGACTTTGTGACGAGCGCGGACAGCCTGACGACGTTTGGGATAGACCTGTCGGCGCAGTACATTATCGACAACAACCTGGCTCCTGTGATGAGCACGAGCTATGGGGCGTGCGAGCTTGAACTGGGCACCAGCGGCAATTTGCTCTATCTGCAACTGTGGGAGCAGGCGTCGGCGCAGGGCATAACGGCGATGGTGTCGAGCGGGGACTCGGGTACGGCGGGATGCGAGCAGGATTCGCCGGAGCCGGCGCAGTTGGGCGATGCGGTGAGCGGCTATGCGTCGACGCCTTTCAATGTTGCGGTGGGCGGGACGGACTTCGATATTCCCAACGGGGGTACGGCGTACTTCTCGAGTACGAACAATGGGACGACGGAGGCCTCGGCGAAGAGCTATATCCCGGAGATTCCGTGGAACGATTCGTGCGCGAACCCGATATTGGCGTTGTTCAGTCCGTGGGTGGGCGATACACCGGAGGCGGTGTGCAACAACACGACCGCGATCGACGACGGGCTGGCTTCGATTGGCGGGGGCAGCGGCGGACCGAGCAATTGCATTAGCTCGAATGGTTCGACGGTGAGCAGTTGCACCGGCGGTTATGCGAAGCCGAGCTGGCAGACGGGCACGGGCGTTCCAGCGGACGGCGTGCGAGATATACCGGACGTTTCGCTGTTTGCATCGAATGGTTTTCTGGGGGCGTTCTACATTATCTGCGAGCAGGATGCGACGCCGGACAACACCTGTAACGTCAATTCGCCGTATGAGGACTTCGAGGGGTACGGTGGAACGTCAGTGGCTTCGCCTGCGTTCGCGGGCATTATGGCGATGGTCAATGAGAAGACAGGTTCGCGGCAGGGCAACGCGAACTATGTGCTGTATAAGCTGTTCAACGCGCAGGTGACCGCGGGTACGTCCTGCGCGAGTTCGTCCAGCGCGACGCCGGCGAGTACGTGCACGTTCAACGATGTGACGACGGGGTCGATTCAGCAGCCTTGCTATTCGGGGTCTCCGAATTGCACGGTGTCGAAGTCAGGCGATGCGTATGGGATCCTGAACGGGGGCCTGGCGACGGTGGGCTACGATACCGCGGTGGGTCTGGGGTCGGTGAATGCGAACAACCTGGTGAATAACTGGGCTTCGGCAGCGCTGACCGCGACGACGACAACGCTGACGTTGACGCCGACATCGGTGGTACACGGCACAGCGGTGACGGCGGGGGCGACGGTGAAGGCGAGCTCGGGGACGCCGACGGGGAATGTGTCGTTCAACGGGGCAAGCCCAAATGGGTCGGTGCTGTTCGGCACGCTGACGGCTGGCGCGTATTCGACCGGGATCAGCAACTTTCCGGGTGGGACGTATACGGTGACCGCGCACTATGGAGGCAGCTCGACGTATGCGGAGAGCGATTCGACGCCGGTCTCGCTGACGGTGACGCCTGAGTCGAGTGTGGTTTCGGTGACGCCGGAGCAGGAGAACTTCTATACCGGGGCGATTACAACGGTGTCTGGCACGGTGGCTTACGGCTCGGTGGACTATGTGAGCTTCCTGGTGAAGGGCGTGTCGGGACAGGGTGAGGCGACCGGAGACCTGACGGTGAAGGACAACGGCGTGGTCTTCGATGGCGGAGTCATTCAGTTGAATTCGACCGGTGGGTACGACGACTACTCGCCATCGCTGACGCCTGGAACGCATTCGATTACGGCGAGCTATGGAGGGGATGCGAGCTTCAAGAGCGGCAGCGGGACGTCGGCGACGTTTACGGTGACCAAGGCTCCGACGACAGGAAGCTTAAGCGCCACCCCGACCACGGTGAGCACGAACGCCACGCTGACGCTGGGTGCGAATTTCTTTACGACGAGTTTTGGGTATTACTCGCCGACCGGCAATGTGACGTTTATGGCGGGGAGCAAGGTGCTGGGAACGGTGGCTCTGAGCCAGTCCTACGACCCGGCCACGTACTACGACGAGAGCTACGCGAACCTGGTGATTCCGGCGAGCGCGCTGACGGTAGGGAGCAACACGATTACGGCGGTGTATGGCGGCGACACCAACTATACGGGCTCGACTTCATCGTCGGTGAGCGTGACGGTGACGCAGGGAACGTTGACGCCAAGCGTGACGACCGTCACTGTGTCTCCGACGACGTTTACCAACGGGGGCGTACTTGCGATCACGATCAAGGCTTCGCCGTCCGAGGCGACCGCAACCAGCGATTTCATCCTGTATATCGACGGCGTGGCGTATGGCCCGTATGAGCCGGGCGCCGGGGTCAATACGATACAGCTTTCGGGTGTGCTCTCCGGGCTGCCTGAGGGCCAGAACCCGGTGTACGCGGTGTACTCGGGCGATGCGCATTATGCGGCGTCGACGTCGGCGGTGGTGTACTTCACGGTTCCAACTCCGACGGTGGCGACGACGACCGCCATCAACCTGTCAGCGACGACTGTGGTGCAGGGCGCAGCCGCGACGGCTACGGCTACGGTGACTTCCTCAGCGGCGACCGGGAGCGTGCAGCTGATACTCGATGGCAATGTCTATGGATTGGGGACTGCGATCGCTGGAGGGACTGCGACCGTGGCACTGCCGACCTCTACGTTGCAGGTTGGCACGCATAGCGTGGCGTTCCTGTACTCGGGCGACAGCACGTATTTGTCGAGCCAGTCTCCAGCAGCTACATTGACCATTACTCCGTTCGTCACGACGGCGACCACGACCAGCGTGTCGCTGAATCCGGTTAGTGTTGCCCAGGGTGTGACCTCGGTGGCGACTGTGACGGTTACACCGGCGGCGGCGACGGGAACGCTACAGTTGGTGGTGGACGGCCTGAACTCCGGTTCGCCGATCACATTCGCGGGCGGCAGTACGACTGTCAATATCTCTACGACGACGCTGAGCGTGGGCACGCATACGATCGCGTTCACTTACTCGGGTAGCAGCAGCTACGTCTTCAGTACCGGGAGCGCGACTCTGACGGTGACGGTGAACTTGTCGCCGACGTTTACGCTGACAGCCACGCCTCCTGCTACAGCGACGGCGACCGCGCCGGGACAGATTTCCACGGGCGTTACTTTGACTGTTGCCCCAGTGAATAGCTTTACCGGCACGGTGAGTTTAGCCTGCACCGCTGGCCTACCGTATGGGACGGCTTGCGTGTTCACACCAACGACCGTGACGACAAGCGGGACGACGGTGTTGACGTTTACGACGACTGCGCCTTCCGCAGTGGACGGTATTGGAGGGCATACGCTGCTGATTCTTGGCGGTGGACCTGTGGCGCTGGCTTGCTTCGGGCTGCTGTTTGTACCGCGTCGGCGCAGGCCGCGCCTGGTTGCTTTACTGGGTATGGGTGTGCTGCTGATCGGAGCGGCGACGATGATGGGTTGCGGCTCCAGCAGCGCTCCGAACACCGGTACGTCCAGCGGTGGCACGCCGGTTGGCAGCTCGGGCGTCACGGTGACCGCGACCTCTGGAAGCATTACGCAGACGGCTACGGTGACGCTGACCGTGAATTAGGCGGAGAGTTCGAGGAGTGGGCGGTTACTTCTGTGAAGCGGCCGCCTGATGCATGAACCAGTTCTGTGCGCTGAAGGCTGCAGCGGTGTGGGTGGGGCGGGTGTAGGTGCCGTCGGGGTTCATGAGGCGGGCCTTGGCCGTATCGCTTAAATAGGTTGCGAGGATCTCGTCGCGCAGGCGCCTGGCAGCTGCTTTGTCGACGACGGGGAAGACGACCTCGCAACGCTCATAGAGGTTGCGGGGCATCCAGTCGGCAGAGCCAGCGAAGACTTCTTCATGGCCGGCGTTGCTGAACCAGAAGATGCGGCTGTGCTCGAGGAAGCGGCCGACGATGGAGCGCACGCGGATGCGCTCGCTGAGGCCGGGGACGCCGGGGCGGAGCGCGCACATGCCGCGGACGATGAGGTCGATCTCCACGCCGGCCTGCGATGCTTTGTAGAGCGCTTCGATGGTGGGGGCGTCAAGCAAGGCGTTCATCTTGGCGATGATGTGGGCTTTGTGGCCTTTGGCTGCGTGGGCCACTTCGCGGGCGATGAGTGCGAGGATGTCGTACGCGAGGGTGAGGGGCGCGACCTGTAGTGGGCGGTAGGCGTCGGCGGATGCTTCCCAGTCGGCGGTGAGGTAGCGGAAGACACGCTGAATGGCTTCGGTGAGTTCGGGACGCGAGGTGAGAAGGCTGATGTCGGTGTAGAAGCGCGCGGTGACCGGGTTGTAGTTGCCGGTGCCTAGATGGGCGTAGCTGCGGACGACGCCGTCGGGGTCTTTGCGGACGAGCAGGGCGAGCTTGCAGTGGGTCTTGAGGCCGAAGATGCCGTGGAAGACCTGAACGCCGGCGTCTTCAAGTTCGCGGGCCCAGCGGATGTTGGAGGCCTCGTCGAAACGGGCCATGAGCTCGACGACGACAGTGACGTCTTTGTTCTGGGCGGCGTCGGTGAGGGCCTGGAAGATTGGCGAGTCGGCGCTGGTGCGGTAGAGCGTCTGCTTGATGGACATGACGCGGGGGTCGTTGGTGGCGGCTTCGATGAAGGCTTCGACGGTGTTGTAGCTGTCGTAGGGGTGGTGGAGGAGGATGTCGCGGGTGCGGAGCTCATCGAAGATGTTCGCGGACTTTGGGCCAAACTTGAAGCGGCGGCCGTGGAACTCGGGGAACTTGAGCTCGGGGAGCTTGATGGAGCTGTAGACGTCCATGAGACGGGAGAGGTTGACGGGGGACTTGGTGCGGAAGACCTGCCAGGGTTCGAGCTCGAAGTTGAGCTGGAGACGTTCGACGATCTCTTCGGCAGCGAAGGCGTCGATCTCCATGCGGACGACGTCGCCCTTGCGGCGGTTGTGTAGCTCGGCGCGGACGCTTTCGAGGACGGAACGGGACTCTTCCTCCTGCATGTAGAGGTTGCTGTTGCGGGTGACGCGGAAGGCGGCGCGGCTGAGGACAGCATAGCCACGGAACATGCGCTCGACGTGGGCTTCGATGAGCTCTTCGAGGAGCAGGTAGTTTCGCTGGCCATCGCGCTCAGGGAGAGCGATGAGCGTAGGCAGCGAGCGGGGGATGGTGATGACGCCGAGCGCGGTTGCATTGTTGCGGGCGCGTGGAGACTTCTTGCGCTTGTGGCGGAGCAGCAGCGCGAGGCAGAGAGACTTGTTGAGGACGCGCGGGAAGGGGTGCGAGGGGTCGAGTGTGACCGGGGTGAGCAGGGGGTCGACCTGGTCGTGGAAGTAGCGCGCGGCGAAGAGGCGATCGGGTTCGCGGAGGTGCTTCCAGGAGGCGAGACGGATGCCGGCTATGTCGAGTGCGGGGGCGAGGTGTTTGTGCCAGCAGGCGTCCTGATCGGCGGTGAAGGCATGGAGGCGGTCGCGGAGACGCTCCATGCGCTCGTCGAGGGTGAAGCCGCCGTCGTCGAGCTTCTGGGGCAGACCCATGTCCTCTTCAATGCGCTGCAGGATGCCGGCGACGCGGATTTCGAGGAACTCGTCGAGGTTGGTGGCGGTGATAGCGAGGAACTTGAGGCGTTCGAGGAGCGGGTTGGAGGGGTCGTTGGCCTCTTCGAGGACGCGGCTGTTGAAGAGCAGCCAGGACTCGTCACGGTTGATGAAGCGGCTTTGCGGCGTGGGCGCGGGTTGGGTTGAAGGCTTAGGGCGAACGGACTTCGCGGGAGCCTTCGAGGGCTTTGTAGGTTGCTTCGCTTTCTTCTTCGCAGGAGCCATGACTCTTAGGAGGGTAACGCAAGCGTGTTAAAAGGCAACCTTTTGTGCGAGGAAGAGATACTTGCAGATGCGGCCAACGTTTGCCGGGCCGATGGGCCTCCTACAAGCTGAGTATCTACAAGTTGAGTATCTACAAGTTGAGTATCAAGGAGATCGGGATGATGAATTTGAAGAATGCTGCCGGGGCACTGGTTTTGGTTGCTGGGCTGTCGATTGGAGCGGCGCAGGCGCAGGTGGGGCAGGATATGAAGAACGCCGGCCACGATACGGCGGATGCGGGTAAGACCGTGGGCCACGATACGGCCCATGGGACGAAGGTCGCGGCGCGGGATACGGCCCATGTGACTGATCATGCTGTGCATACGACGGCGCGGACGACTCGGCATGTGGCGCATCGGACGTCGCATGCTGTGAGACATACGACGCACACGGTTGCGCATCCTGGGGCACACTGACTTTCCCTCCGCGGCTAAAGCCGGTTTTTGTGGCGAGGGAGATGACGGGGCTGAAGCCCCGTCTCGACAAAACTAGCCGAGGGTGGGCATGGTGGTGTCGACGCCGGTGCGGATGCCAGTGGGCCAGCGGGCGGTGACGGTCTTGATGCGGGTGTAGAAGCGCATGCCTTCGGGGCCATAGATCGAGTGGTCGCCGAAGAGGGAACGCTTCCATCCGCCGAAGCTGTGGAAGGCCATGGGGACGGGGATGGGGATATTGATGCCGACCATGCCGGCCTGGACGCGGCGGGTGAAGTCGCGGGCGGTGTCGCCGTCGCGGGTGAAGAGCGAGGTGCCGTTGCCGAACTCGTGGTCGTTGATGAGCTGGAGGGCGGTCTCGAAGTTGTTGACGCGGACGACGCCGAGGACGGGCCCGAAGATCTCTTCGGTGTAGATGCGCATGGTGGGCTTGACGTGGTCGAAGAGGCAGGGGGCGAGGAAGAAGCCTTCGCCTTTGGGAAGAGCTGCGGTGCGGCCGTCTACGACGAGTTCCGCGCCTTCTTTCTTGCCGAGGTCCAGGTAGCCGGTGACGCGGTCGAGATGTTGCTGGGTGATGAGCGGGCCGAGGTCAGGTTCGGCGTCGGAGGCACCCTTGGCGCCGTCGCCTACGTGCATGTCGGCGATGCGGGATTCGAGCTTGCCAATGAGTTGGTCGGCGGTGGAGGAGCCGACGGCGACGGCGATGCTGATGGCCATGCAGCGCTCGCCGGCGGAGCCGTAAGCGGCACCGGCGAGGGCGTCGGCGGCCTGGTCGAGGTCGGCGTCGGGCATGACGATCATGTGGTTCTTGGCGCCGCCGAGGGCCTGCACGCGCTTGCCGTGCTTTGTGCCTTCGCTGTAGACGTACTGCGCAATGGGGGTGGAGCCGACGAAGCTGACGGCCTTGATGTCAGGGTGCTGGAGGATGGCGTCTACGGAGGTCTTGTCGCCGTGGACGACGTTGAGCACGCCGTCGGGCAGGCCTGCTTCCTTGAGCATCTCGGCGAGGAGAATGGAGGAGCTGGGGTCGCGCTCGGAGGGTTTGAGCACGAAGGTGTTGCCGCAGGCGAGGGCGAGCGGGAACATCCACAGCGGGACCATGGCGGGGAAGTTGAACGGGGTGATGCCGGCGACGACGCCGAGGGGCTGGCGCATGGACCAGCTATCGACGCCAGTGCCGACCTGTTCCGTGAATTCGCCCTTGAGGAGCTGCGGGATGCCTGTGGCGAACTCGATGTTTTCGAGGCCGCGGGTAGCTTCGCCCTTGGCGTCGGAGAAGACCTTGCCGTGCTCGGCGTTGATGAGGGCGGCGACCTCGTCGATGCGGGTCTCGAAGATCTCGCGGAAGCGGAACATGACGCGGGCGCGACGCAGCGGCGGGAGGTTTGACCAGCTGGGGAAGGCGGCGGCGGCGGAAGCGACGGCGGCGTTGAGTTCGGCGTCGGAGGCGAGGGGGACGCGGGCCTGCACGCGGCCGGAGGCGGGGTGGAAGACGTCGGCGAAACGGCCTGAGGTGCCGGGGACGGCGGCGCCGTTGATCCAGTGGGTGATCTCGCGGATGGGGGTGGTCGTGGAGGCGGGGGATTCGATGGGGGCGGTGATGGTAGACATGGGGTGCTCCTGCGTTCTTCGATGCGAAGACGAAACAACGATTTTAGCAGGATCAGGGATGCTCTAGGCGAAGCTGGGTGGATCGAGTTGCTGCTTGAGGGTCAGCATGGCCTTCCACGGATCGGTGCGGAGGCGGCCGCGCCAGGTCGAAAAGCCCGTGACGGAGAACACCGGGCGGTCGGTGAGCTTGAGGGCGGACCACGGCAGCGGGAGCGAGACGTGTGCGCCGGCGCGGGCGCGGGGGCTGAATGGGGCTACGGCAGTGGCGCCGCGCTCGTTGCGGAGGTAGTCGAGGTAGATTTTGCCCTTGCGCGCGGACTTGGTCATTTTGGTGAGGTAGAGGGCCGGATTGTCGCGCTCCATGGCGAGGACGAGATTGTGGGCGGCGTCTTTTAGTTCCTGCCATGTGAGGTTTGGAGCGATGGGGGCGACGATGTGCAGGCCTTTGCCGCCGGTGGTTTTGAGAAAGCTTTCGAGGCCGGCTTTTTTGAGGCGTTTGCGAACTTCGGCGGCTGCGGAGCAGAGGGTTGACCAGGATAGAGACTCGTCGGGATCGAGGTCGAAGATGAGGCGGTCGGGGTGTTCGAGGTCTTCGTTGCGGGAGCCCCAGGGATGGAGTTCGAGGACTCCTAGCTGGGCGAGCGAGACGAGGGCTTCGGGGGTGTCGAGGGTGATGTAGGGCTCGGGTTTGCCGGATTTTTTGTCGGTGATGTTGATGGTGTTAATGTTGGATGGGAGCGTGGTGGTGACGTGCTTCTGGAAGAAGCATGGATGGCCGACGCCGTCGGGACAGCGGACGAGTGAGAGTGGGCGATCAGCGATAAAGGGGAGGATGTGCTCAGCGATGGCGGCGTAGTAGTCGGCCAGTTGCTGCTTGGTGAGGCCGGATTCGGGGTCGAGGATTTTGTCGGGACGGGTGAGGCGTGGCGGCGTTGGCGGTGTCGATCTTGCGGCAGTCTTTGCGGCGACAGTGGTTATGGCAGCTTTGTGCGAGGCCTTGGGGCCGGATTTTGGTTTGGGCGCGATGGTGGGTTCTTCGCGAGTGACTTCGGTGGCGGGTTTGTCTTCGCGGAGGCCGAGGAAGGCAGCTTGACGGACGAGATTATCGGCCGTCCAGGTAGCGAAGCGGACTTGTGCGACCAGCCTGGGCTTGACCCAGATGGAGTTGCGGCGGGCTTCCGCAGGAGGGCGATCGAAGGGGGTTGTCTTGGTTGTAAGGGCGGAGAGTTGCGTGAGGAGAGAACGCCTGGTCTTCTGGGTGAAGCCGGTGCCGGTGCGTCCGGCGTAGATGAGTTTTTGATTGGCGTAGTAGCCGAGGAGGAGCGAGCCGATGCGGTCGTTGCCTTCGGAGGACAGCATGTAGCCACCGATGACGAACTCCTGCTCGCGGAGGCATTTGGATTTGAGCCAGTCGCCGCTGCGGCCGGCGTGGTACGGCGCGTTGGCGCGCTTGGAGACGATGCCCTCGGCGTGCAGTTCGCAGGCTTTGAGGAACATGGCCTCGCCGCCGGTTTCGATGTGCTCGCTGAGGCGAATGGATTCGGGGGCGTTGGCGAGGAGCTGAGTGAGCAGGGCTTTGCGCTCGACGAGTGGGAGATTGCGGGTGATGCGCCCATTGAGGTGGAGGAGGTCGAAGACGAAGTAGGCGAGCGGGTGGTGCGCGCCTTCGTTGAAGGAGGCTTGCAGGTTTGCGAAGCTGGTGGTGCCGTTGTCGTCGAGGACAACGACTTCGCCGTCGAGCGTGGCGTTGGTTGCGGAGAGGGTTGCGATGGCTTCGGCGATGCCGGCCATGCGATGCGTCCAGTCGAGGCCTTTGCGGGTGAGAAGCTGGACGACTGGCTTCGAGCCGCGGGCGCTACCGTGCTTGCGGGCCTGGATGCGGTACCCGTCGAGTTTGAGCTCGTGCAGCCAGCCGGTTTGAGCGGGCGGGCCTGTGGCTTCGAGGGCGAGTTGTGGGGCGAGGAAGGCGGGTTGGGATTCTTTGGGGAGGGACTTGAGGGTTCGTTTGTCAAAGGAGTGCGGACTCGAAGGAGCTTTGAGCTTAGAGCGCTTGAGCTCAGAGGTAGAGGCGTTCTGTTGAGGTTTGAGGGCTTGAGGCTTGAGGTTTGACGGGGACGGGTTAGAGTTGTTGCGATGCCAGGCGCGGCCGGGCTTCGCTGTTTGTTTGGAGTTCCAGATGTGGTCTTCGTTGGCGGCGATCTGTTCGAGAGAGCGGCCGGTGAGGGCGGAGTCAGGCTTCTCTTCGGTGATGGCGGGAGCATCTTTGCTGCGCTCGAAGTCGTCGTGCTCTTTGATGAGCAGCCAGTTGGGTTTGGAGGAACTGCCCCAGCGGCTGCCGGGTTTGATGTTCATGCGGATGAGCGTCCAATTGCCCTTGAGCTTCTTGCCGTGCAGCGTGAACTTGAGCGCGCCATCGCGGAGAGCTGCGTCGACGTCTTCATGACCCGGCTGCGGCTCCCATGTGCCCTGGTCCCAGAGCATCACCGTGCCGCCGCCATACTGGCCTTTTGGGATGATGCCTTCGAAGCCACCGTACTCCATGGGATGATCTTCGACTTGCACCGCAAGGCGGCGGTCGGCCACGACATAGCTGGGGCCTTTGGCCACCGCCCAGCTCTTGAGCACGCCATTCCAGCCGAGGCGGAAGTCGTAGTGGAGATGCGAAGCGGCATGTTTCTGGATAACAAAGGGCAGTGCGTTGAGTGTTTTTGTTTTAGCGGAATCATTTTTTGAGCCTGCGGGTTCAGTGGTGATGTCGAAGTGGCGCATCTCGCGATAGCGCGCGAGCTGCCGGTCGACGGCATCGGCGGCAGAATTCTTCGCACGAGTCGTCTTCTTTGCCGTCGACTTCTTTGCGGATTTTTTCTTTATTGCCATCGCGGTGCCTTAGGCCGTCTTCCGCTTGGGCGTGGCCTTAGCGGATTTGGCTTCGTGCCGGGTAGATTTCTTTGCGGAGGGCTTGACCAGCTGCGGCCCGCGCTTCTTCTCGTTAGCCGTCGGCTTCTCTGCTTCGCTCGGTGACGCTTTATTGCTGATGCTCCGGCGCAGTGCGTCCATGAGGTTGATGACTTTGCCCTTGGTTGGTTTGGGAGCTTCGTCCCTGGGGATAGGTGCATGCTTGAGCTTGGCTTCGACGAGCACCTTCACCGCGGCTTCATAGCCGTCGACGAATTTGGAAGGATCGAAGGCTTTGGACTTGCGCTTGATAAGCTCTTTAGCAAGCGAAAGGCTGTCGGCGTCGACCGTAGTCTTCTTGATGTCGCGGAAGTAGTCGGCGGGGTTGCGAAGCTCCGCGGCATAGCGCATGGTGTAGGCCATCATGCCACCGCCGCCAGCAGGCGTGATGGCGACGATGTGTTCGCGGCCGCCGAAGGCGATCTTGCTGAGGGCCGTTTTTTTGGTGTCGAAGAGAGCTTTGCGGACGGTGGCAAAGGCTTCGGCCTGGGCGTCGTTCTCGGGGACGATGAAGTAGGGCTTTTCGAAGAACTCGGGCGAGATTTCGGACTCGTCGACGAACTGCGTGATCTCCATGGTGTGTTTTGACGGGACGCGGAGGTGATCGAGCTCTTCAGGTTCGAGCGTGACGTAGCGGCCTTTGGAGTATTCGTAGCCTTTGACGATCTGCGATCTCTCGACGACCTCGGACTGATCGGCGGCTTCGCCGGGATCGGATTCGATAGCGCTGGCGAGGACCTGCTGATGCCGGACGCGCTCGCCGGTCTTGCGGTCGATCTGGTGGAAGTGGATGTCGGACCTGGCTTCAGTGGCGACGAAGAGTTTGACGCCGAACTGTACCAGCGAGATTTGGATTTGACCGCTCCAATAGGGACGCGCCATGATTTTCACCTCGCACAAAGTTTGCCATGAAGTGAGAGCCTGCGGAGGCGCTTGGGGATGCTTCGAGTCTATGTGGTGGCGTGAGGGAGTGCTCTCACGCAAAGGACACAAAGGGAGCAAAGTTTCGCAAAGGGATTCTCAGGCAGTGTAGACCTCGTGATCGAGGACGCGGGCGTAGGCGGGGAGGGTGAGGAAGTCCTGGAACTTGGGGGCTTTGATGAGTTCGCGGGTGAGGAAGGCGGCGTGTTCGTAGGCTTCGTAGCGGGTGGGTGGGTAGGATTCCTTTGCTCGGGCTAGTTCGGTGTCGATATATTCGTCGCAGAGGGCGGCGGTGACGGGGCGGCCGTCTTCGAGAGTGGCGTGGTGGTGGACCCATTGCCAGAGTTGGGAGCGGGAGATTTCGGCGGTGGCGGCGTCTTCCATCATGTTGAAGAGGGGGACGCAGCCGATGCCGCGGAGCCAGGCTTCGAGATAGCCGAGGCCTACGGCTACGTTTTGCTTGAGGCCGGCTTCGGTAATGGTGCCGGCGGGGACTTCAAGGAGGTCGGCGGCGGTGATGTGAAGGTCGGGAAGTTGTTTGCCGATCTGGTTGGGCTGGGGCATGATGCGGTCGAAGATTTCAAGCGCAACGGGGACGAGGCCGGGGTGGGCTACCCATGTGCCGTCGTGGCCGTTGGTGGCTTCGCGTTCTTTGTCGGTGCGGACGCCGGCGATGGCGCGGTCGTTGGCTTCGGGGTCGGACTTGATGGGGATTAGCGCACTCATGCCACCCATAGCGGAGACGTTGCGGCGGTGGCAGGTCTTGATGCAGAGCTTGCTGTAGGCCAACATGAAGGGCGAGGCCATGGTGACCTGGGCGCGGTCGGGGAGGAGCATGGTGTCGTCTGCGGCGAACTTCTTGATGAAGCTGAAGATGTAGTCCCAGCGGCCGCAGTTGAGGCCGGCGGAGTGCTCGCGGAGTTCGTAGAGGATCTCGTCCATCTCAAACGTAGCGAGGATGGTTTCTATCAGGCAGGTGGCCTTGATGGTGCCTTGCGGGATGCCGAGAAGGTCTTGCGCGCGGACGAAGATTGCGTTCCAGAGACGGGCTTCTA
>Ga0302314_10003910_pt1 | contig 27384 bp, 27 predicted proteins | sample III_Palsa_N2_3_FD_200533 | JGI IMG/M metagenome (GOLD analysis project Ga0302314, IMG submission 200533) | Peat permafrost microbial communities from Stordalen Mire near Abisko, Sweden - III_Palsa_N2_3 | ecosystem: Environmental > Terrestrial > Soil > Palsa > Peat permafrost | place: Sweden...
TGACGGGGTCCTTCGTGATCGATGTGTAGTCGTAGAGCCCCACCAAAGCCTGGATTTCCCCGTTGAGGATGCGGTCGGTGGGGGCGTAGGTGTACTCCAGGTAGTGCGCGCCCAGCGAGCTCGCGACGCGCACTCCGGACGGGGGAGGGGTCTTGAAGATCCCGAGCGCTTCCTGGGCCGCCGTCAGCACGGCCGGTTCTTTGAAGCGCGACCAGTCGCGCGCGAGCACCTGCAGCGCGGTGCCTTGGGAGAGGCCGCTCGTCCAGGGGGGTAGGCCGCCGTCGAACTGGAACATGTACTCCCACGCGATGCCGCCGGCGCGCTTGGTCGCGAGCGGGATCAGTTCGGAGACGAGCTGCTTGAGGTTGTTGTTCTGGCCACCCGAGTAGAACCCATTGCCCTCGCCGAAGGTGCCGAGCCATTGGATCTCGATTCCCTGGCCCGAGTAGTACTCCCAGACGAGCTTGGAACCAGGGAAGCTGATGCGCACGCGCGAGGCGAGTAGCGACCCGGTCGTCCACCACGTGCGGTTGCGTTCGAGCGTCAGAAACAGCGCTGGCAGCCGTGAGGGGATGAACCCGCCGGCGGCGGCGATCGCCCGCACGTTCGCGAGCACCGCGCCGAGTTCCGAGCGCCGCGTGCCGGAGAGCTTCTTCAGCGAGTTGACCGCGGCGACATAGGCCGAATAGTCCTGCTGATAGATAGCCGGTGCGATCGCGCCGCTGCGCTGCAGGCTCGCGAGCGCAGCCGTCACGCTCAGCCCGCTAGCCGGCTTGCCGGCGGCTTGAACGGGGGCGGCCGTCCCGCCGAGGAGCGAGCAAACGCTCGCGACGAGCACGCCCAGGACGAGCGCGCGCGGATGGGGGACACGCACGGCGCGCATCCTACGCACGATCCGCGATGACTCTGCAGGGCCCATTGCAGACCCGGAACTCCCCCGACAGCAGGTAGTTGCGCCGCCGTCGTCCGGCTAATCGAGTTCGTCGATCTCCTCGTCGGGCTCGAGTTCCTCGTTCTCGACGTCCTCGTCGGAGTCCTCGCCCGCGACCACGAGCTCGCCCGCGGGGTGGTAGGTCACCTGGAAGCTCTCGATCAGCTCGTCCCGCCGGTGCTCGTCGACGGGCGCCTCGTCGGAGATCAGGACCCAGTCGGCGCCCTCACCGGGCTCGACATCGTCGAAGATCTCGTGGTCCACGTCCGGCGTGTCGTCGACGATCAGGACGACCTCCGTCTGCGGGTTGAAATAGGTCCCCGGGCGGATGCTCAGCTCGTCCAGCTCAAATCGGCGCGGGTCGGCCATAGCGCGTTTATATCCGACCTCACCATCCCCATGCAATCCGCGTCCTCCTGAACACGCATGGCGGCGCTGGATCGGCGTCCTCGGTCGCTCGTGTGCAAAGCACACGTCGCTTCCTGCGTCCTGGGGTGGGTGGGTCCTAATTCACCTGCGTGCCCAGGACGGTGAGTGAGTCAGCCAAGCTCCGCCAAGGTGCGCTCCACCTCTGCGGCGACGTCCAACGCCTCCAGCCCCTGTCGTGCGCGGCGTTCGTTCTTCGCGATCACCAGCTGCCGCACCTCCCCTTCGAGGCCCGCATCGTGTCCCGCCGCCGGCACCAGCAGCAGCTTTGCGACCTCCGCGTCGATATCCAGTGCCGGCTCGCCCCGCTGCACCATCCGCGCGCTGCGCGCGCCGAGCATCTGCCTGATCTCCCGCTCCTGCTCAGCGCGGTCTGCGGCGCTGCTCAGCGGCGGCGCGCTCGCCCAGTCAGAGGCTTCGCTGTCCCGCGAGATCCCGCCCTGGCCAACCTGGTCGTAAACGCTTCCCCTGCTGGCGAGGAACACAACCGACATCACGATCGACACGCCAACCGCGCCGAATACGACGATCGGGAAGATACTCTCCATCGCATGATTGTTGCGTAGTTGAGCGGGGCCCGTCCCTTCGCTACCCTTCACGTTGACTGACCAGTCAATCTATTCCCGCGCGATGGCCCAAACCCGCGCCCGCCCTTAGGAGAGCACGCAGAAATGGTCGATTTCACGCTCACAGACGAGCAGAAGAACCTGCGCGAGATGGCGCACGATTTCGCCGAGAAGGAGATCCGACCCGTCGCCTGGGAGTACGACAAGGACGGGACCTGGCCGGGAGACATCATCGAGAAGGCCTGGGATGTCGGCCTGATGAACTCGCACATTCCCGAGGAGTACGGGGGCGCCGGCGCGGGCTATCTCGACGGCTGCCTGATCGAGGAGGAGCTCTCCTGGGGCTGCTCCGGCATCCAGACCTCGCTCGGCTGCAACGGCCTGGCGACTGCGCCGATCATGCTGGGCGGCTCGGAGGAGATCAAGAAGAAGTACCTCGGGATGCTCACCGAGGAGCCGAAGCTGGCTTCCTTCTGCCTGACCGAGCCCGACGCCGGCTCGGACGTCTCCGGAATGCGTACGACTGCGGTCAAGCAGGGCGACAAGTACATAATCAACGGCTCGAAGTGCTTCATCACCAACGGCGGCTACGCCGATTACTACACGGTCTATGCAAAGACCGACAAGGAGGCCGGCCACCGCGGGATCTCCGCGTTCGTCGTTGAGCGCGATTGGGGTGTGGTCGTCGACAAGAAGGAGGACAAGCTCGGTCAGCGTGCGTCCAACACAGCGACGATCTCCTTCAACGACGTCGAGGTCCCGGCCGAGAATCTGCTCGGCGAGGAAAACGCGGGGTTCAAGCTCGCGATGATGACGCTCGACCGCACGCGGCCCGGTGTCGCCGCGATGGCCACCGGTATCGCGCGCGCGGCCTTCGAGTTCGCCACCGAGTACTCCAAGGAACGCGTCCAGTTCGGCGTGCCGATCGCGATGCACCAGGCGATCCAGTTCATGATCGCCGATATGGCCACTGAAATCGAGGCCGCGCGCCTCTTGACCTGGAAGTCGGCGACCCTGCTCGACCAGGGTGCGCGCAACACGCTCGTCTCCTCGCACGCCAAGCGCTTCGCCGCCGACGCGGCGATGAAAATCGCCACCGACGCGGTGCAGGTATACGGCGGGTACGGATTCATCAAGGAGTACCCGGTCGAGAAGCTGTTCCGCGACGCGAAGATCATGCAGCTCTACGAGGGCACATCGCAGATCCAGCGGTTGGTGATCGCGCGTGAAACGCTACTTCCACGGCGCGTCGAGGAGCCCGCGGCCCTCGCCGTTTAGCGAGGCCGTGTGCTGAGCCTGCGCGTCTGCACGGCGCGCGGGCAGCCGCTGGCGCTTTATCTGTAAGGGAAAGTTCTTAAAGTAACTCTTACGAACTGCCGATCCGCTCGATTATGGGCTCGGGAGAGGTGCACGTCGACCGGATGAACGCGCCGCCGGTGCAGGCGTCGGCCGCGGTCGACCCCGAGCAACTGCGCCGCCTCGGCGAGGCGCTCAGCGCGCGCACCGACGACGTGGTCGCGGGAATTCGCCGCCGCTCCGAGAATTCGGGCCCCACCCTCGACGATGCCGTCGAAGACAGCTTCGTGCGCGTCGGCACCGTTTCCACGCTCGCGGTCGCGCGCTGGATGGCCGGCGAAGGCGCGGCCGTGGCGCGCGAGGTCGGGCAGGAGTCCTGGCGAATCTTCGGTCATCTCGCCGCCCAGCGCGAGGCGCCACTGAATGAGGTCACCAAGCGCTGCCTGCGTTGGCGCGATGCAGCCGACGAAGTGCTGCGCGAGACGGCCCTGCAGCTCGAGGTCCCAACCGACGTGCTTGCCTGGGCGCTGGGGATGCTGCAGCGCAGCCTCGACGTCACGCTCGTGCGGATGTGCCAGTCCTTCGAGTCCGAGCGCCAGCGCGCGCACGTGGAGCTCACCCGCCGCCAGGAGGAGCTCGCATTCCTTGCGACCCACGACGCGCTGACCGGGCTGCCCAACCGCACGTTGATCCTCGACCGCGTCGAGCAGATGCTGGTGCGCTCGCGCCGCAGCCAGACGCCTGTTGCCGCGCTGTTCGTCGACGTCGACAACTTCAAGGCGATCAACGACACGCTCGGCCACGGCATCGGCGACGAGCTGCTGCGGGCGGTCGCCGCGCGCCTGGACGGCGTCGTACGTGACATCGACGCGCTCGGGCGTCTCGGCGGTGACGAGTTCGTGATCGTCGCCGAAGGGATGTCGCCCGGCTCGGGTCCCGAGATGATCGCCGAGCGCCTGCTCGACGCGCTCAAGCAGCCCTTCGAATTAGACGGGGCCGAACAGAGTCGTTTGACCGTCACTGCGAGCATCGGCATCGCGGCCGGCGATCGGGTCTCCGCCGAAGAGCTGCTGCGCGACGCGGACATCGCGATGTACCGCGCCAAGTGGGATGGCAAGAACCGCTACGTGGTGTTCGAGTCCGGCATGCAGGACGCCGTCCAGAGCCGCATGGAACTCGAGATGGACTTGCGGGTCGCCTTCGAGAACGAGGAGTTCTTCCTCGTCTACCAGCCTACGTTCAACCTCCAGGAGATGACCCCGACCGGCATGGAGGCGCTGATTCGCTGGCGCAGCCCCGTGCGCGGCGTCGTGCAGCCGGACGATTTCATCCCGCTGCTCGAAGAGACCGGCCTGATCTGTGAAGTCGGCGCGTGGGTCCTGCACGAGGCCTGCCGGCAGGGTGCCGCGTGGCGGCGAAGCGGTTATCCCGTCGGCATGGCAGTCAACGTCTCCGCCCGCCAGCTCGACACCGACGAGTTCGTGACCGAGGTGCGCGACGCGCTGGCTCGGAGTGGCCTTGAGCCGAGCGCGCTGACGCTCGAGATCACCGAGACGACGCTGATGTCAAACGCCGATGAAACCGCGCGGCGGTTGGTCGCGATCAAGGAGCTCGGGGTGAGGATCGCGATTGACGACTTTGGCACCGGCTACTCATCGCTCGCCTATCTTCAGCGCTTCCCCGTCGATGCGCTGAAGATCGACCGCTCGTTCATCTCCCGCGTCAGCCAGGACCCCGAAGGGGACACCCTGATCCGCACGCTCGTCCAGCTTGGCAAGTCGCTCTCGATCGAGACGCTCGCCGAGGGCATCGAGCAGTCGCGCGAGCTTTCACTGCTGAAGGAGGAGCATTGCGACTCAGGCCAGGGCTTCCTCTTCGCCCGGCCGCTCGACCTCGAAGCCTGCGACGTGTTCCTGAAGGATTGGATCGGCGACTCCGCCTCACCGGATATGGAGAGGGACGCGGTCATCACGGATATCACCGTGCGCGCCTCGGACGGGCCCCCGGCCGACCTGGATACCATCCGGGTTACCGTCGCTGATTTGCCTCCGTCCGCTTAGAACCCACCTTCTGGAACCGGAGGTTCTGGCGCGGGCACGCTAGGCTCCGCGCGACCGTAAGCGAAGACCTTCCAGAGGAGACGAGCGATGTTCGTATTCAAGGCTGCTGTCGTGGGCGCAGGCACGATGGGCGGCCAGATCGCCCAGACGATCGCGGCCGCCGGGATCCCAACGGTGCTGAAGGACATCGACGACGCGCTCGTGCAGGCTGGACTCGACGAGGCGCGTAACGTCACCTCCGGACAGATCTCAAAGCTCGTCGAGAAGGGCAAGCTCACCGAGGAGCAGGGCCAGGCGCAGATCGAGGAGGTGCTTGGGCGGATCCACGGCACGATCTCCTACGCGGACTTCGGCGACGTCGACTTCGTGATCGAGGCGGTGCCGGAGAAGATCGAGATCAAGCAGGCTGTGTTCGTCGAGCTCGACGCCGCCACGCCCGGCCACGCGATCTTGGCATCGAACACATCGTCGCTGTCGATCACCGAGATCGGCGAAGCGACGCTGCGCCCGGAGAAGGTCGTCGGCTTTCATTACTTCTACCCAGCTTCGATCATGCCGCTGATCGAGATCGTCGAGGGCGAGGAGACCGCCGCGGAGACCGTCGGCGCGGCCGTCACCTTCGCTCAGGCGATCCGCAAGCAGCCGATCACCTGCGCCGAGGTGCCAGGGTTCGTCGTCAACCGGATCCTCAACGCCGGCATCTCCGAGGTCTGGCGCGAACAGGAGGAGAAGAAGCTCTCGATCAAGCAGATCGACGAGGGCGTCGGCGCCGCCGGCGTCGTCCCGATCGGCCCCTATTACTTGGTTGATCTGCTGGGTCTCGACACCGTCCTGCATGTGGCCGAGCACCTCGCGGAGTCCTACGGCGAGGAACGCTTCTACGTGCCGAAGGGCATGCAGCGGCTGGTTGGCGAAGGCAAGCTCGGCGCGAAGACCGGCGGCCACGGCTTCTACTCCGATGGTGAGCCGAACATCGATGGCGACGGCGAGCCCGATGTGGCCGAGCTGGTCGAGTTGCTCTCGCTGAAGACGTTCATCGAGGCCTGTCTTGTGCTCGAGGAGGGCGTCGCCACCCACCGGGACATCGACTTCGGGATGATGGCCGGCGCGGGCCTCGACCCCCGCCGTGGCCTGCTGCCGCCGTTCATGAAGGCGGATGTGGAAGGGCTCGACAAGATCCTCGAGCGCCTGGAGGACGCGGCAGAGCGCCACGGCGAGCGCTTCACGCCGCCGACGATTCTGCGCCGCCTGGTCGCTCAAGGGCGGCTCGGGCAGCAGAGCGGGCAGGGCTTCTACGCCTACCCGCAGCCCGACGCCGAGCAGCCTGCGGAGGTCGTCAAGTTGGAGACGCGCGCGGACGGCGTCGCGATCGCGTGGCTGGCGAACGGGCAGATGAACTCGATCTCCCCGCAGGTGATCGAGGACCTCGGCAAGGTCTGGGCCAAGGTGAAGTCCTCGAGTGTCCACGCGCTCGTGATCGCGTCCTCGAACCCGTTCCTGTACTCCGCCGGCGCGGACATTAAGGCCTTCACCTCGATGGACGAGGCGGGCGGCGAGCAGCTGATCCACACAGCCCACGCGCTTTTCCGCGAACTGGGTTCCGAGGGCATCGCGACGATCGCCGCGGTCAACGGACTGGCCTTCGGGGGTGGCTGCGAGCTTGCGATGGCCTGCGACGTACGGATCGCCGCGCGCTCGGCCCTGTTCGGACAGCCCGAGATCAAGCTCGGGATCATCCCAGGCTTTGGCGGCACCCAGCGCCTACCGCGCCTCGTCGGCTCGAACAAGGCACTGGAGATGAACCTGATCGGCGACCCGATTCTGGCCGATGAGGCATTCGAGATGGGGCTTTCCAACCGCGTGGTCGAAGATCACGAACTGCTCGACACCGCCCTGTCCTGGGCGCGCAAGCTCGCCGATCAGGCGCCGCTCGCGCTGGAGCAAATCAAGCGCGTCTCCGCAGCGGGCGACCTCGACGAGGGCATCGAGGCCGAGAAGCGAGCTTTTGCGAGCGTGTTCGCAAGCGGTGATGCCAAGGAGGGCATCACCGCCTTCCTCGGTAAACGGGCACCCACGTGGAAGGGTCAGTAGCGGCTTCTGACACAGCGCGCCTCGCAGAGCTCGTCCGTGAGGCGCGCTCCGTCGTGGCGCTCACCGGTGCGGGCATATCGGTTCCTTCTGGGATCCCCGACTTCCGCACCCCGGGCACCGGTTTGTGGGCAAACGTCGACCCGATGGAGGTCGCCCACATCGAGGTATTTCGTCATGAGCCCGAGCGCTTCTGGGCCTTCTACGGGGAACGCTTCGCGACCCTCGGCGACCGCGAGCCCAACGAGGCCCATCTCGCGCTCGTCGAGCTCGAGCGCCGCGGGCTGCTGGACTGTGTGATCACGCAGAACATAGACATGCTCCACCGGAAGGCCGGGACCGGTGAGCTGATTGAGGTTCACGGATCGATCGAGGCGTGCGTGTGCCCGGGTTGTGCCACGCGTGTGGAATTGGTGGAGGTGCTCGATCTGCTGAACCTGGCGAGTGACAAAGTGCCTCGCTGTCGTGACTGCGCACGGGCGCTCAAGCCAGAGGTAGTCCTCTTCGGTGAGATGCTCCCCGTCGCAGCGATCGAGCGCGCCCAAGAGCTGTGCGCCGGGGCTGACCTTCTGCTGTGCATCGGATCCTCCCTGGAGGTTCATCCGGTCGCGGCGCTCCCCCGGCTTACCCTTGAGGGTGGGGGAGCCATCGCAGTCCTCACGCAAGGCGCGACGCCGTTTGACGATCTCGCCGCGGTGCGTCTCGAGGGAGACGTTGTCAGCGAGCTGGGTGCGTTGCTCGACGCGCTCCGCTCCGCCTAGTTGTAGTTCCTAGTCACGGTCGTCGCACCACCCGCTCACGCCGGCATCTGCACCACGGTCAGCAGGTACTCGGCTCGAGCGCGAAAGGTCCCGTCCTCAGCCTCGTTGCCGTCGCTGTAGAGCTCGACGAGCTCCGCGCGCAGCTCGTCCCAGCGCCCCTGCGGCTCGAGGGCGGCCTTCGCCATGATCGTCGGGCCGAGCAGCCGCTCGTTGTGTTCGAGCCACGCTTCGGCCGATTCGTGCTCGAACGTGACCGTGTGGCGCTCGAACGCCAGCTCGACTCCATGAGCAGCGAAGAGCCCACGCACGTGGTCCTCATTGCCCCACATGACCGGCGGCTTCAGCTCGGGCGGTGGCGGCGGCATGTAGGAGCCGACTGTCCTGAACATCCGGCCGTTTAGTCCCTCCGGGGTCCATGCCGCGACGACGATCCGTGCGCCCGGTCTCGCGACCCTGACGAGCTCTCCCGCGGCGACGTCCTGGCGCGGGGCGAACATCACGCCGAAGCATGAGGTGACGCGCTCGAAGGATCGATCATCATAAGGAAGGTCCTCAGCATCGCCTTCGACGAACTCGATCTCGACGCCCGCCTCCGTGGCTCGCTCGCGCGCCACCTCGAGCAGCTTCGGCGTCAGGTCCAGACCGGTCACCTTCGCGCCCGCGAGCGCCGCCGGGATCGCTACGTTGCCACTCCCCGTCGCGACGTCAAGTAGATCCTGACCCGGCTGCGGGTCGGCGCGCTCGGCGACCAGCTCGCCGACCTGCGCGATCGTGCGCGCGATCTCCGGGTAGTCGCCAATCGTCCACATCTTGCGCTGCGCGTCCTTGATGGCGCTGACGTCGATGCTCATCGCTGCATCCTCCTATCGGTTGGCCGGCTAGTCCTGCTTGATGAGCTCGCGCTCCGGTGCGATCTCCCAGCGCGCGGCGACGGCCGACAGCTCCTCGTCGAGCTCCCAGCGGTCGGCGAGCGCCGTCCCCTCGTATTCCGGGCTCGCGCCCTTCAGCGTCATGCAGCCGCTGTTGTCGCCGATCTCGCGGAGCTCGCGGACTTCGGCGGCACTCAGCGGCGAGGGCGTGCGGACGGCCGCGAGCTCCCCGCGCTTGTCCTCGATCGTTCGAGCGTCGGGCCCGCTCTCCTGAATCAGCGTCGGCGCGACGCAGCGCACCGTCGGATGCGCGAGGTTCCACTGGCACGCGAGCTGCAGCATGCTCAGCCCGTGCCGCTCGGCGTAAGGGCGCATCCGCTCGAGCTTCTCGACCCCCGCCTGCACCCAGCCATCGGGGCGGAACTTGCGGTGGTCGTACTCGGCGAACTCGTGGGCCGGCTTCACATCGTCGTGGAACATGCCGCCGTAGTCGACCACACGCGTGATCAGGCTCACGTCGTTGGCGGCGGCAGCGTCGAGCACCAGCTCGCCCGGCCACGGCTCCATCGGTGAGAGGATCACCATGGCCCAGTCGACCAGCTCGCCGAAGCGCTCGAAGCAGTCGATCAGATCGAGCGTGAACCCGTTGGCCGGTCCCGGCGCGACGCCGATCTGCTCGCTGAGTCCCGCCTCACGCAGCGCTGCCATCCCGCTCCACACCGCCTCGCTCGTGTAGCCGATGCGATCGGGGTTGTGCAGCAGCACCAGGTCGAAGCGATCCACCTCGAGGCGCTCGAGGCTCGCCTCGGTGGCCATGCGGATGTAGCTGGCGTAGTCGCGCTCGCCACGCAGACGCGGGTTGGTGAAGCGCGGATAGCCTTTCGCGCCTTCGCGCTCGCCCTCGTAGAAGTCGTGCCCGATCGCGCCGATCAGGCAGTAGCTCTCGCGCTCGACTCCCGCCAGCGCCTTCCCCAGCAAGCGGTCGGCCTCCCCGGCCCCGTAGGCGTCAGCGCTTATCGCCGTGTCGATGCCCGCCCCCGGTCGCAGCAGCGCCTCCAGACGAGAGTCGTCGAGCGGCTCCCCGAAGTGCATGAAGCGCCCCCCACTCCAGGTGCCGATCGCAGTGGTTGTCGGATCCATCTTGAAGCTTATTTTACGTGTGGGCAAGGAACGACTGTCCGCGCGCTCGCCGTGCTGCCGTCCACGAAGCCGAGCTCGGCCGCGAACGGAAACCCGCCGCGGGGACAGCTGTCGGGCAGCAGCACCCCTTGGGGGTGGTAGGCGATCGTGTGGCCGTGCACGCGTTCGTAGTAGGTGATCCCCAGCGGTCCGAGCGTGGCGGTCAGCTGCACGACGGCGACGTCGGGAGCGTCGGGGAAGCTGGGCACGAGCGGCACGCCGATCTGCACGCTCCCGCCGAATGGCGCGGCGGCGGGGAGCAGCATGCTGGGTAGCGCGATCTGGACGCCGACGGGGTTCGCGGCGGTGATGTAGAGCAGCAGCGCGAGCTGTCCGTTCTCATCGGGCGCGCGGAAGATCGACACGGGTGCGCTCTCGTGGACGATCTCCAGGCCGACGGGGAACTCCGCAATCGCGTTGCCGATTCCCATCACCGAATCCGCGGGGCAGTGGTGGGGTCCAAAGGCTTCGATCCTCGTGGCGCTGCAGGTGGCAAGGCCCAGACCGCTGGTGGCGACTCCGAGGTTCTCCGGGTAGCGCAGGTTGATCCCCGTCAATGGCGCCGGAATTGCGCCCGCGGGTGCTTCGATCTGAAAGCTGAAGCCGATCGTGGTGCCCTGACCGAGGTGCTCGGGTATGAGCGTCGCGCTGAGTTTCACCGACTGTGCCGCGGTCGCCGTGGCCGGCAGACCGGCCCAGGCCCAGGCGCAGGCCAGGATCGCCGCGAGGCTCAGCGCGCGGGCCCGCTTCAATACGAGAGCTTGCCGGTTGTCTGGACCGTCAGGTCGTAGTTCTTGCGGTCAAAGGTGCCGTAGAAGCCGCCGTGACCGTGGGCGTGCGCGTAGCGGCCGGTGCCGCCGGTGGCGACTAGCGTGCCGGCGAAGCTTTCGTAGGTGCCGGAGCCGTGCGGCTTTCCCATCCCGCGGCCTGTGATCGTGCCGCCGCTCGTGTAGATCGTGAAGTTGGCGGTCAGCGTCGCGCCGATCGCCAAGTTGGCCTTCATGCTGCCCGGGAGCGTCCCGGAGGCCGTGCCCGACTCGTGCAGCAGCGACCCTGAGCCGCCGGTGTAGTGCATCTTCGCCGTGTCGGTGATGTTCAGCGTGGCCGCCGCGTGCGCCCGCGGGCGATTCGTGCGGGAGGAGCTCGCCGCGAAAGCGCTCGTCCCGGCGAGCGCCCCAGGGCCGAGGGTCACCAGGCACGCGAACAACGCGACCCCAGCGGCAGTGGATATCAAAGGTTTGACCACTAAACCATTCTATCGCTCGAGGTCGCCGGTATGCGCAACATGCGCGGCGCGCCGGTCAGGGAAGGTTCTTCCTCCAGGCGATGGCGGCGTCACACTCGAGGCAAGGCGGCGAGGGCCGTTCTACTCCTCCAGCGCCAGCGTCGGCGAGACTCGCGCGGCCAGGAAGCCGGGGACCGCGACGAGCGCGAGCACGATCGCGATCACGAGCGCGAGCAACTCCAGCGGACGCAGGCCTGCGGTTAGGGTGACGATCGGAAAGCCCGTCACGTCACGCAGGTAGCCATCGATCACGACCTGGCCATAGAGACCGACGAGTGCGCCGGTGAGGCAGCCGGCACCGAGCAGCAGCGCCGATTCGAGCAGCAGCATCCTGCGCAGGCGCGCGGGCGTCACACCTGTGAGCCGCAGCTCGGCGAGCGTCACGCGCCGTTGCCAGATCGCCGAGGCGAGCGCGGTCGCCAGCGCGAGGATGGCGGCGATCGTGAGCAGTGTCGAGATCTCTCCCAGCCGGCTGAGACCGGCGTCGGCGAGCGCGTCGATTTCGCTGACGCGCACCTGTGCGGTCGAGACTTCCAGCCCGCTCGCCGGACCGAGCGTGCGCACGATTTCCGTCCGCACGCGCGTCGCGTCGGCGCCCGGGGCGAGCTGCACTCCGAACGCGCTCGGCGACGAGGTGTCCCAGTAACGCTGGTAGTCGGCGGCGCTCATCAAGACCACGCCCGGGTTCCAGGCGAGGTTGGTCGTGGTCGCGGCGATCCGAAAGCGGACATCTCCGGTGGGTGTTGGGATCACGATTGTGCCGCCTACGCCGGCGTGGTGCTCGGCGGCGATCTGCCTCGAGACGGTGATTTGACCGCCTGTCGCCAGCGCCGCGCTCGCGGTGCTGGCGCTGCCGTCGACGATCTGGCTGCGCAGCACTTCGCGTGCGGCCCCGGGCGGGCGGGCGATGATCCACACGCGACGGCCGTCGAAGTCGAGATAACCGCCGAAGAAGGAGTGCACGGCGCTCACCCCTCCCACCTGGGCGATCCGCGCGGCGTCATCGCCGGGATCCAGGGGGGTGGTCGCCTGATAGGCGCCCGGGGGGTTGACCCAGATGCTCGCGTCCGCGGTGTAGCTGCGCGAGAACTCTCTGATCCCCGCGAGCAGATCAGCACGCGCGCCGCCGAGTGCAGCGCTGCCGAACAGCGCGACGGCGCCGGTGATCGCGAGCGCGAGCGAGCGCAGCGTCGAGCCTCGCAGCGAGATCAGCGCCACCGGGAGCAGCGTCAGCTCCTGCCGGCGCGCGGCCAGTGCGCGGGTGGCACCCAGCACGAGCCCGAGTGCTGGCGGGACCGCGAGCACGCACACCAGCGCGAGCGCCATCAGCGCGGCAAGCGACAGTGATGACCACAGGGCGAAGGTGGCGCTGGAGAGCGCGAGCACGCCGCCGGCGGCGAGCGCCAGGCGCAGTTGGGCGCCTCCCCCCAGCGCGTCCCCCGAAACGCCGTCGGCGAAGTGCGTCGTGGCCTCGAGCATGCGGTGGCCGCTGCTGCGCAAGTCGAGCAGCGTCAGCGCCGAGGCCAGGCAGGTGGCGAGCACGCCGCCCCCGAGCGCCAGCACTAGCGGCTCGACCCCGATCACGGTGTGCGTGCCGAGCGTAAACGCCTCGGCTAGGTAGACCGGGGATTGATGGAACGGTCCGACCGCCAGCGCGTAGCCGGCGAGCAGGCCGACGAGCGAGGCGGCCAGGCCGAGGCACAGCGCCTGGAAGATCACCATCCATGCGATCTGCGCGCCGCGCGCGCCTAGTAGGCGTAGGTCGGCGATCGCGTGGCGGCGCTCGGGGACCGTCAAGAGGATCGCGTTGAACGCGAACAGGAAGCCCAGCAGCGCGCAGATCGCGGCGAAGAACTCGCTCGACTGGTCGCTTGGGCGCAGCGCCTGGTGTAGCAGGGCGTCCTCTTCGTCGGCCGGTCCGACCGCGACCGCGGGGCCGGCGATCGCGCTCAGCTGCCGGCGTACTTCCGCTTCGCGGCCGGGCTTGCTCAGAACGAGGATCCGCGTGATCCGCCGCGGCAGCCCGGCGAGCGCCTGCAGGCGCGCGAGCGCCATCACCGCCACCGGCGCGCTCGCCAGCGCGCCGAATGCGTGGGCGTCGAGCACGGCGGTGACGGGCAGCGGCGTGACGCGCCCTCGCAACTCCAGTGCGACCCGGTGAGGATCTCCAACCGTTGCGGCGGTGTGGTCGCTGAGACCGATCCCATTGGCGGAGATGGCCGCCAGTGGGATCGTGTGGGCGAGCCCGTCGAGCAGCGCGAGGCTCAGGTTCGCGCCGGCGATCTGAACCGTGGCGCGTTGTCCATTCGGGCCGCGCACGCTCCCGGTCTGTTCGAGCAGCGGTGCGGCCTGGCTGACGCCGTGGAGCGCTTCCACGCGCGCGAGCACACCTTCGTCGAAGCCGCCTGAGCCGCGTGCGCTGAGCTGGAGGTTCGCGGGACCGATCACCGCGTGGACCACTTCGGTCGCGGAGCTCGCGATGCTGCCGTCGGCGACGGTGACCGCGAACAGCAGCGCGACGGCGATTGCTACCCCGAGGCCGGCGAGCAGCTCCTGGGCCAGGTGCGCGCGCAGCCGCCGCCGGTAGAGGTAGACGAGCGTGGTGGGCTTCACGCCCGCACGGCCGGCGCGCTGTCCTCGCTGAGCTTGCCGTCGCGTAGCGTGCAACGCCGGTCGGCGATCGCGGCCGCCTCCAGATCGTGTGTCACCAGCAGAACCGCGGCGTCGCGCTCGTGCGCAATCGAGTGCAGCAGCTCGATGATCTCGCGGCTACGGATGCTGTCGAGGTTCCCGGTCGGCTCGTCGGCGAGGATCAGCCGCGGCTCGCCGGCCAGCGCCCGGGCGATCGCCACGCGCTGGCGCTCGCCCCCGGAGAGCTCACCCGGGGTGTGCTGCAAGCGATCGCCGAGGCCGACGCGCTCAAGCCACGGGATCGCGCGGGCACGGGCCTCGCGCATCCCGACGCCGGCGAGCAGCAGCTTGATCGAGGCGTTCTCGATCGCCGAGACGCGCGGCATCAGGTGAAAGCTCTGGAAGATGAAGCCGACGTCGCGCAGCAGGTAATCGCTTGCCTGGTTGGCCGTCAGCGACTCCAGGGCGCGTCCGGCGTAGCGGATCGAACCCTCCTCCGGGGTGAGCAGCGCGGCGATCAGCAGCAGCAGCGTCGTCTTGCCCGAACCGCTCGGACCGTACAGCGCGACCATTTCGCCCGGCGCGATTGTGAGGTTCACGCCATCGACGGCGCGCACCTCCTCGGCGCCGTGGTAGTGCTTGACCACTCCCTCCAGTTCGAGCCCTCCGGCAGTGTCCTCTCCCATGGGGCGGACAGGCTATTGGAAGCTCAACGAGCCGGGATCACGAAGCGCCGGACAGCCTTAGCTCCGTGTGAACCCCCCGGCAGTGCGTGCCCGCAGCGCGGCTTCCAATCGCTCGAGCGCGTGGCGTAGGTCCGCCTCGTCGGGCTCCGCTTCCCTCGCGCCGGCATGCAAGGCCCGCAGCTCGTCCAAACGCGGGGCGAGCGCCGGGTTGGCCTCCCCGCCGAGCTCTCCGAGCGCGGCGCCCAGCGCCGCGTCCAGCTCGATCGCGGCGTGCTGCAGGCGCTCGTGGTCGAGGTCCAGGCGCGCGCGTAGCGCCAGCTCCTCGCACAGGAGCTCTTCATCGCGCGCCCCGAGCAGCTCCGCGAGGCGCTCTTGCGGGCGCAGGGCGGCCGCGCGCCTTTTGGCACTTGAGGGCGTGCTCCACGGCAGCTCGCGCGCGTATTGCCATAGCCCGTCGGCCAGCTGCTCACCCTCACCCCAGCCGGCGCGGATCACGAGCGCCTGGGCGGGGGCGAGCTCGTGTACGTGGGGGTTGGCAGTGGCGATGCGGTGGGCGAACAGCACACGGTTGAGCACCGCGACGGCCGCCCTCGTTTCGCGTTCGGAGTCGATCTCTGCGAGCCACGCCTGCGCCTGGCGCTCGGCGGAGACAGATACGGGGTCGATGACCGTCGCGCGTGTTGTGGTGACGGGCGCGGGGTCGGGCGTCGTCTCGCGCGGGCGCCGCGCGCGGCGACGGGAGCCTGCCCCGGGCAGCGCGATCGCCCCCAGCGTCGCGCCCGCGCGCCGTGGCGCGCCGAGCGTACCCAGCACGACCACATGCTCGGGCTCACCTGTCTCTGCCTCTGGCCCGGCCGCCTCGCGCGTGCGCAGCAGGTAGCGCCCGTCGGGTGGCCCGAGCTTCCAGGGGAACTCGAGCTGCAGAAACAGGAACAGGCGCTCGGACATGCTCGCACCGTATCCTTCTGAGGGTGACCGACGCGAGCAAAGCGACGAAGCGTCTGAAGGAGCGCTTGGCCGACGGCACTGAAGATAGGCTCGGCAAGGCGCTCACCGACCTCTTGGACAACCCTCTGCTGACCGGCGTGCTCGGCGCCGCGTTCGACGCGCGCGAGAAGGCCGCGCAGGCACAGGAGGTCGCGATGGGCGCGTTCAACATCCCCTCGGCCGCCGACATCGAACGGCTGACGCGGCGGCTGCGCTCGGTCTCGCAGCGCCTGGAGGGGATCGAGGATGGCGTATACCGCCTGGACCGCGCGCTGAGCGGCCGGGGGGTCGATGCCAGGCTGTCGGCGATCGAGGATCAACTGGGAGCGCTCGCGAGCAAGCTGGGCCAGGCCGCAAAACGTGCCCCCGATGCGAAACCGGCTGCCAAGGCTAAACCGGCCGCTAAAGCCAAGCCGGCCGCTAAAGCGAAAGCGGCGGCGAAAGCGAAACCCGCGGCCAAAGCAAAACCGGCCAAAGCCAAACCGAGAAAAGCCTGAGCGCTCAGACGGAGAGCGCGGCGACGGCCACAGCCCCCATCGCTTCGCTGGCCACGAGCAGAGCATCATCGTCGATGCGTGTGCGCGTGGGTGGGTGGGGCTCGTTTCCCTCGAACGTGTCGGTGACGGCCAGGACGCAGGCGACGGGCACCGAGGCGGCGGTCCCGACGGCGAACAGCGAAGCGGCCTCCATCTCGATCGCGAGCGCGTCGGCCGGATGGTTCCGGGCAAACGAGTCGTAGAACAGATCGACGCTGACCACGGCCCCCGCGTGGACGCGGCGCATCGAGGAGCCAACCTGCGATCGCGCGGCCCGCAAAAGCGCCTCGGCCAGCATCCGGTCCGCCGCGACGCGCTCACCCGCGCCGAGCGCCCGGGAGGTGCCGTCGGCGCAGATCGACTCGCGCGCCACGACCAGGTCGCCGAGCGCGAGATCAGGGGCGAGTGCGCCGCAGGTGCCGGTCCGGATCAGACGCCGCGCGCCGAGGGAGATCAGCTCCGTCAGGACGATCGCCGCCGAAGGGCCGCCCATGCCCGTGGATTGGATCGTGAGCGGTTCGCCGTCGGCGACGGCGGGGCCGGTGTAGCCCCACAGGCCGCGGTGGTGGTTGAACATCAAAGGCTTGACGAGCAGCGTCTGCGCGAACGCCAGCGCCCGCCCGGGGTCGCCGGGCAGGAGCACCCGCTCGGCCAGCGGAGCGGTGGGGTGCAGGTGGATCGCCTGGGGATATGCCGGCGCGGCGGCGGGGTCGGGGGCGGGCTCAGGTTGCGACACCGGCCGCGACTTTAGACTCCCGTGCGATGGCCTCGCCTGCTGAGCGCTCGCACGACACCCCCCCCGACACCTCGGCGGACGATCCGTCCGAGGGCGCCTCACCGGCGGAGCTGACGCTCAAGCAGGTCGCCGCGCGCGCGGGCGTGACGCAGGCGACGGTCAGGCGCTGGGTGAAGGAAGGGCTCGTGCCCCAGTACGAAGGCACCTGGACGCCCGCGGCGGCCTCGCACGTGAGGATCGTCGCGCGGCTGCGCGAGCGCGGGCACAGCGTGAGGAGGATCAGGGAGGCGAGCCAGAGCGGGAAGCTCGCGTTCGGGTACATCGACGAACTGCTGCCGAGCTCCGAGGCCCGCTACACGTTGCGGGAGGCCGCGCGCGAGCTCGACGTCGAGGAGGCGTTGATCGAGCGGCTGGTCAGCGCGATGGGGTTGAATGCGCTGTCGACCGAGGAGATCTCCGAGGAGGACCTGCAGGTGCTGCGCTACGGCGCGGAGACGCTCGCGGCAGGCCTGCCGTTGCCCGCGCTGTTGCAGCTCGTGCGGGTGTACGGGCAGGCGATGGCGCAGATCGCCGACGCGGAGGTGCGGCTGTTCCACCTGTACCTGCACGAGCCGCTGATGCGCGAGGGCGTGCCCGGGGTCGAGGTCGCGCAGGCAATGGAGGGGATGACGCGCGAGATGCTGCCGTTTGCGATGCCGGTGATCAACTACCTGCACGGGCGGATGCTCGGGTACTTCGTCGAGCAGGACGTGATCGGCCACATCGAGTCAGACCTCGACGACGAGGAGACGGCGGAAGAGGGCAGGATGCGCGTCGCGATCGCGTTCGCGGACCTGGCGGGGTACACGAAGCTGACCGAGGAGCAGGGCGAGGCCGAGGCGGTGGGCGCGGTCGAGCGCTTCGTGGAGACGGTCGAGCAGACGCTGCCGATCGACGCGCGCGTGATCAAGACGCTCGGCGACGAGGTGATGGTCGTCGGCGCGGATGCCGGCGCGCTGACTGTCTGGGCAGTCGGGCTGGGCGCGGAGCTGCCGGCGGGATCGCCGCCGCCGCGAATCGGGATCCACAGCGGCGCGGCGCTGTATCGCGACGGCGACTACTACGGTCGCGAGGTCAACCGTGCGGCACGCGTGGTCGCCCGCGCGTCAGGCGGCGAGGTGCTCGTGACGCGTCCGGTAGTGGATGCCGCGAGCAGGCAGGATGGACTGGAGTTCGAGCTGATCGGCGAGGTGGTATTGAAGGGGTTCAACGAGCCGACAGAGCTGTTCAGCGCGTCGCGGAAGCTGTAGGGGACATGATCGTCGCGCAGGTTCGCGATGCGGTGCGCAGCGGTGGCCTATTGCTGCCCACCCACCCGGTCGTGGCGATGCTCTCGGGCGGACGCGACTCGGTCTGCCTGCTCGATGTCGCGGTTGCGCTCCGGGGGGAGGACAGCGTGAAGGCGCTGCATGTGAACTACGGGTTGCGCGGAGTGGAGTCGGACGCGGACGAGCGCCACTGTGGCGCCCTGTGCCAGCAGTTTGGGGTGGAGCTTGAGATCGTGCGCGCGAGCAGGGTGCAGGACGAGACGGGCAACTTGCAGGCGTGGGCGCGGGACGTGCGCTACGCGGCGGCGATTGAGCTGGCGGAGCGGGACGACGCGATCGTCGCGGCCGGGCACACGGCGAGCGACCAGGTCGAGACGATCCTGTACCGGCTGGCGGCCTCGCCGGGGCGTCGCGCGCTGCTGGGGATGAAGGCTGAGGAGGGGCGACTGGTGCGCCCATTACTCGGCTTCACACGGGAACAAACGAGGGCGTACTGCGAAGCGCGGGGACTCCAGTGGCGCGAGGACGAGAGCAACGACTCTGACGCGTACGCGCGCGTACGCGTCAGACGTGGACTCGGGGCGGCGCTGAAGGAGGTGCACCCGGCGGCTGAGGCGAACGTGCTGCGGACCGCGAGCTTGCTGCGCGAGGAGACGGAGTTGTTGGAAAGTCTCGTGGCGGACACTCTGCAAGGGAGCCTGAGCATCGAGCTCGCGCGCCTGGAAGAGCTGGAGCGGGCGCTGGCGCGATTGGTCGTGGTGAGTCTCGCCGAGCAGGCGGCGGGGACCTATGTGCCCCAGGCGGGCGATCGCGTGGAAGAGATATTGGAGCTGGGCAGGCGCAGCGGCTCCGGCAGCTTGGATCTGCACGTGGGCGGCAACGTGAGAGCGCGGATCGAGAATGGCCGCCTGAGCATGGTCAAGCTCCCGCCGCGTTGATGGCGACTACACTCCCGCGGGTGGCGATCACCGTGCCCGAGCAGGCGAGGAGCGAGGTCGGCGAGGTGCTCGTCAGCGCCGAGGACCTGCAGCGCCGGGTGGCCGAGCTGGGCGCGCAGATCTCACGCGATTACGCTGGCAAGCCGCTGCTCTTGATCGGTGTGCTGAAGGGCGCCGTGTTCTTCCTGAGCGATCTGATGCGCCACGTCGACATCCCGGTCGAGATCGACTTCATGGCGGTTGCCTCCTATGGGTCGGCGACAGATTCCTCGGGGGTGGTGCGGATCCTCAAGGATCTCGACGCGGCGATCGAGGGGCGCGACGTGCTGATCGTTGAGGACATCGTCGATTCCGGCTTGACACTGCAGTACTTGATGCGCAACCTGGGCTCGCGCAACCCGCGCACGCTCGAGGTCTGCGCGTTGCTCGTGAAGCCCGCGCGGCGCAAGGTCGAGCTGCCGACGAAGTACGTCGGCTTTGAGATCGAGGACCGCTTCGTGGTCGGCTACGGCCTGGACTACGCGGAGCGCTACCGCAACCTTCCGTACGTCGCGGCGTTGGAGAAGTAGCCGGAAATCAGGCTCTTCATGGTACGCTGGACGACTGGCGGCCACGGCAAAAGTCCCCGCCTGGACATCCTGATGAGACCCTTCGTGAGAACGTTATGAACCGTTTCTTCAAGAGCGCTGCGTTCCCGATCCTGCTCGTGGTGGTGCTCGCGTTCTTCTTCACGAAACTGGCCAGCACCGGTTCTTCGAGCGGACGCTCGCACAGCTATCAGACGCTGATCTCCGAAGAACTCCCGAAGGGCGAAGTCAAGTCGGTCGAGTTCAAGAACAAGGGCAAAGTTCTCGAAGTCAAGTTGAAGAACAAAGAAACCTGGGAAGGCGGCTACCTCGACCAGGCGACTCCGGAACTACTCAAGGAACTGAAGACCGCTGGGGTCAAGTACAACGTCGAATCGGAAAAGAGCAGCGAGCTGCTCAGCCTGCTCACGTTCATCCTGCCGTTCGTGCTGTTCCTGGGCTTCTGGCTGTTCCTGATGAATCAGGTCCAGGGGGGTGGGTCGAAAGTGATGTCGTTCGGCAAGTCGCGTGCCAAGCGGATGTCGGCCGACTCGCCGAAGATCACCTTCCGCGACGTCGCCGGCGTCGACGAGGCCGTCGAGGAGCTGCACGAGATCAAGGAATTCCTTGAGAATCCCAAGAAGTTCCAGGCGCTCGGCGCCCGCATCCCCACGGGCGTACTGCTCTACGGGCCCCCGGGCACCGGCAAGACGCTCTTGGCGCGCGCGGTCGCCGGCGAGGCGGGCGTGCCGTTCTTCTCGATCTCCGGATCGGACTTCGTCGAGATGTTCGTCGGCGTTGGCGCCTCGCGCGTCAGGGACCTGTTCGAGCAGGCCAAGCAGAACAGCCCGTGCATCATCTTCATGGACGAGATCGACGCCGTCGGCCGCCACCGCGGTGCCGGGCTCGGCGGCGGGCACGACGAGCGCGAGCAGACGCTCAACCAGCTGCTCGTCGAGATGGACGGGTTCGAGGCGAAGGACAACATCATCATGATCGCGGCCACCAACCGGCCCGACATCCTCGACCCCGCGCTGCTGCGCCCGGGCCGCTTCGATCGCCAGATCGCCGTCGACCGCCCCGACCGCAAGGGCCGGGCGAAGATCCTCGAGGTCCACACGCGCGGCAAGCCGTTGGCGAAGATCATCGACATCGACGCGCTCGCCGGGCAGACCCCGGGCTTCACAGGTGCGGACCTGTCGAACCTGATCAACGAGGCCGCGCTGCTGTCAGCCAGGACGGGCAAGCGCGAGATCGGGCAGGTCGAGCTCGAGGAGGGGATCATGCGCGTGATCGCCGGCCCCGAGAAGAAAACGCGCGTGATGAGCGAGAAGGAGCGTCTGATCACCGCCTACCACGAGATGGGCCACGCGATCGCCGGCCACTTCCTCGAGCATTCCGATCCCGTGCACAAGATCTCGGTGATCTCGCGCGGTCAAGCGCTGGGCTACACGATCTCGATGCCGCAAGAGGATCGCTTCCTAACCACGCGCGCGGAGCTGAACGACACGATGGCGATGACCCTCGGCGGCCGCGCCGCCGAGGAAATCGTGTTCGGTGAGATCACGACCGGAGCTTCGAACGACATCGAGAAGGTCACGGCTACGGCGAAGCAGATGGTGATGCGCTTCGGCATGTCAGAGCGGCTCGGCCCGCGCGTGTTTGGACACGACCACGGCCAGCCGTTCCTCGGCCGCGAGTTCTCAACAGAGCCCGACTACTCCGACGAGATCGCCCGAGAGATCGACGACGAGGTGCGCAGGATCATCGAGTCCGCGCACAAACGCGCCACGAGCATCCTCACTGAGCACTCGCACGACCTGAAGAACATCTCCGAGATCCTCGTTAAACGCGAGACGATCGAGAAGGAGGAGTTCCTCGCGCTGCTCGCGGGCAAGAGCGAGGAGGAAGTGTTCGGCGCCGACGAGCCGAGCAAACCCGAGCTGCCGGCTCCGCCGAGTACCGCCGACCGCGTCACCGAACGCGAGCCCGCCCCGCGGGCGACGCCGCGCCCAGGGCTGGCCGGGGGCACAACCGAGTTCAGAGCCGACGACGTCTAAGCACACGTTTCGCCTGATGGGCGTCGTGAACGTGACGCCCGATTCGTTTTCCGACGGCGGAGCGTTTTTGGAGACGGATACCGCGGTTGTGCACGGGCTGGAGCTCGTGGGGGAGGGCGCCGAGATCCTTGATATCGGCGGCGAGTCGACGCGGCCGGGCGCTGAGCCGGTATCCACCGAGGAGGAGTTGCGCCGTGTGATCCCGGTGATCGAGGGACTCGCTGCAGCGGGCACAAAAGCGCAGATCTCGATTGACACGTCGAAGGCCGCGGTCGCGCAGGCGGCCCTCGGCGCGGGCGCGGGCCTGGTGAACGACGTGAGTGCGTTCCGGGGAGACCCGGAAATGGCCGGGCTGGTGGCCGCCAGCGGAGCTGAGTGCTGTTTGATGCACATGCTCGGCGAGCCGAAAACGATGCAGCGGGCGGGTGGGGCTCAATACGAGGATGTGATCGACGAGGTGAAGGCGTTCTTGGAGGGGCGCATGAAGTTCGCCGTGAGTGAGGGGGTAAGCGAGGATCGGATCATGCTCGACCCCGGGATCGGGTTCGGCAAGACGGTGGCGCACAACCTCGAGCTGATCGATCGGCTGGCCGAGCTGGCAGAGCTGGGGCGGCCAATCGTGATCGGAACCTCGCGCAAGAGCTTCCTGGGCCGGATCGCTGCCGATGCCGCCGGCCTGGCGGAGCCGCTGGACGCTCAACACCGGCTCGCGGGAACGATCGCGACGAACGTGCTGGCGCTGGAGCGCGGCGCGAAAGTGTTCAGGGTGCATGATGTGGCCCCGGTACGCGAGGCGCTGGCGGTGGCGGCTGCTACGTTGGGAAGCTGACGATGGACGGCGAGCGACGGCACGACGATCCCGGCGATGACGACCGCGCCGATCGGGAAGAGCGGGCCGAGGATCCGAGCGATCTGGATGACGAGGATCAGCAGGACGGCGAGGATGAGCTGAACGAGGATCGCGACGACGATCCCGAGCGCGGCGCCGAGTCGGTCACGATCGAGATCACCGGGCTCTCGCTGTACACCCACCACGGCGTGAGCGAGGCCGAGCGCGAGGTCGGCCAGCGCCTGGTGCTTGACCTGCGGTTGGACGTCGGCGAGACCGACGCGACCGCAACCGACGCGCTCGAGGACACGATCGACTACGCCGAGGTCTGCCAGTTGGTCGCGCTGGTCGCGCAGCAGCGCTCCCACAAGACGCTCGAGCGGCTCTGCAGCGTGGTCGCGGATAGGTTGCTCGGCGACTACGAGCTGGAGGGCGTGTGGGTGAAGGCCACCAAGCCCGAGCCGCCGATCCCGCTGAGCGTGGACGAGGTCTCTGTCGAGATCTGGCGCGAGGCCGAGGAGTAGGCTGCCGCCGCTCCCCGGTCCGCTCCGGTCCCTCGCGCGGTTCGTGCCTTCAGTCAGGCGTTACTTCACTTCGCTTCCACTCGGGGTGAGCACGTACCAGGGAGCGCCGAACGAGCTGATCGCCTGGCCGGAGGTCTCGCCGCCGCTCGTGCCGTCTCCAACGTAGTAGTAGAGGGGGTGACCCTTGTAGGTCACCTGCTTGGTGCCGTCTGAGCGGGTGATCGTCCCGAGGTCCGCGGTATTCGCTCCGCCCGCTGCCTTGGGGCTGGCGGTCGTGATCACAGGCGGCCATACTTCCGCGCAGGCACCTGAGCACATCGACATCGGGCCCTTGTCGGCAGCGAACAGATAGACGGTCCGCTGCTTGGGACCCGCGACGAGGATGCTGCCGAGGCTGCTTTTCGCTACAGAAACGGTCGCAATGCCGGCGGTGGCTCCCGATGCCGCGGTTGTGGCGGCGGCGGCGGGGGTGCTGGCGGTCGTGGCCGAGGCGGTGGCGGAGCTGGAAGTGCTCCCTCCGCCACCACAGCCGGCGATCGCGAGAGCGACGATGCCCGTGACGCCGAGGACTCCGACATTCGATCTCTTCATGGAAAGCTCCGATTCGGTAGTTGAGGTTCAACCAAGAGGACGCCTTCGCGAGACGATCCTTCCCGTTGTGTGTTCTGCACGCAGATCCTCCCCACGACGATCAGCACCGTCGGTGAACGTGGGGCGCTCAGGGAGTCACCAGCGGCGGGCCGGCCCAACGCACGCCCTCGATTGAGGTCCCACCCACCCCAAGCGCGACGAGCGCGTCGGACAGGCGCTCGCCGCGCGGCGTGGCCAGGGCGAAGTCGAGCTCGAGCGCGGGGATCAGGACGAAGCGCCGCTGCAGCAGCTGCTCGTGCGGGAGCAGCATCCGCTCGTGATGCAACTCGAGCGAGCCGAGCAGGAGGATGTCGATGTCGATCGCGCGCGGGCCGTGGCGTACGCCGTTCCGGCGGCCGAGCTCACGCTCCAGGCGCTTGACCGCGTCGAGCAGCGCCAGGGGCTCGAGCTCTGACTCGACGCGCAGGCAGGCGTTGAGGAAGCTCGGCTGCTCGAGCACCTCCCCGACTGGGTCGGTGTCGTACACCGAGGAGGCCGCGAGCACTTTCACCCCGGCCGCGGGCAGTGCATCGACCGCCTGCTGCAGGTGTAGCCGGCGGTCACCGACGTTGGAGCCGAGGCCGAGCAGGCCTCCTCGCGCGGGCATGCCCTGGAAGGTATGTGTTCGCCCGCTCGGATGCTCGACCGCACCTGCGGACGCCGCCGCGCAGATCAGTGGACGATGATCTTGCCCTTCATGCCTTCCGCCACGTGGAGCGTGCACTCGTAGGAAAAGGTGCCGCTGTGCTCGAAATGCACCGTGTAGGAGCCATGCGCCTGCGTACGCGAGTGGAAGCCGTGAAAGGTCACGTTGTGTTCGGTTTCCCCGTCGCGCCACACCCATGTGACGCTGTCGCCGCGGTTGATGCTGAGATCGCCGGGGTGGAAGGCGATGTCCTTGAGCGTCACCGTATGACCGCCGGCGGATCGGGCGTCACCACCAGAGCCACCAAAGGCGACCGTTGGCGCCAGCGCCGCTGCGGCTGCCGCGAGCGCAATCATCGTGCCGACTCTCTTCCCAGTCATGTGCGTCTCACGAGGCGCTCGCGTCATGATCGCTCCAGCTGGCCAGCCTCAGCAACGTGGCGCTGGAGACACCGCGGCCGGACACCACGCACAGGTGCCCGTCACGCAGCCAGGTCACGACCGCCGCGCCATTCGTGGCGAGCAGCCGGTAGGGCACACCGCCGCGCCAGAGCACCACGCCACCGCCGATCCGCGGCGCGGGGTGCCCGGCGATGATCGCGTAGCCGATCCGCCGGCCGCTCGCATCGGAGTAGAACACCGTCGTGATCGCACGCCCAGCAATCTGGTCACTGCGCATCCCGGTGCTGCGCCAGCCGAAGCGGTCCTCCCAGTAGGGGAACTTCACGCCGTCGACAGCGGCGGTGAGCTCAGCGTGGTTTGTGCTGCTCTCGGGCGGCGCGGACAGTGTTGCCGCGCGCAGGGTCGGTGCGGCGGCCTGATTGAAGTGCAACGTGGGGGAGCCGCCGCCGCTGAGGGCGACGGCAAGCGCCACCACTACCACGACCGCCGCGGCCGCCACTGCACCGAGCACAGGGGGGTGAAGGGCAAGTCTGCGGCGCCGGGGGCGGGAGGCGATCATCGTGCTCACCTGCCGGTGCAGCGAGTCCGGCGCGCGCACATCGCTCGATCGCACGAGCTCGATCAGCTCGGATTCGGTGTGAGGTGGTAGTTCTGTCATGAGGTTTCCCCACTTGATAAGACTCCGCTTGCCCTGGTCTCTTCCCGGCGAGCAACCGGAATCTGCGGTGGCTCGGGCGCGAGCTCTGAAACCAGCAGCCGCGCCACCTCCTTGCGTGCCCGGAACAGCCTGGTCGTGATCGTCGCCTCGCGCACACGCAGCGCGCGGGCGGCTTCCCGGTAGGAGAGACCGAGCACGTCGACGGCCACCAGGGCGAGCCGGCGGTCCTCCGGCAGGGCCGCGATGCTCGCATACACCTCCTGCATCTCCAGCGCCCGCTCGGGCTGGCCCAAGGGCCGCGGGTCGGCCGCGACAACCTCGTCGAGCGTGGCCACCGTGACCGGCCGCCGGCTCGCGGTGCGACGACCGGTGAGGAACGTGTTGCGCAACACACGCATCAGGTAGTACAGCTCATCGTCGCCACTCAGCACGCGCGGCCGTGCGAGCACGCGCGCGAACGTCTCCTGCACGAGGTCCTCGGCGTCCTCGCGCGAGCCGCACAGCGCCCACGCGGCGCGATACAGACGGTCCACGTGTTGCGTCAGCGACTGCGGGTCCAGGGTACGCATCGGTTGGGCGGCGGAACGGCGCTCGGTACAGCGAGGCGCTCGATCCCCACTCTGCGACTGTAGCGCCGCATCGAGATGGGGCGCTACAAAGCGTTGGCAGGCCGTCGTGGGTGTGCCGGCGGGCGGACCGCCTCCTCGCTACACGCCCGCGGGCGTAGGTAGCCACTCCGCGGGCAGGACGCCCGCGGGGATCTCACCCGCGCTCGGCGGGAAGTAGCGCGTCAGTCGCGCCGCCGGGCGTCCGTCGATTAGGGGCCGCAGGTCGGCGATCGTGTGGAGCAAGCGAATCGTCGAGCCGATCTGCAGATCGGCTGCGTTCGGCGGATCGCCACCGAGCAGGCCGTCGGCGATCCAGGCGTCGATCCGGTCCAGTTGTCCGGGAAGCGCGTCGATGTCGGCGCGCGCGGAAGCGTCGTTTGCCTTGTTTTTGAGCGCCATCAGACGTGCTGTCAGCGGCAGCGCGGGGCGCATCAGCGCGCGCGGCAGTGGCAGCTTGGCGTCTCCGGCATAGCTCTCCATCGCGTCGGAGCGGCGCAGGAACGCGACATCGAGGATGTGGCGCGGCACGACCTGAAAGACCTCCTCCCCCCAGCGCTCGGCCTCGAGCACCTGCGCGTATGACGGATCCTCGGGCGAGGGCAGCAGCGGCGGCTCGGGCGCGAGCGCGTCGAGCCGGCGCATGATCGTGCGCGAGCCAACCATGCGCTCGCCATCGAGGCGCAGCCCGGGCACGGTGCGCCCGCCGTAGCGCACGGGACCGACGGCCACCTGGGCCAGCGGCAGCAGGTCGACGCGGTTGTAGTCGATCGACTTCAACGCAAGTGCCGCTTCGACCGCGGCGCACGGATGCGAGCCGGGATTCACATAGAGCCTTGCCTTCATCGAAGCCGAGCATAATGGGCGGCGATGCTGCTCGTCGTCGATGTCGGGAACACACAGACCCATTTTGGGGCGTTTCGCGACGGCGAGCTGCTCGAGCACTGGCGCTTTGCGACCGTGCGTCAGTCCACCGCCGATCAGCTGGGCGCGGCGCTGCGCAACCTGCTGGAGCTGCGCGGCTGCTCCTTCGAGGACCTGGAAGCGTCGATCGTGTCCTCGACCGTGCCCCAGCTCGAGCCCGAATGGGCGGCGATGGCCAAACGCTACCTCGGCCACGAGATGCTCGTGGTCGGCCCGGGGACAAAGACGGGGATGGCGATCCGCTACGACAACCCGCGCG
>Ga0302314_10003911_pt1 | contig 27384 bp, 25 predicted proteins | sample III_Palsa_N2_3_FD_200533 | JGI IMG/M metagenome (GOLD analysis project Ga0302314, IMG submission 200533) | Peat permafrost microbial communities from Stordalen Mire near Abisko, Sweden - III_Palsa_N2_3 | ecosystem: Environmental > Terrestrial > Soil > Palsa > Peat permafrost | place: Sweden...
GCCGGGCCACCGACGTCTCCCTACGGCTCCTGGCTCGAAGGTGCGCGGGCCGCAGGGTAGAACTGCCGGGCCCACGAGCGGTACTCGCGGATCGGCCCGTCGCCCGCGCTGAGCACGGGGCGGTCGAGGTACGTCTTGTGACGCCAGACTTCGATGTCGGAGCGCACCTCCCGGGTGAGGCGCCGCAGTGCCGCGCATTGGACCAGGGAGTCGACGGGTCTCCACAACGCGCCCGACAGGGTTCCGCGCAGGCCGTGCCGTCGAACGCTTACCGCAAGGCGCAGTTCGACCTGTCCGGCGTCCATGGGGGTGGGCAGTGCGAGCATGCGCAACCGCAGTCCGAAGCGGGGGATCGTCATCTCCAGACGTGAGAACCCCCAGTCCGTCGACCAGAACGTCGAACTCGGTCTCCAGGCCGCCGCGCAAGGGGAATACGCCTGCCCGCATGGCGTACCGGGTCCGCAACCGTGGACCGTCCGTACGCAGCGGCTCCGTTGTGCTCACCTTCTCGAAGCCGTGGAGCACTCGGAGGTGACCCAGGTCGACACTGTTCTCGGTGTCCTCCTGCGGATGCCCGCAGTGTCCCAGCGTACGGCCACGCGCGCGGTCGGTGGCGGCGGACCGTACGGAGTGGCGACGCAGCGCCCCTCGGCATTGAACAGGAATCCATGGAAGGGGCAGCGCAGCAACTGGCCCACAACCTGGCCACCGTGTCCCAGATGGGCGCCAAGATGCGGGCAGAAGGCCTCCGTTGCAACCGGACGACCCGTCGCCGTACGGAAGAGCACGATGTCGCGACCCATCAGCCGGCGGGTCAGTACCCGGCCGGCGCTCAACTCCTCGCTGAAGCCGACCGCGTACCAACCTCGCGGGCAGGGCAATGACGTGAAGGGTCGCTCCCCACTCGCCCGATCGCGCCCGCTCCTCAACGGCTCACCACTCCTCGGTCGCTGGTCGAGAGCCGCGCCCTGAGCCCCCGATCAGTTTGGCATGTCCCGGCGATTCAGCGTGTGCCCGCGCAGGCGCTTGACATGTCCGGAGTCCTGCCCTAAACCTCTGGTGGGAGAGCGCTCTCTCAATGGCTGGCGAGACGACATACGGCGCGCTGAACTCTGCCTCTTTGCGGAACTTCGGTCCGCCATGCCCCGCCATCAGCGCACCTCCGACACGCCGCTGCGGACATCCTCGAATCCGGTCTGCTTCAGCCGCGCCCAGCCGATTCGGACGCGCGAGCGCGAGCGGTTCGCGGACGTTTTCAGACAGAACCCGGCCCCGGCCGGGCTGATCGGCCCGCCGGCCCACACGCCGACCGACCGAGCGGCCCGGTGCCGGGGAAGAAGATCAGACCGAAGGGAATGCAATGAGGCCTTTCCCCCTCCTGCGGCGGCCTGCGCCGGCGCGCGGCAGATCACGACCGCCCCACCGCCGGCCCGCGTTCCGTGCGCTGCTCGCAGTCGTGGCACTGTTGGCCCTGTCGCTGGCTGGTACGCGCACCGCGGCCTACGCCGCCGGCAGCACCGCCTTCGGCGGGACGCCCGCCGCCGTGCCGGGCACGATCCAGGCGGCGAACTACGACACCGGCGGCCAGGGCGTCGCCTACAACGCCACCTCCACCAACGGCAGCGCCAACAGCTACCGCTCCGACGGGGTCGACCTCGAGACCACCGCCGACACACAGGACACCAGCGCGACCGGCGGCGCCTACGACATCGGCTGGACCACAGCAGGACAGTGGTTCAACTACACCGTCAACGTCGCCACCGCCGGAACCTACAGCGTCGCCTTCCGGCTCTCCTCACCGTACGGGATCACCGACGCACTCCACATCGCCAACTCCTCGGGCACCAACCTGAGCGGCGCGGTCGCGGTCCCGAACACCGGCGGCTACGAGACCTGGACCACCGTCACCGCCAGCATCACCCTCCCGGCCGGCCAGCAGACACTCACCGTCGACCAGGACTCCAACGGCTTCAACTTCCACTACATGGCCTTCACCCAGGGATCCGGCGGCGGAGGCGGCGGCTCGAGCGGTGGCCAGCCCTTCGGCGGGACGCCCGCCGCCGTGCCGGGCACGGTCCAGGCGGCGAACTACGACACCGGCGGCCAGGGCGTGGCGTACAACGCCACCTCCGCCAACGGCTCCGCCAACAGCTACCGCTCCGACGGGATCGACCTCGAGACCACCGCCGACACACAGGACACCAGCGCGACCGGCGGCGCCTACGACATCGGCTGGACCACAGCAGGACAGTGGTTCAACTACACCGTCAACGTCGCCACCGCCGGGAGCTACACGGTCAGCTTCCGGCTGTCCTCGCCCTACGGGATCACCGACGCACTCCACATCGCCAACTCCACCGGCACCAACCTCACCGGCGCGATCTCCGTCCCGAACACCGGCGGCTACGAGACCTGGACCACCGTCACCGCCAGCATCACCCTCCCGGCCGGCCAGCAGACACTCACCGTCGACCAGGACTCCAACGGCTTCAACTTCCACTACATGGCCTTCACCCAGGGATCCGGCGGCGGAGGCGGCGGCGGGGGCACCGGTCCGACCGAGTACTGCGGCACGCAGGACCTCGCGCTGGACCAGCCGACCACGGCCTCCTCGACCCAGGACGCCACCGACTACCCGGCGCCCGACGCCACCGACGGCGACCCCGGCACCCGCTGGTCCAGCGCGTCCAGCGATCCGCAGTGGCTGGAGGTCGACCTCGGTTCCCCGCAGCAGATCTGCAGCGTGGGCATCCTCTGGGAGGCCGCGTACGCCACGGCGTTCCAGATCCAGGTGTCCAACGACAACTCGACCTGGAACACGATCTACTCCACGACGACCGGCCCCGGCGGGAACCAGACGATCCCCGCCTCCGTGACCGCCCGCTACATCCGCATGTACGGCACGACGCGGGCCCTCACCCAGTTCGGCTATTCCATCTTCGAGTTCGATGTCTACGGCCTGACCACCGTCGCCCCGATCACCGGCGGCAACGGCAACGGCGGCAACGGGGTCTGTCCCTGGGTCGGCTCCACCTCGCCGGTCGCCCAGCGGGTCCAGCAGGTGCTCAACACCATGGACCAGTCGGAAGAGGCCACCCTGCTCTCCGGAGACGGCAGCACGACCTACATCGGCCAGGTCCCCGGCGTCCCCGATCTGTGCATCCCGCCCGACAACATGGAGGACGGCCCGTCAGGAGTCGGTGACGGGAACGGCGGTGTGACGGCCTTCCCCGACGGCGAGAACGCCGCCGCGACCTGGGACCCTGCGCTGATCGAGCAGGAGGGCGCGGCGAAGGGCGCCGAGTTCGCCGGCAAGGGCGTGAACATCTCGCTCGGCCCGACCACCAACCTGGTGCGCGACCCGCGCTGGGGCCGTACCTATGAGACCTACGGCGAGGACCCGTACCTGGCCGGCCAGGTCACCTCGGCCGAGGTGGACGGCCTGCAGAGCCAGGGCGTGATGGCCATGGTCAAGCACGCCGCCGCCTACGACCAGGAGCAGTACCCGAACGGCAGCAACAACGAGACGGTCAGCCAGCAGGCCCTGGAGGAGCTCTACCTGGCGCCCTTCCAGACCGCCATCGAGCAGTCCGCGCCGGCCTCGGTGATGTGCTCCTACGCCGTGGTCAACGGCGCCTCCTCCTGCGCGAACGCCGACCTCCTGCAGGACGGGCTGGACGAGCAGGCCGACTACGGCGGCTTCGTCGCCTCCGACTGGGGCGCCGCCGGCAACGCGGTCGCGGACGCCGAGGGCGGTATGGACATAGCGATGCCGTTCACCGATGCCAGCGACGTGTCCGCCGCTCTCGCGGCCGGCACGCTGAATCAGGCGACCGTCAACGCGATCGTGTCCCGGATCCTGACCCAGATGTTCGCCTTCGGCGTGTTCGACAACCCGCAGACCGGCTCTCTCTCAGCCACCGTCACCACCGCGGCGCACCAGCAGACCGCGCTGAAGATGGGAGAGGAGGGCACGGTCCTGCTGAAGAACAACGGCCTGCTTCCGCTCAACCCGAACGCCGGCGAGTCGATCGCCGTGATCGGCACGGACGGCGGCGCCGCAGTCGAGATCGCCGGCGGCGGCAGCGGTGGGGTCGACAGTACGAACGCGGTCTGGCCGCTGACCGGCATCCAGGACGCGGTCGGGCCGAACTCCACGGTCACCTACACCCCGGGTGACGACAACGGCACCACCGACATCCCGCAGGCCGTCGCGGCTGCTCAGGCCGCGACCGACGCGATCATCTACGTCAGCGCCCCGGAGGGCGAGGAGAGCGACCTGACCACGCTCGACCTCTCCAGCGCGGACGAGACGATGATCGAGGACGTGGCCGCGGTCAACCCGAACACCATCGTGGTGATCAACAGCGGTTCGCCGGTGGTCATGCCGTGGCTCAACTCGGTGGCCGGCGTGTTCGAGAACTGGTACGGCGGGCAGGAGACCGGGGCGGCCGTCGCGGCACTGCTGTTCGGCACCGTCGACCCGTCGGGCAAGCTGCCGGTCACCTTCCCGAGCAGCCTGAGCCAGGTCCCGGCCCAGACCACCGCGCAGTGGCCCGGCACCGCGACCGGCGTGGACTACAGCGAGGGCGTGGACATCGGCTACCGCTGGTACCAGTCCCAGAACATCACCCCCGCCTTCCCGTTCGGCTTCGGACTGTCCTACACGAAGTTCTCCTTCTCCAACCTCAACGTCGGCGCCTTCAACGCCAACGGCACGGCCACGGCGACCGCGACCATCACCAACACCGGGTCGGTGGCCGGCGCGGACGTGGCGCAGTTGTACGTCGGCGACCCGGCCGCCAGCCAGGACCCGCCGGAGCAGCTGAAGGGCTTCCAGCGCGTCATGCTCAACCCCGGTCAGAGCGCGACGGTCACCTTCCCGCTGACCATCCACGACCTGGCCTCCTGGTCGGCGACGGACAACCAGTGGGAGGCCCAGGCGGGGGCGTACTCGATCAAGGTCGGGGACGCGTCCAACAACCTGCCGCTGACCGGCTCGACCAGCCTGGCCAAGGAGTTGACCGGTCAGATCGCCGCGGGCGCCTCGGGCGCGGGCGTGTCGCTGGCCAACACGGCGGTCAGCGCGAACGTCACGCCGAACTCCGGCGTGCCGGGCGCGGAGACGGTCGGCGTGGTCAACCCCTTCGGCTACAGCAGCCCGAAGGGCGCGGCGGTCTCGTTCGCCGTGCAGGCCGTGGACTCCAATGCGTCGCAGACCCCCACCTTCACCGCGACCGGGCTACCGCCCGGCATCACCATCGCGTCGAACGGCACGATCTCCGGTTCCGGCAGCACGCTCGGGACCTACACGGTGACGGTGACGGCGACGGACACGGAAGGAGTCTCCGGTTCGGCCACCTTCGTGTGGTCGGTCGTCCAGTGAGCTGAGCCATCGGTCGTGCAGCGAGCGCGGTGCCCCATCCGTCGGGGCACCGCGCTCGACTGCGGCCGGGGGTCGCGGCATGCATGCTGGGAGGGATGCGGTCGCAGCCACCGACGTACCGAGGAGGATGACCCATGGCAAGCGTGGACCTACTGGTGGACGCCTTCGGCAGGATCGACGAGCTGGTCGGCGAGGTGCTCGACGGCATCGGCCCCGAGCTCCTGCAGCGGCCGGCCGAGGACGCCAATCCGATCGGCTGGCTGCTGTGGCATCTCACCCGGATCCAGGACGACCACATCGCGGCAGCCGCGGGCCTGCCCCAGGTCTGGACCGAGGAGGGCTGGTACGAGCGTTTCGGCCTCCCCTACCCGCCGGCCGCACACGGATACGGCCACTCCCCAGCCGAGGTGGCGCAGTTCCAGGACGTGACCGCCGCGATGCTACTGGGCTACCACGCGGCGGTGCACGCACAGACCGTGAACTTCCTCAAAGGTCTCCAGGAGAAGGATTTCGACCGGGTCGTCGACCGGTCCTACCGTCCCCCGGTGACCTTGGCGGTGCGCCTGGTCAGCGTCGTCGCGGACGCCCTGCAGCATCTCGGCCAGGCCGCCTACCTGCGCGGGCTGCTCCGGAACTGACCCATCCCGGATCGGAACGCGGTCAGGACAGGCACCCCGCATGTGCGAGGGCCTGCTTGAGCAGGACTCCCTGACCGCCCGGCATCTCCTGCTGGACCAGCGGTGACGATGCCTCCTGCGGGCTGAACCAGACCAGGTCGAGCGCGTCCTGGCGGGGTCGGCAGTCACCGCTCACCGGGACGATGTAGGCCAGGGACACCGCGTGCTGGCGGGGGTCGTGGAACGGGGTGACCCCCTGGGTCGGGAAGTACTCGGCGACGGTGAACGGTTGCAGCGAGGCCGGGACCCTGGGCAGTGCCACCGGACCGAGGTCCTTCTCCAGATGCCGCAGCAGGGCGTCGCGGACCCGTTCATGGTGCAGCACCCGGCCGGAGACGAGGGCGCGGCTGACCGTCCCGTCGGACCCGATCCGCAGCAGGAGCCCGATGTGCGTCACTTCCCCGCTGTCATCGACCCGTACAGGCACAGCTTCGACATAGAGGATCGGCATCTGGGCGCGCGCCAACTCCAGTTCGTCGGAAGCGAGCCAGCCGGGCGTGGTTTCGGTCATGTCTGACATTGGCTGATCGTACGTGCATACCCGCCGACTTCGCGTGCAGCTCTCGGCAGATGTCAGATGGTGCCCGAATGAACGCCCGGGGCTGCGATGCCGGGGCCGGGGCCGACCTCTGGCTCACAACCCCGCCCGGCCGGGGCGCGCGGGCCGGAGGATCAGGCCTCGACGAGGTCGCCGGGGCCCGCGAGAACAGCGGCGCCGGTGGCGGCCGCTCTGCGGCGGGCGAGACGCCCGGAGATCCGGTAGCCGACGATCATCACGGCGATGACGACAACGGTCTCCATGGTCCCCCACACCCAGGTGGAGGCGTGGGCCACCTTCGGCGCGAGCTTGGGCAGGCTGCCCATCGCGCCGACGGAGTGCTTGGCCAGGCGGGCCTGGAAGGCCTGGTTGCGGGCCGAGCCGTGGAGGAACGGTGCGACGAACAGCACCGCCAGCCCGAGCAGGACCTCGACGCCGACGACCACGGGGAACTGCCGCAGGAGGATGGTGCGCAGTGGCCGCCGGTCCCCGGCGGTGCGGAGTGCGTCGATGCGTGGGTGCAGCCAGAACTGGTTCACGATGCCGAGGAGCAGCAGGGCGCCGAAGAGGAGGACCTTCACGCCGAGCACGCGTCCGTACATGGTGGTGATCAGCTGGGTGGGGCCGTCGACGTGCTCCCAGTACAGGAACAGGCCGGACAGGGTGATGGCGGCGACGCAGCCCATGGCGGTCCCGGAGAAGCGGCGGATCGCCGGCGCCCAGAACGCACCCCTGTCCGCTGGGGTGACGGCGCCCGGTAGGGCGAGCAGCACCAGGCCGAGCAGTCCGCCGATCCAGACACCGCCACCGAGCAGGTGGAGCATCCACATGAGGGTCTCGAAGCCGGTGCGGCCCCAGTTCTGGGGCATCTTGTCCGGGAACCTGGTGGTCCCGAGCGCGATCGCCCCGGCGCCCAGCCCGGTCGTCAGCAGCCACGGCCGCAGGGGACCGGCCGCGATTCTGCGGACGGTGAGCGGGGCGACGAGTGCGGCGCCGACCAGAATGAGCGTCACTTCCAGTCCTGACAGACGGCCGTCGTTGCTGCCGTCGTACAACGTGTTCCAGGCCGCGCCGTAGTTGTGGCCTCCGCTCCGGGACGCCCCCTGGGCAAGGTCGGTGAGCACGGCCGGAACGGCGAGCACCGCCAGGACGACCGCGGCCCGGGAGAGCCGAGTGGTGACTGCGGACAGCGTGTCAGGTCCGACCCGGTGGGCCGACCGGCTGACCGCCAGGAGCGCCAGAGCAGTCAGGCCGACGAATCCCATCAATGTCACCCAGGTCGTCCAGGCCACGGCGCTGTCGACGAAGGGACCCAGTGGAGTCGACGGAGCCGCCGCGGAGATGCTCAGAGAGCGGGGTATGTCGCTGGAAAACGGCACGGATCATCGTCCTCGCTTGCAGGGGAACAACAGCGATCTTAGGTTAGCCTTACCTAACTATGCAGCGCAATGCATGGGACCGAGGGACACCAGTGAGACGTTGGGACCCACTCAGATGCCCTGCGCCGCAGGCGAGTTACTCGGAGCCCGGGTCACAGCAGCGCCGGTGACGGCCCCCCAGCGGCAAGAGACTGATCCGGCGCCGGAGCGCTCTGCGGCTACCGGAAGCGGGCAACGAAGCGTCGTTGCCAGGGTGTTTCCACCGCACGGGGTGCGTAGTGCTCCCGGACGTAGGCCACTGCCTCACCGTTGGGCACCCCGTCCAGTACGGCGAGGCAGGCCAGCCCCGTGCCGGTTCGTCCGCGTCCGCCGGCGCAGGCGATCTCGACGCGTTCGGTCTCGGCCCGCGCCCACGCCTCACGCAACGCCTTCCCGGTGGCAGCGCGGTCGGACGGCAGCCAGAAGTCCGGCCAGCGAAGCCAGCGTGACTCCCACGGGACGGGGGGCGGTTCGTGACCCAGCAGATACAGCGCGAAGACGGGCGTCGGCCCTGCCGGGAGGGGGCGTCCGAGCCCCGGCCTCGCACGGGTCGGCCCGACGGCAGTCGTAGCACACCCGACGCCGTGGGCTCCCAAGCCGCGATCACCGAACCACCGTAGTCCTTCGACTCCTTCGCCGGACCGAACCACGAACATGAACGGGAGGCAGAATTCAGACGTCTGCCAGGAAAACGACACCACCGGGCCGCAGCACCGTAGATACTGATCCGATGCCCTCGAAGGGAGCCCAGGTGACCGCCACACCCGAACCGGACAAGCGCCGGACGACACGACCGCCGACGGCTCGCGACCTGCTCCGCGCCGCCGCGAACCTGCTCCCCGAGAGCACCGCCGCCGACGGGGACATCACCGCGCCGTGGGTACTCGCTCAGTTCGAGACCTGCGTCCCGGACTACCTCCTGGACTGCCTGGTCGAACTCGGCCATGCCAACCCGGTGTCATCCGCCTACTGGCAGCTGCTCCGCCGGGCCGCCTGGCTGCTGCCGGATGTATCCGCGGGCGCCTACCACCGCCGCCACGCCCTCCCCCGGCCCGACAGCGTCCGCCGGGCACCCGTCCCCTGCACCGACGCCCACTCGCTGCTCCTCGCCCGGCGCCGCAGCGAAGGCGCCTGACTGGTCCGGGCGGCGTGGGCGCTATGCGCCCTTCCTGACTGCCCGGGTGACCGCCAGGCCGACCTCGCGCGTGAATCCGTCGGTGCAGGGCACCCCGAGGGCTGCTGCCAGGTCACGGCCGTACAGGTCCACGGCCGACTCGACGAGTTCGGCGTGCGCCGACACCGCTGCACGACCCTGGTACCAGGCCGCCAGGAAGGTGACCGGTCCGATCACCGCGGCAGGCCACCACCACCCGCTCACCCCCAGGTACAGCAGCGCCCACCCCCCGCGCCGAGCGGTCGTCGCCACAGCGGCACGAGCGGCCTGCAGGTCGGCGCGGGCGGCGTCGGGCAGCACCAGCCACAGCCGGGGCCAGGCGAAGGCGAGGTCCAGGTCGTAGGCCCGGTGCACCCGCGAGTCGGCCGCGAGCAGCCGGTCCCCCATCCAGGTGGGGCGCTGTGGCCGGGCCAGCGCGATGCGGTTGCGGGCCTCGTTGAGGTGAGCGGTGTCGGATGAACCGGTTCCGCGCACCCTGGCGGTCACCGCCTCGCGGTACCGTTCCTGCGCCGCCTCCCAGCGCCGCTGCCGCCGTACGCCCAGCGCCCTCGCGACCGGCGCCGCCCAGGCGGGCCAGTCGCCCAGCCAGAGCCGTTCGACGGCACCGCCGAGGGCGGCGGCGAGCAGACCGGCACCGGCCGAGGCGGCCAGCACCGCGGCGGCGACCAGTACGACGGTGCCGGTCGCGTGCGCAGCGGGCTCGGCAGCGAGCATGTCGACGCGGCGGGACAGGCGGCCGCCGTCGAAGGGGTGGTGCTGCCCCAGTACCTGCCCTCCCGCCGCAACGGCGAGGAAGAGCAGTCCGGGGAGCACCAGCAGGGACAGCCACTTCTCAGCGAGCTTGTCGCCGAGCGCCGCCAGGAAGCCGCCCACCGGCTAGAGCCGCTTCAGCGGGAGCGGCCGGTCGAAGATCTCGCAGACCGGTTGGCCGGTCGTCTCGGTGGCGAGCAGCACCCGCGCGCACCGTGCGGCCGGGCACGCGTAGATCTCCTCGACCGGGTGTCCGCCACCGAGGTGGGCCAGCTGGTGGTCCGATCCCCACCCGGCACCGGGGCCGGCGTCCCGTCGGCCGCCCAGACCCTGCGCGGCACCGCAGCGTCGCAGCAGGTCGTCGGCGTCGTCGGTGAGCTGCTCCAGGTCGCCGCTGTCTGCCTGCAGCCGGGCCAGGATGCCCTCCAGGGCCGGGAGTTCCCCACCCTCGTCCGCGAGTACGCGGGCCTCAGCGAGTTGTTCGCACAACCGCTCCAGCGCGATCGCGGCGGCCCCGTCGGCCCCGGCGCTCCAGACCATGCCCTTCCCCCTGATCATGCGTCACATCTCGTGCGGCATATGCCCCGAAGAGCGATCAACCGCAGGACCGATCCGCCATACTGTAGTCACAATCGGCAGGGGGGCGGACTGTTGCTTCTTCCACGGGACGAGCTGGTGCGGCTCCTGGGTGCTCGGGTCCTGCTGTACGCCACCTCCTACGACCAGAGCGCCGTACTCGCCCCGGAGGCACTTGCCCTGGCCAGGGCACTGATCGGCGCCAGCCCGGACGCCAGCGGCGACCCGCAGGCGGTGCGGACCCTGGCCGAGCTGTTCCGCTACCGCGCGCTGCTGCTCGGGGACGAGCGGGGCCGCAAGGACGCCGCGCTGGCGGGCGCGCTCACGCGCATGGCCGACGGTCCACCGGCGCAGCCGACGCCGGCCACAGCTCCGGCCACCACTCCGGCCGTGGACACGCGGCGGCTGGCCGAAGCCCTGGAGGCCGCCCATTCGGAGGTCGATGCCCTGCCGGTCGGGCTGCCGGACCGGGTGAACGCGTTGGTCAGCCTGGGGCAGACCTACAGCCTGCGGTTCGAGTGGACCGGCGTCCTGGCCGACCTCCACCAGGCCATCGGCGTGCTCCGGGACGCCGAGACCGCCACCGGGGTCAGCCACCCCGACCGGGCGCACGCAAGCTCGGCACTGGGCGTCGCCCTGCGTCTGCGCTACGAGCGGACCGGCGCGCTGGCCGACCTGCAGGACGCCGTCGCCTTCGGCCGCCAGGCCGTGGCGGCGACGCCGGACGGCGACATCAACGAGGGCGGGCGGCGGCTGAACCTGGGCATCGCCCTGCGCCTGCGCTATCTGCGCAGCGGCGTGCGCTCCGACCTGGACGAGGCGCTGAAGGTGCACCGCGAGTCCGTCGCGGTCACCGGGCCCGACCACCCCGGCTACGCCATCGTCTGGAACGGGCTGGGCAATACGCTGAGCACGCTGCGCAGACTCACCAACGCCGCGGAGGACCGCGAGGAGGAGGTGGCCGCGTTCGAGCGCTCCCTGGCCGCGACCGCCCGCGGTGACCGGAGACGGGCCCTGCTGTCGGCCAATCTGGCCGCCGCGCTGACCCACTCCCAGACGCCGGACGCCGCTCTCGAACGCGCGGTGACCCAGCTGCGCGACTCCGTGGACGCGCTCCCCGCGCAGGACCCGCTGCGGGCCCTCTGCCGCTACGACCTCGGCCTGGCCCTGGTGGAACGCTTCAAGCGGACCGGCGCGGTCCCGGATCTGACCGAGGCGATCACCTGCGCCCGCACCGCGGCCCAGCAGCCGGGCGTCTCCTCCCAGCACCGGCTGCAGGCCGCGGTGGCCTGGGGCAGTTGGGCCATGGACGCCGGGGATCCGGTCCAGGCCGTCCAGGGGTACGAGCTGGCCGTGGAACTGCTGCCGGCCCGCGCGGCGCGCCAGCTCGACCACGCCGACGCCGGGCACGCGCTGACCGACTTCCCCGGCCTGGCCTCGGACGCGGCCGCGTGCGCGCTGGAGGCAGGCGACCCCGGGCGCGCGGTGGAGCTGCTGGAACGCGGCCGCGGAATCCTGCTCGACCAGGCGTTGCACGTCCGCGACGACCTGGCCGAACTACACACGGTGCAACCGGAGTTGGCTGACCGTTTCGGTGAGCTTCAGGAGACCCTGGCGGCCGGCCGGAGCGCCGTCGACCCCTACGACGCGGTGCCGGACGCGCTGCACGTCCTGTCCGAGGAACTGGAGCAGCTCCTGACCCGGATCCGGGGTCTGCCCGGCTTCGAGCTCTTCCTGCGCCCGCTGACGCTGGAGCAGCTGTTGGCCCAGGCCGTCGAGGGCCCGATCGTCCTGGTCAACTTCAGCCGCTACCGCTGCGACGCGCTCCTGCTCACCCGCGACGGCCTGCAGGTCGTGCCACTGCCCGGCCTGGCCGACAAGGCGGCGCCACAACGGCTCAGCGAGTTTCTCCACGCGCTGGACCGGCTCGCGGGGTCCGCCGGACTGACCGAACAGCGCCGGTTGGAGCACACCCTCGCGGCCGGTCTGGCCTGGCTGTGGGACACGGTGACCGGCCCGGTACTGGACGTGCTGGCTCCGGAGGGGCAGAGCAGGGTGTGGTGGATCCCCACCGGCCCCCTGGTCTACCTTCCGCTGCACGCCGCCGGCCACGCGCGCCCGGCCGACGGCCCCAACACGCTGGACCGGGTGATCTCCTCGTACGCGCCGACCGTGCGCGCACTGGCCCGCGCCCGGCGCACCCCGCCGACCGGCCCCGGGCGCCACCTGGTGGTGGCCGTCCCCGAGCCGCCCGGCGCACCGCCGCTCCCCCGGGCGGCGCAGGAGGCGCGCGCGATCGCCGACGTACTGCCCGGGGCACGCCTGCTCTCCGGCGACGGGGCGACCTGGGACACCGTCGTGTCGGGGCTGCGCGAACACGACTGGCTGCACTTCTGCGGGCACGGCCGCTTCGAAGCCGCCAACCCGTCGGCCAGCCGACTGCTGCTGCACGACCACGCCGAGCACCCGCTGACCGTGGCCGACCTCTCGGTGCTCGACCTGGCCGACGCCGAACTGGCGTACCTCTCCGCCTGTGCCACCGCCCGCACCGGCTTCGAACTGCCCGACGAGGGCCTGCACCTGGCCGGCGCCCTGCAACTCGCCGGCTACCGGCATGTGGTGGGCACCCTGTGGGAGGTCGACGACCGGGAGGCCCGCCGGATCGCCGAGCAGGTCTATGCGGAGCTGGGCGCACCGCACCCGGACGCCGACCGCGCCGCGCGGGCCGTCCACACCGCCGTCCGCACGGAGCGCGAGCGCTATCCGGCCACCCCATCCCTGTGGGCCGCCCACGTCCACGTCGGAGCCTGAGAAGGCGGAGCACGAGAAGGAGGACGACCATGCCGAACGGTGGCCTTGACCCCGAGCTGGAGAGACTCGTGGCGGACGCCTACGACAAGGGCGCCCCGATCCCCATGCTGCTGGCGCAGCAGGCCGCCCAGGCCGGCAGCGTCAAGGGCATGGTCGTCCACGGCATCGGGTTGGGCAACACGGGCCGCCTGGAGGAGGCCGAGCAGTGGCTGCAACGCGCCCGCCTCGCGGGGGACGGCTTCGCCATGCTCGCGCTGGGCACCATCTACCTGGACCAGGGCGATCTCGAGCCGGCCGAACGCTACTTCCGCGAGGCCCAGATGAACGGGCAGGCCGGCGCAGCGAATGCACTCAGCGCGTTGCGGGCGTCGCAGCGCACCGCGCCCGGCCGCCCGGAGCCCGCGCACCCATCAGCCCACGGGCCCGCAAAGCCACCGGCCCCGCCCGCTCCCACAACCCCTGCTGCTCCTGCTGCCCCTGCTGCCGCTCCCGCCGGCGGGAGGGGCTGGCGCGGCTGGCTGCGCCGGGGCAGATCGCAGCCGTCCGCATCCGCGTCCGCCGTCAGCGACGACGAGGCGGCCGCACTGGTCAACCTCGGGGTGATGCTGCGGCAGCAGGGCGACCTGGACGGCGCCGAGCAGTGCTATCTCCGGGCGATCAGCGCGGGCGACATCGATGCCATGAACAACCTCGGCAACCTGCTCCGGCAACGCGGCAGGTTCGACGAGGCCGTCCGGTGGTGGCAGACGGCGGCCGAGGCCGGATCGGCCGACTCGCAGGCCAGCTACGGTGCCCACCACGCCGAGCTCGGGGACTGGGACAAGGCCGAGTACTGGTGGCGGCTGGCCGCCGAGCAGGGCAATCTCACCGGCATGCACAACCTGGCCCTGTCCCTGACCAGACGCGGCCGGTCCGCCGAGGCCGAGACCTGGCTACGGCGCGCGACGGGCAACGAGTACACCGACGCGCCACCATCCCCGCAGGCCGAGGCCGGTGTGGAGGACCTGGTGCTGGTCTCGGCCTGGCTCGGTGTCGCCGCCGACCGCGGCAACGCCGACGCCCGCGCCGCACTGGAGCAGCTGGAGCGGGACTGGCCCGCATAGCGCCGCAGGACCGCGCGCACCACGACTCATGGGGTTCATGGTTGGAGTAGCCTCCGGCCATGGGTCGCCAGAAGCAGAACAAGCCGCGCCGCGAGCGTCCGTCCATCCCGCATGTCGTGCTCACCCCCATCTCCGACATGCTCGACCTGCCGACGAACATCTCCAGCGGGCAGACGGGAGTCACCCTGGAGGTGGCGGCGGTGGCCTTCGCCGGCGACGGCCACCTCACCGACGACAAGCCCGCGTACCTCCGCCTCACCGATGGCTCCGTGAAGCTGCTGCCCGAGGGGCTCCGACCGTGGGCACGGGGCGTCATCACCTCGGACCTCGAACTCCGCGCAGCAGGCGAGGCGTCGATGTTCCCGTGCCGAATCGAGTTCGGCATCGTCGACGGCACGGCCTACGCCAAGCTGCTCTGACGGCCCACCGCCAGCGCGGCGACGAGGGTGACGGCTGCCAGGGGGATCCAGAGGGCGGCGGATCCCCGGGCCAGCAGTGCCGTCAGCACAGCTGGGGAGAGGGCCAGTCCGATGCCGCTGGTGAGCTGGATGCGCGCACCACCGCTTCGCTGGGTGCGGACCTGCTGGAGGCGGTCCTGCGGTAGACCGCACCTGACATTCGTTCACGTCGGCGGGCTGTCAGTCGAGGTGGTCACGCAGCGCCTCCTCGACCTCCTCGAGGCGCTCCAGCAGCAGCATCGCGGTCTCATGGCGGCGGCGTCCGTACACCCGGAGGGCGTCGTCGACCGCGTCCGGAGCATCGAGCGGCTCGGCCAGCGGATACAGCGACGTCAGGGTGTAGGCGAGGGTGCAGCGCGGCGCGAACACCAGATCCCGGACCGGGCCGCCGGGGTGCTGATCGCGGTAGGCGTCGGCGAAGCGGAGCAGTCCGGGCAGCCACTGCCCCGCGGGGTCCGTGCGCAGCACGCTCTGCGGATCGCAGGCGATCCGGCCGATCTCCCAGGCGGTGAAGCCCCGCCGCGGCGGGCGGAAATCCACGATGCCGGCGACCGCCTCACCGTTCAGCAGCAGGTTCGGCGAGGCCAGGTCTCCGTGCAGGACCTGGGTGGTCAACGCAGGTAGGGCGTCCACGAGTTCGGCGACTTCCGGCAGCAGGTCGCGTCGCCGACGGAGCGTCTCGAACGCCCACCGCTCGAACGTGTCCAGTCCACTGCGGGCCGCGTAGCCGGACAGGGCGCGGTCGTAGCGCTGCGTGGCGCGTATCGGGTCGCACACGCCCGTACCCGCGCTCAGCCGAGGGCGAGCGGCGGGGTGTTCGGCCAGGCGACGGTGCAGTCGGCCGACCTCGGCGCCCACGGCTTCCCAGCAGGGGCCGTCCAGGGCCCCTTCGGCGGTGCGGGTGTGCGGCAGGTACTCCCACAGCGACACCGCGACCCGGCCGTCCTCGGCAATGATGCCGCCGTCCAGGGTCGGCACCAGGTCGGGCACCGCGAGGCCGCCTGCCCGGGCGAACCGGGCCACCTCGATCGCCTCGCGCTGCGCCGCCACTGCGGCACGGTCGCGGTAGACCTTCGCGAACCGCTGCTCGCCCTGATCGCTGGTGACGGTGTAGTTCCACGTCGAGGTGCCTGCCGGGATCGGCACGATCGCGGCGGCCCGCACTCCGTAGCGACGGCTCAGGGCCGCAGTGACGACCCGGACGCGCTCCTCGGCCGACTCGGCCAGGGACGCGGCCGGGAGGTGGGGTTGAGCATCGGCGTTCATGGGCGCTCCGCTCGTTCGTGGCCATCGGCTCTTCGTGGCGGCCGTGTTCGGACGAGCGCTCGGTCCCCGCGGTCGGATGGCTGGCCAACTCTGGCTCGACCACGCCACGGACTGTTTGGATGACGAAGACCCGTCAGTGTGACTGCTGGGACTGCGTCCGTCCGGAAGGGATCCGCCGGGCGCAGTCGACACGAAGGTGAGTCCTCCAGTCGCCGGTTCCGTCCCCGGCAGTGAACCCGCGAGCGAGCTCGTGCACTACTCACGCGCGCGTGATCGCGTAGTGATCGTAGACCCCCTGCACTTGGTCAACCCAGAACTTGGTGCACTCCAACTTGGAGCTGCCAGCGGGGAGTAGGTCGAGCTCCTTGGCCAACTTGTAGAAGCCAGGGCCTGCATCCGTCCCGTCTGAGTAGAGAACGAGTGCCGAGATCATCGCCCTTGAGACCGGAAGGTCCCGTTCGACGATGAGGCCCAGCAACTCGCCGATCGCTGCCCGCTCACTGGGCTGGTCAAAGTCGAAGCGCCGGGCCCCAGTCTCCTCTGCAAGCTTGTTGCTGAGCTTGGTATACGACGTCATCCCCTTCGACCGTGCGACCTCAATCAGGAGGTCATGACCTGCGTTAACAAGCAGATCCCACTCATCGTTGCTGCGCCCGTGCCTGGCCATCGCACACCCACCTGACGCTGATCGAGTACGCCATTGCAGATCACCTCTGAGCGGCGTCCGCGCGCAATCCATAAAGGTGCGTCATCCTACGGTTCAGAGGGGCACAAGGCCACAGCTCGGCTGGACGGACAGGGCGAGACGCCCAGATCGACCGAAGGCCCATGGGATCTTTCCCCGCTCACATCGCCGGGGCCTCTGCGCTCTGGTCATCAACGAAAAGTTGACGCCGTTCGTCAACGGCCGAGGTTGACTCGCGGGATGGTGGGCCCGTCGAGGTGCAGACGGACCCACCGGAAGCCTTCCGAATTGCGTCAGGCGATGCTGCTGCCGCAGGGGGTGGCGGGCTGGCAGCACGAGCAGGACGAGGTGCCGTCCCAGATCTCGTGGTCGACGCGCATCCCGGAGGCGCACATTGCCGCGACGGTCTCCCCGACCTTCTTGGGGGTGCCGTAGTTGGGGGTGGGGTCGTGGTGGATGAACGAACCCCCGGTCAGGTCCTTGCAGAACTGCTGGTAGGCGCGGGTGTGGAGGATGAAGCCGTGCCAGCCGTGGTCGACCTCGGGGGAGACCGCGTAGCCGGCACCGGGGTTGTCGGCGACGAGCTGCAAGTACTTGAGGGCCTCGCCGACCTGGCGGACGGCGCGGTCGAGCTCGACGCCGGCGTCTCGGGCGACCTGGTTGACGATGCTGTCGAACAGCTCCTCGGAGACGAGTTCCTGGGAGCGGGTGCGTTCCATCTGTGCGGTCACGGGTGACTGCCTCTCGCATGGACGGTCGGCGGCTCCACCGCTGGTGCACCCTCCGTGGAGCCGGTCGCGCTGCCTTCAAGGCCCCACAAGGGCCTTGAAGGGGGTCTGTGGGTCGTTCAGGGTCGGCCGAGGGCCCGGTAGGTCCATCCGGCCTCGCGCCACTGGGCGGGGTCCAGGCCGTCGCGGCCGTCCAGGACGCAGGGCGAGTTCACCCGGGCGGCCAGGGCAGCGGGGTCGACGGTGGCGTACTGAGGCCACTCGGTCAGGTGCAGCAGCAGGTCCGCACCCTCGCAGGCCTCGACCGGGTCGGCGACGTAGGTCAGCATCGGGTGGGCCTTCAGGGCGTTGTCCAGTGCCTGGAAGTCATGGACGGTGACGTCAGCGCCCAGGCGGAACAGGTGCTCGGCGACGTCGAGGGCCGGGGAGTCGCGGATGTCATCGGTGCCGGGCTTGAACGCGGCGCCCCAGACGGTGATGTGCTTGCCGCGCAGGGTGCCGTCGCACTCCTCGCGGGCGAGGTCGACCATGCGGGTGCGGCGGCGCTTGTTGATCGCGTCGACCTCGCGAAGGAACGTCAGCGCCTGGTCGGCACCGAGTTCACCGGCGCGGGCCATGAAGCCGCGGATGTCCTTGGGCAGGCAGCCGCCGCCGAACCCCAGGCCGGGGCGCATGCCGCCGGGGCCGATCCGTGGGTCCAGCCGCAGGGCGTCGGCGAGCTGGTGGACGTCGGCGCCGGAGGCCTCGCAGACCTCGGCCATGGCGTTGATGAAGGAGATCTTCGTGGCCAGGTAGGCATTCGCGGCGGACTTCGCCAGCTCGGCGGTGGCCATGTCCGTGCTGATCAGCGGGACCCCGACCTCCAGCAGGCGCGAGTAGACCTCCGCGAGGATCGCGGGGCTGGTGGTGTCGCCGTCGTTGAACCCGAGGACGAGGCGGTCGGGCCGCAGGGTGTCGTCGATGGCGTGGGACTCGCGCAGGAACTCAGGGTTCCAGGCGACCTTGATGAGCTCGGGGTTGGGGGCGTGCTCGTGGATCAGGCCGGCCAGGCGAATGGAGGTGCCGACCGGGACGGTGGACTTGCCCACGATCAGGGCGGGCCGGTCGATGCGGGCGACCAGACGGCGGACTGCGGCGAACAGAGCGGTGAGGTCGTAGGCGTTCTCGCCGGGCAGCGCCGAGGTCGAGCACCCGCAGGCCGGGCGCGGGCTCGAGTGCCCAGCGCACCGCAGCCTGCGCGTAGTCCGGGCGGTGCTCGGCGTATGCGACCGCCGCTGCGCCGAACGACGAGCTGTGACGCAGCAGTTCGTCCTTCTGCAGTTGCTGCTCCATCTCAGATCCTCTCGTCAGCGGTCTGCGCCAGGTGCGCAGCCCACGGTGACCGTCCAGGGCTGACATGACCCGGGCGGCTCAATGTATCGTCTCGATATATCGATCCGATACATTGGCAAGATATGCACCGCCGGGCTCCTGCGCAAGGCCCCACCCCTGCTGACCAACAATCAGCTCGAGTGCGCACGCGGCACGCTCGCGCGGTTCGCGCGCCGGCCCTCCGTGGTCGGGCAAGATGATGCCATGTCACTCCCGCACGGCCCGCCGGTCGGAGGAACGGACCGGCCGCTCCCCCGCCGATCCACGCAACGTCACCGACCCCTGCGTCGCCCGGGAAGCCGCGAGGAGGATGCATGGAGCCGACAGCCGAGAGCTGGACGAACTTCGCGCTCGTCGTCGGCGGGGCCAGCGCCGCGCTCACCGGCCTGCTGTTCGTAGCAGTGTCACTCAACGCTCAACGAGTCGCCGGAAACCCGGCGCTTCGGGCCTCCGCCGGCCAGACCCTCGTGCTGTTCGTCGTCCCGCTCCTGACCTCCATCCTGCTGATGGTGCCGGGTCAGCCGAGGTGGGTGATCGGCACGGAACTGACCGCACTCGCCGTGATCGCCGGTCTGACCCTCATCGTCGTCGGACGGAACAAGACCTCAGGTGCCGACAGCACCGACTACTCCACCACAGGTCGGATCCTCCGCGTGCTGGACCGCTCCTCGCCCAATCTGCTCACCGTCGTGTTCCTGCTGACAGGCGGCATCACGGTGTTGGCCGGGCACGGCGGCGGCCTGTACTGGTTTGTCCCGTCGGCCGTGGTCGCGCTGGTGGGCGGCGTCATGAACGCGTGGCTCTTCCTCACCCGGTTGACCTGAGGCGGCACATTCACGCGACTGCACGCCGTCGCGACCACCCCGCCCGGGACCTCACAGGCCCAAGTGACGGCGCAGGAAGGCGTTCCGGAACTTGCCCGTCGGGTCGAGCCGCCCGGCCAGGTCCTGGAAGTCGTCGTAGTGCGGGTAGAGCCCCCGGAGCGTCCGGGGCGAGGTGGTGAACAGCTTGCCCCAGTGCGGCCGGGCGCCGAACGGGGCGAGCTCCTCCTCGAGGGCCGCCAGCAGCGGGGTCACCGCGGCGGTGTCAGGGGCCCAGGTGAAGTGGAACGCCACCGCGTCCCGACCGTGGGCAGGGCTCAGCCACAGGTCGTCCGCGGCGACCGTGCGGATCTCGGCGATCTGCAGCACCGGGGCGATCCGCTCGCGCAGCCGGTACAGCGCGTCGAAGGCCGCCACGGCGTCGCGGCGCGCGACGAAGTACTCCGTCTGCAGTTCGGCTCCGCTGCTGGGCGTGAACTCGGCCCTGAAGTGCGGCAGTCGTGCATGCCAGGGTCCGGGAGCGCCCAGCTGGCGCGTGCAGTGACGCGGCGACATGCCAGGGATCGGGTGGGTCGGGCCGGACGCGAGCGCCGCGCCCATCCAGTGCGCGGGGGCCTCCTGCGGACCTTCCGTGCCGACGCGCTGCTTGAGCCAGACCTGGTCGACGGGACCCCCGTCCCACGCGGTGAACAGGCTGACGCTGTAGGCCGCCGACATCACCTCGTCGAAACCCTCGCGCAGCCGCTCCGTCGGCAGTCCCCGGTACACCCACTGCTGGACGTCGAAGGCCGGTACGAGGTCGAGCGTCAGCCGCGTGACCACCCCCAGTGCGCCGAGGGCGACCACCGAGCCCGCGAAGTCCTCGTCCCCCCGGCGCAGCGACACCAGGCTGCCGTCGGCGGTGACCATCTCCAGGGCCCGCACGGCACCGGCGAGGCAGCGGTTGCCGACTCCCGAGCCGTGGGTCGCGGTCGCGCAGGCGCCCGCCACCGAGATGTGCGGCAGCGAGCCCAGGTTGTGCAGGGCCAGGCCCGCGTCCTGCAGCGTCTCGGTCAGCTCGCTGTAGCGGAGCCCCGCGCCGACCGTCACGGTCCCCGCCGCAGCGTCGACGTCCATGGTGCGTGGGAGCCCGGCCACCGACACCAGGTCGCCAGTGGTGTCGGCGATCGTGCTGAAGGAGTGCCGAGTGCCCAGCGCGCGCAACGCGTCGGCGGAGGCCACCAGCTCCTGCAGTTCGGGCACGGAGCGGGGGACGTGGAGCCGCCGAGCGCCGAAGGCGACGTTCCCGGCCCAGTTCGTCTCTGTGTCGGCCATACAGGCTCCTGCTTCCTACGTGTCAACTGCAGGGTCAGACCTCGACGATCGCATGGCTCCGATCGATCCACCCCACAACTCACCGGAACCCGCCAGGACCGGCCGGCCGCACCCGTACGGGCCGGCCCTGTCACCAGGCGTAGATCCGGGACATGATCCGGTGGCGGGCTGTGTGCTCCGGCCCGGGGTAGCTCACCATGACCGGTACGCCGCTGGGGTCGCGGCCCTCGACCCAGTCGAACCCCTCGCCGGTGCTGGTGGCGGTGTGCGCGTTCCAGCTCTTGAGCACCTGCTCGCATCGCTCCAACTCGGCTGTGCTCACAGCCGTCCAAACGGTGCATTGGACACCGATGCCGCCCACGACGTGCGGGGCCCGATCGCCGACCGAGCGCAGGTAGAGCTGCGAGCCGTCCGCACCGACCAGAATCGCGGCGGTGCCGGTCTCCGCACCCACCGTCAGGAGCAGCAGTTCGCGGTAGAAACGCACCGAGCGGGCCAGGTCGGCGACATACAGCGCGACCGACGCCAGCCTCAGCCCAGGCGACGGAACGGCGGGGTCCGTGTCGTCCGGGCGCTGTTCCTGCACCACGTCCGCCACAGTCCGTGGATGCGTCATGGGTCTGCCTTCCTCACGTCGGGTCGGGGGTTTCGCCCTGGGAATGGCAGCGTGCTCCCCTCGGAATCCAGTCTCCACACCCGGCGGCGGGCCCGTCGTGGGCCGACAGGGACCCGATTGCGGCCGATCGGCCCTGTGCCCGGGTCCGACTCCGGGCACAGAGTGGCAGTGCCGTCGCGGCACTCCCGCCGCAGCGGGTTCCGCACGAGGCAGAGGAGCGAACGACTATGCAGCACCGGACCGTTCAGGATGTGATGACCCCGCAGGTGGTCACCGTACGCCGGGACACCCCCTTCAAGAGGGTCGCCGAACTGCTCGCCGGGAACGACGTCACCGCCGTTCCGGTGGTCGACGGCGGGAACCATCCGATCGGGATCGTCTCCGACTCGGATCTGCTCCGCAAGGAGCTCGTACAGCCCGAGCCCGACGACCGCTCCCCCGTTCCCTGGTTGCACCCCAGGGACCGGGCCCGCGCCGAGGCCGAGACCGCCGAGGGCCTGATGAGCACCCTGGTGATCACCGCCCGCCCGGAGTGGAGCATCGTCGAGGCCGCCCGAACCATGGACCACCACCACGTCAAGCGCCTGCCGGTGATCAACGAGAGCGGAGTGCTGATCGGCGTCGTCAGCCGGGGCGACCTGCTGCGGGTCTTCCTGCGGCACGACAGCGCCATCCGCGAGGAAATCGTCCACGACGTCCTGGAACGGACCCTGCTCCTCGCCCCCGACGCGGTCCATGTGCAGGTCCTCGACGGCGTGGTCACCCTGACCGGTGAGATCGGACGACGCAGCACCCTCCCCGTGGTGCTGCGCCTGTGCCGCACGGTCGACGGCGTGGTCGCCGTCCACGACCGACTGACCGGCTCCTTCGACGACCACCGCACCGAGCCCGGACCGGCGGCCGTCCACGGTGCCCTCTGACTCGGTCCGGGTGTCCCGGCCGGTGCCCCGGTCGGTGCCTCTCCGGGATTCCGGGGCAGGAGTCGGCTGACGGGTCACACAACCGACAGCATCCGAGGGAACCCCTGGAGGTCCGACGTCATGATCACCCACCCCGCCTACGCGGTTGCCCCGTGGTCCCTGCGCGAACGCGAACTCGACCTCGATGTACTGGCCCAGAGCGAGTCGGTGTTCGCGCTGTCCAACGGCCACATCGGCTGGCGCGGCAACCTGGACGAGGGCGAGCCGCACGGCCTGCCGGGCTCCTACCTGAACGGCGTGTTCGAACTCCGTCCGCTGCCCTACGCCGAAGCCGGCTACGGTGACCCCGAGTCCGGTCAGACGATCATCAACGTGACCAACGGCAAGCTGATCCGACTCCTGGTCGACGGCGAGCCACTGGACCTGCGCTACGGCCGACTCCACTGCCATGAGCGGGAGTTGGACTTCCGGGCCGGGGTTCTTCGACGCAGTTTCGAGTGGACGGCCCCGTCGGGGCGCACCGTTCGAGTCCGTTCGACCCGGCTGGTCTCGCTGACCCAGCGAGCCATAGCCGCGATCGCCTACGAGGTCGAGGCGGTGGACGCGGAGATTCGCGTGGTGCTGCAGTCCGAGCTGGTCGCCAATGAGCAGCTGCCCGAGCCGGAGGGCGATCCGCGGAGCGACCCCCGGGTCGCGGCCGTCCTGGACTCGGTGCTGCAGCCCGAGCAGGACTTCGCCCGTGACGGCAGGCTGCGGCTGGTGCACCGGACCGCCCGCAGCGGGCTGCGGGTCGCGGTCGCCGCCGACCATCGGGTCTCCGGGCCCGCGGGGACGAGCGCCTCCGCCGAGAGCAGCCCGGATCTGAGCCGTCTCACGGTCACCTCGGTACTCGGCCCCGGCCAGTCCCTGCGGGTGGAGAAGATCGTCGCCCACGGATGGTCCGCGCTGCGGTCGCTGCCCGCCATGCACGACCAGGTGGACGCCGCACTCGCCGACGCGAGCGAGACCGGCTGGGCGGGACTGCTCCTCGAGCAGCGCGACCGCCTCGACGAGTTCTGGGCCCAGTCCGACGTCGAGTTGGAGGGCGACGCGGAGATCCAACAGGCGGTCCGGTTCGCCTTGTTCCATGTGCTGCAGGCCGGCGCACGGGCCGAGGAGCGGGCGATCCCCGCCAAGGGCCTGACCGGATCCGGCTACGACGGTCACTGCTTCTGGGACACCGAGGCATATGTGCTGCCGGTGCTCACCTACACCGCGCCCAGAGCCGTCGGCCAGGCGCTGCGCTGGCGGCACTCGACCCTGCCCGCGGCACTGGAGCGCGCACGTCAACTCGGCCCGGCCGGAGCGGCGTTCCCCTGGCGGACCATCGACGGTCAGGAGTGCTCCGCCTACTGGCCCGCGAGCACCGCCGCCTTCCACATCAACGCGGACATCGCGTTCGCTGCGCAGCGCTACACCTCGGCCACCGACGACCGTGAGTTCGACCGGGAGGCGGGGCTGGAACTGCTGGTGCACACCGCACGCCTGTGGGCCTCGCTCGGCCACCACGACCGGCACGGGGTGTTCCATCTCGACGGCGTGACCGGCCCCGACGAGTACAGCGCGCTGGCCGACGACAACGTCTACACCAATGTGATGGCCCAGCAGAACCTGCGGGCGGCCGCCGACGCGGCCGAGCGACACCCCGACCGCGCGGCGCTGCTGGGCGTCGACGACGGGGAGACGGCCGCGTGGCGGGACGCGGCTGCCCGGATCGCGCTGCCGTTCAACGAGGCTCTCGGCGTGCACGAGCAGTCGACCGGGTTCACCGGCCACCAATTGTGGGACTTCGCCGGCACCCCACCCGAGCGCTATCCGCTGCTGCTGCACTACCCGTATGTCGAGCTGTACCGCAAACAGGTGTCCAAACAGGCGGACCTGGTCCTGGCCATGCAGCAGCGCGGTGACCTGTTCACCGCCGAGCAGAAGGCTGCGAACTTCGCCTACTACGAGCGGATCACGGTCCGGGACTCCTCACTGTCGGCATGCAGCCAGGCGGTGATCGCGGCCGAGGTCGGCCATCTGTCGCTGGCCTACGACTACCTCGGCGAGGCCGCGTTGATGGATCTCGCCGACCTGGAGCACAACACCAGGGACGGCCTGCACATCGCCTCGCTCGCCGGAACCTGGATCGCCCTGGTCGCGGGCTTCGGCGGGATGCGCCACTCTCGTTCTCCCCGCGCCTGCCCGAGCAGTTGAACCGACTGGCCTTCTCGATGAGATTCCGGCAGTGCTGCCTGCGTGTGGAGATCACGCACCAACGGGCCGTCTACACCCTGCTGGAGGGAACCGAGCTGGGCATACAGCACCACGGCACGCCACTGACCGTGACCAAGGACGTCCCCGGCGAGGGACCGGTGCCGCCGACGTCCCTCGCCCCGGACGTGCGGCAGCCCGCAGGCCGAAGTCCGGCCCGCCGAAGCTGGTCCACGGGCCCTGAGGGCGACCCCCGTTGAGGGCGTCGATCGCGGGCAGGCGTTGGGTGTGACGAACCTTGGGATCCCCGACAGCATCCGCGCCTGCCTGTTCGACCTGGACGGCGTGCTCACCAAAACCGCCACCGTCCACGCGGCAGCCTGGAAAACGACCTTCGACGACTTCCTGCGGCGGCATCAGGGCGGCTCATTTCGCCCGTTCGACCCCGTCGCCGACTACGACCGGTATGTGGACGGGCTGCCCCGGGCCGACGGCGTCCGCGCCTTCCTCACTTCCCGGGACATCCGCCTGCCCGAAGGCCGCCCGCAGGACCCACCGGATCGTGCGACCGTCAACGGGCTCGGCAATCGAAAGAACGAACTCGTCCTGGAACTGATCAAGGAGAACGGCGTCGAGGCCTATCGGGGTTCGATCCGCTATGTCGAGGCCGTTCGGGCCGCCGGACTACGGCGGGCCGTGGTCTCCTCCAGCGCCAACTGCCACGATGTCCTGCTCGCCGCAGGCATCGCGGACCTGTTCGAGGTCCGGATCGACGGCCTGGTCGCCGCCGACCGCAAACTGCCGGGCAAGCCCGCACCCGACACCTTCCTCGCCGCGGCACAGGCCCTGGGCCTGCCCGCCGCACAGTCGGCGGTCTTCGAGGACGCACTCGCCGGCATGGACGCCGGCCGCACCGGCGGCTTCGGCTGCGTCGTCGGCGTCGACCGCACCGGCCAGGCCGACGAACTGCGACGGCACGGAGCGGACATCGTCGTCCGAGACCTGGGCGAGCTGCTGCCCCCGCAGGGCGCGTGAGAGGGCACGGCAGCTCCGGGCCCTCTCTTCCTACCAGTAGTGGCGCCGTCCTCCGACGGCGTGCCCCACCGAGCCCAGGATGAACAGGATGGCCCCGACGACGAGCAGTATGACCCCGATGGTCCAGAGGATGGCGATCTTGGCCACGAAGCCGATGACGAGCAGGAGGACGCCCAGAATGATCACAATGTGTTCCGATCTCGTGGAGTGGTTGGCTTTCACGCTCGCTCCTGCCTGCCCGGTCCAGGTGAAGGCACCGGACCGGCACCGGGACCGGGGTCAGGCAGGACGGTCCCCGAGCGGGGTAGGGGAGAAGCCCGCTCGGGTAGTCGTGGTCAGTGCTTGAAGGCGTCCTTGGCCTTCTCGCCCGACTGCTTCAGGTTTCCTGCGACTCGGTCTGCCCGGCCCTCGGTCTTGAGCCGCTCGTTGCCGGTGGCCCGGCCGGTACCCTGCTTGATCCTGCCCTTGAGCTCCTGCTTCTTGTCCTTGAACTTCTTTGCGAGACTCATGACGGTCCTTCCTCGTGCACAGATGGCTTGTTGCTCCCGCAGGGGGGCGGACGTCCGGGCGGGCCGAGGACACGACTGCGGTGCTCTGCAGCAGAAGAATCCAGAGGGATCACGGCCGGGCCTCCGTTCGGACGCAGGGGATTCCCTGAGTTCCGCGGGGTCCAGGCGAAACGGCACGCGGGCACGTCGTCCGGATACTCCGGGACGTCGTCGCTCCACGCCGTGACCCTCAGTCAACGCGCGGCACGGTCCGGTGTCAACAGACGGGGATCACTGGTGGGTTGTGGGTCCGGTACCGGGACGACCGGTACCGGTAGGGGTTCGGCGAGCGACTCGGATGGCACGGATGACCGGGCCGGTGGCAGGAGGTGGTCCTCCCACCAGGACAGGCCCATGACGGTGCCGAGCAGGATGAAGGGGAGCAGGCCCGGGATGATCAGCTCATACATGAGCAACGCCTGTCGTTGAATGCGTGCGACGCCGGCAGGCAGCAGGTTCCTGCCCGCAGTGTGCGCTTCGAGACCACGCCGATGCGCACCGTGCGCCTCGCTAGGAGGCGGCTGTGGCTTTCTGCTGCCGGGGGCCGGGGCCGCATGGCCACGGTAGCCCTGCCCGTCGCCAACTGAACAGGCGTCAGCAAGCCATACCGTGCGGACGACCGGACCAGGAACATCGCAGCGGAGCAGAAGCAGAAGGACCTTTGGTCTGCCCGCGTCGAATGCGGCACGGCGCAGGGTCTGGCAGCGCGTGGCGATCCGCTCGCTGCAACGTGCAGGCACACCGGGATCCCGCTCCATGGTGCGAGCCGAGTGTTCCTACCCCGGCTCGTGACGAGGCGTCACCGCACACCGCCCGCAACCGCAGTCACGGCTACGGCTGCCACAAGGCTCTGCCGCGCCCTGGCACGGACCCGCTGACCCGACCCCGTCGGTGTCGGGCGGTCGCCCGCCGCGAGATCCAGGAGAAGGAGGGAGCCCGTGCCGGTGCAGGAGA
>Ga0302314_10003915_pt1 | contig 27383 bp, 28 predicted proteins | sample III_Palsa_N2_3_FD_200533 | JGI IMG/M metagenome (GOLD analysis project Ga0302314, IMG submission 200533) | Peat permafrost microbial communities from Stordalen Mire near Abisko, Sweden - III_Palsa_N2_3 | ecosystem: Environmental > Terrestrial > Soil > Palsa > Peat permafrost | place: Sweden...
CAGGTGCTGGCCGAGGCGACGCCGCACGACCAGATCGGCGACACCGTCTTCTGCACCTCGATCGCGGGCGAGGAGATCGGCCGGATCCGCACCTGGGGCACGCATCCGGCGCGCGAGGCCGACTACCAGCTCGCCTCGCCTTGCCTGATCTGCGACATCCCGCAGACCTACCTCGAGCCGATCCTGGTGAAGAACGCGGCTGCGCGCGGCACCCAGGCCCGCTTCTCCACCGAGTACCTGTCGCTGCGCCAGGACGCCGACGGCGTGGACGCCACCGTGCGCGACCGGCTGACCGGCGCGACGTATACGATCCGGGCGAAATACCTGATCGGCGCGGACGGAGCGCGGTCCAAGGTGGCCGAGGACATCGCGCTGCCGCTCGAGGGCCGGATGGACGTGGCCGGGTCGATGAACATCACCTTCAAGGCCGACATCGGCGCGTTCGTGCAGGCCAGGCGCTCGGTGCTGTACTGGGTGATCCAGCCGGGCTCGAATGTCGGCGGCATCGGCGCGGGCCTGGTCCGGATGGTCCGGCCGTGGAACGAGTGGCTGATCGTCTGGGGCTACGACATCAGCCGGCCGCCGCCCGAGGTCGACGAGCAGGCGGCGCGCCAGATCGTGCGCAACCTGCTCGGGATGCCCGACCTGGAGGTGGAGGTCACCGGCACCTCGTTGTGGGGCAATAACGAGATGTACGCGACCTACCTGCAGAACGGCCGCGTTTTCTGCGCGGGCGACGCGGTGCACCGCCACCCGCCGTCGAACGGCCTGGGCTCGAACACCTCGGTGCAGGACTCGTACAACCTCGCCTGGAAGCTCGCGGCGGTGCTGCGCGGGACGGCCGATCCGAGCCTGCTGGAGACGTACTCGCACGAGCGGGCGCCGGTCGCGAAGCAGATCGTGCTGCGCGCCAACAAGTCGAGCCGCGAGTTCGGGCAGTTCTTCGAGGTGCTGGGGCTGGCCGAAGCCGAGACTGAGGCTGAAATGCGCGAGCAGCTCGAGGAGCGCAAGGCCGCCACGCCGCGCGGCGCGGCCAAGCGCGCGGCCCTGGTCGCGGCGATGGAACTGAAGAACTACGAGTTCAATGCGCACGGCGTCGAACTCGGCCAGTTCTACGCGTCGACGGCCGTGGTCCCGGACGGCTCGGTCCGGCCGGAGCCGAGCCGCGACCCCGAGTTGTACTACGAAGCGTCGACCGTGCCCGGCTCGCACCTGCCGCACGCGTGGGTCGGCGACGCGTCACGCAAGTTCTCCACGCTCGACCTCGCGCCGTACTCGCGATTCACGCTGATCACCGGGATCACGGGCGAAGCCTGGGCCGAGGCGGCCGACAAGGTGGCAGCTGAGCTGGGCGTTCCCTTGGAAACCGTGATCATCGGCCCGGGCCGCGAGGTTACCGACCTCTACTATGACTGGGCGAGGATCCGCGAGGTCGAAGAGGACGGCGCGCTGCTCGTGCGGCCGGACAAGCACATCGGTTGGCGCTGTATGACACTGCCGGCGGACCCGGAGCAGGCCTTGCGCGCGGCCGTCGCCTCTCTGCTCGGAAAATCTCACTAATCCTCCGGGAGACAAGCACATGCAGTTCGTCCACGACACCCTCCCGCAGCGCGTCTGCTTCGAGTCCGGACAGGCCGCGGCCACGCTGCGCCGCGAAATCGGCGAGCTCGGCGCCGAGCGGGTCATGGTGATCTCGTCCGGGAGCCAGACCGAGCTGGCCGGCGAGATCACGGCAGAGCTGCCGGTCGCCCTGCACTACGACGACGTGGTCATGCACGTTCCGATCGAGATCGCCGAGAGGGCACGCGCGGCAGCCGTGAAGGCGGAGGCCGACGCGGTGGTCTGCATCGGCGGCGGCTCGACGACGGGACTGGCTAAGGCAATCGCGCTGACCAGTGGCCTGCCGATCATCGCGGTGCCCACGACGTACGCCGGATCCGAGGTCACGGCCGTGTGGGGGCTGACGGAGGGCGCGCGCAAGACGACCGGCATCGACCTCAGGGTTCTGCCGAAGGTCATCGTGTACGACGCCACGCTGACGACGTCGCTGCCGGTGCACACGAGCGTCGCCTCGGGTCTCAATGCCCTGGCACACTGCGTGGACGCGCTGTGGGCGCCGAAGGCCGACCCGATCAACGCGGCGATGGCCGCCGAGGGCATCCGCTCGCTGAAGGAGGGCCTGCCGCAGGTCGTCGCCGACCCGACGGGGATCGCCGGTCGCGAGCTCGCGCTGTACGCGGCGTACCTGTCGGCGGCGGCGTTCGCCTCGGCGGGCTCCGGGCTGCACCACAAGATCTGCCACGTCCTCGGCGGCGCCTACAACCTGCCGCACGCGCAGACGCACGCGGTCGTGCTGCCGTACGTGGTCGCGCTCAACGCACCGCAGGCCCCTGATGCCGAACGGCGTATCGCAGGGGCCTTCGGCGCGCAGCACGCGCTCGAGGGCCTGCAAGACCTGCGACGCACGCTGGACGCGCCGCGCGCGCTGCGCGACTACGGCTTCCAGGAGGCTGACATCCCGGCGGCGGCCGAGCTGATCCTGCCCGCCGTGCCGCCGAGCAACCCGCACGCCGTCACGGCGGACGACCTGCGGACTCTGCTCCACGCGGCGTGGGCGGGCGAGGACCCGGCCGCCTGACCTGGATCAGAACGCGAGGGCCTCGGCGAGCGCCCGGTAGGTCGGCAGCGCGTCGCCCTCGCCGACCACCTGCAGCGTGACGTGGTCGGCGCCCGCGTCCAGGTGCGCGCGCAGGCCGGCGGCGACCTGCGCGGCGTCGCCGTGCACGATGAGCGCGTCGAACAGCCGGTCGCTGCCCATCCCGACGAAGTCCTCGTCGCCGAAGCCGAGGCGTCGCAGGTTGCTGACGTAGTTGCCGAGGTCGAGGTAGCGGCGCACCGAGGGATCTCCGGCCGCGCGCACGGCCGCCCGGTCGGTCCCGATCACGACCTTCTGCTCGGGGGCCAGCAGCGGGCCGTCGCCGAGGACTTCGCGGGCGCGCCGGGTGTGCTCGGCGTTGACCAGGTACGGGTGGGCGCCCGCGGTGCGCTCGCCGGCGAGCCTGAGCACCCGCGGACCGAGGGCCGCCAGCGCGCGGCGCTCCTTGGGCACGTCGAGGGCGTCGAGCGCGTCGAGATAGTCGACGAGGGCCTGGAACGGCTGGGCGTAGGTCGCGGTGGCCTCGCGATGGCCCGCGCCGACACCGAGCAGGAAGCGGTCCGGGTGCTTCGCGGCGATCCGATGGTAGGCGCGGGCCGCCTCATCGGCCGGGATCTTCCAGATGTTCACGATCCCGGTGGCCACGACCAGGTTCTCGGTCGCGTCGAGCAGCGGCTCGACCTCGTCCAGGTCGGCCGCGGACACGTTGCCGAGCCACAGCGCGCCGTAGCCCAGCTTCTCGAGCTCGGCGGCCAACTCGGGCGGCGTCGGGTCGTGCCGCCACACACCGACGGGACCCAGGGCGATCTTGTCTGCGAGGGTTGCCATGCCGTCCACGATGCCGCACAGTTTGACGTCAGTCAAATGTCGACGGTTATCGAAACTAAGAGTCCGGCGCGGACCCTTGGCAGTGCCGTGCCGAAGGGCTTGAATGCCTGACATGACCTCAGTGATCACCTCAACGATCGAGCGCGGATGAGCGGCGGGCCCGCGGACGCGGGCTGGAGCTCGGCGCGTTCCGGGCGGTCCGGGCCGAGCGGGCGCTGGCCGAGGCGGAGCAGGTCGCGGCGCGCTCGGACCTGGCCGAGCTGCCGCTGGCCGGGGTGCCGGTGGCGATCAAGGACAACATCGAGGTCGAGGGCGAGCCGATGTGGGGCGCGCTGGGGCGAGCGCGGCGTGCTGGGCAACAGCGTCACGAGCCTGCGCGTCGCAGCCCTCTACAGTCCGTGGAACATCTCCGGCTGGCCCGCGATGAACGTGCCCGCGGGCGTGGACTCGCGCGGCATGCCGATGGGCGTGCAGCTCGTGGCGCGGCCGGGGCGGGAAAGGCTGCTGCTCGAGGTCGCCGCCCAGCTGGAGCGGGCCCGGCCGTGGCAGCGGCACGCGCCGGAGTACCGGGCGGAGTCGGCGGACGAGCCGTGATGCGGCGGCGGATGGCAGACTTGAGGTATGCCTGAATTGCCGGAAGTCGAGGCGCTCGCCGCCTTCCTGGACGGGAGGCTGGCGGGGCGCACGGTGGCCGCGGCGACGCCGGTCGCCTTCCAGGCGCTGAAGACCTACGATCCGCCGCTGTCCGCACTGGCGGGCCAGGCCTTCACCGGCGCGGGGCGGCACGGAAAGTTCCTGGACCTGCGGCTCGACGGTGAACTGCACCTCGTCGTCCACCTGGCACGCGCCGGGTGGATCCGCTGGAAGGACGAGCTGCCGAGCGAGCCGCCTCGGCCCGGGAAGGGGCCGCTCGCGCTGCGGCTGGCGCTCGGCAGCGACGGGACGGCTGCGGGGACTGCGGCGGCGGGGTTCGACATCACCGAGGCGGGCACGCAGAAACGGCTGGCCGTCTACGTGGTCCGCGACCCGCTGCGGGTGCCCGGCATCGCGAGCCTCGGCATCGATCCGCTGTCGGCGGAGTTCACCGTCGACGTGCTGGCCGGGCTGCTGCGGGACGAGCGGCGGCTGATCAAGGGCGTGCTGCGCGACCAGGGCGTGATCGCGGGGATCGGCAACGCGTACTCGGACGAGATTCTGCACGCCGCGCGGATGTCGCCGTACAAGACCGCTGCGAAGCTCACGCCGGACGAGGCCGCGTCGCTGCACGATATCGCCGTGTCAACGCTCACCGAAGCCGTCGAGCGTTCCCGGGGCCTGCCGCTCAGCGAGCTCAAGGGCGAGAAGAAGTCGGGGCTGCGCGTGCACGGCCGCAAGGGCGAGGCCTGTCCGGTGTGCGGGGACACGATCCGCGAGGTGTCCTTCAGCGACTCGGCGTTGCAGTACTGCCCGACCTGCCAGACCGGCGGGAAGATCCTGGCCGATCGACGGCTCTCCCGGCTGCTGAAGTGAGCCGCGCGGGCCGATGGTGCACGATAGGGCCCATGTCGACCTTCACCACCAAGCTCCTGCCGGTGCGCACCGGCCGCGACGAGACCGTGCACGACCTGACCGGCGCCTGCGAGGCGTTCCTGGGCGAGGCGGCGGCGGGGGCGGACGGGCTGCTCAACGTGTTCGTCCCGCACGCGACGGCCGGGGTGGCCGTCCTGGAGACCGGCGCGGGCAGCGACGACGACCTGCTCGCCGCGCTGCACGACCTGCTGCCCGCCGACGGGCGCTGGCGCCACCGGCACGGTTCGCCGGGACACGGCCGGGACCACGTGCTCCCGGCGTTCATCGCTCCGCACGCGACGCTCCCGGTGATCGGCGGGCGGCTCGAGCTCGGCACCTGGCAGTCGGTGGTGCTCGTGGACACCAACGGCGACAACCCGGACCGGCAGGTGCGGCTGACGTTTCTCGGCTGACCGGGCTCGGTCAGTCAGCCCAGCCCTTCTCGGTAGCCGCGTTGCGCGTCGATCAGCAGGTCTGGAAGGTTCGGGTCGAGCCAGCCGCGTAGCCGGTAAGGGGCCTGCGATTGCTGGTTGTAGGTCTTGTCGAAGACGATGTGCCGCCATCCGGACGACGCGCACTCCATCGACGGGATGTCGTCGATCAGCGCGAAGCCGGGGCACGGGCACTTGTCGCGGACGATGTGGGCCTCGCGCGCGACCTGCTCGCCGAGCGTCTCGGCGAGCCAGGCGCGCTTCTCCCCCTCGCAGTCCGGGTGCGAGACGAGCGGTGAGCTGCAGATGCGCGGCCGGTATCCGAGCTCTTCGAGCAGCCGCCAGCCGGCCAGCGCGTCCTCGATCGGCTTGAGCCCGCGGAAGAAGCCTCGCGCGCTTGCCACGGCCCTGATCTGCTCCGCGTATGCGGGGAAGGCCAGGTGCATCCGATGCGAGGACGGGCCGACGTGGATGTCCGGGCAGGTCGGCTTGAGCGCCTCGACCACGGCCAGGTCGAAGTCGGCGAGCACGCCGTCCATGTCCACGAGCACTACCTGCGAGCTGTCGGCCACGTGGCGAGTGTAGATGCCGTTCTCATTCGCCGGTGAAGTAGTGCCCTTCTTCGAGGTCGGTGATGAGGCCGGGGTGGACCGGCTCCCAGCCGAGCAGTTCGCGGGTGGATGTGCTGACCAGCGGGATGTCGAGCGTGATGAACGGGGCGAAGGACTTGAAGTGGTCCGCGGCCCGGTCGGCCGGGATGCTGACGGCCGGGACGCCCAGCCGGCGGCCGATGGTCTCGGCGATCTCGCGCACCGTGACGCCCGGTTCGGCCACGGCGTACAACTGCGCTCCGGCCGGGGCCTTGTCCAGCGCGAGCCGGAAGAGGCTGCCGACATCCAGGGCGTGCGCGGCGGGCCAGCGGTTGGCGCCGTCACCGACGTATCCGGACACGCCCGCGCCCCGGGCGATCTTGATCAGCCTCGGCAGGAAGCCGACCCTGTCCCGCGCGCTGTGCGTGACCGGCGCGATGGCGACGAGCAGGGAGCGCACGCCGCGTTCGGTGAATCCCGCGATCGTGCGCGCGGCGGTGGAGCGGGGGTTGGCGCTGATCACCGCGTCGAGCGCCGCGTCGCCGGTGGGGCCCATGCCGACGCCTATCAGGGTCTTGCCGGTGCCGGCCAGCGCGTCGCCGAGCGCCTGGACCACGGCCAGGTCGGCGCCCGCCGCGTCGGCGAAGTTCCCGGTGGACAGGGCGTCGTGGTCGAACGCGAGGTGGATGACCGCGTCCGCGGCCGACGCGGCTTCGCGCAGCCCGTCCAGGTCGTGCAGGTCGCCGCGGCGGACCTCGGCGCCCATGGACTTGATCGCGTCGGCGGAGGCGTCGGATCGGGCCAGGCCGACAACCTCGTGACCGGCCTGGAGCAACTCGGGGACGACGGCCGAGCCGATGTGGCCGCCGGCGCCGGTGATGAAAACGCGCATGAGAACTCTCCCGAAGCGAGGTGATGTGACTTGGTAACATCACCCTAGCAGATGACGTTACCAAGTCACATCACCTATGATGTTCCCCATGGCTCGATGGGAACCGAACGCACGGGAACGGCTGGTGCGCGCCGCGCTCGAACTGTTCGCCGAGCAGGGCTACGACGCCGCCACCGTCAACGGGATCGCCGAGCGGGCCGGCCTGACCAAGACCACCTTCTTCCGGCACTTCACCGACAAGCGGGAGGTGCTGTTCGGCGGCCAGGAGATCCACAATCGGCTGATGGCGGACGCGATCGCCGCGGCCCCCGCCGAGGCGACGCCGCTCCAGACGGTCGGCACGGCGCTGGACGCCCTGACCGCGACCTTCACGGAAGATCACCGCGCGTTGGCCGCCCGACTCCACGCGATCATCGCCGCGAACAGCGAACTGCGGGAACGCGCCACGTCCAAGCGCACCGGCCTGGCCGAAGTCATCACGGACGCACTCGGCAAACGCGGCGTACCGGAGCTGACCGCAAGCCTCGCCGCCGAACTCGGCGTCCGCGCGTACTACCGCGCCTTCGGCGAATGGGCCGACCCGGCGAGCGAGCGGACGCTCACCGACCTGACACGCCAGGCGCTGGACGAGCTCCGAGTCGCGGCGACCGCACTCGACTGACGGACTGAATCTGTAGGCTGCCTTGATGACTGCTGAGGACTATCGCTACCCGCCGATCGAACCGCGCACCTCCGGCATGCTCGACGTCGGCGACGGCAACGCGATCCACTGGCTGGAATTCGGCAACCCCGAGGGCAAACCCGCTCTCGCCGTGCACGGCGGACCGGGTTCCGGCACCGGGAACTCCTGGCGGCGCAGTTTCGATCCGGAGCGCTACCGGTGGTTCGGGTTCGACCAGCGCGGCTGCGGGCTCTCCACACCGCACGCCTCGGATCCGGCCACCGACATGTCGGTCAACACCACACAGCACCTGATCGATGACATGGAGCGGCTTCGCGAGCACTTCGGCGTCGAGAAGTGGCTGCTCATGGGCGGATCGTGGGCGTCGACGCTGATCCTCGCGTACGCGGAGCAGCATCCCGAGCGCGTCTCCGAGATCATCATCATGGGGGTGACGATGACCCGCCGCTCGGAGATCAACTGGCTGGACTGGGACGTTCGCCGGTTCATCCCGGCCGCGTTCGAGCGCTTCCACGCCATCGCCCCGGAGGCGACCAACGGCATCGAGATGGCCGCCGCCTTCAACCGGCTTATGGAGGACCCTGATCCGCAGGTGCGGGCCAAAGCCGCGGCCGACTGGTGTGAGTGGGAGGACGCCGTCATCGCCCACGAGATCACCGGTTCGCCCGGGGCGTACAGCGCCAGGGTCGACGATGCCCGTCTGGCCTTCGTCCGCATCTGCACGCGCTACTTCAGCAATGCCGCGTTCCTGGAGGAGGGCGTGCTGCTCGAACAGGCCGGGAAGTTGGCCGGCATCCCCGGCGTCCTCATCCACGGGCGCCTCGACCTGGGCGGCCCGCTCCAGAACGCCTGGGACTTGGCCGCGGCCTGGCCGGACGCCGAGCTGGTCGTGGTCGACTCGGGCCACACCGGCAACGATCAGATGCGCCTCGAGATCCGTCGCGCCTTGGATCGCTTCGCTACGTGAGTTCGCTCGTGCGCAGGAAGGCGGTCAGCGTCTCGATCAGCACCTGCGCGGCCCTCGGTGGTTCCAGGCCACGTCTGCGGGCTAGCAGGATCGTGCGATGCAGGCCCGGGGTGCTGATCGAGGTGACCCTGAAACGATTGCGCACCACCGTGCTGGGCACGACCGCCACACCGAGTCCGGCCTGGACGAATTCGAGCACTGCGTCCATCTCGCCGCCCTCGATCGCGAAGGTCGGTTCGAAGCCTGCGGCGCGGCACGCGGTGAGCGTGGTTTCGCGCAGGTCGTAGCCGGCGCGGCACATCACCAGGGGGACGCCTTTCAGCTCGGCGATGCTCATTCGGCTCTGCCGGGTCGGACCCGCGTCTGCGTGTCGGGAGATGACGACGAGTTCCTCGGTCAGCAGGGGGACGGTGGCGAGCTCGGGGTCGTCGTCCAGGCGCGCGTCGATCACCAGCGCGAGGTCCAGGGCGCCGTGGAGCAGTTCGGCCTGCAGGTCCCGCGAGCCGCCCTCGTACACCACGATGTCAACGCCGGGATACTTGCGGCGGTACTCGGCGAGCACGGCGGGCAGCAGGCCGGTGCACAGGCTCGGGGTGGCGCCGAGCCTGACCCGGCCGCGTCCGAGCGCGGCCAGCTCGCGGATCTCCCGGCGCGCGGTCTCCGCGTCGGCGAGCATTCGGCGGGCCACCGGCAGCAGCGTCTCCCCGGATGCGGTCAGGCCGACCTTCCCGCGCGTGCGGTGCACGAGCAGCGCGCCCAGGTCCGTCTCCAGCGCCTTGATCTGCTGGGACAACGAGGGCTGCGCCACCCCGACACGTTCGGCGGCCCGGGTGAACGAGCCCTCCTCAGCCACGGCGACGAAGTAAGCCAACTGGGTCAGCTGCATGAGGACAGCGTACCTCAATATAGTCAATGCCTATAGAACTGAGAGTTACCATACCTTTGACCTCTGATCAGACGCGTCTTACGGTGACGAGGTGGCAATCGACATCCGCGTGCGTCCGGCCACCGAGGCGGCCCGAGTCCAGACCGTGTGGCAGTCCTCGATCGGCAAGAAGGCCGTCATGGCGGTCACCGGGCTGATCATGGTGCTGTTCCTGCTGGTGCACATGCTGGGCAACCTCAAGATCTTCTTCGGGCCGCACGACTTCGACGGATACGCCGCGTGGCTGCGCACCATCGGCGAGCCGGTGCTGGACGGCGCCTGGTTCCTGTGGATCCAGCGCGTGGTGCTGCTGGTCGCGCTCGTGCTGCATGTCACCTGCGCGGTTCAGGTCTCCAAGCGCGACCGCGCCGCGCGCCCGACCCGTTACGTGCACGGTCAGCGAGCCAAGGCGACCTTCGCCACGCGGACCATGCGCTGGGGCGGCGTGATCATCGCGCTGTTCCTGGTCTGGCACATCCTCGACCTGACCGCCGGCGTCACCAACCCGAACTTCGACAAGGGCAGCCCGTACCACAACGTGGTCGCGGACTTCCAGGTCTGGTGGATCAACGTCATCTACTTCATCGGGGTGCTGGCGATCGGGCTGCACATCAACCACGGTTTCTGGAGCGCGACGAGGACGTTGGGCCTGAGTCGGCGGCCTGGTCGGGACGCGGCCGTGCGCGCCGTGGGCAGTTCCCTCGCCGTCGCGATCACCCTCGGCTTCCTCTCCGTCCCGATCGGCGTCATGACAGGGCTGGTGCGTTGAAATGTCTGTTGGATACACGACCGGCTCCGCGCTTGCGGACACCGCCGCGCCTACCGGGCCCATCGAAGAACGCTGGGACGAGCGGCGCTTCACCGCCAAGCTGGTGAACCCGGCCAACCGGCGCAAGCACCGGGTGCTCGTCGTCGGCACCGGGCTGGCCGGGGGCTCGGCCGGTGCGACGCTGGCCGAGCAGGGCTACCACGTCGTCCAGTTCTGCTTCCAGGACTCCCCCCGGCGCGCCCACTCGGTGGCCGCGCAGGGCGGGATCAACGCGGCGAAGAACTACCGCAACGACGGCGACTCGGTGCGGCGGCTGTTCTACGACACCGTCAAGGGCGGCGACTTCCGGTCCCGCGAATCGAACGTGTTCCGGTTGGCGCAGATCTCGACGCAGATCATCGACCAGTGCGTGGCGCAGGGCGTGCCGTTCGCGCGGAAGTACGGCGGCCTGGGCGTCTACCTGGACTTCCGGGACGCGATCACGCGGCTGGGCCGGGCAGCCGTCGAGGAGAAGTACGGCAACCTCTTCGACATGTACCAGCAGATCACGGCGGAGAACCCGTACGAGGTGCCGATGCGCATCTACCCCGCGATCCACTACACGATGGGCGGCCTGTGGGTCGACTACGACCTGCAGAGCAACGTCCCCGGCCTGTACGTGATCGGCGAGGCCAACTTCTCCGACCACGGCGCGAACCGGCTCGGCGCCTCGGCCCTGATGCAGGGGCTCGCCGACGGCTACTTCGTGCTGCCCTCCACGCTCGCCGACTACCTCGCCCGCAACCCCCTTCCGGCCGTGGACCCCGCGCACGAGGCCGTGCGCCAGGCCGAGTCAGAGGTCGGCGATCGGATCTCGAGGCTTCTTTCCATTAAGGGCACCCGGACCGTCGACTCCTTCCACCGTGAGCTCGGCACGCTGCTGTGGGAGCAGTGCGGGATGGCCCGCAGCGAATCAGGGCTCAGAAAGGCGCTGGACCGGATTCCCCAGCTGCGCGCCGAGTTCTGGCGGGACGCCATGGTGCCGGGGACCGGCGAGCAGTTCAATCAGGAGCTTGAGAAGGCCAACCGGGTCGCCGACTTCCTCGAGTTCGCCGAGCTGATGGTGCTGGACGCGCTGCAGCGCGAGGAGTCCTGCGGCGGCCACTTCCGCGAGGAGAGCCAGACCCCTGACGGCGAGGCGCAGCGCGACGACGAGGGTTTCTCCCACGTCTCGGCCTGGGAGTTCACCGGAGTCGGCGCGGATCCGGTGCTGCACGAGGAACAACTCGAGTTCGAATACGTCCACCCTGTCCAACGGAGCTACGCGTGAGAATCACTGTTCGGATCTGGCGGCAGGCCGACGCCGAGGCGACCGGCGCGCTGGTCTCCTACCCGCTCGACGGCATCAGCCCGGACATGTCGTTCCTTGAGATGCTCGACATCCTCAACGAGCAGCTGATCCTGGACGTGCAGGAACCGGTCGCGTTCGACCACGACTGCCGCGAGGGGATCTGCGGCGCGTGCAGCACCGTGATCAACGGCCGTCCGCACGGCCCGGAGCAGACCACGACCTGCCAGCTGCACATGCGGAGCTTCTCCGACGGAGACGTGATCGACGTCGAGCCGTGGCGGTCGCGGGCGTTCCCGGTCATCAAGGATCTCGTCGTCGACCGGACCAGCCTGGACCGCATCGTCCAGGCTGGCGGATACATCACCGCGCCGACAGGCACCGCCCCGGACGCGCACGCCACGCCCGTGCCGAAACCTGCAGCCGACAAGGCTTTCGAGAACGCGACCTGCATCGGCTGCGGCGCGTGTGTCGCGGCCTGCCCGAACGGCTCGGCGATGCTGTTCACCAGCGCCAAAATCGCTTACCTCAACGCACTCCCCCAGGGCCAGCCAGAGCGCGAGTCACGCGTGCTGAACATGGTCGCCGCCATGGACGCCGAGGGCTTCGGCGGCTGCACGAACACCGGCGAGTGCGTGAGCTCGTGCCCGAAGGACATCCCGTTCCAGAGCATCGTCGATCTGAATCGCGATTTCCTGCGGGCCGTGCGCAAGAGGTTATCTCAAAGGGCGAAGTCCGCGAGCGCGCCGCTGTACGGCTTCGGGGGCGGGGCCGCGTATTCGCTGCGGCGGGTCGTGGTCGGGCCCAGGCGGAGCAGGCCTTCGACTGCTGCGACTGCCGCCGCGACGCCGTCGATGACCGGGATGCCGAGTTCACCGCGCAGGCTGGCGCAGAGGTCTGCCATGCCCGCGCAGCCGAGCACGATCGCCTCGGCGCCGTCCTCGTCCATCGCGGCGCGGCACTCGCGCACGATCTTGGCGCGGGCGCGGGGATCGGTCTCGAGTTCGAGGACTGGGATGTCGCACGCGCGGACCCGCCGCTATTTCGCGTGCGGCGTCGAGGCCGGGGTCGCCGAAACAGGCGATGCTGCCGCCCATCTGCCAGCTGATCTTCTGCGGGCTCACGTGCGAGAAGTCGAAAGCCGGGGAGGTCATCTTCTCGGTCCTCAAGGACCGAGCGTGCGGGTAGGGCCGCGGCTGGCTGCCGCGGCTCCTCCCGCGTCTGAGCACTCCTTGCGGGGTGCTGGGACGCGTGACTCACGCCCCGCCGTCCACGTGTCCTCGCCTCGTTGGGCGATGACACGGGAGGAATTGTGGTCCGCATGCGCAACGACGCCGCAGGACCGGCACTTGAACACGGCCTGGGACGGCCGGTTGCGTTTGTCAATATAGTGGCATTCGGCGCACTCCTGGCTGGTGTAGGCCGGGTTGACGTGCACCACTGGCACCCCGGCGTACCGCGCCTTATAGACGGCGAACCCGCCGAGTTGGTGGAAGGCCCAGGAGTGGAGCGTGGCCCGTTGGGGCTTTCGAAACCGTGCCCGTTCGCGGATGCCCGAAAGGTCTTCCAGGGCGATGCCACGACCGGTGCGTTGAGCCTCGGCCACGATCCTCTTCGAAATACAGTGATTCACATCGGTCGCGTGCCGCGACTCCCTGCGCCGACGCTTCTTCAGCAGCCGCTTGGCACTCTTGGTGCCCTTCGCCTGCAGCTTTGCGCGCAGATCCTGCTGACGCTTGCGGTGCCGGTTCAGCCTCCGGCCCGCCATCATGATCCCGTCGCTGGTGGTGGCGATGTTCACGATCCCCAGATCCACCCCGAGAAGGCCCGACGGCTCCGTATTCAGTGCCGTCTCGGGCAGTTCCACGGCGGCATGCAGAAACCACATCCCGTCCCGATGCACGAGATCCGACTCGCCCCGCCGGTACTCGGAGATCTGCTTGAGCTGACCCGGCTCCCCGGTGAACGCCACATCGTTGAGCCGCCCGCTCACGGTCCAGATCGATATGGTGCGCGCGTCATGGCGCCAGGACAGCATCCGGTCATCGAACGGCTGCGCGGAATAAGGGCCGAACACGATCGGCTTGCCCAGCGCCTTCACCCGCCGCGCGCTGCCCTGCTTGCCCAGCAGGCCCGCCTTGGCCTGTGCGTGCAGTGTCGTGTATGCGTCCACGGTCTTCTTCACGCACCGCACCGCCGCCTGCGCGCCCAGCCCGCACTCCTCACGCACCCGCCGGTACGTCAGATGGTGCACGCCGTTACGGTCGAACACCGAAACCGCATATGCGGCCTCGGATATCAGCCCGCACGCCTGATTGCACGCACGCAGCGTAGCCGCAAGCGCCGACGCCTGCTCAGGCGTCGGCAGCAACTTCACCACCCGCGTCACGATCACAACACCGAACGCTACCGACAGCTACCGCCAATCCGTTCGAACCAGCACACGTGGACTCGGCACAGTTACCGAACTGCAATCAACCCATCGAACGATCAGCGGCAGCAGCCTCACCTTCGACGTCATTCGACGCCGTTTCACCTCGAAACAGCCACCTTCGACCTGCTACACAGATGTCCAATTCCTCCCAGCCGACAACTACCCGGTTCCCATTAGTGAGTCGACGTGCGGAAATGGGCGCGCAACCGGCGTGTCGCGCATCGGAAACAGACCGCCGGGTACCGTGATGTCGATGATTCATGATCTGGTGATCCGAGCCGATTCGGTCTACACGCCGCGGGGTCCGCGCCCCGCCGCGGTGGTGGTGGACGCGGGTGTCGTGGCCGCCGTACTCGATGGCGCGGACGCGGCTGTGGAGGCGCGGGCAGAGGTGCGTCTGGCGGGCGACGAGGTTCTGATCCCGGGCGTCGTGGACAGCCACGTACACGTCAACGAGCCGGGCCGGACCGAGTGGGAGGGCTTCGCGAGCGCCACCGCCGCGGCCGCCGCCGGCGGCGTGACCACGATCATCGACATGCCGCTCAACAGCATCCCGCCGACGACCACGCCCGAGGCGCTGGAGGTCAAGCGCAAGGCGGCGGACGGGGCGTGCTCGGTGGACGTCGGGTTCTGGGGCGGGGCGGTGCCGCAGAACCTGGGGCATCTCGCGGCGCTGCACGAGGCGGGCGTGTTCGGCTTCAAGGCGTTCCTGTCGCCCTCGGGCGTGCCGGAGTTCGAGCACCTGACGACGGCTCAGCTCGGGCAGGCCGCCGCGGAGATCGCCGCGTTCGACGGGCTGCTGATCGTGCACGCCGAGGACCCGGGGGTGTTGGAGCACGCGGAACAGGGCGGCGGGACCGCCTACGAGGGCTTCGTCGCGAGCCGCCCGGACGCCGCCGAGATCACGGCGATCGAGAACGTGATCGCGGCGGTACGCGCGACCGGAGTACGGGCTCACATCCTGCACCTCTCGTCGGCGCGCGCTCTGCCGGTGATCGCGGCGGCGAAGGCCGAGGGCCTGCCGATCACCGTCGAGACGTGCCCGCACTATCTGTCGTTCGCCGAGGCCGAGATCCCGCCGGGGGCGACGCAGTTCAAGTGCTGCCCGCCGATCCGCTCGGACGCCAACCGCGAGCAGCTGTGGCAGGGCCTGATCGACGGCGTGATCGACATCATCGCGTCCGACCACTCGCCGTCGACCGCTGAGATGAAGTTCGCCGGGGACGGGGACTTCGCGCAGGCCTGGGGCGGAATCGCCGGCCTCCAGGTCGCGCTGCCCGCGGTATGGACGGCGGCGGCCTCACGCGGGCTGCCGCTGGAGTCGGTGCTCGAGTGGATGTGCGCCGGAACGGCGAAGCTGGTCGGCCTCGCGGACCGCGGACGGATCGAGCCCGGCAAGCGCGCCGACCTCGTCGCGTTCGCGCCGGAGGCAACGGTGCGAGTCTCGGCAAGCGAGTTGCTGCACCGCAATCCCGTCAGCGCGTTCGACGGCGCCGAGCTCGTCGGAGCGGTGCGTCGGACGTGGCTGGCGGGCGAGGAAGCGGGTCCGGGGCGAGGTCGGTTGCTTTCGCGCCCGCGTTGAGGGCCCGTCCCGACTACCAGGGCTCTTCGAGCTCGTCGAGTTCGTCGTAGAGCGCCGTGATCGTGGAGACGCGGGTGCGACCCTGGCGCGTGTGCCGGGCCAGGGTCGCGGTGGCCAGGAGGTTGACCAGGCTCATCGCGGCGGCGTAGCTGTCGAAGGGGGACGGGGAGTCGAGCGGGGCCAGCAGGAGGTGGGCCACGCGGTCCTGCCAGGGCTCGAGCGAGGCGTCGCCGATCAGCACCACGGGAACGTCGCGGGCTAGCAGGGCTTCGATCAGGGCGCTGAAGCCGTGCGGGCGGCGGCGGAAGCCGACGAGGACGGCCGCGTCTCCGGGGCCGAGTTCGGCCAGGTCCTCGCCGAGGCTCTGGCCGGGCACGGGCAGCAGGGTGACGTGGGCTCTGATCTGGGCGAGTTGCTGGCGCAGGTGCAGAGCGACCGGGTAGCTGTTGCGGCGGCCGATGACGGCAACCTGCGCGGCCTCGGCGAGCAGGTGTGCGGCGGGCTCGATGCTCGCGGCTGCCGCTTGGCCCATGAGGTCGAGGTTGCGCTGTTCGGCGGCCAGGTGGGCGGAGAGCGCATCACCGTCGTTCGCGGCGGGGCTCGAAGCCCCCATCGGCGAGCCCAGGCCGCGCAGCAGCTTCGCCTGGGCGCGGACCTGGGCGAAGTCCTCGTAGCCGAGGCGCCGCACGAGCCGGGACACGGTCGCCTTGGACACGCCGCTGAGCTGCGCGATCTCGGAGGCGTTGTAGACCGCGAGGTCGTCGAGCCGGTCGAGCACCACGTCGGCCGCGCGCTGCTCCTGCGGGGAGAGCGCGGCGTACTGGCGGTCGATGCGCTGGCCGATGGTCACGACGGCACTGCTCGCTTCGTTCATGGCGCAATCCTCCTATCCCGCGGCTCCACACGTCTCGTAGGACTCGGCGAGGTTGAGCACCGCGGCGTGCATGGCGTCGATCGCGAGTGCGACGTCTGCTTCGAGGACGGATTCCTCGGGGTGGTGGCTGACGCCTCCGGCGCAGCGGATGAAGAGCATGCCGACGCGGGTGAGCGTGGCGATGGCCATCGCGTCGTGGCCGGCCGGGGAGAACAGGTCGAGCGGGTCGTCGTCGCCGGTCGCGGCCACGCCGCCGGCCAATGTGGCTCGCATGGTCGGGTCGCAGTGCACTGTCTCAGCAGCGTGCGTGTGCTCGACGCTCAGAGTCAGGCCGCGTCGGGCGCAGATCCGCTCGGCCTCGGCGAGAAGTTGTTCGAGTCCTGCGTCGCGCAGCTCGTCCGAGGCCGCGCGCAGGTCGAGGCTGAAGGTGACGGTTCCGGCGACGACGTTGACCGCGCCCGGCTGCGCGCCGATCCGGCCGATCGTCGCGATGAGGCCCAGGCCGGGTGCCAGCGACTCGACGGCGAGGATCGCCTCACTGGCGCCCCCGAGGGCGTCGCGGCGCGCCGCGTAGGGCGTGCCGGCGTGCGCGGCGCGACCGGTGACGGTGATCAGCATCCTGCGTGCCCCGGCGATGGACGTGACCAGGCCGAGGGCGCGGTCGCGCTCCTCGAGGACCGGCCCCTGCTCGATGTGCGCCTCGAGGTAGCCGACCAGGTCCTCGGGGCGACGCGCGGCACGGCCGATGGCGTCGGGGTCGAGGCCGAAGGCGGCAAACGCCTCGCGCATGGTCACGCCGTCGGCATCGGCGAGCGTCCACCAGTTCGGGTCCCAGGTGCCGGCGAGGGCGCGGCTGCCGAGCAGGGTGGCGCCGAAGCGGGTGCCCTCCTCGTCGCCGAACCCGACGACTTCGAGGGCGAACGGAAGGGTTCTGCCGCTCTCCCTGATCCGCGCGGCGACGTCGATGGCGATCATCACGCCCAGGATGCCGTCGTAGCGGCCGGCCTGGGGGACGGTGTCGAGGTGTGAGCCGAGCAGCAGCACGGGAAGGCCGGGACGCTCGCCTTCTCGACGCCCGCAGACGTTGCCCGCCGCATCCTGCCAGGTGGCAAGGCCCGCGTCGGTCATCCACTGGGCCACGGCCGCATTGGCCGCCTTGTGCTCGACGGTCAGGTAGGTGCGCTCGATCAGGTCGTCGGCGAGCACTGATATCCCGGCCAGCTCGTCACAGCGTTCGAGGACGGTGCGCGCGGTCATATAGCAGCCTCCTGATATATTTCCTGCGCGCCCGCCACTCCCCCACCGGTCACGACCTTCGCCCCCGCGCCGCGCAGAACCTGTTCGAGTGCTGCGAGGGTGGTGAGCACGGCGTCCTTGCGCGCGTTGTAGCCCATCGTGCCGATGCGCCAGATCCTGCCCCGCAGCGGGCCGAAGGACGTGCCGATCTCGATGCCGTAGTCTGCGAGCATTCCGGTGCGCACATCCGCGTCGCCCACACCGTCCGGGATCAGCACGCCGACGACGTTGTTCATCCGGCGGTCCTGATCCCCGAAGACCTCGAGGCCAAGTCCGGTCACCCCGGCGGCCATCGCGGCGCCGTGCAGCCGGTGGCGTTCGACGGCCGCTTCCATAGTCTCCTCGACGAGCAACGCGGCACACTCGCGGGCCGCGTAGAGCGCGCTGGTGGCCTCGGTGTGGTGATTCAGCCGCCGCGGACCCCAGTAGTCGAAGACCATGGCCAGGTCGAAGTAGTTCGAGCCGATGCGCAGGCCGTTGTCCTCATCGCCGTCCTCGCGCAGCCCGGCCTCGATCTGCCGACGTCCCGTGATTACCTCGGCCGCGCGCGGCGAGAACGTGGCCGGGGCGGTACCCGAGGGGCCGCCGAGGCATTTCTGCAGCCCGGCGGTCGCCGCGTCGACCCCCCAGGCGTCAGCATTGAATTGGTTGCCGCCGAGGCTCGCCGTCACGTCGGCGTAGAGCAGCACGCCGTACTGCGCGCAGACCTCGCCGAGCCCGTCGAGCGGCTGGAGCATGGTCGTCGACGTGTCGCCGTGCACCATCGCGAGCAGTCGAGGCCTGATACGTCGGACGGAATCCGCGATGACCTCGGGTTCGAAGACGGTCCCCCACGGCGCCTCGATGGTGTGCACCTCGGCCCCGGCGCGGGAGGCGATCTCGGCCAGCAGGTGACCGAAGCGCCCGAAGATCGGCACGAGCACGCGTTCGCCAGGTGCGACGAGGGAGACCAGCGCGGCCTCGATCCCGGCCCGCGCCGTGCCGTCGACCAGCAGGGTCTGCTCGTTGGCGGTGCCGAAGACCTGGCGGTAGAGGGCGGAGGTGTCGGCCATGTAGCCGGTCATGACGGGGTCGTACTGGCCGATCAGCGGGGTGGACAGGGCGCGCAGGACCCGTGGGTGGGCGTTGACCGGGCCCGGGCCCATGAGCAGTCGAGGGGGCGGGTCCAGCGGGTGCGGCGTGCTGGTGGCGGTCATGGGTGGGTCTCCTTGCGGGGAAGGCGGTGCCGGTGCGGGCGGCTTAGCGGGCTTCGGTCGGGTCGAGGGCGGCGGCGCGGTCGATCAGTTCGAGATCCGAACCGCGCGGGCCGAGCAAGCTGAGGCCGACCGGCAGGCCGTCGACGCTGAGCAGTGGCGCGGAGACCGCGGGGCGGCCGGTGATCGCGGCTAGGCAGGTCAGGGTGATGGTTGCGGTGCGGGTCGCGTCGATGGACGCGGGGTCGGCGGCGAGCGGAGGCGCCGGAGTCGGCGTCGTCGGGAGGATCAGGATGCTGTCTCCGAGTTCCGCATCGAGCTCGGCGCGGACGACGTCGAGGACTTCGCGAGCCGCACGCTCGTCATCCGCGGTGACGGTGGAGGCCCAACTGAAACGACTGGCGACGTCCGGCCCCAGTGCGTCGGGATGCGCGCGGACCCAGGCGCCGTGCGTGCGCCAGGCCTCGGCGGCTTGGACGGTGCGGAAGGCTTCACGGCTCGCGTCAGTGAGCAGTGGCGCTTGGATGGTCCGGAACGCCTGGCAGCTCGCCTCCCGTTGTGGTGCCGTTTCCGCCGGGGCGGTTGGGCCTGTTATCTCTGTGGGGTTGAGGTTCCACGCGCTCAGGGCCGCCGCGAAGGCTCCGCGCACGGCGGGCTCCACCAGCTCGAGCAGCGCGGGGCAGAACACGAATTGGCCGCTCGCCGTCTGCCGACGGATGCCGGACGCCTCGGCCGCCTTCGTGAGCAGGTCGGGTGTGCGGGTGAGCCAGCCGACCGTGTCGAAGCTTGGAGCCAGCGGCAGAAGTCCCTCAGCGCCGACTGCCCCGTGCGTGGTCCGCAGTCCCCAAAGGCCCTGGTAGGAGGCCGGGACGCGGATCGAGCCCGCGGTGTCCGTGCCGAGGCCGATGCTCGCGTGGCCCATCGCCACGGCCGAAGCCGGTCCGTTCGACGAGCCGCCGGGGAGTCGGCGCGGCGCGCGCGGGTTGGGCGGGGTGCCGTAGTGGGCGTTGGCCCCGGCGATGCTGTACGCGAACTCGTCCGTGCGAGCGATGCCGCGGATCTCGGCCCCGGCATCGAGCAGCGACTGGACGGCGGCGGCGTGGCGCGGCTCGGACTCGGACTCGGCGAGGTACGTCGGATTCCCGGCCCCAACGGAGAACCCTGCGACGGAGAACAGGTCTTTGACCGCGACGGTCTCGCCCTCGAGCGGACCGCCGGGCGTGCTCGGCGGGACTAGAGGGTGGCCTACGACGCGCCAGATCCGCGGGTCGGCCGCCGGGACTGGGCCTGCCACCTGCGCGGCCGAGATTCGCCAGCGCCCGTCCGCGCAATGCTCCCAAACCTGCGTGACCAGGCCAGAGCCTCCAGCAGTCGGCTCGTTGACCGACACGAGCAGCACGTGATCCGGACCCAGGCGCCGCGCGTGCACCTCGCGTACGGTGCGACGCGGCGCTCCCCCACGGCCGCCGCGGAAGCGACTGATCTGCTCGCGGCCGACCAGCAGGCCGGACGCGTCGCCGCGCAGGGCAAGCTCGCCGGCCACGAAGGCGTCATCGAGGGCTGACAGGTCGTCGTCCATCAGGGCTCGTTCATACGACCAGAATGCCGCCGAGAGCTCGTCCGGCACGGCGTCACCGAGGATCTCAGGCATGGAAAACCCCGACGGATCCGAAGTCCGCAAGCCTGATCCGCGCATGGACGCCGGTCACCCGGTCGACGACCTGGGAGATGTTGAAGTCCGTCGCAGCGCTCAGATATGCGAGGGCGTGTTCCGGGTCCATCCCGAATCTGGCTTGCAGCAGGCTGATCGCGGCACGTACGCAGCGCCGCATCGCCTCGTCGAGATCGGGATCGAGGCCGGTCGGGATCAGGTAGTCGGTCGTCTCCGCGAGGGCTCCGGCGAGTCGCCCGAAGCGCTCGACGGCCGCTGCCTCGTCCAGCACGTCGAAGCGGACCGTCGCGCGCAACGAGGCTTCGAGCGCGGTCAGGGCCACCTCGCCGTCGCCCTGGGCGAAGTGAGGATCGCCGACGTAGGCCAGCGCACCGGGAACCTGGACGGGAAGGTACAGCGAGCTACCGGCCGTCAGAAGATTGATATCGAGATTGCCGCCGTACGCTCCCGGCGGAACCGAGTGCGGACGCTCGTCCCCCGCCGCCGCGACGCCCATGATGCCGAGGAAGGGCGCGATCGGGAAGCGCACCGAGCGCGCGGCGCCGTCGCTCGGGGCCATCGCAGCGTACTTCGATTCCGTCCAGTCCTCATTTCCCGAGGCGGCGGGGTCGAGTGCGGCGAACACGCTCACCGTCCCCGGCTGACGTGGGAACTCGCCGGGCAGCGCGCCCCTGCCGTGCCGGTTGGAGATGATGCCGTAGGGCACCCGCGGCAGGGTCTCGACGACCGTCATCTTCAGCAGGTCGCCCGGCCGCGCGCCGCGCACGTGGATCGGGCCGGTGACCACGTGCGGGCCGTCGACCGACGGATCCCGGTCCTCGAAAGACTTAGCCAGGTCCACGGCGTCGCCCAAAATATGCTCGTAGCCGAATATGCCATGCTTGGCGAAGAAGGCCAGCGGGTCGCGCCCCTGGTCCTCGAGGATTCCCTCGTGGCTGACGGTGTCGATCGTGACCTCGTCGCCCGGGTCGATCGTCAGCACCGGCGCGTCCCGCTCGCACGGCAGCCTCCCCCACAGCGCCGTGCCGCCGGAGACCGGCAGGTAGTGCCGGGCGCGGATCGGTCCGAGCCCGGACTGCAGTATGGGAGACGAGGTCATGCTCCCGAAACTAGGCACGCCGCGTTTCATCCACGTCACGCGGGCTTGAAACAGTTGTTTCGTCGGTGCGGCTAGGTCAGGGTGACCGAGACGGGCGGCGGGCCAAGGGGGCGGCATTTTGGCGAAACCCGCGTTTCACCTCGTGGAAAGGTGGTGAAGGCGGGCATCCCCACGTCCGCCGCATTCCGGCGCGTTCCTAACCTCAAGCCATGGAAGAAACCGCGACCCTCCGCAGAATCCGCGTACTGCTCGCCCTGTTCGTGGTCGGACTGATCCTCAGCGGCGTCACCGCGTTCCCGCTGGGCATCGAGGCCCGGGCGGTCGACCGCTTCCTGCACGGCCCCGGTTGGCCAGTCGCCCGCCACCTGACGTTCCTGACCAGCTGGATCGACCGGGTCAGCAGCGGCCTGACCGTCACGTACGCCCGGTATCCGTTCATCGCCTACGGCACGGACTGGCTCGCCTTCGGGCACCTGACGATCGCGGTCGCGTTCTGGGGGCCGTATCGCGAACCGGTGCGCAACATCTGGGTGCTGAAGTTCGGGCTCATAGCGTGCGCCGGCGTCGTGCCGCTCGCGCTGATCTGCGCGCCGCTGCGGCATATACCGCTGTGGTGGATCGCGGTGGATAGCTCGTTCGGCGTATTCGGCGCGATCCCGCTCTACGCCGCGTACCGGCTGACGCGCGGGCTGGAGGCGGCACGCGACACGACGGCGTTGGCCGCCGTGGCATGACCTCGAATCAGTCGGCCTCGGACACCAGCTTGCCGGCCAGCCGGTCCGGGCGGGGCCAGCGCACGTCGTGCGCCCAACGCAGCCGCTCGAAGATCCAGATGACGCGGGCGGAGGGGTCGAGCTGGCCGGGCAGCACGCCGTGCCGGGCGCCGCTGGGGTCGGCGTGGTGCGAGTTGTGCCAGCTCTCGCCGAAGGAGATCAGGGCGAGCGGCCAGAAGTTGGTGGCACGGTCGCGGCTGGAGAAGGGGCGCTTGCCCACGACGTGGCACACGGAGTTCACCGACCAGGTGACGTGGTGCAGAAGCGCCATCCGCATCAGCCCGGCCCAGAAGAAGGCCTCGGCCGCGCCCTCCCAGCGGCCGGTCACCAGCCAGCCGACGAGCGCGGGCCCGAGCAGGGAGAACGCGGTGAGCGGTCCGAAGAGCCGGCCGACGACGCGCATGTCCTTGTCCTCGGCGAGGTCCGGGGCGAACCTGGACCGGTTGCTCAGCTCCCGCTTCAGCATCCAGCCGACGTGCGCGTACACGAAGCCCTTGACCAGGGCCCGCGCGTTCGTCCCGTAGCGCCATGGCGAGTGCGGGTCGCCCTCGCGGTCGGAGAACGCGTGGTGGCGGCGGTGGTTCGCGACCCACTGGACCGGCGTGCCCTCGACCGCGAGTGAGCCCGCGACCGCGAGGCCGATGCGCAGGGCCCGCTTGGCCTTGAACGCGCGGTGCGTGAAGCAGCGGTGGAAGCCTACCGTGACGCCGAGGCCTGATACGACGTAGAAGACGGCGGCCATGCCGATGTCCAGTGCCGAAAGCCCCCGGCCCCAGGCGAGCGGGACCGCGATGAGCAGGCAGAGCATCGGTCCGACGACGAAGGCCCACATCGCGATTCCGGCGGTGCGGGTCTGCGGCCGGTCCAGCAGCGGCTTGGGCCCGGCGTCCGGCAGCGTCCCGTTCGTGGCGGGGGCTGCGGCGTCGGCAGTGGTGACGGTAATCGAGACAGCGGGCACATCGGCAGCGGGAGCCAGGTCCATGGCCTCAGTGTGCGGCAGGATCCAGGTATTTCCCATGAACGGCGGAACGCGCCGACCGGCCGAGTCGGTGAACGGCGAAAACACAGATCCCATGAGCGGACCTTACAGCCGCCCGGAAGATCCACCGTCGCGTACGATCCGAGACGTGGTCGACGCGACGGAGAGAGAGCCCGTGGACGGCAAGGGGTGGGTCACCCGGGAGCGGATCGCCGAAGTGGCGCGGTTCAGCGCGGTGGGTCTTGGCACGTTCGGCCTCGACGCAGGTTGCCTGATCCTGCTGCACAGCCACAGCCCGATGCCGCTCGCCCTGGACACGGCGTTGGCGTACACACTGGCGGCGCTGGTCAACTTCGTGCTGAGCCGCCAGTGGGTCTTCGAGCAGGCCTCCCAGGGCGCCGAGCCGCGCATCGCGCTCGTGCGCTACGTCGTGGTGATCGTGATCGGACTGTTGATCACCGCGGCGGCCGTGCCGGCGTTGTCCGACTCCGGCCTCGACTACCGGATAGCCAAGATCGTCGTCTCGCTGCTGATCGGCATCGCCAACTACTTCGCGTTCCCGGGATGGGTGTTCCGCGAGACCTCGCGCTGAGCTCGGCGGAGCAACCCAGACCACAGCGCAACGGGCGGTTAGTCGATCAGGTCACGGTGTGCCCGGCTCCAGGCGACACGGGCTCGTAATTCGTCTAGGTGGCCTTCGGCAACCCAGGTGGCCTGGGGCTCCTGCCCCTGCTCGGCCAGGCGGCGGACTGCGCCGACGCCGTTCTCCTGGACCGTGATGACGGCGTCGTCGCCGACCACTCCGCCGGTGGTGGTGGACCAGCAGGTGTTGTCGGAGGGACGGTACCCGGCGACGGCATCGTGGTAGTCGCGCAGCATACGGGCGAACGAAATCAGGCCACGCTCCTCGACGACCTTGGCCCATTCAACTTGCTTGATGAAACTGGATTAACACAGGTCAGGCCCTCCGCAGGCCGCCAACGCGACCGCACCGCGCTTTGAGCCACGCGCGGGGCGGGCGGGCTGGTAACGAACCCGCCGCCCTCGTACGGGCACCGGACACCCCGGCACGAGGCAGCACCACCGCCTCGACCCCCGGCCGCCAACACCACGGAGCCATGCTGGAACACGTCCCGCACCCCGAGTGATCCGAGGGCCAGGCGGGGAAGGGGGTGACGACGAGGTTCGGGGCGCGGCGTGGAGACCGCCGGGTCCCGATCATCCAGACGGAAAGAGGAGCCATCGGCATGGCAGGACGAGTCGCCGTCACGGGCGCCAGCGGGAAACTCGGGCGCACGGTCGTGAAGGACCTGGTCGAGCACGGCTGGGAGGTGTTCGCGCTCGACCAGGCGCCGCCGCGGGAGCAGGTGTGCCCGTTCGTGCGGGTGGACCTCACGGACTTCGGGCAGACGGTCGGGGCGCTGACGGCGGTCGACGACCGGCACCGCGGGCTCGACGCCGTCGTGCACCTCGCTGCGATCCCGGCGCCCGGACTCGTGCCCAACGCGGCAACGTTCGCGAACAACATCACCTGCTCCTACAACGTGTTCGAGGCCGCCCGCGTGGCCGGGATCCGCAACCTGGTGTGGGCCTCCAGCGAGACAGTGCTCGGCCTTCCCTTCGACACTCCCCCGCCCTACCTGCCCGTGGACGAGGAGTACGCGGCGCGGCCGGAGTCGGCGTATTCGCTGGGCAAGCACCTCGAGGAGCAGCTCGCCGCGCAGTACTGCCGGTGGATTCCCGATCTGAAGGCGATCGGGCTGCGGTTCTCCAACGTCATGGACGTCGAGGACTACGCCGCGTTCCCGTCCTTCGACGCCGACCCGCTGCTGCGCAAGTGGAATCTGTGGTCTTATATCGACGCCCGGGACGCCGCGCAGGCGGTTCGCCTGTCCCTGCTGCACGAGGCGACGGGTGTGGACGTGTTCATCATCGCCAGTCCCGACTCGGTGATGACTGCCAGGCCGACGAGCGAGCTGGCCGCCGAGGTGTTCCCGGGGGTCGAGGTGCTCCGGCCGGTCGGGGAGCATGAGGCGCTGCTGTCCAGCGACAAGGCACGGCGGGTGCTCGGCTACGACCCGCAGCACACCTGGCGGCGGCACGTGGACGCTGCCTGACCCGCACCGACCCTCACCCGCGCGGGCGGTCCGGGCTAGACCTAGACCGCCACGCTCCGGTACGTAGCCATCGAGTGCTTGACCAGCTGGATCAGCACAGCCTTCACCGAGTCGCGGTCGCGCGCGTCGCACGGGAGCACCGGCACGTGCTTCGGCACGGCCAGGGCCTCGCGCACGTCGCTCACCGCGTGCGAGTGGTGGCCGTGGAAGCCGTTGATGCCGATCACGTAGGGCAGCTTGGCGTCGTCGAAGTAGTCGATCGCCGAGAAGCAGTCGGCCAGCCGCCGGGTGTCGACCAGCACCACCGCGCCGATCGCACCGCGGCACAGGTCGTCCCACATGTACCAGAAGCGGTTCTGGCCCGGGGTGCCGAACAGGTAGAGGATCAGGTCCCGGTCCAGGCTGATCCGGCCGAAGTCCATGGCCACGGTGGTGGCCGTCTTCTCCGGCACCGCGCTCAGGTCGTCCACGCCGTGGCTGGCCGCGGTCATCACGGCCTCCGTGGTGAGCGGGTCGATCTCCGAGACCGCTCCGACGAAGGTGGTCTTGCCCACCCCGAAGCCGCCCGCGATGACGATCTTCGCCGAGGTCGCGCGCACCTCAGAGGTTCTCGAGTCCACTGAGCACCCTTTCCAACAGCTCGATGTCGGGCACCGAGTCCTCGCCGGTCGGCTCGACGTCCACGAGCCCGTACTCGGCCAGGTCGCCGACGACGACCTCGGCGACCCCGAGCGGGACGCCGAGCAGGGCGGCGATCTCGGCCACCGACTTCAGTTCGGCGCACAGCCGGCACACCGCCTCGTACTCCGGCACGAGCGTGTGCATCACCTCGCGACCGCGCCTGGTGGTGGAGACCAGCGCCTCGAGGGCGAGCCTGGCATGCGACTCGGTCCGCCCGCCGGTGACCGCGTACGGGCGCACGAAGGGGGACGACCCTTCCGAGCTCACTCCGCAACTCCCCTCGGCGCCTGACGGCGGCTCACTCGCGCTCGGCCGTCATGGCGACCCGGTACCTCTCTCTCATCTCCCTCATCGCATCTTCTCTCACCTCGCCGGCAACGCCGCCTGCAGCTCCTCGCGCAGCGACGGGGTCAGCACGTCCCCGGTGCGCTCGACGACGAGCGTCATCTGATAGCCGATCAGGCCCATGTCGCACTCCGGCGCGGCCATCACCGCGAAGACCGAGCCGTCGCTGATCTGCATCACGAACAGGAAGCCGCGCTTCATCTCGACGATGGTCTGGGTGACCGTGCCGCCCTCGAAGATCCGGGCCGCGCCCTGGGTGAGGCTGGCAAGGCCGCAGGCCACGGCCGCGAGCTGGTCGGCCCGGTCCCGGGCGAGCCCGTCCGAGTAGGCGAGCACGAGGCCGTCCGAGGAGAGCACCACGGCGTGGGCGACCTTCGGGACCTGGTCGACGAAGTTGTTGATCAGCCAGTTCAGGTCCTTCGCGGCCTGGCTCAGCTCTTCCATTGCCTGACTCTTCCGATCGAGGGGGTTCACGGCTGGCCTCCCGGGGACGGATCGTGGCGGAACTGCGGCGGCGGCACGGCCCGTGCGGCGCCGGTGCCGCCCGCTCGGCCGGGCACCAGGTTCGCGCGCGGGGTGCGTTTGGGCAAGCCCGCGGTGGTCTGGCCGTCCTGGGCCGGGTTCTCCAGGGCCTGGGCCGCGCGCCAGCCGGCGTCGCCGGGAGAGCTCCAGTCGCGCGGCGGCTCCGCGGGCGGGGCCACGGCGGCGGGCGTCGGCTGCTCG
>Ga0302314_10003916_pt1 | contig 27382 bp, 22 predicted proteins | sample III_Palsa_N2_3_FD_200533 | JGI IMG/M metagenome (GOLD analysis project Ga0302314, IMG submission 200533) | Peat permafrost microbial communities from Stordalen Mire near Abisko, Sweden - III_Palsa_N2_3 | ecosystem: Environmental > Terrestrial > Soil > Palsa > Peat permafrost | place: Sweden...
ATCCGATCCATCTCCCAGGCCGTCTTGCGGATCAGCAGGCGCAGCATCTCGCACTGGGTGGCGAGCTCGACCAGCGGCCACTGGATGGCCTGGTTCTCAGCCAGGGCCTTGCCGAACGGCTTGCGCGCCCGGGCGTATTTCACGCTCTCCTCGACGCAGAACACCGCCGCCCCCAGCGAGGACGCCGCCTGGCGGATGCGGTTCTGGTGGACGAACGACTGCCCGAGGCCGAGCCCCCGGCCCTCCACGCCCCAGATGACGTCGTCACTGACCCAGACATCGGTGAAGCTGACGCGTGGGTGATCGGTGGGCATGTTGAAGGTCCACAGATATTCCTCGACCTTGACGCCCGGCGCGTCGGCCGGGACCAGGAAGACGGTGATGCCGGTCGCGTCGCCGTCCTCGCCGCTGGTGCGGGCGAAGACCATGACGTGCGTCGCCACATGCATGCCGGTGGTCCACATCTTCTCGCCGTTTATCCGCCAGCCGGGCACGCCGTCCTTCTCCTCGCGCACCGCGCGGGTCTCCATGTGGGTGGCGTCCGAGCCGTGGTGGGGCTCGGTGAGGCCAAAGCCGGAGCGGATCTGACCCTTCTGCAGGGCCTCGCCATAGCGCTCGAACTGTTCGGGCGTGGCGAAGGCCTTGAACATGATGATGAAGGGGTTGTTGCCGACGATCGAATGCTCGGTCTGCAGATCGTTGTGGAGGCCCAGGCCCTTGGCGGCCAGATGTTCGCGGATCACCGCCATGGCGAGCTGGGTCCCGCCCTTGCCGCCCCACTCGACCGGCCAGGCGTAACGCAGGTGACCGGCGGCGTCGGCGCGGCGGCGCGCCTCGGCGAGCAAGAGTTCCCATTCGTGGCGCGGCAGGCCATGGTTATCCCAGTCGGTGCGGGCGTGCTCGCGGCGGTGATCGAAGAAGCGAATGTTGTCGTCGGCCCGTTCGAGCGGCTTGATCTCGGCCTCGATGAAGGCGTCGAGCTCGGCGAGATAGTCGGCGAGATCCTGCGGCAAGGCGAAATCCATGGCGTTCTCCGATTACTCCCACCGCTCTTCGAGCGCGGCGCGGTAGCCCCAGTAGGTCGGCTGGTCGACGGCGAGTTTGGCCAGCGTCGTCCGCCACAGATGGTCGGCGAGGCCGGGGGTCTCCAGAGTCAACTCGCCGGCGGCGATGCGGCAGGCGAGCTCGGCGTTGAGCTCGGCGAGGTCGCCGTCCTGGCCCAGCAGCTTGGCGAGGCGGTCGCGCTCGCCGTCGGCCGAGCCGTCGAGCAGCTGGCGGCGGGTCATCTCCAGGGCATTGGCCGCGACGCGTGCGTTGAACGACACATGGCCGCTGGTCGCCGGCGCCACCGTCTCGCGCAAGAACTTGGCTACCGCGGCCAAGATCTCGTCGGGTCTCGGCTCGTCCTGCATATCAGGCAGCCATCAGGCGCATGAGGTCCATCTCGGTCTCCGACGCGCGCCGGGCGATCACCGCGCGCTCGACATTGGGATCGACGTTGCGGAAGGCGCCGGCCATGCCGGAGCACATCACCCCCCAGCGCAGAGAGCCGAACATCTCCCACCAGAGGGCATGCTCGCGCCGGACAGGCGGCCCGCCGGCGGCCTCATAGCCAGCCCACAGGTCTTCGCGCAGTCCGAAGCCGCCAACCGGCAAGGCGTCGACGCCGAAGCGCCAGGAGCCGACGCAGATCCAGCCCAGGTCCTCCATCGGGTCAGCCACGTGGGCGATCTCCCAGTCGAGCACGGCGCGCACCCCTTCGGGGCCGACCATCAGATTGCCATTGCGAAAATCGCCATGCACCAGGCGCGGATGCTCCGGCGGCGGCGGGCAGCGGTCGGCCAGCCAGCGGAAGGCCATCTCGAACACCGGGCGCGGCCACGCCGTGCCGCGATAGATCTCCAGATACTGATCCAGATATTCCCTGGGCGCCGAGCGGCGCAGATCTGGAAACGCCGTCGGGTCGATGGTGTGGATGCGCGCCAGGATCTCGCCGCACTGGTGGGCCAGGGTCTTGCGGGTCTCGGCGAGGGCCTCGCCGCGGGCGATGCGACCGCCCAGGGTCTCGCCCTCCACGAAGCCCATGACGAAGCCGTGGCCCAGACCGTCTTCGGGGGTCAGCACCCAGGGCACCGGCGGGACCGGCACGCCCGCCGCGGCGGCGGCTTCGATCAGCCCGGCCTCAGTCTCCAGGCCCACTGCAGTCGGCGATATGCGGAACCCGCCCCCCGGCGCGCGTCGCAGGATGAGCGGGACCTCCGCGCCGTCCTTCACCATGTGAAAGCGCCAGATCTCCTGCGTGGCCCCGGCCGAAAGTCGCGTCACCCGGGTGGCGCTCTCACCGCCCAGGCGGTTGCGGACGAGCCCGTCCAGACGCTGCGCAAGATCGTTGTCTTCGGCCACCGAACTCCTCCCGCGCCGACTCGTAGACCACCGCCGGGCGCGATGGAACGCTCACCCGACGGCAAGCCCGGCCGGATCGACCTCGGCCGAAGTTGGGCTAAAAGCCCGCCATGACCGCACCGACACATCTCGATCGGGCCTACGACGCCAAGACGGTGCAATACTTCGCCAACGCCCGGCGCGATCTGGTCGACCCCCTGCCCGTGAACCGCGACCTGAGGGTGCTGGAGCTCGGTTGCGGCGCTGGCGCCACCGGCGCGCTCGCGCTCCGAGAGGGCAAGTGCGGCGCCTGGGTGGGGATCGAGCGCCACGGCCCGGCGGCGGACGAAGCCGCGCGCAACCTGACTGGCGTGATCGCCGGCGACGTGGACGGCCTGGACATCCCCTACGCCGAGGCGAGCTTCGACCTCCTGGTTATGGGCGAGGTGCTCGAACACCTGCCAGATCCCGAGTCGACCCTGAAGCGGCTGGCGCGCTTCGTGCGCCCAGGCGGCGAGGTGGTGGCCACGACGCCCAACATCGGTCACTGGCGGATCGTCGCGAGCCTGATTGCGGGCCGCTTCGACTACGCGGCCGAGGGTGTCATGGACCGCACGCACCTAAGATGGTTCACGCCCCGCTCGCTAAAGCGCGCCTTCGAGCAGGCCGGGGTCCAGGATGTGCGCGTCCGACCCTACGGCTGGACGGAGGCCAGCGTGGCGCTGGGCGCTGCCCTGCCGTTCCGCCACCTGCTCTGGCGTCAGATCGAGGCGCGGGGCGTGAAGCGGGGCGGCTCCTAGGCGCCGTAGAGCGCCGCGTCGAACTCGGCCCACATTGGCGCGCAGTCGATAGCCTCACCTGAGGCCGCGGCCTCGTCGATAGCCATCACCGTGAGGCCCGCCTCCATCGACTCCCATGGCGTGACGGGGAAAGCGGCGCCCTCGTCCAGGCTCGCCTTGAGGTCGAGCGCCATGGCCTGGTCGGCGCCGTTGTGCAGGTCGGCAGTGCGGGTGGCGAAGTCGATCCGCTCCGGCTTGCCCCGGTCGAGGGCGCGGCGGACCATCAACCTGTTGCGCACCAGGTCGGCGATCAGCGTCCCCTCCGTTCCGGCCAGGTACCAGCGCCGCTCCTGCAGGGCGACGTGGCTGTTGGAATGGAATGAGAGCGCTAGGCCGCTGTAATAGGTGACGATCGCCACCTGGTGGTCGAAGAGATCCATGTCGGAGTGGAACGGGTCGTTGGCGCCCGCCCAGCCGGCGTCGCGCAAGGCGTAGGCCGCCTCGCCGTCCGAATAGATGCTCGGACCGTCGGGCCGGCCGGGATGGAAGATGCGCCGGCCGCCGAAGCTCGCCACCCGCGCCGCCCGGCCGCCGGCGATGCGGCCAAAGATATCGAAGTCATGGCAGACCTTGTCGAGCATGAACGAGCCGCCGAAGTTGGCCCGCCGGCGCCAGTTGCGGGCGAGATAGGCGCCGTGCTCGGGGTGCAGGTGCTCGGTGGCGTCCATGGAGACGAGTTCGCCGAGCTCGCCGGCGTCCACGCGGGCGATGACTTCGCGCACGATTGGCATGGAGCGCATGACCAGGCCGATGAAGAGCGGCGGGACCGCGCGCCCGGCCAGGCGCCGCGCGAGCTCCAGAGTTTCCGCCCGGGTCCGCACGATCGGTTTTTCGCAAAAGATCGGAAAGCCGGCGGCGAAGGCGGCCTCGAGGTGCGCCAGATGCAGATGATTGGGCGAGCCGATCATCACCAGGTCGTACGGCCCGTCGGCCACCAGGGCGGCCTCATCGGCGAACGCGCGGCCGGGATCGATCCCGTGCTCGGCCAGGACCGGCAGCCCCACCGGCGCGGGATCGGCGTAACCCGCCACCTCCAGCGCCCAGCCCACCTCGGCCATGGCGGCGAGCACATGGGCGATGCGCTGGCCGAGGCCGATAACGGCGATGCGGCGCCGGCTCATGCCCCGCTTGTGGCGCGGGCGAGCGGCGAGATCAATGCGATTGCCTCCGCCAATTGCCGCTCCTAGGGTGAACGGCGATAACCAATAAACGCCGCAGGAGGACGACGCCGTGAAGTTCACCTGGTTCAATCTGATGCCGTGGCCCTACCTGCCCGACGACTTCCGAGAGACCAACCGCTCAGTGTGGGTCGACATCGACCAGCGCTTGTTCGATCCGGCCAAGAGCCACGAAGTCTACAACACCTACATGGACCTGCTGGAGTACGCCGACACCCTGGGCTTCGACGGCGTGGGGGTGAACGAGCACCACCAGAACGGCTACGGCATCATGCCCTCGCCCAACCTCATCGCCGCGGGCCTGGCCCGGCGGACCAAGAACGCGGCTATAGTGGTGCTGGGCAACTCTATCGCCCTCTACAACCCGCCGGTGCGCGTGGCCGAGGAGTTCGCCATGCTGGACTGCATCAGCGGCGGGCGCCTGGTGGCCGGCTTCCCGGTCGGCACGTCGATGGACACCAACTATTGCTACGGCCAGATCCCGGCCTTGACTCGAGAGAAATACGCCGAAGCGCACGATCTGATCATCAAGGCCTGGACGACGCGCGAGCCGTTCGCCTTCAACGGTCGCTACAACAAGCTGCGCCACGTCAACATCTGGCCCAGGCCCATCCAGCAGCCGCATCCGCCGGTGCATATCCCGGGCGGCGGGTCGGTGGAGACCTACGACTTCTGCATCGACAACACCTATTCCTATTCCTACCTCAGCTTCACCGGCTACATCCGCGCCAAGGCCCTGCTGCAGGGCTACTGGGACCGGGTGGCGGCGCGCGATGCGCCCGACGCCTCGCCCTATCGCGCCGGCTTCGCCCAGACCATCTGCGTGGCCGAAACTGACGAGGAGGCCGAGCGGCTCTACGCCAAGCACCTGCACTATTTCTACAACCGCTGCCTGCACGTCTATGCGGGGTTCGCCGACGCGCCGGGCTATCGCACCATCAAGACCATCCAGAGCGGGGCGTTGTCGCAATACGCCCCGCCCAAGGGCTTCGGCGAGCTGACCTGGAAGGACCTCACCGAAGGAGGGCACGTGATCGCCGGCTCGCCGGAGACCGTCCGCCAGCGGATGGAAGAACTGATCAAGGGCCTCAACGTCGGCCACATCTTCTGCCTGATGCACGTGGGCGACATGCCGGCCGACAAGTGCATGCATTCCTCGCGCCTGTTCGCCGAGAAGGTGATGCCCAAGCTGCGCGGGGTGCTGCCGCAATGCGAGGGCGACGAGCGATTCTGGTGTCACCCGCTGGCAAAGCGCGCGACGCCAGGTTCCCTGCCGGCGGAATATGCCCGCACGCCGGAGCCCGCGTGATGAGCCTGCAATCGAAGACCGTCGCCACGCACCACGCCGAGGTGCGCTACTTGGAAGGGGGGGCGGGAGAGCCGCTGCTCTATCTCCACGGCGCCGGAGGCATGACGGCCGAAGACCCGATCCTCGCCGAGCTCGCCGGGCGCTGGCATGTGTTCGCGCCCTTCCTGCCCGGCTACGGCGAGACTGAGGAATGCGGCTCGTTGCGCGACATGCTGGACTTCACCCTGCATACCGCCGACGTTGTCGCGGCGTTGGGCCTCGCGGATCCGCTCATCGTCGGCCATTCCATGGGCGGGATGATCGCCGCCGAGATGGCCGCGCTCGCGCCCAGCGACGTCTCGCGCCTGGCGCTGATCTGCCCCGCGGGGTTGTGGCTGGACGATCATCCGATCCCGGACGTCTTCACCCTGCTGCCCTATGAGATGCCGGGATATCTGTTCCACGACCCCGAAGCCGGAGCCCGCCTGATGACGGCCGGCTTGAAGATGGACGACCCCGAGTTCCTTAAGACCTATCTGATCCGCAACGCGAGGCAGATGGGCATGGCCGGCAAGATTCTGTTCCCCATTCCGGAGCGCGGGCTGGCGGACCGCCTCTACCGCATCAAGGCGCGAACCGTTGTTGTTTGGGGCGAGAGCGATCGATTGATCCCGCCGGTCTACGGCCCCGCCTTCACCGCCGGCATCGCGGGCGCGACGCTGGTCTGCATCCCCGAGGCCGGCCACATGGTCATCCTCGAAAAGCCTGCCGAGGTCGCCGCCGCGGTGGCGAGCCTCAACTGAGCCCTTGAACTGACGGGCCTCCTTCCCCTTGATGGGTGAGGTCGAATGGGGGGCGGGGATGCAGATCACCAGGCGGGGCTGGCTAGGCGCGACAGCGGCGGGCGCGGCGGCGATCGGCGCGCCGGCCATGGCGATGGCGGCGCCGGTCCGTCGCGCTGAGATTCCGACCGCGAAGTTCCAGATCCTCTCGACCGGATCGATCGACTACCGGCCCGCGCTGGAAGCCCTGGCCGCCTACGCCCAGGGCGAACTCGTCGCTGTCGGACTGCCCGGCATGACCCTCAGCGTGACCGACAACGCCGGCTTCACCGCTGTGCTGGCCCTCGGCTGGGCGGATCTCGACGCGCGCGACCCGGTCACGCCGGACCACCTGTTCCAGATCGGCTCGATCAGCAAATCCTTCCTGGCGCTGACGGTGCTGTCCCTGGCCGACCAGGGCGCCATCGACATCGACGCGCCCATCGCCCGCTATCTGCCTGGCGCGCCGTGGCCGGACGCCCCGATCACCGCCGCCCAGATCATGAGCCACACCTCCGGCCTGCCCGACGGCGCGGCCATCTTCCCGCGCACGCCGGACGGGCGCTTGTGGACCGGTTTCCCCGCCGGCTCGAAGTTCTCCTACAGCAACACCGGCTTCGACCTCCTGGGCGCGGCGGTCGAGCACGTCACCGGGACGAGCCACGAACTGGCGATCCTCCAGCACGTGCGGAAGCCGCTCGGCGTTTCGGACATAGCCGGCCAGATCACCCAGAATGACCGCCCGCGCTTTCCCAAGGCCTACATTCCCTGGGACCAGACTCTGGCCGCCGAAATGCCGGGTGCGGCCATGGGCGAAGCCAAGTGGGATCCGGAAGACACCCCGGCCGGCTGCATCGCCGCCACCTCCGGGATGATGGCCCGCTATCTGCGCGGCGCGATGGCCATCGCCGGCGGCAAGGGCGCACCGGTGCTTTCCGATCCCATGGCGAGACGTTTCGTCACCCCCGTGATCGCCTCCGACGCCGATTTCGGCCCCGGCTCGAAGTACGCCCTGGGCGTCGCCATCCAGCCCGTGGACGGCGCCCCCTGCCTGCACCACACCGGCGGCATGGTGGCCTTCTCGTCGTCGTTCCACGCCGACCCGGCGGTGGGCGTGGCGGCCTTCGCCAGCGTCAACGCCAGGATCGGCGGCTATCGCCCGCGCCAGACCACGGCCTACGCCATCCGCCTGATGCGCGCCGCGCGGGCCAAGGCGCCTCTGCCGGCGCCGCCCGACCCGCTGGGTCCCTGGAAGATGAAGGATCCGACGGCGCTTTATGGACGTTACTTCGGTCCGGACGACGAGGAGATCACGATCTCCGCCGGCGCCGAGTTCCCGCAGATTTCCGGGATGGAAGCGACCGCACCAATCTATTTGGCCGACGGCATGATCGCGACGCCGCACTACGCCTTCGCGCGGCATGGCTTCGATCCGGCGCGTACAGACGGCGCGGTGACCGGCCTGTGGTGGGGCGAGACCCTGTTCGGCCGCGACACCGCGGCTTCGCAGCCTGTCGCGCCGGATCGCCTGCGTGCCCTCGCCGGCGTCTATATCAACCGCGATCCCTGGGCGGGCTACGCCGTGGTGTTCGCCCGCGGCGAGACCCTGGTGCTGGAAGGCGGCGGGCCGCTCGTCGAGCGTGGCGACTGGTGGTCGCGTGAAAAGGATGTCGGAGGCGTGGAGCGCTTCCGCTTCGACGGCGTGCTCAACGGCAAGGCGACGCGCCTCAACGTCTCCGGCGCGGACTTCATCCGGCTGGGGGGTTAGTGGCGTGGTGCGCCGGCCCCGGCAGGTTCCACCTTCGCCGACTCGAGGCCGGCCAGCGAGCGCGTGATGACGAAGCCTGCGAGTGGGTCGAGCGCCCCGTCCTTCAGGGCGTAGACGGCGAAGAGCGTGTTCTCGCCCTCGCGCCAGCCGACGCCTTCGTGGCCAATAGCGCCGACGAGGTCGCGGCCTTGCAGGGTTAGTGGAAACAGGGCGAAGCCGCCATAGGAGATCGGGTGATCGTCGGACGGCTCCTTGCCGAAAGCCGGGAAGTCAGGTGTCCAGGTAGGCGGCGAGTCCTGGCCGGCGAGGAAGGCTTTGACCATCGCGGCCTGCCCCGCGCCGGCTGGTCCGTAAGTGAAGGACGAGCCATCCGCCCCGCCCTCGCGGGCGCGATTGTAGGCGAGCGCAACGTCCTTCGCGATACCGCCCGCTGCGGCGCAGGCAACGGCGTTCCCACAATGGCGTTCGGAGACCGCGTAGGCTGCGCGGAACTTCAATGTCACTGCGCAGGCCGGGCCGAAGGCGCGGCCGTCGAACGGCCGGATGTCGAAGCTCGCCTTCCTGTCGGCGGGATCGATGGTGTCATGCACGATGAACGCCGCCTGTCCCGCGACCTTGCCTAGCGTCGCCGAACGGCGCCAGCAGATATCGCCCAGGCCGCTGGGCGGCTTCACCGCTCGTGGTTTGCGACCGACGGCCGCGTCGACCAGCGCCAGTTGCTGGCAATCCAAGGTTCCTTGGAAACTGGACAGGAGATAAAGGTCGCCGCCGGCCAGATGATCGATGAAGACGCTTGAAGTCTCGCCGTCGAGCCCAGTCCTCACCGCTGGAAGCTTGACCAACGACTTCTCGAACGGCGACGCGTGGTCGATAGGCCGAGCCTCATCGAGTTCGAGGACCGGCGCCAGCGCCTTGTCGCCCTTGGCCCAGGCGCCGTCCGGCAGCTTGCGCGCATAGGCGGCCAATTGATCGCAGGGCGTGGCTGCCGCCAGCGCGCCGTTGGCTAGGGCGAGCGCCGCGAGAAAGGCTCCGGCGAAACGAGCGTCCATCCCGCGCCTCCTCACGCCTGCTAGTTCTTCCCGCTCGTTCGTTTAGGCAGGCGGGCCTGCCGAGATATCAGTCCGACGGGTTGTTCTTTTCCACAAAGCCCACCGCCGCGCGAAGCATGGCCGTGCGGGTGGCGCTGCGCGAAAGCCAGTGATCTTCGCCCGGCATCACCTCTACCTCGTACGGTTTGCCGGCCTTCTTGAGCTCGTCGATCATCTCGAGGCTCTGAGCGGGCGGGACGACCGTGTCGTCGCGGCCATACATCAGCAGGATCGGCGCATCGGCTTTCGCCGCCAGCTTGGCCGGCGAGACAGCGTCGAGATCAGCCTTTTCGGGCCCATCGGCGCCCATGAACCGACGCCAGTAGCGCGTGGTGTCGGTTTGGGTGCTGCCGCTGGCCCGGAACGTCGCGTGCAACATTAGCGGCAGGTCGGCCACACCGCCCCATGAGACGGAGCATCGGTAGAGTCCCTGCTGCACGGTGACGCCCGCCAGCGCCGCATAGCCGCCATAGCTGCCGCCGACTATGCACGCACGCTTGGGATCGATCACGCCTCGGCGCCCGAGTTCGGCGACACCGTCCGAGATATCCGTCTGCATCTTGCGGCCCCACTGGCCATAGCCGGCGCTGACCAAGGCGTCGCCGTAACCCGCCGAACCGCGGAAGTTTGGCTGGAATACCGCGTAGCCGCGCGACGCGAAAGCCTGGGCCCACCAGTCGAAGTGGGGGTAGTCGCGCGCCTGCGGGCCGCCGTGCGGCAAGACGATCAGTGGCAAGCCCTTGGCGGGCCGCCCAGGCGGCAAGGTGAGGACGCCGTGAAGGGCGAGTCCGTCGGCCGCCTTCCAGTCCACCATGGAATAGGAACCGACCTGATCCGACGGCACGTCGGGGTAGGCCTTGCCGACCAACCTCGCCGTCTTCGCGGCGGTATCGACCAGCCAGTAGGAGCCGGAGTCATTGTCTCCCTCGGTCTCCACGATGACTCGCGAAAAGTCGTCGCTGGAGGAGACCAGGCCCGCATCGTCGTCATGAACGGCCGTCAAGGCGTTCCGCCATTTGGCCTCGGTGTCGGGATCGAAAAAGCGCGACTCCTGTCGATCCCCCAGTCGCGTATCGCCGATCCATTTGCCCGTGCGTCGATCGAGGACGAAATCATTGATCCGACCTCCATCGGGCACGTCACTGGCGCCCGAGCCGTCGATCCGCACTTCGCGGATCAGGTCCTCGCCGTTCGTGGGTTCGGCCGTGAGCAGGGCGGCCGGCGCGCGAGCGAAGCCCAGCACCCGCGCGGGACCGAAATCCGCCTTTCCTTTGGCGACCACCGAATCGCCCACCTCAACTCGCCACTCGCCGCTGTGTGGGTCGCTGATCGCGGTCGCGGCGATTTTTCCGATGGTCGGGTCAATCAGCCAGATCTGACTCTGGTAAGCGCCCGGGGCCATAAACAACCGATCGCCGGTATCGAGATCGACCCGGAACAGGTTCGCGAAGCCGTTGCCGGTATAGCGTAGCTTGTTTTGCTGAACGCCGCCGAAATAACCATAGGCATGGCCGTCCGCGGCGCTGAAACCATATTCGCCGAAGACGAGCGGCAGGACCTGGGCCTGGTTGTTGAACACCACATAAAGGCGGTGCTGCGACACATTGAGCGAGACGACGTTCAGGAATTCCGCGGCTTCATCCGAGGCGCGGCTCATCCGCATGGTCACGGTGGCCGAGAGGACGACGTGGTTGTCGTCTGCCCAATCTAAGGCCCGGAGCTTGATGTCGGAGCAGTCGACCTCGTGCAAGATTGCGCCGTCTGCTGTCGTTACGTGCAGCTTTCGATCTGAACCGGTGACAGTGATAAAGGCGATCTTGTCGCCGTCGGGTGAGAGCCGCATCATCTCCACGGCCGGCAACTGACCATAGATGTCGACCGACGGCGGCGCCGCGAGGGTTGTCGTCGCGAATCCTAATCCGCCGGCGACGCCTGCCGCGAACACAGCCAAAGTGGTCGTCAATTTCATGGCGCCCCCGCCTTTCAAATCTGCCGCATCCGCCCCGCCCAGTAGGGCGCGCGGACCTTGCCGCGTTGGATCTTGCCGGCGGGACTTCGCGGCAGTTCGTCCGCAAAATCAAGCGTGCGCGGGACTTTAAAACCGGCAAGCCGCGTCCGAGCGAATGACAGGATCTGGTCGGCCAGAGCGTCGCTGGGCGAATGGCCAGGATGGAGGGTGACGACGACCTTCACCTCCTCGCCCCACTCGGCGTTGGGCGCGCCGATGGCGCAGCTGTCCGCCACGGCCGGGTGCTTGATGATCTCGTTGTCGATCTCCTGGGGATAGATATTGACCCCGCCCGAGATAATGCATTCAGCCGTGCGGCCGGTGAGAAAAAGGTAGTCGTCGTCGTCGAGATAGCCGACGTCGCCCAGGGTGAAATAGCCGTCTCGGTGGGCGCCCGCGGTCTTGGCCGGATCCTTGAAATATTCGAACGGGGCGATGGGCGAGACCTGGAAATAGAGCGTGCCCGGCCGACCGCGCTCGGCGATCTGGTTGCCCTCCTCATCATAGATCCTGAGGGCGTCGGGCGCCGGCAGACGTCCGACAGTCCCCGGCTTGCGCAGCCATTCCTCGGAGCTGACGATGAAGCCGGCGCCACCCTCGGAGCCGGCGTAATATTCGTGAAGGATCGGCCCCAGCCAGCCGATCATCGCTTTCTTGACCTCCGGCGGACAAGGCGCGGCGCCGTGGATCACATACCGCAGGCTCGAGAGGTCGTACCTGGCCTTGACCTCTGCCGGCAGCGCCAGCAGCCGCTGGAACATGATCGGCACCAGGTGACAGCGCGTCACCCGATGGCGCTCGATGGCGGCGAGCACGCCTTCGCTGTCCCATTTGTCGAGAAAGACCAGCGGACTGCCCTGAGCGAGGGCTGAGCGCACGTCGAAGGCGAGGGGCGCGGCGTGGTAGGCGGGGCCGGCGCAGAGCTGCACGTCGTCCAGGGCGCCGGGGCCTGGGGCGAGCACCGTGGTGGCGGCGCGGCGATAGACGCCCTTGGGCCGGCCGGTCGTGCCCGAAGTGTAGAGCATCGCGCCTCCCATGATCGGGTCGGCGATGTCCGAGCCGTCCTCGCCCGCCAGCGCTTGAGCGTAGGGAACAAAGCCCGGCGCGGCCTCGCCGATGGAGAAGCGCACGCTCAGATGCGGCGACTGGATGACCGGAAAGCGGGACTCGGCGATGAGCGCCTTGGCTTCGCAGTCGGCGACGATGTAGCCGATCTCCTCGGCCGTCAGATGCCAGTTGACCGGCGTGATGCGAAAGCCGCCGCGCAGGACGGCGCTCAGCACCTCTGCGAATTCGGCGCGGTTTGAACATAGCAGGGCGACCGAATCGTCCGCCCGCAGGCCCTGGCCCCTCAGAAAGCGGACGAGGCGGTTGGCGTTCTCATTGATTTCGCGGAACGTGCGCGTCCCGATCGGGTCGTGGATGGCGATCTCGTCGCCTTTGACGTCCGCCCAGACGCTGGCGGTCATGCCGGTGAAGGCGGCGGCCGTCAGGCGCGACAACAGATCCTGCATTGGCCCCATTTGCCCGCGCGCTCCGCCACGCGTCAATTGGAAGTCGTCAGAGCGGCATTTGGAAGGTGAACACCGTCTCCTGGGCCGAGGACGAGACCTTGAGCATTCCGCCATGCGCGCGGGCGATCTCAGACGCGATATAGAGACCAAGTCCCAGGCCTCGTTGAGTTGGCCTGACCGTTCCGCGCTCGAAGGGCTGGAACAGCCTCTGCCGCGCCGCCGGTGGAATTGGATCGCCGCTATTGTGGACGGAGAGTTCGAAAACGTCCGCGCGGGTCGTCGCACACACCCGCACCGGGGAGTCCGCCGCGCCATGGGTCATAGCGTTGGCGCCGAGGTTCGACAGGAGTTGAGCGAGACGGCGGGGGTCGCAATGCACCGGCCGGTCCAAGGCGAAACGCGTCTCGACCACTCGACCGGGATGGGTGGTGCGCAGCTCGTCAATGACCTGCTTGAGGACAGGCGCCAGCGGATCGGACCGCAGCTTCAAATCGAGGCCGGCGCCCAGCCGGCCGCGGGCGAAGTCGAGCACATCATCGATCAAGGCCGCCATCCGCCAGGTGCTCGCCTGGATCCGCCCCACGATGAAGGCCGCCTTGTCGTCGAGGTCGCCCTTGAGCAACAGCCGAGAGCCGGCGTCGATGGCGGCCACCGGGTTGCGCAAATCGTGGCCGAGCACGGCGATGAACTGTTCACGCAACTCCGCCGTCCGGCGTTCATTGGTTAGGCTGGCGGCCGAAGAGGCCACGCGCTCGTGGGCGTCGAGGTGGAAGGCGATCAGATCGGCGAACAGCTTGAACATGGCGACCGTCTCGGGCGTGCTCACCTTGGCGGGCTTGGGGTCGATGGCGCACAGGGTGCCGAAGAAGCGTCCACCGGGCAGCACGATCGGCACGGATATGTAACTCTGAAAGCCGTAGAGAGCCGGCGTCGGATGATCGGCGAACGTCTCATCCTTGGCCACATGGTCGATGACCACGGCCTCGCCGCTCCTGCGGATCTGGCTGCAGATCGTCGTCTCGACCTTCAGTTCACCGCCGGGCTGCAGTCCGAAATCGATCGTGTCGCGCACCCCGCAGGCCACCCACCGGTCATCGCTGACCCGCGCGACGGCGGCGAAACCCATGCCGGTGGTGCGGCAGACGACTTCAAGGATCGTCGGCACCGCGGGGATGCTTTGCACAGCGTCTACATCCGCCGCCATCGGATCGGCAGCGATCCTGGGATCATTACCCACGGCCAGCCTCCACGCACCCTGATCTGTGTTTACCGGAGGCCGGACGCGTACAAAAGACCTCGCGCGAAATGCGCATCATCTTCAGCGGCTTGCTGGGCGTCTAGGCGCCAGCGACTCGGCGAACTCCGCTTGCGGCGCCGTGTATCAGGTGGCCTCCCGCCGCTAGATCTCCAACGGACGGGGCAAGAAGTCGTGCGGCCGGGCGCCCGAGGCCGGATAATGCTCGGCCAGCGCCGCCCCGCAGATTTCCACCGCCTCGAGGATCCCGGCCGTGGGATCGCGGCCACCCTTCATGGCCGCCGCAATGGCGCCCGCGGCGCGTGTCCAGGGGGCCTCGCCGCACTTCTGATGGATGCCGGCGTCGGCCAGGATCTGCACCTGCCGATCCTGCAGGGCGACGAAGATGAGCACGCCGGTCTCGCTGCCGACCGCGCGGGCGCCGATCGTGACGAACTGGTGGTGCGCCGCCCTGGCGACGCGATGGCGCTTGAGCACGCGCGGCGTCAGGGGCCGGCGCACGGCGGGAATGTGAACGATGGCCAGAACGATGAGGAACAGGATGATCTGCGCCACCGCGTAGACGGCTATCGCGAACCCCAGGACTAGGCCAAGTCCGCCAGCCTCACCGGTGAGCCACTGATCCTGGGCAAGTTCGATCAGCGGGCCGATAGCGAGCGACAGCAGGATCGGCGGTAGCGCGAGCGCCACGGCCGCGGCCCAGGCGAGCGGAATCTCGCGGTATTTCGACACCTCTTCGGCGAGCACCACCAGGATGTCCCCTGAGGTGCTTTCCTCGCACTTGGCCACCGCCGCGGTGATGCGATCCTCTTCGACAGCGCTCAGCATGTCACCAGCCTCCGGAGGCGCCGCCGCCGCCACCCCCTCCGCCGCCACCGCTGAAGCCCCCGCCCCCGAAGCCGCCGCCACCGCCGAAGTCACCTCCGCCGCCCCAGCCGCCGCGCCCGCCCCCAAGGAACATCATCGGCAACAGCATGCCCATGCCGCCGCCGAAGCCGCCCCGGAAGATCGAGAAGACGATGAAGACGAGGAAGATCAGCGGAATGATCCCGCCGATCGGATTGCCGCGGCGCATGGGCGCTTGATCGGCCTGTTGCGCCTGTTCGGCCTGGGCGGCCTTGGCCTCGGCGGTCGAGGGATCGGCGGCGAGCTGGGCGATGAGGGCGTCCGTCCCCGCGACGATCCCGCCCGACATGTCGCCGGCGCGGAACTTCGGGATCACCGCTTCGCGCAGAATGAGTCCCGACATGGCGTCGGTGAGGATGCCTTCGAGGCCGTAGCCGACCTCGATCCTTACCTTGTGCTCGGAGGGGACGATGATGAAGACGGCGCCGTTGTTGGTCCCCTTCTGGCCGATGCCCCAGGCGCGCAGCAGGCCGACGCCGTAGTCGGCGATGTCCTGGCCCCCCAGGCTCGGCAGCGTGACGACCACGAGCTGGCGGCTGTTGGAGGTCTGCAGGGCGGCCAGCTTGGCGGTGAGGTCGGCCTGGACCTGGGGTGTCAGCACATGGGCGTCGTCGACCACCCGGCCGGTCAGCGCCGGGTAAGTCGTCGTCGCTAGCGCCGGCGCGCTGAAGCACAACGCGACGAGAAGCGCGAGGATCGGGGCCAGCCGTCCCGCGAGGCGGATCATTGGGCGGCCGAATTGGTCGCCGGCGGCGCCGAACCTGGAGCCGCGCCCGCCGGCAGGGAATTGTCGAAGCTCACCGTCGGGGCCGACTGGGCGGCGGCCGTCGCGGTGAACAGGGCCATAGGCTTGTGGTTGTGGTAAAAAGTCGCCGCCCAGATCGAGGTCGGCAGCACCTGCAAAGTGGTGTTGTAGTCCTGCACGGCGGCGTTGTAGTCGCGCCGCGCCACCGCGATGCGGTTCTCGGTGCCTTCGAGCTGATCCTGCAGGGCCAGGAAGTTCTGGTTCGACTTCAGGTCGGGGTACTTTTCCTGAATCATCATCAGGCGGCCGAGCACGCCGGAGAGCTGGTTCTGGGCCTGGGCGTAGCGGTCGAACGACGCCTGGTTGGTGAGGGTCGAGGCGTCGACCTTGACCTGGGTCGCGCTGGCCCGCGCCTGGGTCACCTCCACCAATGTCCGCTGTTCCTGGGCGGCGTAGCCCTTCACCGTGGCGACCAGATTGGGAATGAGGTCGGAGCGGCGCTGATAGTTGTTCTGGACGTCGGCCCAGGCGGTCTGGGCGGCCACTTGTTTGCGCGGAATGTCGTTGACGCCGCAGCCGGCCAGGGTGACCGCCGAAAGCGCGATCAGAGCAAGTTGCGCGCAGCGTCGGACTTTCGTGGCCAATGGGCCCTCCCTCGGCGCCCCAGCGGCGCATGGCGGGAAATCTAGGCGCGACCGTGGCTTGGCGCCAGGGGCGTCACGTCGCCACCAGATCCGGCTCGCCGATCTCGCCACCCAGGTCGTCGAATGAGCCGTGGGCCGAGGCGTAGAGCGTGGCGTAGAGCCCCCGCCGGCCCATAAGGGCTTCGTGCGGCCCTTGCTCGACGATGCGGCCGGCCCGCAGCACGACGATGTCGTCGGCGTCGCGGACGGTGGCCAGTCGATGGGCAATAACCAAGCAGGTGCGGCCGGCGAACAGCACGCGCAGCGCCCGCTGAATCGCCTGTTCGGTGAAGCTGTCGATATTGGCCGTCGCCTCGTCGAGAATCAGGATGCGCGGATCGGCCACGAGGGCGCGTGCGAAGGAGATGAGCTGCCGCTGACCGACCGAGAGGTTGCGGCCGCGCTGGCCGAGCTGGGTGTCGTAGCCCTGCGGCAGGCGCAGGATGAAGTCGTGCGCCGAAACCGCGGTGGCCGCGGCGATCACGTCCTCGCGGGTGGCCCCGGCGGTGTTGTAGCGGATGTTGTCGTTAATCGTGCCCGAGAACAGGAACGGCTCCTGCAGCACCATGCCGACGAACTTGCCGAGCGACTCCAGTCCCACGTCGCGGACATCGAGACCGCCCACGCGCACGACCCCTTCATTGACGTCGTAAAAGCGATGGACCAGCGAGGCGATGGAGGTTTTGCCCGATCCCGTCGGCCCGACGAGAGCCACCACCTGGCGCGGCGCGATCTTGAGCGACACGTCGTGCAGCACCGGCCGATCGGGCGCATAGCCGAAGGTCACATGATCGAACTCGATGGTCGCTGGGGCGCCGTCCAGGACGCGGGCGCCGGGCCGATCGGCGATCGTTACCGGGACGTCCAGCACTTCGAAGATGCGATGGCCGGCGGCCATGGCCCGCTGCATCACCGTGTACTGCATCGACAGCAGCCGCACGGGCTCGAAAAAGCGCTGCACCGACAGGATGAAGGTCACCAGCACGCCGACCGCGACACCGCCTCCCAGAGCCTCGTCGCCGCCCACCACGATGATGAAGGCCAGGGCGATCCCGGTCAGAATGTCCACGGTCGGAGTCATGATCTGCGCCAGCCACGCCGAGGCCACCGCGGCGTCGAAATTCTCGCGCGCCTTTTCCTCGTACAGCTCGAAATTCAGGGCCTCGCGCCGCGATTCCTGCACCGTGCGCACGCCGTTGATGTTTTCCGCTAGCGCGCCGTTGGCGATCGAGGAGGCGTCGCGCGCGCGCCGAAACGTCGCCTTGGAGAACGGCAGCCAGACCGCGCGCACCAGGATGAGGGCGGGAATGGTCGAGAGCGTCAGCAGGCCGAGCCGCCAATCCATCCACACGAGCACGGCCGCGTAGCCGAACAGGGTGGTGAAATCGCCCAGCGCCCCGGTGGAGCTTTCGAGGAATTCCTGGAGCGCGTTCACATCGCCCTGCAGGCGCGACATGATCCGTCCGACATGGGTCTTGTCCATGAAGGTCAGGGCGACGTCCTGGAAATGGGCGAACATCGCCCGGCGAACGTCGAAAATCACCCTCTGGGCGAGGCGCGAGGTCATCCACTGATCGCAGAAGCCGGCGCTGGCGCTGAGGACCACCAGACCGGCGAAGACCGCCATGCGCGATGCGATCGCCCGGGTGTCGTGGGCGATCGCGGCGTTGATCAGGGCGCCGATGGTCAGGGGAATCGCGACCGCGCTTAGCGACGACAGCAACACCGCCGCCTGGGCGCCGATGAGCAGCAGCCGATGCGGCCGCACGAAGCCGAAGAACCGGCGGATGATGCGGGTGTCGAACGCCATGAAGATTTCCTCGGCGTCGGAGGTGCCGAGGTTGGCGTTGCGGCGCGGCGGGTCGGCGGCGAAGTCGGTCATGACGTCTCCGCCGCCGCGAGTTTCCGCCGGATCCGGGCGTCGGCGATCGATAGGCCCTGCTCGGCCCGCGTCTGCAGGGCGTAGAGATCGGCATATTCACCGCCGAGGTCGATGAGCTCGCCGTGGGTCCCCCGTTCGACGATCCGACCTTCCTCCAGCACCAGGATCTCGTCGGCGTGCATCAGGGAGGACAGGCGGTGGGCGATGATGATCGTCGCCTTGGCGGCCGTGGCCTCGGCCAGAGCATCGCGCACCTTCTTCTCGGTAACGGCGTCGATGGCGGCGGTGGAATCGTCAAAGATCATCACCCCGGGGCCCGGCGCGACGCCGCGAGCGATCGACATCCGCTGGCGCTGGCCGCCGCTCAGGGCGACGCCTCGCTCGCCGACCCGGGTCGCATAGGCGCCCGGCAGCGACGCCACATAGTCATGGATCTGGGCGGTGCGGGCGGCGCCCATGATGCGCGCCTCCTCGGCCCAGGGATCAGCGTAGGCGATGTTGTTGGTCACCGTGGTGTCGAACAGGAACGCCTCCTGCTGCACCAGGCCGACGTGGCGACGCAGGGAGGCGAGCGTGACGTCGCGCACATCCTGACCGTCGATGGTGATCCGGCCGCCGATGACGTCGTAGAAACGCGGAACCAGATTGGCGATCGTGGACTTGCCGGACCCCGGCGGGCCGACGATGCCGAGCGTCTTGCCGGGTGGCGCCTCGAAACAGATGTCGTGCAGCACCGGCTTGCCGGTGTCGTAGGCGAAGTCAACGTGCTCGAACCGCAGCGCGCCTTCGGTAATCACCAGATCGGCCGCGCCCGGCCTGTCGACGACGTCCGGCTCCAGGTCGAGGATCTCGAACAAGCGCCCGCCGGACGAGGTCGCTCTGGCGGCGGCGGCGAAGATCATGGCGATCTGCCGGATCGGCGACTGCAGCAGGGTCATGTAGGCCAGGAATTCGGTCAGCCGGCCCGCCGTCATCGTTCCGGCCGCGACCCGGTGGCCGCCAACCCATAGCAGCACCCCCATCGAGGCGTAGAAACTGAGGGTCATCACCGACACGGCGCGGAAACGCAGCACGATGCGACGGTAGGAATAGGCCAGCGCTGCATTGGCGGCCTGGTCGAACTTGGCCATCTCGAAGCGTTTGGCGGCGAAGGCGCGCACCACGCGGATGCCTTGGAGGTTCTCCTCCATGGTCAGGGTGAGGACGCTCATCAGGCGCTGCACCTGCAGCCAGGTCACCCGCAGCCAGAAACCCATCCGCGCCAGCACGACACCGGCGACGGGGGTGAAGGCGAGGCCGATGGCGGCCATTACCGGATCGACGGCGATCATGCGCCAGGCGGCGACGCCGAGCAGCAGCACCAGCGTCAGCGCCACCATCATGCCGTTCTGGATGAAGGCGCGGGCCCCTTCGAGATCGAGCATGCCGCGGGTGATCAGATCGCCGGAATGGATCTTGTCATGGAAGCCGAACGACAGCCGCTGAAGTTGCTGGAAGAAGTCGAGGCGATAACGGTAGGCGACCCGCTGGCTCACCCACTCGGACTGATAGTTGGCGGCCATGCTGAAGACGCCGCGCGCCGCCAGGGCGCCGACGACCAGAAGTGCGGTGATCAAGAGATCGTGGCGTAGGGGGGCGGCTTGGGCGGGCGCCAGCCGCCGCCCGAGGTCCACCGCCCGGCCCAGCAAGGCGGGCAGGGCGAGGCTGGCGACGGCCGCGCCCAGCGAGGCGGCGACCGCCAGCGCCACCCGTCCCGGCGCCTCCCGGACGGCCGTCGCCATGATGCGCTGGACCACGCGCGGCATGGCCTTGACGTCGACAACGCCGAAGTCAGCCGCGGGCGGAGCGCGCGGGGGCGCGCCCGAAAGATCGGTCACCGGATAAATCCCGTCGGAAGATGGAAGGTGAATTGTGAACGCCGATAATCGCCCTGGCTAGGGCCTTCGCGCCACAGTTGTCGCTCCGCGCGTCTTGCGCACGCGCGCGAGGGTGGCTATGGTCTTGTTCTTGGTCTGTTCCCATGGAGGCCGCCATGAGCGACGAACTCGTCCTTTACACACACCCTCAGTCGCGCGGACGCATCGCCCGCTGGATGTTGGAAGAGATAGGGGTTCCCTATCAGACGGAGATTCTGGAGTACGGTGGGTCGATGAAGGCGCCGGCCTATCTGGCGATTAATCCCATGGGCAAGGTGCCCGCCATCCGCCACGGCGAGACGGTGGTGACCGAAGGCGCGGCCATCTGCGCCTATCTCGCCGACGCCTTTCCCGAAGCGAACCTCGCGCCGCCGCATGGCGACAAGGCGCGCGGTCCCTATTATCGTTGGCTGTTCTTCGGCGCCGGGCCGGTGGAGATGTCGATGATGACCAAGCTGATGGGCTTCGACACCACCGGTAAGGAGCTGCAAGTCGGCTTCGGCAGCGTCGAGCACGTCATGGACGCGCTCGAAGCCGCGGTGAGCCATTCACCCTATCTGGCCGGCGACCAGTTCACCGCCGCCGACGTCTACCTCGGCTCGCACGTCGGCTGGGGCTTGCAGTGGGGGTCGATGGAAAAACGTCCGGCCTTCGAGCGCTATTACGAGCGGATCAGCACACGCCCCGCCGCCGTGCGCGCCAAGGAGATCGACGATGCCCTGGTTCCCGCCCCGGCCCCGGCCGCCTAGGTTTTGGGCTCGCCCAGCATCGTCTCTATCGAGGGTCTGACCAAGGCCTACGCCTCGGGGCTGCAGGCGCTGAAGGGCGTCGACCTCAACATCCAGGAGGGCGAGATCTTCGCCCTCCTGGGCCCCAACGGCGCGGGCAAGACGACGCTGATCAACATCGTCTGCGGCATCGTGCGGCCGAGCGGCGGCCGTGTGACCGTCGCTGGCCACGACATCATCCGCGACTGGCGCGCGACGCGGGGCCTGATCGGCCTGGTGCCGCAGGAGCTCGCGACCGACGCCTTCGAGACCGTGTGGGCGACGGTCGGCTTCAGCCGCGGCCTGTTCGGCAAGCCGCGCAATCCGGCCTATCTGGAGAAGGTGCTGCGCGACCTCTCACTGTGGGACCGCAAGGACTCGACGATCAACTCGCTGTCCGGCGGCATGAAGCGACGGGTGATGATCGCCAAAGCCCTGTCGCACGAGCCGACCGTGCTCTTCCTGGATGAGCCGACGGCCGGCGTCGACGTGGAGCTGCGCCGTGACATGTGGGAGATGGTGCGCGACCTTCGCGCCGGCGGCGTGACCATCATCCTCACCACCCACTACATCGAGGAGGCCGAGGAGATGGCCGACCGGGTAGGCGTGATCAATAATGGCGAACTCATCCTGGTGGAGGACAAGGCCGCCCTGATGAAAAAGCTGGGCCGCAAGCAGCTCACGCTCCATCTCCAGGCGCCGCTCGCCGCCATCCCGGCCGGCCTGGCGGACTGGCCGCTGATCTTGTCGGAGGACGGCGTCACGCTCACCTTTGATTTCGACATCAAGGCGGAGACGACCGGCATCGCCGCGCTGATGCGCCGCCTGGGCGAAGCCGGCGTCGATTTCGCCGACCTCGACACGCGCAAAAGCTCGCTAGAGGATATCTTCGTCAGCCTGGTCAGCCGCGATGGGAGCGAGCGTTGAATCTCCACGCCGTGGGCGCGATCTATGGCTTCGAAATGTCGCGCTGGTTCCGGACGGTGACCCAGTCGGTGCTCTCGCCAGTGATCTCCACCTCGCTCTATTTCGTGGTCTTCGGATCGGCCATCGGTTCGCGCATGAAGGCCGTGGACGGGGTGAGTTACGCCGCCTTTATCGTGCCCGGACTCACCATGCTTTCCCTGCTCACCGAGAGCATCGGCAACGCCAGCTTCGGCATTCACATGCCCAAATGGATCGGCACCATCTATGAGCTGCTCTCCGCGCCGGTGTCGTGGCTGGAGACGGTGATCGCCTATGTCGGGGCGGCGGCGACCAAGTCGGTGCTGCTCGGCCTCATCATCCTCCTCACCGCGCGGCTGTTCGTGCCCTTCCACATCGAGCACCCCCTGATGATGGGACTTTTCCTGGTGCTGACAGCGGTCACCTTCAGCCTGTTCGGCTTTCTCATCGGCATCTGGGCCGATGGCTGGGAGCGGCTGCAGATCGTGCCGACCCTGATCATTACGCCCCTAACGTTTCTGGGCGGCAGCTTCTACTCCATCGCCATGCTGCCGCCGCTGTGGCGCAAGATCACCCTGTTCAATCCGGTGGTCTATCTGGTGAGCGGCTTCCGCTGGAGCTTCTATGGCGTCTCGGATGTAGGTGTCGGACTGAGCCTTTCCATGACCGTCGCGTTCATGACGGTGTGCCTCGCCGTCGTTTGGTGGGTGTTCAAGACCGGCTACAAGCTCAAGACCTGAGGAGGGCCGCCATGTTGTCCAGGCGCGCAACGATCGCCGCGGGCGGGGCCTTCGCCGCCTGGCCGGCGCTGGGTCAGACCGCCCAGTCGCGCGTCACTCTGACGACGGCGCTGGGCGCGATCGACCTCGAGCTGGCGACCGACAAGGCGCCGATCACGGCGGGCAACTTCCTCGCCTACGTCGACCAGAAGCGCCTCGACGGCTCCAGCTTCTACCGGGCGATGAAACTCGCGGCCGATCCGCTGAACGGCCTCATCCAGGGCGGCCTGCAGGCAAACCCCGCCAAGGTCCTGCCGCCGATCGCTCATGAGCCGACGACCAAGACCGGTCTTCTGCACAAGGACGGGGTGATCTCCCTGGCCCGCTACGCCCCCGGCACGGCCACCTGCGACTTCTTCATCTGCGTCGGCGACCAGCCTTCCCTCGACGCCGACCCCAGCCAGAGCGGCGACAACCAGGGCTTCGCCGCTTTCGGCCGCGTGGTCGCCGGCATGGAGGTGGTGAAGAAGATCCTCACTTCGCCGGTCTCGCTCACCGCCGGCGAAGGGGTGATGAAGGGCGAAATGCTCGATCCCCAGATCGCGATCTTCACCGCGCGACGAAGCGCCGGCTAGTCCACAATCGCGCCGTAGATGATGCTCTTGAGCTGGCCGCGGAAATTGAACGCGCCGGACGGCATCAGCTGAGTCATGAAGACGACCGTGAGGTCCTCTTTCGGATCGATCCAGAAGATGGTCGAAGCCGCTCCGCCCCAATAGTAGTCGCCGTCGCCGAGGCCGCCGTTCCTGACGCCATCAAGCGTGGTGGCGAAGCCGAGGCCGAAGCCCACCCCCTCGTTGGCGGTTTCGGAAAAGCCGCCGATGGCCATCTCGGTAAGGTCCTTGCCGTCCTTGAGATGGTTGCGATGCATGAGCGCGATGGTGCGCGGCCCCAGCACGCGCGCGCCGTCCAGCTCGCCGCCCCGGCGCAACATTTCGCAGAAGCGCAGATAGTCTTCCGTCGTGCCGAAGAGGCCGCCGCCGCCGGAGAAGAAGGTGGGCTCGGAAAGATAGTCGCTCGTGGCCGGATCATCGATGAGTTGGAGCGTCTTGTCCTCCGCCCGTCGATAGTTGGCGCAGAAGCGATCGAGCTTGTCGGCCGGCACGGTGAAGCCGGTGTCCTTCATGCCCAGCGGCTCGAAGATCGTCTCCCGGAGATATTTGTCGAACCGCACGCCGCTGATCTTCTCGACCAGCGCGCCGCAAACGTCGGTGGAGAGCGAGTACATCCACCGCTCGCCCGGTTGGTAGAGCAACGGGACCTTGGCAAGCTTGTCCATGAACTGCATCAGGGTCTCGCCCTTGCCGCGGCGGACGCCGAGCTCGGCGTAGACCTGATCCACCGCCAGACCGCTGTCGGGGGCGCCCAGCGCCACCAGGGCCGCGCCGTAAGTGAGGCCGCCGGTGTGGCAGAGCATGTCGCGCATGGAGAGGCGCCGGATCGGATCCTCGGTGACCATCTCCGCGCCGCGGCCCGACTTCCACACCCTCTGGCCCTTCCAGGCCGGAAAGAAGCGGCTGACCGGATCGTTGAGCTGGAAGTATCCTCGCTCGTAGAGGCTCATCAGCGCCACCGAGGTGATCGGCTTGCTCATCGAATAGATGCGGAAGATGGCGTCGTCGGTCATCGCCTTGCCGCGCGCCAGGTCCATGGCGCCGAGCGAGCGGAAATAGGCCAGATGGCCGTGACGGGCGACGGCGACCTGGCAGCCGGCGATCTTGCCGGGTTTTATGTAGTTGCGCTCCAGGTGCTCGGTGATCCGCTCGAGACGCGCGACGGAGAGTCCGGTCTTCTTCGGAGCCAATTCCATGGTGCTCGTCCCTATTTGGCGACGGACGCCGGCGCTGCGGGGCCCGGCGTGGCGATATCCCAGATGGCCTTCCAGCTCCCGTCCGTCTGCGGCTTATAGACCGTGACGAAGGTTCCGGTCGTGGTGGACGCCGCCTTGGTCGCCGGATCGGTGGCCGTCAGGGTGAAGGCGCCGCGCGACACCGCGAGGTCGCCACTGGCCGCCACGTCCACCTTGTCGCTGTTGAACGTCAGCGAGAAGCCGGGGTCGTCCATGTCCTTCTGGGCGCCGGCGCGAATCGCCTCGGCACCAGTCACCAGCGCCTGGCCGGGCATCATGACCACCGCCTCCGGAGCGTAGTGGGCCGCGACCTTGCCCGCATCGCCGCTCTTCCAGTCGGCGTTCCAATTGACCTCGCCGGTGCGGATGGCGTCGACCGCGCGCGCGGCGTTGAAGACGGGCTTTTCGGCCCGGTGCGAGCACGCGGCGGCGAGCGAGACAGCCGCCAGCAGGGCCAGGAAGATCGCGGTTCTCATGGACGGCCTTCTTGCGTGGGCGATACCCAGACCTTCGACGCGCGCGCCGGACGCGTCAAGGCGATAGGATCGACCGGCCGGGTCACTGGCTGTTGAACGGCGCCGCGGCTGTCGGGAATCGACAGGTGGGAAACTTTCGCGTATGGGCGCGATTTTGCATGTCTGTTGCGCGCGCGGCCGGCGAATTGGCCGTTGAGAGGAAAATCTTGCCCGGATTTCCAGCACCGCAGGGCCTTTATGACCCCCGACACGAGCATGACTCGTGCGGCGTCGGATTCGTGGCCAATATCAAGGGCAGAAAGTCGCACGAAGTCGTCACCGCGGGCCTCGAAATCCTGGTCAACCTCGACCACCGCGGGGCCGTTGGCGCCGATCCGTTGGTCGGCGACGGCGCCGGCTGCCTGATCCAGATTCCCGACCCGCTCTTCCGCCAGTGGGCGACGGACAACAGGCTCGATCTGCCGCCGCCCGGCAACTATGCGGTGGCGATGTGCTTCCTGCCGCGGGGCGAGGAGGCGCGCGAGCTCGCCATCGGTCAGTTCGAGCACTTCATCCGCATCGAAGGCCAAAGGCTGATCGGCTGGCGCGATGTGCCGGTCGACGCGCGAGGCCTTGGCGCGGCGGTGCTGCGCGAGCAGCCGGTCGTGCGCCAGGCGATTGTCGCCCGCGGCGCTTCGACCCCCGACCAGGACGCCTTCGAACGCAAGATCCTGGCCATCCGCAAGCAGACCCAGAACCCGCTCGAAGCGCTGGCCAAGCGCTACGACGCCCCCGAGCTGACCGACTTCTACATGCCGTCGTTTTCCAGCCGGACGATTGTCTACAAGGGCTTGCTGCTCGCGCGGCAGGTCGGGACCTTCTACGAAGACCTGCTCAACCCGCTCACGGAATCTGCCCTGGCGCTGGTGCACCAGCGCTTCTCGACCAACACCTTCCCGTCCTGGCGCCTGGCGCACCCCTACCGCTTCATCGCCCACAACGGCGAGATCAACACCGTTCGCGGCAACGCCAACTGGATGAACGCCCGGCGGCGGACTTTGGAATCCGAGCTGCTGGGCCCCGATCTCGACAAGATGTGGCCGCTGCTGAAGCCGGACGATTCGGACACGGCCAAGCTCGACAACGCCCTCGAGCTGCTGCTGGCCGGCGGCTATTCGATCCCGCACGCGATGATGATGCTCATCCCGGAAGCCTGGACGGGCAATGCGTCGATGTCGCCCGAGCGCAAGGCGTTCTATGAATATCACGCGGCCCTGATGGAGCCGTGGGACGGGCCCGCCGCCATCGCCTTCACCGACGGCCGTCGGGTGGGCGCGACCCTCGACCGCAACGGCCTGCGCCCGGCGCGCTTCGTGATCACCGACCAGGATCACGTGATCATGGCGTCCGAGGTGGGCGTCCTCAGCGTTCCCGAAGAGCGGATTGTGCGTAAATGGCGCCTGCAGCCGGGCAAGATGCTGCTCATCGACATGGAGGAAGGGCGCATTATCGAGGATGAGGAGATCAAGGATTCCCTCGCCCGCGCCCAGCCCTATGCCGAATGGCTGACCAACACCCAGTTCAAGCTCGAGGATCTGCCCGAGCCGCCACATTGGGAGCCGGCGCGCGCCAAGGCCGACGACGATCTTCTCGATCGCCAGCAGGCCTTTGGCTACACCCAGGAAGATATCGCCTTCTTCCTCGAGCCAATGGCCACGAGCGGCGACGATCCGATCGGCTCCATGGGAACGGACACGCCCCTGGCGGTGCTGTCGGATCGCCCGCGCCTGCTCTACGACTATTTCAAACAGAACTTCGCCCAGGTGACCAACCCGCCGATCGATCCGATCCGCGAGGAATTGGTGATGAGTCTGGTGTCGATGATCGGGCCCCGGCCAAATCTGCTCGGCCGTCAGGCGGGCACGCACAAGCGGCTGGAAGTCTCCCAGCCGGTGCTGACCAACGCCGACCTCGAAAAGGTCCGCGCCATCGCCGATCTGCTCGACGGCGCTTTCCGCACCGTGACCCTCGACATCACTTGGCCGGCGGCGGAAGGCGAGGCTGGCCTCGAACGCGCCCTCGAGCGCCTTTGCGCCGAGGCCACCGACAAGGTGCTGGCCGACTACAACATCCTCATCCTCTCGGACCGCGCCGTCTCGGCCGACCGCATCCCCATCCCCGCGGCGTTGGCGGTCTCGGCCGTGCACCACCGCCTGATCCGCCAGGGCCTGCGCATGCAGACCGGCCTAGTCATCGAGACCGGCGAGGCGCGCGAGGTGCATCATTTCTGCGTCCTGGCCGGCTATGGCGCCGA
>Ga0302314_10003917_pt1 | contig 27380 bp, 26 predicted proteins | sample III_Palsa_N2_3_FD_200533 | JGI IMG/M metagenome (GOLD analysis project Ga0302314, IMG submission 200533) | Peat permafrost microbial communities from Stordalen Mire near Abisko, Sweden - III_Palsa_N2_3 | ecosystem: Environmental > Terrestrial > Soil > Palsa > Peat permafrost | place: Sweden...
GGGGTGTTTTCCGCACGCTATCTGGCATCCTTGGCAGGCTATGCCAAGTAAAGGGCACCCTTTGTGCCAAAATGCCCCGAATTATGTTTAAAAGTGCCGGATCCGGCCCAAAGAGGGGCAGTTGCGTAGTAACACCCTATTTAGGCACCCCCTTTTTTTTGCAGCAGAAACCTCGGTGCCGCGGCCCAGAATCCCTTAATTTGGCGCCGTGAAAAATCTCCATCGCTCGCTGTATTTCCAGGTGCTCGTGGCTATTGCCCTAGGCATCGGCTTGGGTGCGTGCAACCCCGCGTTCGCCGTCAAACTGCAGCCCTTGGGTGAGGGCTTCATCAAGCTCATCAAAATGCTCATCGCGCCGGTGATCTTCTGCACCGTGGTGATGGGCATTGCCGGCGTCGAGAACGTCAAGCAGGTGGGCAAGACCGGCGGCCTGGCGTTGCTGTACTTCGAGGGCATGAGCACGGTGTCGCTCATTATCGGCATGGTGGTCGCCAATATCCTTCAGCCCGGCAAAGGCATGAACATCGATGCGAGCACCCTCAACGAGGGCGCGCTGACCGCGTATACCGCTCCGGGCAAACTGCAGTCCGTCCCCGAGTTTCTGATGAACATCATCCCGACGACGTTGGTCGACGCCTTCGCGAAGGGGGAAATTCTCCAGGTTCTACTGATCTCCATTCTGTTCGGCTTTGCTCTGCAGCGGTTGAAAACTCAGGGCGCACCGCTATTCGCCTTTGTGCAGGGGCTATCCGAAGTCCTGTTCGCCATCGTGGGCTTCGTGATGCGTCTGGCACCCTTGGGCGCCTTCGGAGCCATGGCATTCACAGTGGGCAAATATGGATTCGCGACGCTCTTTTCCCTGGGGAAACTCCTGGGCAGCTTTTATCTGACCTGCCTGATTTTCATTCTCGGCGCGCTGGGGTTGGTGGCGCGGCTGCATGGATTCAGGATCCTGAAATTCCTCGGCTACATCCGCGAAGAGCTCTTCATCGTGCTGGGTACTTCATCCTCCGAGTCGGCACTGCCGCGCATGATTCGCAAGCTCGAAAAGCTGGGTGCCAGCAAGCAGGTCGTGGGCCTGGTGGTACCCGCCGGGTACTCATTCAACCTCGACGGCACCTCGATTTATTTGACCCTGGCCACGTTGTTCATCGCTCAGGCGACCAATACGCCGATGACGTTCGTGCAGCAGCTGACTCTGCTCGCCGTGTTGCTGCTGACGTCCAAGGGCGCCGCCGGCGTCACGGGCAGCGGCTTCATCGTGCTGGCCGCGACGCTGTCCACGGTCGGAAATTTGCCGGTGGCCGGGCTCACGCTGATCTTGGGGGTAGACCGCTTCATGTCCGAGGCGCGCGCACTCACCAACGTCATCGGCAACGGCGTTGCCACACTGGTTGTGGCCAAATGGACCGGCGAACTGGATACGGTCACAATGCACGCCGAATTGGGCATGTCGGGCGAGGAAAAGCGATGAACGTAAGCGATGGTTTCACGGGCGCAGTGGGCAATACGCCCCTCATCCGGCTGCGTCATGTGAGCGAAGAGACGGGCTGCAACATCCTGGGCAAGGCCGAATTCATGAATCCGGGCGGCTCGGTGAAGGACCGCGCGGCAAAGTGGATCGTGCTGGATGCGGAAAAGCGCGGCGTTCTCGCGCCCGGCGGCACGGTGGTCGAGGGCACGGCAGGCAATACGGGCATCGGCATCGCGCATGTCTGCAACGCGCGCGGCTACAAGTGCGTCATCGTCATGCCGGACAATCAGGCGCCCGAGAAATACCAGATCATCGAAGCGCTGGGCGCGGAACTGCGCAAGGTGCCGGCGGTGCCGTACAGCAATCCCAACCAGTACCAGAAGGTGGCGGGTCGGCTGGCGCAGGAGTTACCCGGCGCCATTTGGGCCAATCAATTCGACAACACCGCCAATCGCCAGGCGCATATCGATTCCACGGGCCCGGAGATCTGGCGCGATACCGATGGGAAAATCGATGCCTTCTGCGCCTCCACGGGCACGGGCGGCACGCTGGCCGGCGTCGCTATGTACCTCAAGTCCCAGTCATCGGCGGTCCGCATCGTGCTGGTGGACCCGCCGGGCAGCGCGCTGTATCACTACTTCAAGGACGGCGAATTAAAGACGGACGGCGGCTCGTCCATCACCGAGGGCATAGGCACCGGCCGAATCACGGCGAACCTCGAGGGGGCTCCCATCGACGATGCGATGCGGGTATCCGACGCGGAGACCATGCACTTCGTTTACCGGTTGCTGCGCGAAGAGGGATTGCTTCTGGGCAGCACGGCCGGCATCAATGTCGCCGCCGCGGTCAGGCTGGCCAAGCAACTGGGGCCGGGCCATACCATCGTGACCATTCTCTGTGATGGGGGCGCGAAGTATCAGTCGCGCCTGTTCAACAAGACGTGGATTCAGGAGAAGGGGTTCACCGAAGCCATCGGTTAACCCCGTAGGTCCTATAGATTCGCGTCGAGAAACGCGGCCAGCTGTGCCTTGGTGAGGGCTCCCACCTTGGTTGCCGCCACTTCGCCATTCTTGAATAGCATCAGCGACGGTATGCCGCGAATGCCGAAGCGGGCGGGCGCTTTCGGATTGCTGTCGATATCGAGCTTGGCGACGGTCACCCGGCCCGCGTAATTCTTCGCCGCCTCATCCAGGGCAGGCGCGATCATTTTGCACGGTCCGCACCACTCGGCCCAGTAATCGACCAGTACCGGCCCATCGGCCTTGATGACGTCGGCTTCAAAGCTGTCATCGGTGACGTGCTTTATGGGGGCTGTCATTCGGTTCTCCTATCAATGAGACATCGCTGGATTGCGTTGAATGACTATAGTGTTCGATAAAACCGGTATAAAGTCGGTAACATTGAAAACTATGTTCTGCCGGCTGAACAATGGGTATGAATAAGCTCCTCGCCATGCAGCTGTTCGTGAGGGTGGTCGAAACCGGCGGCCTGACCCGCGCTGCCGACAGCCTGCGCCTCCCCAAGGCGTCGGCGACCGCGCTGCTGCAGAAGTTGGAGGCGGAGCTGGGGGTGCGGCTCCTGAACCGCACGACTCGGCGCATGAGCGTCACCGCGGAGGGGCTGGGGTACTACGAACGCTGCGTCGAGATTCTGGCCAAGGTGAGCGAGGCCGAGGAATCGCTGGGCCAAGGCGAGGGCAAGGCGCAGGGGCGCCTGCGCGTGGATGCGCCGACGCTCATGGCGCGTTCGGTCATCGTACCGGCACTGCCCTCGTTCTTTGCGCGCTACCCCGAGATCGAACTTGAGCTCGGCAGCACTGAGCGCCGCGCGGACCTGGTCGAGGAGGGCATCGACTGCGCCGTGTGGAGCGGCGAACTGGAGGATTCCACTGTCGTGGCGCGACGCGTGGGGCTTTTGTACCTGGCGACTTGCGCGGCACGCTCCTATCTGCGGGAACACGGCGAACCGGCGCATCCGCGCGATCTGGTCCAACATCGCTGTATTAATCATTTCTCGCGGCGCACCGCGAAAATCTTCGACTGGGTGTTCGCGAAGGACGGCGAGCGTACGCAGACCGCGCTGCGCGGTTGCGTTGCGCTGGATGACGAGAATAGCTACGTGGCCGCGGCGGAGGCTGGTCTCGGCATTGCGCAAATTCCGGCGTTCGTCCTGAAGGAGGCCATGGAGCGGGGCACTCTCGACGTGGTGCTCGGCGAATGGTTACCGGAGCCTTTCCCTCTTTATGTGGTGTATCCGCAGCATCGGCAACTGTCGAGCAAGGTGCGGGTGTTCGTGGATTGGATCGCCGAGCTTTTCAGCGAACACGACGGCATTCAGCTGCGGTCTCGCTTGCGGGTGGCGCCGCCGGCTTTTTGAAATCTTAGGCCGATTGAGACAGGGTCTTTTTGTCGCGCAAGTGCTCGTTGAACCAGGCGAGCTTCTCGGACAATGCCACCACCTCGCCCACAATGAGCAGTGTGGGCGATTCCAGAGTCCCGGCTGCGGCGGCTGCGATCATGCTGCCGAGAGTGGCCCTGACGACATGCTGTTTAGACTGGGTGCCATGCGCGACCAGGGCGGCCGGCAGCGTGGGCGGTGCGCCATGTGCCATGAGCTGGGTGACAATGTGGTTCAAGCGCGCGAGGCCCATGTAGAACACCGCGGTGGTTCCAGGCAGCGCCAAGCCGCGCCAATCCGGTTCCCGGCCACGCTGGTCGGCATGGCCCGTCACGAAGGTTACGCTGTGAGCGAAATCTCGATGCGTCAAGGGAATGCCGGCGTAGGCGGCGCAGCCGGAGGCCGCGGTGATACCGGGCACCACGGTGAAGTCGATCGAGGCTTGCGCCAACGCTTCCAATTCTTCGCCGCCGCGGCCGAAGATGAACGGGTCGCCGCCCTTGAGGCGCACCACGCGCTTGCCCTCGCGGGCGTGCCGGATCAGCAGCTCGTTGATTTCCTGTTGGCTGGTGCTCTCGCCGCCGGCGGATTTGCCGACGCACACGCGCTCGGCGTCACGACGAGCCAAATCGAGTATGGCGGGAGATACCAAGCGATCGTGGAGAATAATGTCCGCGTCCTGCAGGGCTCTTAGGGCCTTCAGCGTCAGCAGCTCCGGATCACCGGGCCCGGCACCGACCAAGGATACTTCTCCCGTCGCACGCGGTGCGGTGGACGTCGACTCGAGGAGCCGCCTGGCGATGCGTTCCGCGCCTTGAGTGTCGCCATCGATGAAGCGTCGCGCCGCGGAGCCGTCCACGAGGGCCTCAAAGAAGCGGCGCCGTTCTCGGGTATCGCGTAGACGCTCGGCGCTACTCCTACGCAGGCCGCGCAGCCACAAGGCCAACTGACCCAAGCGTTTCGGGATGGCGGCTTCCAAGCGCTCGCGCAAGCGGCGCGCCAACACCGGCGAGGTGCCCCCGGTAGAAACGGCGATGAGCACCGGATCGCGGTCGACAATGGCCGGCACGATGAAGCGCGATGCCTCCCCGTCATCGACGACATTCACGGGAATGTTCAGAGAGTCGCTGAGGTTGGCAATCCAGCGATTGATGGCGCGGCGAGAGGTGGCAACGATGACGAGACGTGCGCCCACTAAATCCTCGGGAGTGAACTCCCTGACCCGCAATGTGATAGCTCCGGCATTGCCGCGTTCCTGTAGGTCAGGGACGATGTCGGGAGCGACGACGGTAATGATGGCGCCGCTGCGCTCGAGCAAGGTGACCTTGCGCAGAGCCACCTCGCCGCCGCCCACGACGAGCACGTTCTGGCCGTCGAGATTGAAAAATAGGGGGAAATACTTCACAGCGCCAATCCTCGCACAGCGCAGGGCGTCGTGCAGCCCGACTGATTCAGGCCTTGGTGGTTCAGGTCTTGGAAGCGCCCGCGGGAATCATGCGGCGGGGATGGAGCCCGCATTCACGCGAATCGGCTCGTTCCCACCACCACCGACCGGAACGCGGGTCTTCACCGGCTTGCACCGCTCGGGTGCAGGGTGCACAGCCGATGCTGGGAAAGCCGCTGTCGTGCAAGGTGTTGTAAGGCAAGCGCTTCTTGCGAATGTAATCCCAGACTTCTTTTTCCGACCAGTCGAGCAGCGGGCTGACCTTATGTAAGCCGTACTCGCTGTCCCATTCCACCGGCGCGGCGAGCGCCCGGCTCGGCGACTGGCCGCGTCGGATGCCGGTGACCCATGCGCCGCGTCCGGCGATGGCGCGGCGGAAGGGCTCCACTTTGCGGATGGCACAGCAGCCGCGGCGCTGATCTAAACCGTCGCGAAAGCCGTTGATGCCGTTCTTGCCCACCCAGTCTTCCATGTCCGTGGCGTCGGGGTAGACCATCCGCAGGGTGCGCCCGTAGCGTTGCTGCAGCCGCTCGATCAAATCGTACGTTTCGGGATACAGGCGCCCGGTGTCGATGCTGAAGATGTCGATCTCGGGCACCGCCTCCCAAATGAGGTCGGTGAGCACCACGGACTCGGAGCCTAAGCTATTGGCGTAGCACACATTTTTGTACTCCGCGAGCGCCGCTTTGAGCTGTGAGACAGTGTTTTCCGCGCGTTCACGGAGAGGCTTCGGGAGGTCGGGAATTACAGCGCTCATCGGATAGTAAGTATACGAAGAGCGCCCAGGCCACGAAACGAACTATCGCTTATGACGTCATGCGATTTCGTGCTAGACATGGGAGCGTGGCGACCTGCGCGGGCGTGATTAACCTTATATCCTATGAGCATGTCACCGCAATTACTTCCAACCCTCTGAATTGGCTGCTAGATGAAATTCCAACAACTGCGCTACCTCGTGGCGGTCCACGAGAATGGCTTGAATATTACCGCTGCGGCGCGACAGCTCCATACCTCGCAGCCCGGCGTTAGCCGGCAATTGAAATTGTTGGAGGAGGAACTCGGCTTCCAATTGTTCGAGCGCGAGGGTCGCGCCCTGACCCGCACCACGGCGGCCGGCGACGAAATCATCTCGCGGGCCACCAGCATTCTGCGGGAAATGCAGAACATCCGGCGTACCTCCGCGGAACTGCGCAAGGCCGATGGCGGCACCTTGTCCATAGCCACCACGCACACCCAGGCGCGCTACGTGTTGCCCCAGGTCATTCGCGAGTTCCGCATGAAATATCCCAAGGTGCGATTGCATTTGCATCAGGGCACGTCGGAACAGATCGCGGAAATGGTGGCGCGTGATCGCGTGGATTTCGCCATCGCCACGGGGTCCGAGGAATTGTTTCCCCACTTGGTGCGGCTGCCCGTCTATCGCTGGCACCGCGCAGTGGTTGTGCCGAAAGGTCATCCACTGGCCTCCGCCGGCAAACTGACGCTGAAGAAACTCGCCGACTATCCCATCGTCACCTACGTGTTCAGCTTCTCCGGGCGCTCATCGTTGCCCGCTCTGTTCGAGACCGCGGGATTGTCTCTGGATGTGGCATTGACGGCGCGGGACTCCGACGTCATCAAGACCTACGTCCGCATTGGCCTCGGCGTGGGCATTTTGGCGCGGCTCGCCATGGACCCCGTGGTGGATGCGGACTTGACCGTGCTCGATGCCGCGCACCTGTTCGAAGGCCACACGACATGGATTGGTTTTCGGCGCAGCGCGCTGCTCAGAGCCTACATGTACGAGTTCATCGAACTGCTGGCGCCGCATCTGCCGCGTAAGCTGGTGCGAGAGACCGAGAAGCTGGAGACTCAGGAAGAGGTCGATCGGATTCTGTCGGACCTCAAGGTTCCCCTTCGAGACAACCCATGAGGAAGCTCATGGTTCGTTGGGCCGCTGCGATGACACTAGTCGCGGCGAGCCTCGGCGCCGCGCCGTTGCTCCCGGCGGCGACACTCAATCTCCTGAACGTGTCCTACGATCCGACCCGCGAGTTCTACGAGGACTACAACAAGGCCTTTGCCGCCGAATGGAAGGCGAAGACCGGCGATATCGTGACCATCAATCAGAGTCATGGCGGCTCGGGCAAACAGGCGCGTTCCGTCATCGATGGTCTCGGTGCCGATGTGGTGACGCTGGCGCTGGCCTACGACATCGACGCGCTGGCCGCGCAGGGTGGTCTGGTTCCCGCCAACTGGCAGACTCGTCTGCCGTCGAACAGCGCCCCCTACACCTCGACCATCGTGTTCCTGGTGCGCAAAGGCAACCCGAAGAATATCCACGATTGGAACGACTTGGCGCGTCCGGGAATCTCCGTGATTACACCCAGTCCAAAAACCTCGGGCGGTGCGCGCTGGAATTATCTGGCGGCCTGGGCGTGGGCCTTGAAGCAGCCCGGCGGCAGCGATGCCACCGCCGAGGCCTTCGTGAAGAAGCTTTACAAGAATGTGCCGGTGCTCGATTCCGGTGCGCGTGGCGCGACAGTGACCTTCGTCGAGCGAGGCATCGGCGATGTGCTGGTGGCCTGGGAGAACGAGGCGTATCTCGCCGTGAGGCAACTCGGCCCGGACAAATTCGACGTGGTCGCGCCCAGTCTAAGCATCCTGGCGGAGCCGCCGGTGAGCGTCGTCGACAAGGTGGTCGATAAGCACGGTACGCGCAAGGTGGCGGAAGAATATCTGCGCTACTTGTATTCCAAGGAGGGGCAGGAGATCGCCGCGAGACATTTTTACCGGCCGCGCGATCCGGAGATCGCGGCCAAGTATGCGAAGCAGTTTCCGCCGCTGTCGCTGGTGACCATCGACGGTGTGTTCGGCGGTTGGGCCAAGGCGCAGGCGGCGCACTTCGCCGACGGCGGGTCGTTCGATCGCATCTATGGGGAATGATGCGGCGGCACGCCGCTCGGTGATCCCCGGGTTCGGACTGACTCTGGGGTACACCATGCTGTACCTGTCGTTGATCGTGCTCATTCCGCTGTCGGCGACCTTCATTCGGAGTTTCAGCGGCGGAGTGGGGCATTTCGTCGCGGTGGTGACGGCGCCTCGGGTCCTGGCGTCGTTGCGCCTGAGCTTTGGAGCCGCGTTGCTCGCCGCCGGCGTCAATACGGTATTCGGGTTGGTTATTTCGTGGGTCTTGGTGCGGTATACCTTCCCGTTCAAGCGGCTCATCGATGCGATGGTCGATTTGCCCTTCGCCTTGCCGACGGCGGTGGCGGGCATCGCTCTGACGGCCTTGTATGCCCCTCGGGGTTGGCTGGGCGGCGTGTTGGAGCCGCTGGGCATCCACGTGGCCTTCACGCCGCTGGGCGTCGTCATTGCACTCATATTCATCGGCCTGCCCTTCGTCGTTCGCACGCTGCAGCCGGTGCTCGAGGAGTTGGATAAGGATGTGGAGCAGGCGGCGGCCACTCTGGGTGCGTCGGAATGGCAAACGTTCACTCGGGTGATTTTGCCGGCGTTGTGGCCGGCGCTGCTCACGGGCTTTGCGCTGGCCTTCGCGCGCGGCGTCGGCGAATACGGTTCGGTGATATTCATCGCCGGCAACATGCCCATGAAATCTGAAATCGCTCCGCTGCTCATCATCACCAAGTTGGAGCAGTACGACTACGCCGGCGCGACGGCCATTGCCGTGGTCATGCTGGTTTTGTCCTTCGGCCTGATGCTGGGCATCAACGCATTGCAAAGTTGGGCGCTCAACCGTCACCGGGGAACCTAATGGATTCGCCTGCCGTGACCGGAACCTACCAAGTACCGTCCGCGGCCAGCTTGCGCGAACGCGAGCCCAGGCGGGGTGTGCGTTGGGGCAGACTCCTGTTGATTGCGGTTGCACTGACTTTTCTCGCTGCCTTCCTCCTTCTGCCGCTGATGGTGGTGTTTGCGCAGGCGTTGTCCAAGGGCGCGGCGGCGTATGTTGCCGCCATTACCGATCCCATGGCCTGGGCCGCGGTGAAGCTTACGCTGCTCGTGGCCGCGATCGCAGTTCCCATGAACGTCGTGTTCGGCGTTGCCGCCGCGTGGGCCATCAGCAAGTTCCAGTTTCGCGGCAAGAGCGCGCTCATCACGCTCATCGATTTGCCCTTCGCGGTGTCGCCGGTCATCGCGGGACTCACTTACATTTTGTTGTTCGGCGCGCATGGCTGGTTCGGACCGTATTTGCAGAATCACGATATTCGTGTCGTGTTCGCCGTTCCCGGCATTGTGCTCGCCACGATCTTCGTGACCTTCCCCTTCGTGGCCCGCGAGCTCATCCCGGTGATGCAGGCGCAGGGTAAGGACGACGAGGAGACGGCGTTGTCCTTGGGAGCCGGCGGGTGGCAGGTGTTTTGGCATGTCACGCTGCCCAACATTCGCTGGGGACTGTTGTACGGAGTCCTGCTTTGCAATGCCCGCGCCATGGGCGAGTTCGGCGCCGTCTCGGTGGTGTCCGGACACATCCGCGGACTTACCAATACGATGCCCTTGCACGTCGAGATTCTGTACAACGAATACAGCTATGCAGCGGCGTTTGCGGTGGCCTCGCTGCTGGCGTTGCTGGCGCTCCTGACCTTGGCCGGCAAGAGCTTTCTCGAATGGCGGCAGCCCGAGCTGCGGCATGGCACACGGCGATTGCACGGCAACACTGAGAAATAACCCATGAGCATTAGTCTGCGCGGCGTCAGCAAGCAGTTCGGCGAGTTCGCCGCGGTCGATGACGTGAGCCTAGAGATTCCCACGGGCGCATTATTGGCGCTGCTGGGACCCTCTGGCTGCGGCAAGACCACTCTCCTGCGCATTATCGCGGGTCTCGAAACGCCGGAACACGGACAGGTTCTGTTCGATGGGCAGGACGCTACGCTTTGGCCCATTCGCGATCGCAAAGTGGGATTCGTATTCCAGAACTACGCCTTGTTCCGGCACATGACGGTGTTCGAGAACATTGCCTTCGGCCTCAAGGTGAAGTCGCGGCGCGAGCGACCCTCGAGTGCCGACATCCGCAAGAAGGTGCAGTCGCTGCTGGAGCTGGTGCAATTGGCGTGGGCGGGAGAGCGATATCCCGCACAGCTTTCCGGCGGCCAGAAACAGCGCGTCGCGCTGGCGCGGGCGCTGGCCGTCGATCCGGAGGTGCTGTTGCTGGACGAGCCTTTCGGTGCCTTGGATGCCCAGGTGCGCCACGAATTGCGGCGCTGGCTGCGGCGCCTGCATACCGAATTGAAGTTCACCAGTATTTTCGTGACGCACGATCAGCAGGAAGCGATCGAGGTCGCGGATACCATCGTGGTGCTCAACCGCGGCCGGATCGAGCAAGCAGGCGTACCCGGCGAGGTGTACGACGCTCCGCAGTCCGCTTATGTGCACCGCTTCCTGGGTCAGGTCAATGAATTGCCGGTGAGGTGGCAGGACGGGCGCGCGCTGGTGGGGCCCTTGGATATCACGGATACTGCTGCCTTGAATTCGTGGGCCAACGAACACGCGGCGCCGCATCACATCGCGTTGGTGCGGCCGCATGAAATCGACGTGGGAAACGAGTCAGAAGGCTGGCGCGCCGTGGTACGCGACGTGCGCGTCATTGGGCCCATCGTGCGGCTGGAGCTCTGCGCCGATGGTCACCCGGCGAGCGAGCCCTTGGAGGCGGAAATCAGCCGGGAGCGCTTCGATGCGGACAAATTCCACATCGGCCAGGCGGTGGGCCTGAAGTTTCGGCGGTGGCAGGTGTACCCGGCCAGTAATTAGTGCGCGCGCTGCGTTGTAAGGCGCGCGCTAGCGGTGGTGCAGCTTGCGAGCCAGGCCGGCGTCGTTCGACGGCTGGTATTCCGCGGAGAACGTCGAAAACGCGGCCGTCGCCGCGCTCAGTTCATTCTCCGGCAATTCGAAGCTATTGAAGCCGCAGCGCGCCAGAAAAAACAGTTGGTCTTGGCGCACATAGCCGGCTGCACGCAATTCATGCCTGAAGCCGTAGCGCTCGCGCAGCAGGCGCGCTTGGGTGTAGCCGCGGCCGTCGCTGGGGCCGGGAAATTCGGCTGCGACCAATTCGAAGCGGGCCAGATCCGGGACGAGTAATTCCACTTTGTGCGCCGGCTGCAGCGCCACGCCTAGGCGTCGGGTGTCGGCCAGCCAAGCGGCTTTGTCGGCCTGCCATCGATCGAAGGGGATGATGAGGCCGCCCGACGTCACCGCCGCCTGCGGGGCGGCAGGATCACCGTCGGCAAGATACGTCCAGTCGTCATCGACGACGCGCCCATCACGCAGCAGCTGGCGCGGCATACACTCGTTCCTTAAAGGGTTTGACCCCGAGCCGGCGCACGGTATCGAGAAAGCGCTCTTCGGGCTGACGTTGCTCCACGTACACCGCCAGTAATCGGGCGATGGTCTCGGCGACTTCGGTCTTCGCCACCGAAGGTCCAATGACGTGGCCCAAAGAGGCGTCGGCACCGGCCGCTCCGCCAATGGTGATCTGGTACCACTCCTCGCCGCCCTTATCGACGCCGAGAATACCGATGTTGCCCACGTGATGATGTCCGCAGGCGTTCATGCAGCCCGACATTTTCACGTCGAGTTCGCCCAGGTCGTACAAGTAATCGTAGTCGTCGAAGCGTTGATTGATGAGCTTCGCCACTTCGATGGAGCCGGCATTCGCGAGGCTGCAAAAATCGAGCCCGGGGCAGCAGATCATGTCGGTCAGCGTGCCGATATTCGGCGTCGCGAGACCCGCGTCGCGCAGGGTCTGCCACAACTCGTAGGTCTTTTCCTGTTCGACGTCGCCCAGCAGCAAATTCTGCGTATGCGTAACGCGCACTTCGCCGAAGCTGTAGCGGTCGGATAAGTCGGCAATCAATTCCATCTGGGTGTCGGTGGCATCGCCCGGCGGCACATCCGGTTTTTTCAAGGAGATGTATACCACTCGATAGCCCGCCACCTTGTGTTCCGCCGTGTTGTAGCGGTACCAGGCGCGAAAGGCCGCATCCTTGTCCTTCGCAGGATCGGTATTGTCGAGAGCGCGATATGGCGGCGCCTGGAAGTAGCCGCGCACACGAGCCACCTCGGCATCGGTGAGCACCAAGCCGCCGTCGCGAATCAGCTCCCACTCCGCCTCGACGCGGCGCTTGAATTCTTCGACGCCGAGCGACTTCACCAGAATCTTGATGCGCGCCTTGGTGAGGTTGTCGCGCCGTCCCTCGAGGTTGTACACGCGGAGAATGGCTTCGAGGTAGGAGAGCAAATGCTCGCGCGGTAGGAAGTCACGCACCACCTGGCCGATGATGGGAGTGCGGCCAAGGCCGCCGCCCGCGAGAATCTCGAAGCCCAGTTCACCCTCGGCGCCGCGCACGATGTGCACACCGACGTCATGCACCAGGGAGGCAGCACGGTCCTGCGGGGCTCCCGTCACGGCAATTTTGAATTTGCGCGGCAAGTAGGTGAACTCAGGGTGAAAGGTCGACCACTGGCGGATGATTTCGCACCAAGGGCGCGGGTCCTCGAGCTCGTTCGGCGTCACTCCGGCCAGATGATCCGACGTGGTGTTGCGAATACAGTTGCCGCTGGTCTGAATGGCATGCATTTCCACGGCGGCGAGATCGGCCAGGATGTCGGGCACTTCCTCGAGCTTCGGCCAGTTGTATTGAATGTTCTGGCGGGTGGTGAAATGCCCATAACCGCGATCGTAGCGTCGCGCGATGCCGCCGAGCGTTCGCAGCTGGGCCGATGACAGCAAGCCATAGGGGATGGCGACGCGCAGCATGGGTGCGTGGCGTTGGAGGTACAACCCATTGCGCAGGCGCAGGTGCTTGAATTCGTCATCGTTCAATTCGCCGGCCAGGAAGCGCCGGGTCTGATCGCGAAACTGTGCGACGCGTTCGTCGACCAGCGCCTTGTCAATTACGTCATATCGATACATAGCCGTTCATTTTAAGCGCAGCGCGCCGTCCCTTGCTAATAATTCACCAGCATTAACTGATAACGGCGCACAATGTCGCGCGTTTTCGGGGGAAACCGTGATTGGCGTAGCAGCCAAAATAGGCACGGGGGGCGCAGCATCCGGGAGTCAAAAAAGGGTTGGAACGTGGTGGTAAAGGATCTAACGGAAGTCTTGGTGGCGCCGGACAGTTATCAAGTCTCGCCCGAGCCCGTTTTGTTGATTGCCGAGCTGCAGGGAGCCCTGGCGCTGTGCCTGCACGATGAAGCCCGCGGGGTGGGCGGATTGCTGCATCTGCGCTTCGTCGGGGGGTCAGGGCAGCCCAGCGATGTGACGGATAACACATTGAGTTCCGTTCTGGTGGTTCTGGATCGCTTCAAGCGCGCCGTCATCGGCGCCTCGGCGCGGCGTGACGATATTCAGGCGCGCATCCTGGCGCATGCACTGCCTCCCATCGATGCACAAGAACCCAGCGCCACCCTGGTCGACTTGCTGCGGGCCGATCTTGCCGACGGCAAGATTGCCTGTGGCGCTCAATTGACGCGCCGAGCCGAGCCTGTTCGGGTGTGCTTTCAGCCCTTCGAAGGGCGAGTCTGGATCGCCCGCACGCCACGCGACGCCGGCTGATTGCGGGCGCCGCCGCCGGCACTCCGGCCATTTGCCCGTCACCCTTACGCCAATATAAGCTTCCTGCGTTTCAAACCGCCGACGATCGCCGGTGTAATTCAACAGAGGTAGTCATGCGCATTGCGTTGGTTGTAGCGCTGGGATTGCTGACGGCGTGCGCCGGTCAAAAACTGGCCTTGGCACCCCCGGTGGGCGTGGATTTCAGCGGTAGTTGGAAGCTCAACGAGGCGGATAGCGACGACCCGCTGCGGTTGACCATGAGCCAGCTGGATACACCCGCGACGAGCGCTCCGGGGGCTGCCGGTGGACAGGGTGGTCAGGGCGGCGGTGGCGGCCGTGGAGGACGCGGCGGTGGCGGCCCGGGTGGCGGGGCCGGCGGGTTTGGGGGCGCGGGGGGGCCTAGCGGCCCCACCATGCCCGGCATGGGCACGTTGCGAGACGGTTTACAGTGGCCGGGCAAGGATCTCGAAGTGAAACAGGTGGCGGGGGTCGTGGCCATCACATCGGCGGGCATTTCCCAGATTTACCAACCGGCTCCCGACCATAAGCGCCCCCCGCATCACCGGCCACCCGATGACGGAGGTGGCCCTGGGGACCGGGACATGCCCAATCGCGATATGCCGTCGCGTGAACGGGGCGATGGGCCGCCGGCCACCTGCGGGTGGGAAGACAAAACGCTAGTGGTACAGCCGGGCAGTCGGGATGGCGATGGGCCGCGCTTCGAGGAACGTTACAGCGTTTCCGCCGACGGCCAGAGGCTCATCGAGGTGGTTGCCTTCAAGGGTGGCCGTTCCGGCGGTTACACCGTGTTCCGCGTTTGGGATCGAGTGTCTCCCAAATAAAAAAGCCGGGCGTTAGCCCGGCTTTCAAGTCCCCATGCCTTATCGTGGCGCTTTATGATGCGCGCTCTGGCGATGATCGGTCTTTCTTTACTTCCCTAGAGTCTTTGCGTGCGAGCAACACTGTAGTCGTGAGCAGCCCTTGAAGCTAGCTTTATTGCAATGAAATGCAAAAATTAATGTATCTAAAAAACCACATTTGTCATAATAAAAGTCCCATCGAAGTCACACCGGCCCGACTCGCGTATTCTGGCGATGGGGAGCCCTTTAACCTGATGCCGGAGACCCTCCGTGGCTAAGCATGCAAAGTTTTCCATACCTACGTCGACGGTTCGAACCCGCCGCGCGTATTTTGACTGCAAGTTCGGTCAACTCCATGTGCGGACCGCATTTCCTGCGACCGGGGGCTTTGACGAAGGGGTGACGTTGATTTGCTTGCATCACAGCCAGGACAGCAGCCGCACATTTTCCCGCTTTTTGCCGGAGATCGCCGACGATCGATCGGTTTACGCCCCAGATCTGCCCGGATGCGGAGAGTCCGATCCGGCGCCCACGATGAATTATGCGGATTCGGCCGCCGCGGTCATCGATCTAGCCAAGGATTTGCGTCTGCGCCAAATCGATTTATTGGGAATGCGCTTCGGGGCCGGGGTCGCGTTGGAACTGGCCGCCTCGCACCCCGAGCTGGTGCGTCGCCTGGTGTTGGTGTCGGCGCCCGCCGTCGAGTCATTGCCTATCATCAAGCAAGAATGTTTGGTCATGCGCATCAAGGTAGGAGTCGCCGAGGACAATCCGCAATGGGCAAAGGCCAAATTGCCGAAGGCCAGGCTGCTCGACGTGACCGAATATGCCGATGATCTGTTCGACGCCGCACCCAAAACGTTGGCGAAGCAGATCCGCGATTTTCTAAAGCCTTGAGCCGGCCGTGAGGCTCAACAAGTATATTAGCGAGACCGGCGCCTGCTCGCGTCGCGAGGCGGACCGATGGATCGAGGCGGGTCGGGTCACCTGTAACGGTCAGCCGGCGGTGCTGGGGACGCAGGTCAACGAAGGCGACGAGGTTCGAGTCGACGGCCTGCTCATCGGCGCGAAAAAAAAGCCCATCTACATTGCGCTCAACAAGCCGGTGGGCATCACTTGTACCACTGAGCCCGACGTCGAGGGCAACATCGTGGATCTTGTCGGTCACGCCGAGCGCATTTTTCCCATCGGCCGATTGGACAAGGATTCGGAAGGCCTGATCCTGTTGACCAACGACGGCGATATCGTGAATGAGATTCTGCGTTCGGAAAACAATCACGAGAAGGAATACGTCGTCACCGTGGAGCGCTCGATTACGGATCTTGCGCTCAGAATGATGGCCGATGGGGTGAAAATCATGGGCGAGGTCACCAAACCTTGCAATGTTTCGCGGGTCGACACCAAGACCTTTCGCATCATTCTCACCCAGGGTTTGAATCGCCAGATTCGACGCATGTGCTCGGCCCTCGGTTACCGGGCTCAGCGCCTACAGCGGGTCCGAATCATTAATATCACTCTCGGTACCTTGGCCGCCGGCCAATGGCGCGAATTGACCGAGCAGGAACTAGCGGGACTGCTCCCGCAGGTATCAACTGGATCGTAGCGCAGAAGGCGACAAACCCTCAGACCAGCGGTTGCCATTGCGGGAGCGCCAGGTCGGATCGGCCGCACGCGCGGCGGCCCATGCAAAGAATTCGTCGCCTTGGTCGGCCCAGTAGGAATGGCCGAATAGTACGCTGCCGTCGCTGGATTCGATGGTGAAGTGCCGGCGCAAGCCACACGTGATCCAAGTGCGCTGCCAGCGAATGCGAGGGGAGCGCTCGGACAGTTCGAATTGGTCGGTGCCGACTTGTAGATAAAGGCGCCCATCACGGCCGAACAGGCAGAAGTTCGGCAGTCCCGCCCGGATCAGCGCCACGCCGTGCACCAGCGCAGGGGTGTCGTCGGAGGCAGTCCAGGTGCCTTCGAGAGCATGCCATTGCAGGAACATGCTCTGACGGCGGAAATCGATGACCGAGATGAGTGAGTTCAGGATCGGGGCCATGCGCAAAGCATGCGCTATTCCGGAGTTATTTCAAAACAGCGTTCGGCAGCGACGCGAAGGCATCTCGAACGATGCTCGCTGTCAGCAGCTGCGGTAACACCAGCGGTTCGGCGGAGCCAGGGTTCGCGTTGTAAACCACGTATAGAGGCACGCCGCCGCGGCCGAAATCGGACAAGGCCTTGGTGATGGCCGGGTCGCGATTCGTCCAATCGCCCTTCATGAGCGTCACGCCCTTATCGTGAAAAATCGCTTGAACCGCCGAGTCGGCGAAGGCGTTGCGCTCATTGACCAGGCAGGTAAGACACCAGCTCGCGGTGAAGTTCACGAGCAGCGGGCGCCCCTGAGCCTTGAGGTCCGCAACACGCGCCGCATTGTAGGGCTGCCACGCTTCTCCCCCTTGGGCGGTATTTGTGCTCGGCGCCGCGGTGGCGACATCGGCATAGCGCCAGGGTAGGAACAGGGCCAATCCGACGGCCACGATTGCAGTGCATAGCGCCACCACGCGGCCGGATGCGCCGCTGAATTTCGATTTCTGATAAGCCCACGCGGCCAGCGCGATGAGCAGGGCTCCGGCCAGCGCGGCGCCCAAGCCCAGAGAGGACGTCTGCTGCGCCAGCACCCATAGCAGCCACGCCGCCGATGCGTACATCGGAAACGCGAATATTTGCTTCAAGGTATCCATCCATGCGCCCGGCTTGGGAAGGATGCGACGCGTCCACGGCGCGAAGGACAGCATGAGATAGGGCAGCGACAGGCCGATACCCACGCTCGCGAATATGCACAGAGCCACCGCCGGCGGTTTGGTAAGAGCCACCCCCACGGCGGCGGCCATGAAGGGCGCGGTGCAGGGCGTGGCGACCAGAGTGGTGAGCACTCCGGTGAAAAACGACGCGCGATAACTATCTCCACGCGTGAGGCCGTCGCCGACACCCGCGAGTCCCCCACCCACTTCAAATACACCCGACAGATTCAAGCCAATGCTCATCAGCAGATAAATCATCAAGGTGACGAACAACGGAGACTGCAGCTGAAAACCCCAGCCGATTTCCTCACCGCCCGCGCGCAGCGCCAGCAGGACCACCGCGAGGCTCAACATGGACGCGATGACGCCGGCAGCGAATACCAGGCCTTTGGCGCGCACCGCGGCAGGCTCCTTTTTCGCCTGCTCCACGAGACCGATGGCCTTGATGGACAGCACTGGAAAGACACAGGGCATCAAATTCAAAATGAGGCCGCCCAGAATCGCGAACAGAATGAGCGAGGGGATGGCTGGGGCCTCGGGTACCGCCGTGGCTACGGCACTCTTCGCACCAGGAGCTACAAAAGCCGCAGAAATCTCCATGGGGACGGAGACCGTCGCGCCGCCGCTATCTTCGGTGGCCAGCAATATGCCGCGAACCGGTCCGGCCTTGGGGGGCTGATATCCCGCTTTGACGGTCAACTGCACGCTGTCCTGCGTGCGTGACAGGGTCTGAGGAGCGGCATATTCGATGCCGCCTTCATCGTAGGGAAAGAAGGTCAGTGACTTGATTTGCGACAGCGTGGCGCCCCAATCCTTGCCGAGGGTCAGCACTACTTGCCCGTTTTGAACGTCCACAGAGGTGGGCGCGGGCGCCTCACTGGGAAGACCGCTGCGGGCCGCGGCAAATGCCGCCGCCGCAGCGGGATCCACCGTGCCGGGCGCGGTGCCCGTGGGCAACGTCAGCTTCAGCGTGACGTCCTCGGGAATGCACACGTCCGAACACACCAGCCAGCTGGCCTTCGCCTCGAGGACTGCGGGGCGTCCGGCTTGCAGTGTGGCCGGGGCCGTGATTTGCACCAGGTGCATGGCGTGTTTGGCGTAGCCGTAATTGACCAGCGGCGTGACTTCGAACCGATGCGGTGTGGTCCAGACAATGTCGCCGGCCGAAAATCCCGGCGGCAGGGTCCATGTCAGACTGGTGGCCTGGCCCGAGTCCCCGGGGTTACGCCAGTAGGTATGCCAGCCGTCGCGAATGTCCAATTCCAAGGCTACCCAAATTGCCTGGCCCGGGCCAATGCCTCTGGCTTCGCTGACCAGATGCGCTTTGACATTGTCGGTGGCGACAACCGGTCCCTCCAGCGCAAACGCGGGCGGCGGACAAACAGATGCCAAGCCGAGCAAACACACAAGGATCAGCCGGTTGAATGCGCGCATGAGGCGTATGTTACTCATAAGTGGGGGGCTGCGGGCTTGCCGGCAGATGGGATGTGGAATACCGCACAGAATAACAGAGCCATACCGCTGGGCTTTCGCATCAGCTAAGGTAGGCGCGCCCAACTCAAAGCCGATCATGCAAGAAAACTACGTAGATAAAATCCTCAAAGCCAAGGTATACGACATTGCGGTCGAAACCGCGCTGGACGCGGCACCGCGCCTATCGCGACGTTTGGGCAACCAAGTCTTCTTCAAACGAGAAGACCTGCAACCGGTATTTTCGTTCAAAATTCGCGGTGCGTACAACAAAATTGCGCAACTGTCGCCCATTAGCGCGCAGCGCGGGGTGATCTGCGCATCGGCGGGAAATCACGCTCAGGGGGTCGCCCTGGCGGCCAAAACCCGCGGCATTCCGGCGCTCATCGTAATGCCGCTGACCACGCCGGAAATCAAAGTGCAGGCCGTGGCGGATATGGGCGCCGAAATCGTGTTACATGGCGATGACTACGATGGGGCCTACGAACACGCCGTGGGACTGGCCCGCGACCGCGCCATGGTATTCGTGCATCCCTTCGACGATCCCGATGTGATTGCCGGTCAAGGCACCGTCGCGATGGAGATTCTGCGCCAGCAGCACGGTGACGACATCGACGCGATTTTTGTGCCGGTGGGCGGCGGCGGGTTGATATCGGGCATCGGCGCCTATGTGAAGGCGCTGTATCCGCGCATCAAAATCATCGGCGTCGAGCCCGAAGACTCGGCAGGCATGTACGAGTCGCTGCGCGCGGGCAAGCGCGTTACCTTGGAGCGCGTGGGTACCTTCGCGGATGGCGTTGCCGTGCGCCGAGTGGGCGAGGAGACGTTCAGGCTGGCGCGGCTCTATGTCGATGAGATCATTTTGGTGACCACGGATCAGCTTTGCGCGGCCATCCAAGACATCTTCGAGGACACTCGCTCCATCGTGGAGCCCTCGGGCGCGTTGGCGGTGGCCGGCATCAAGAAATACGCGGCGCGGGAAGGCTGCACGGAGCGCAGATTCATTGCCATCAACGGCGGCGCCAACATGAACTTCGATCGGCTGCGCTACGTTGCCGAACGCGCCGACATCGGCGCGCAGCGCGAATTGCTGCTGGCGGTGGAAATTCCCGAAGCGCCGGGCTCATTCTTGAGATTTTGCGAGGTGCTGGGCCGACGCAGCGTGACGGAGTTCATTTATCGCTACGGCGATGAGCGTGCCGCGCAAATTTTTGTCGGCGTCTCGTTGTCGCAGGGCAAAGCCGAGCGCGATGCCATCATCAAGACCATTGCCGATGCCGGCTTTGCCGTGCGCGATATGACGGATAACGAGATGGCCAAGCTGCATGTACGGCATATGGTGGGCGGCCAACCGCGCGGACTCACCGATGAGCGCCTGTATCGTTTCCAGTTTCCGGAGCGTCCCGGGGCTCTCCTCAAGTTTCTGCAAGCCATCGGTACCGGCTGGAACATCAGCCTGTTCCATTATCGTAATCATGGCTCGGACTATGGGCGTGTCTTGGCCGGGATCGAGGTTCCGCCTCAAACCCTCGAGGATTTTGCGCTGCACTTGAACGACTTGCAGTATCCCTACACCGAAGAGACCGACAATCAAGCCTACGAGATTTTCCTGGGCGGGAAGTCGGGCCGCCTAGCCCCGGGCGCGTAGCCGGGGGTGCGCAGTCCAGCTAACCCGAGCCGGCGGCCACCCGGGTATTTGCCACGGGGGTAGCCACCGGCGGCTGCTTGGCTTGCAAGCTCAGCAGCCAAGCCTGCGCACGGCGCACGCTGGGGTCATCCGGTCCCCGAGCGCTCAGCATAATGGGTAGGGTTGTGGTGAGTTCGTCCTCGGCTTCCTGGGTGCGCCCCAGGTGCGCCAGCACGTAGGCGTGAATACTGTGGGCCAGCGCCGTGACGGAGTTCGACGCGGAGGTCGCGGCCCAGATCTTCAGGGATTCTTCGCTGTGGGGCAGTCCTTCTTCCGGCTTGCCGCGATCGACCAGCACTCGAGCCAACTGCATATGCGCCGAGGCTCGCCACTGATGAGTGGCCGGAAGCGAGGTCTCGTAAATGGAGAGTGCTTCGCGAAACTCGGACTCAGCGGTGGCGAGATCGCCTTCATCGTTCAACAGCATTCCCAAGTTCACATGCGCATAACCCACGAAGCGGTGATTCGGGCCGTACTGCGCGAGCGTCAATGCCAGCGAGCTGCGCAACAGCGGCTCAGCCTCGGTAAACCTGCCCTCGCGCTCGAGTAGCGAACCGTAATTCCCCTTGGCGGCCGCGGTCTGTACATCTCCGGCGCCATAGACGCGCTCCTTACGGCGAATGGCGTCGCGATACAGCGATTCCGCTTTCTTCAAGTCGCCGAGGTTCTGCATCACGAAGGCCAGGTTCTGCAAATGCATGGCCACGCGCGGATGATCGTCTCCCAACACGCGCCGATCGACTTCCAGGGCCCGTTCATAGGTTTGTTTGGCGAGTGTCCATTGCTGCTCACGGGCATATACCTGCGCGAGGTCATCGAGCAGCGCCGAAATTTCCGTGGGCGGTGCCTGCGTGTTTTCCAATATGTCGAGGCTGCGAATGTACAAGACCTTGGCGTCGCCAAAGGCGCCCTCCTGATGGCGCAGCCGGCCCATTTCACGCAAGGCGCGGCCGGTCTCCTGACTGGTGGCGCCAAACTCGGTCTGCGCCAACGCCAGCGCGTCTTGCAGCGGGGCCTGTGCGCCATGCAGATCGCCTGAGCCGGCCAGGGCACGTCCTTCTTCCAATAAGGTATCGAGGCGGGTTCGATCGTGGGACTGAGCCTGCAGCGCCAGAGACTGTTGCAAAATGGGTACCGCATCCTGGTACTGCCCCAGACTGTCGTAAACCGATGCGATGGTGGTCAGCAGCGTGGCTTTGGTCGCAGGCTGGTCCTGCAGCGCGGATTGCAGCCGCTTGGCGCCCGCGTCCAGCAGTTCGCGCGCCGTGATTTGATTGCCGCGATTTTCCTCGGGATCCGTGAGTTTGAACAGGTTGACCAAGAACGCGGACACTTCCTCGGCACGCCCGCGTTCACGGTCCGCAACCATGCGTTGTTCGGCGACCCGGTCACGTTCGGCGGCGATGCGTTCGGATTGCACGTACATCGTGGTGGCGAACGAAATGATCAGCACAAACAAGCTGACTCCGCCGGCCACCGGCAGCCAATGACGCCGCACGAATTTGACGCTACGGTAAGAGAGTGTGTCGCTACGCGCGATGACCGGCTTGCCCTCGAGATAACGTTGGATGTCGTTCGCCATTTGTTGCGACGAGCCGTAACGGCGTTCCGGCTCTTTGCGCATGGCCATGCAGACGATGTTGTCCAGGTCCCCCTGCAGAGTACGGCGCAACCGATTGGCCGTCGTGCCGCGTGACACTGAGATGTGGCGTGCCTCGGCGGTGTCGCTGACATTCACCGCGGCACTTGCAGGTGGCGGCGCGGTCGCACAGATGGTGCGTTCGATGTCGGCCAGACGCATGGACGAAATCACGAAAGGGCCGGTACCGGCGAGAAGTTTGTACAACAGGACGCCAAGCACATAAATGTCGCTGGCGGTCGTGATGGCACCGCCCGTCACTTGCTCAGGACTCGCATGGTCGGGAGTCATGATGCGGAAGTCCGCGTGGGTCATCGCCACGGTGTTATGGGTCGCTTGCCTTTCATCCAAGAGTTTGGCGATGCCGAAATCCAGCAATTTTGGCGAACCGCCTCCCGTCACCAAAATGTTGGACGGCTTGAGGTCGCGATGCACGATCAAGTTTTGATGGGCGTAATGCACCGCGGCGCACACCACTTGAAAGAGCCGCAACCGCGCGGTGACATCGAGGCGATTGGTATCGCAGTATTCGTCGATGGGGAGCCCGTCGATATACTCCATGACGATGTAAACCGTGCCGTCCGGCAGGGTGCCCCCGTCCAAGAGATGCGCGATATTGGGATGATCCAATTGCGCAAGGATTTGGCGCTCGATCCTCAGGCGCGATTGCACGCCGCGCGAAACGGCGCTGCCGTGTACGACCTTAATGGCGACTTTCTGGTCGAACTCCGCGTCCGCTCGCTCCGCGAGGTAGACTTCGCCCATGCCGCCGACGCCCAAGGTCCGTAGGACGCGGTATGGGCCAATTCGATCACCTATCATGCTTCGGAGCATGCGCTCCGGTTAAGGTGAATCGCAATGGCGACGGTGGCGTGTAACCTAAAGTTAAGAACGGGAAACAGGAGTTGCTAAATGTCGACGACACAAGAACCGAAAGTGCCGCCTGAAAAACCGGGATCCGCCGGCGCCGGAGCGGAGAAAGATACCGGAGCCGCCGCCACCGGCACCACCGCCGGCGATGCCAAAGGGGGAGTCAAGCCCCAGGACGACGATCGGCCGCCGCAGAACTGATCTTGGCAACCTATCGAGTGCTGCGCGAGCCGCGGCGCGGCACTCTGCGCCTGCGCGGACTCGACATTCATGTGACGCGCTGGGGCCCGGAGCCCTCCCGGGCGGCGCCCCCGGTCTTCCTGCTGCATGGATGGCAAGACACCTGCGATACCTTTCAATTCATGGTGGACCTGTTCGAGGGCGACTGGCCTCTGTTGGCCTTGGATTGGCGCGGTTTCGGTCGCAGCGAGTGGCCGCAGGAAGGTTATTGGTTCTCCGACTACTTTGCCGATCTCGAGGCGCTGCTCGAGGAGTTCTCGCCGGCGGCGCCGGCGCGGCTGATCGGTCATAGCATGGGCGGGAATATAGCCAGTCTCTATGCGGGGCTACGCCCGGAGCGCGTGCGTTGTGTTGCCAGTCTGGAAGGCTTTGGACTGCCGCAAACCTCGGCCGACCGAGCACCCAAGCAGCTGCAAAAATGGTTGGATCAGGCGAAGTCGCCGCCGTCGCGCAAAGAATACGAGTCCCTCGAGCAATTGACCGCCGTGGTGCAGTTCCGATATCCGCGTTTCAGTGCGCCTCAAGCGGCCTTCGTGGCGGCGGCGTGGAGCGAGCCTCACGGTAATCGCGTCCGCCTGTTGGGTGATCCGCGGCACCGCTGGGCGAATCCCGTGCGATACCACCGGGATGATGCGGAAGCCTGCTGGCGCTCGGTCAAAGCGCCCATGCTCATGCTTCTGGGCGAGGAATCCGACTATCTGGAGAAGCTGGGCGAGGATGGCCAAGAGGCCGCCTTCCGGAGCATCATCCCGCACATCGAAATAGCGCGTATTGCGGGTGCCGGACATATGCTGCACATAGAGAAAGCGGGTTTGGTGGCGCCGCTGGTCGAACGTTTTTTGAGCGAGCATTAAATGGCTCTCACACGTCGCCTATTCCCAACGCGACTCGGTCAGATGCATGTGCGGAGTGCGGAAGGCCACGGCGTGCCCTTGCTGCTGCTACACATGTCGCCGAGGTCGGGCGAGATGTGGGAGGAGTTGCAGGCGCGCCTTACCCGGCCCAGCTACGCTCCGGATCGCCTGGGCTATGGATTTTCCGATGCGCCCCCATGGGCCGCTTCCTTGGAGCAATACGCACAAAGCACGGTGGAAGCGCTCAACGCAGCGGTGCTCGTCGGTCCCTTCGATGTGCTGGGAATTCACGTGGGCGCGATCGAGGCACTCGAGATCGCACACCTTGCGCCAGCGAAGGTGCGTCGGTTGGTGATGGTGGGCGTGCCTCTGTTCACCCCGGAGGAGCAGCAGCGTCAGATGGAAAAATATAGCGAGCAACCGCTCAAGCCTGCGACCGAAGGCGGCCATGTTCTGGCTGCGTGGCGAGGCGGCTTCGCCTACCGTCACCCGCCCTATGATCTTGCGGATGTGCAGCGTCGTTTCGTGGAACAGGTGCTCGCGGCCAATCCCGGCGCCGCTGCGAAGGCCGCCGGCAGCTATCCGCTCGAGAAAAAACTCAAGACCGTGAAAGTGCCGTTGACCGTATTTGCCCCTCACGACGACATGATTGAGCAAACCGCTCGGGTCAAACCATGGCTCAAGCCCGATAGTGCCTACGTGGATTTACCGGCCATCGCTCAGGATCCGTTTCACGTCGCCTTAGACCGCATGGTGGAACTCGTGAATCGTTACCTGCCGTCCTGATTGTCACAGTTCCATGGACGTCACCAAGGCACCACCGACGACTGATCTCGCAAGCTTCGGCGTGGGGACGGCCGTGAGCTCTGCGGCAGCGTCCCAAAGTAGCGCGGCGGCCGGCGTCTCCACCGCATCGAACGCGTCGACGGCTGTCACGGCGGCGGCCGACCGGGTCGACATTCAGCCTCTCGATGTGGCGGCGGCATTGCAAATCCTGATCGCTGAGGTGCGTGCGGAGTTGCCGCTGCCCGGCGCCAACTCGCCCGCGGGGATGAACACGCCGCCGGCATTGCAGGCGGCCGAGCTCGTGCCAGCCGAGCTCGTGAAGGCAGACCTGGTGGCGGCTGAATTGCCGGGAGCGGTGCAAACTCCTTCCCCGCCGACCGCGGAGGTGGCGGCGGGACCGGCGCCGCCGACTCAGTCGGCGGGGCTGGTGTTGCTCGAGTCTCAAGCGATGCCCTTCAACTCCTCGACTGCATCGGAACTGCTCGCTCGGCTATCGAATCCTGAGCAGAGCGTTCCCTTGGCGCCGCTCATCCCCGTGACCGAAGCGCCCATGCAGGCGCCGTTGCCGGAGGCGCCGGACCTCGCGGCAATTTTGCTGAGCACGGCCGCCCCCGTCGGAGCAGAGGCGCCGGGTCCTGGATATTTACCTCAGGTTGGAGACTCCAGCGCCGGAGCTGGTGCCGCAGCGGCGCCATCTGCCGTGTTGCCTCAGACATCGCCTGTCATAGCGTTCCCGGGCGCAGGCGCAGGCGCAGGCTCGGGATCTAACACGGTCGTGGACCTGGCGCCGTTGCCGGCGGGAGGACCGCTACCCCGAGTGGAACTGCCTGTCATACCTCCCGACTTAAATTTGGGGCCGCTGGAGCCGTCGTTCATGCCGCCCGGCGCGCGGCTGTCCAGCCCGGCGCAGGCATCTCCCGTGCTTATGCGTTTGTTTCTTCAGGCGGTACCCGATGATGCCGGCAACCCGGCGAGATGGGCCGCCACCGTGACCCAGCTGGAAGTCACTTTGCAGTCCGCTCTCGATCGAGCGGTCGCCGCGGTGGAGCAATGGCGCAATGTGCCCCAGGTGGTGGTCGACGCGGCGAGGGAGACGCGCAGCTTGGTAATGAGCCAGCTGAGCGACGACCCACCGGGCCCCCTCTGGTTGCGTCCCGAGTGGATGTGGCTCAGCCCGCGAATGGAACGCTTTCGCCGACGTCGCCGGCTTGCGCGCCGTGGCTTGACGGACCCGGATTTGTGGTCGCTACGTGAAGACGACACCCGGCAGGAGAAGCGGGGAAGGCGGCACGACGAGCCGTGACGCTAGTGAGGCGGTCGCTACGTATAAGTGTAACTCGGTGCTGGTGTATTTAGCATCAGCGAGACCGTTTGGCCGCCTTCTTGCGCGCCGCCGACGGGCGCTTTGGAGGGGAGGGTCGCTTGGGCGAGGTGGCACAGTTACCGGCGGCGGTCACGGAGCGCAGCGCCCAGGTCACGCATTCTTCCGGGTCCTCGATGACGTCGGCGGGCACTTCGTAATAGGCCATGCTGATTTCCGGCCGGTCGCGGTACGGGCGGAATTGCGACATGTGGCGGCTTACGTACTCGCCTCGATTCGTGTCGTCGACTTTGAAGTAGAGGGTGCCGCCACTGATGATGGCGAAGAAGATATCGCCCCGGTACAGGCCCACCGCTCCAAACATGCGGCGTAAGGAGATTCCTCCGGCGGCAGTGAGTTGCTCCAGTATCCAGGCTACATAATCGTTATCGACAGCCACTTTCTCTCCTAAACTAGCATCGCACGCGTTACCTCGGAGACTTCCGCGCCCATGCACCGTCAGTTCGAATTGCCGGATTTGTTTCTCGCCATCTCCCTGGCCATGATTGCCATCGAAGCGGCGTTGGCCGGCATGTCCGTCATCAAGGCCAAGTATCGCACCCGCGACACGGTCGCCTCCTTGAGCATGCAGGTCGGCAATATTGCCGTGAACCTACTGATGGCGAGCTTCATTTTCGGTGGTTTGAAATTGGCCTACCGGGCACGGTTGTTAGACATCTCATCGTCGTCCCCCTGGGCGTGGTTTATTCTTTTTTTCCTGGACGACTTCACCTACTACTGGTTCCACCGGATCAGTCACGAGAGCCGCTTCTGGTGGGCCGCACACGTCAATCATCACTCCTCGCAGCAATATAACTTGTCGACGGCGCTGCGGCAGAGTTGGACGGGTATCGTCGTGGGCACGTGGACTCCGTGGATACCCTTGGCGATTCTGGGTTTCCCGCCCGAGATGATCCTGGCGCAGCAGGGTTTCAACCTGTTCTATCAATTCTGGATTC
>Ga0302314_10003918_pt1 | contig 27377 bp, 30 predicted proteins | sample III_Palsa_N2_3_FD_200533 | JGI IMG/M metagenome (GOLD analysis project Ga0302314, IMG submission 200533) | Peat permafrost microbial communities from Stordalen Mire near Abisko, Sweden - III_Palsa_N2_3 | ecosystem: Environmental > Terrestrial > Soil > Palsa > Peat permafrost | place: Sweden...
CCGCCCAAGGGGCAAGGCCAGTTGAACATGCTCGATGGCGAGGAGAGCCATCGACGATTAGCCCCCCAGCACCCTGGCAGCCCTCGGCGCGAAATAGGTAATGATCCCCGCCGCGCCGGCGCGCTTGAAGGCGGAGAGGCTCTCCATCATGGCGCGTTCCTCCTCGATCCAGCCATTTGCGCCCGCAGCCATTATCATCGCGTACTCGCCGGACACCTGATAGGCGAAGGTGGGGACGGCGTAGGCCTCTACCACCCGGCGTACGATGTCGAGATAGGGCATGCCGGGTTTCACCATCACCATGTCCGCGCCCTCGGCGATGTCGAGGCCGACTTCGCGCAGGGCCTCGTCGGTGTTGCCGAGGTCCATCTGGTAGGTCTTCTTGTCGCCGGTCAGCGCCTTGGCGGAGCCGATCGCGTCGCGATAGGGCCCGTAAAAGGCCGAGGCGTACTTGGCCGCATAGGCCATGATCATCACATCCTGAAGCCCGGCGCTCTCAAGCGCGGTCCGCAGCACGCCCACCCGCCCGTCCATCATGTCGGAGGGGGCGAGAATATCGGCCCCGGCCTCAGCCTGCACCACGCCCTGCTCCACCAGCCGTTCGATGGTGGGGTCGTTCAGGATGCGGCCGTTCTCGATCAGACCGTCGTGGCCGTGGTCGGTGAAGGGGTCCAGCGCCACGTCGCACATGATCCCCACTTCGGGCGCAGCGTCCTTCATGGCCTTGATGGCGCGGCAGATCAGGCCGTTCGGATCACTGGCGGCGGTGCCGCGAGCGTCCTTCAGTTCGCCGTCGATGTAGGGAAAGATGGCGATGGCGGGGATGCCCAGCGCGCGCGCTTCCCTAGCGGCCTCGGCGGCGCGCTTGACGGAGAAGCGGGGCGAGCCCGGCATGGAGGCGATGGGGATTTCGGGCTCTGCGCCATCATGCACCACCATGGACCAGATCAGGTCTGCGGGCGTCAGCACGGTCTCGCGTACCAGCCGCCGGATCCAGTCGGCCTGGCGCAGGCGCCGCATCCGAAGGGCGGGGTAGGGGGCGAGGGGCGCTCTGGTCATCGTGGGCTCTTGCTGACGGCTCGGCTTGAGATCAGCGCCTTAGGCCCATCGGCCGCCCCAGCACAAGTTTGAATGCGCCCCAGATCGAACCGATCACCAGCCACAGGAGCGCGACGACGACGGCCGTGATCCCGCCGGCCAGCATCCAGTTGCCGGTCTCCCGCTCGCCCTTGTCGCCATAGCCGCCCACGAGCCAGGCGGGGAGGGGCAGGCCGCCCAGATGCGCCTGAATGAAGCCCGCGACGGTCGTCATCTCCACCCCGCCGCCGACGAGCAGCAAGGCCAGAGCCAGCACCAGAAGACCGATGATGGTCCAGAACAGCGCACCCTGAAAGCGATAGTGGCTGAGGATCACGGGATGGGCGTCGTGCCGATGCGCAAAGGCTAGGGCGAGGCTGGCCAAGGCGGGCAGGCCCAGCATGAAGGGCGAGACCAGCAAGAGACCGTAGCCGAGCAGGGCGACGCCCTTGTCGAACTGAATCATGAAGGGATCTTCGGCGCCGTCGTGTTCAGCGCGCGGGACGATCTGTTGCGATGACTTGGCCATATCGCGCGTGCGCCTCAAGGTCCGGGTTCGCCCGTCTTTGAAGAGTGGCCGTTTCGGCCTTGTTCAACAAGCCGCAGATAGAGCTTTCGAGCGGAGGAAAACCGCCGCAACACCTTAATTGATAACGGTTCTCAACTTTCCTCCCCGCATGGACGGGGGGAAACCTTCGTGACAAAAGCACACTCCAGATGAGCGCGGATACGCGCCGCCACGATGGACGTTGCTGTGGACTATAAGGCCGCCTTCCGCTCCGCACTCGATCAGGTTCACGCCGAGGGCCGTTACCGGGTGTTCGCCGACCTGAAGCGGCATCGGGGCGATTTTCCCCGCGCGACCTGGACCCGAGGCGACGGCACGCAGCACGACGTGATCGTCTGGTGCTCCAATGATTACCTCGGTCAGGGCCAGAACCCGGTGGTCACGGACGCCATGCACGCCGCCATCGACGAGGCCGGTTCGGGCTCGGGCGGCACGCGCAACATCTCCGGCACCACCCACTATCACGTCGAGCTCGAGGCCGAACTTGCCGACTTGCATGGCAAGGACGCGGCGCTGCTGTTCACCTCAGGCTTCGTGGCGAACGAGGGTGCGCTGGCGACGCTGGCCAAGGTGCTGAAGGGCCTGATCGTCTTCTCCGACGAACTGAACCATGCCTCCATGATCGCTGGGATCCGCAACGGCGGCTGCCAGCGTCATGTGTTCCGCCACAACGATCTTGAGCATCTGGAAGAATTGCTGGCCGCCGCCGATCCGCGCGCGCCCAAGCTGATCGCCTTCGAGAGCGTCTATTCCATGGATGGAGACGTCTCCGACATCGCCGGCACTATCGCCCTCGCGAAGCGGTACGGCGCTATGACCTACCTCGACGAGGTCCACGCCGTGGGCCTCTATGGGGAGCGCGGCGGCGGCGTGGCCGAGCGCGAAGGGGTGATGTCGGACATCGACATCATCGAAGGCACGCTCGGCAAGGCGTTCGGCGTCATGGGCGGTTATATCGCCGGCGACGTGGACGTGGTGGATGCGATCCGCTCTTACGCGGGCAGCTTTATCTTCACCACCTCAATCCCGCCGGCCCTCGCCGCAGGCGCCATGGCGAGCGTCCGGTGGCTGAAACAGCATAACGAGATCCGCATCCTCCACCAGGAGCGCGCCGCCACTCTCAAGCGTCGCTTCCACGAAGCTGGCCTGCCGGTGATGGAATCAGACACGCACATCGTGCCCGTGTTTGTCGGCGATCCGGTGCGCTGCAAGATGGTGTCCGATATGCTGCTGGAAGAGCATGGCGTCTACGTCCAGCCGATCAACTATCCGACCGTTCCCCGCGGGACAGAGCGCCTGCGCTTTACGCCGACGCCTTTTCACACGGACGGGATGATGGACAGGCTTGTGGCCGCCATGGACAACCTCTGGAGCCAGTGCAACGTCGCCCGGCGTCCCGCGGCGGCCTGAGCGGCGCTACTTGCTCTTGCGGCGGACGCCCTTGCCGAGGCCGATGGACTTGGCAAAATCCGAGCGACGGGCGGCGTAGGCCGGCGCCACCATCGGGTAATCAGGGGGCAGGCCCCATTTGCGGCGATAGTCCTCGGGGCTCATGTCGTACCGTGCGCGCAGATAGCGCTTCAGCATGGTGAGCTTCTTGCCGTCCTCCAAGCAGACAATGTAGTCGTGCTGAATAGAGCGCGACACGGGTACGGCGGGCTTCGACTTTTCAGTCGTTACAGGTGCTTCGACCGGCGCGCCGTTCAGATTCGTAAGCGAACGGTGCACGGTCTTCACAAGTTCGGACAGGGCGCTTGCAGGAACAGAGTTGTTCGCAACATACGAGGCGACGATATCTGTGACTGACCGCAAGGTATCCATCGAGGTGGCCTGGTCCTGATTCGAATCACCTGACATGATTTCCGAAGCTCCTGAATTTCTATTTCGATGGGCGCGGCTCTATACGCCGCTGGAATTCAGGATCGCAACGCGACACACAGAGTGAAAGTTCCTTGGCGGCGCCGCTGGCGGATTGTTCGAAGACCCAACCCCGCGTAAAGACCGACCCGCCAAAGCCCTGCTGAATCACACGAGCGCCGCATGACCCTCGCCGCCACCGTCTCGCCGAACGCCTCCGGCCAAGCCCGCAGCGACGGGTTCTTCAAAAGTGCGCTCGAGGCCGTTGATCCGGCCGTGTTCGGCGCCATCGAGCATGAGCTGAAGCGCCAGCGGGAGCAGATCGAGCTGATCGCCTCGGAGAACATCGTCTCCAAGGCGGTGCTGACCGCTCAGGGCTCGATCCTCACCAACAAATACGCCGAGGGCTACCCCGGCAAACGCTACTACGGCGGCTGCGAGTTCGTGGACGAGGTGGAACGGCTGGCGATCGAGCGGGCGTGCGAGTTGTTCGGCTGCAGCTTCGCCAATGTTCAGCCCCACTCGGGCGCCAACGCCAACCAGGCAGTCTTCATGGCCCTGCTCCAACCCGGCGACACCTTCATGGGCATGGATCTGGCGGCGGGCGGCCACCTCACGCACGGCTCCCCCGCCAATCAGTCCGGCAAATGGTTCAAGCCGGTGGCCTACACCGTGCGCCGCCAGGATCACCTGATCGACTATGAAGCGCTGGCGGAAACCGCCGAGCGTGAAAAGCCCAAGTTGATCATCGCCGGCGGCTCGGCCTACAGCCGATTCATCGATTTCAAACGCTTCCGCGAGATCGCCGACAGCGTGGGCGCCTACTTGATGGTGGACATGGCCCACTTCGCGGGCCTAGTCGCTGGCGGCGTTTTCCCGAGCCCGCTGCCGCACGCCCACATCGTCACCACAACCACTCACAAGACCCTGCGCGGTCCCCGCGGCGGCATGGTGCTCTCCAACGACGCCGACCTCGGCAAGAAGATCAACTCGGCGGTCTTCCCCGGCCTGCAGGGCGGCCCCTTGATGCATGTGATCGCCGCCAAGGCCGTGGCCTTCGGCGAGGCGCTGCAGCCTGAATTCAAGGCCTACGCCAAGCAGGTGGTCGCCAACGCCAAGGTGCTTGCCGACACGCTGGTGACCTCCGGTGTCGAGATCGTCTCCGGCGGCACCGACAGCCACCTCATGCTGGTGGACCTGCAGCGTAAGGACGTGACCGGCAAGGCCACCGAAGCGGCGCTGGAGCGGGCCAACATCACCTGCAACAAGAACGGCGTGCCCTTCGACCCGAAGTCGCCCTTCGTTACCTCCGGCGTGCGCCTCGGCTCTCCGGCCGGCACCACCCGCGGCTTCGCCGAGCCCGAGTTCAAACAGATCGGTCAGATGATCGCCCGCGTGGTGGACGGTCTTTCCGCCAACGGTGAAGACGGCAACGGCGCGGTCGAACAGGCCGTGAAGCGGGAAGTGCTGGACCTTACCGCCCGTTTCCCCATCTATGGGTAGTCGTCGCGCCCTCGTCGCGATCAACGCCTAGGGGTTTGCCTTAAAGTGAAGTGCCCGTTCTGCGGCCATCTTGAGAGCCAGGTAAAGGACTCGCGCCCGTCGGAAGACGGCGCTGCGATCCGTCGCCGGCGGTCCTGCCCACAATGCGAGGGCCGGTTCACCACGTTCGAGCGGGTGCAGCTGCGCGAACTCACCATCCTGAAGAAGTCCGGTCGCCGCACGCCCTTCGACCGCGAGAAGCTGCAGCGGTCGATCGACATCGCCTTGCGCAAGCGCCCGATCGACCCGGAGCGTATCGACCGCATGCTCTCCTCCATCGTCCGCCAGCTGGAAAGCCGCGGGGAGACGGAGATCGAGTCCAGCGTGGTGGGTGAACTCATCATGAAGGCGCTGAAGGCCTTGGACGAAGTGGCCTATGTCCGCTACGCCTCCGTCTACAGGGACTTTCGGGAAACGCAGGACTTCGCGCGCTTTCTGGGCAAGGAAGGCCTTAGCGAGGACAGTGACAGTTGAACGGCAGGTCTCCCCCCAAACAGGCGCGCTCGGTCGCCCGCCTCGCCGCCGTGCAGGCCCTCTACCAGATGGAGGCGTCGGGCATCGGCGTGGAGGCGGTGGTGCGCGAGTTCGTGGATCATCGCTTCGAGACCGATATCGAGGGCGAACCGCTCGCCTCCGCCGATGAGGCCTTCTTCAGCGCCATCGTGCGGGGTGTGGTGGAAAAGCAGGCCGGGATCGATCGCGCCATCGTCAAGCGATTGGCGACAGGCTGGAAGCTGGACCGGCTGGACGCCACCACGCGCGCGGCGCTGCGCTCCGGCGCCTTCGAGCTGATGCACCGGCCCGACGTGCCGGTGGAGGTGGCGATCGACGAATATGTGGAGATCGCCAAGTCGTTCACCGACGAGTCAGGCTTCCTGAATGCGGCGCTGGACGCCATCGCCCGGGACGTTCGTCCCTTCGTCCCGCCCGGTGGATGAATTCAAGGTCATAGCCGACCTGTTCCGGCCGCTCACCTTGGGCGCGCCGGAAGCTCTGGATCTTCTGGACGATGCGGCGGTGATCCCTTCGCGTCCGGGCTTCGATCTCGTCATCACCAAGGACGCCATGGTCGAGGGCGTCCATTTTCTACCCACCGATCCGCCGGACCTGATCGCGCGCAAGCTGCTGCGCGTGAACCTGTCCGATCTTGCCGCCAAGGGGGCGCAGCCTTACGGCTATTTCCTGGCGGCGGCCTGGCCGAGAGCTTGGGACGAGGGCCGGCGCACCGTCTTCTGCGCTGGGTTGGCGCAGGATCAGGCGATGTTCGGCCTGAAGCTGTTTGGCGGCGATACAGTCTCCACGCCGGGGCCGCTGACGCTCTCGGTCACCATGCTCGGCTGGGTTACCGCGGGGGCGATGGTCAAACGGTCGGGGGCGAGGGCAGGGAACGTGTTGCTTGTCTCCGGGACAATCGGCGACGGCGTCTTGGGACTGGACGCGGCGCAGGAAAAACTCGCCGATACACGGTGGGACCACGCCGCTTATCTCGCCGCCCGGTATCGGTTGCCGATGCCCCGTGTGGAGCTCGGAAACATACTGCGGGAGCACGCCAGCGCCGCCGCCGATGTTTCGGACGGTCTTTTGGCGGACGCCGGTCATGTCGCCCTTGCCAGCGGTCTCGGCGTCGAGATCGATATCGACAAGCTGCCCCTGTCCGCCGCCGCCGCTGTTTGGGAAGCGCAGGCGCCTGACCGGGTCTCCGCACTTCTCCGCCTCGCCACAGGAGGCGACGACTACGAGATCGTCTGCGCGATCCCGCCATCGAAGGTCGAGGAGGCGATGATCGCGGCGGCGCGAACAGGGACGGCGCTCACGCCTATCGGCCGGTTCACCCAGAGAGTTGGCGTGCGCGCCTTCTACGCGGGCGAGCCGACGCCCGTCACGAAAGCTGGGTGGACACACCCCTAGGCTTGCGCCGGCGCGCCGTTCCGGGTCAGCGTCGGGTTATGCGAATCAAGACCCTGACCTTGCTCCTGCTGCTCGCCGCCGCGACGCCCGCACTGGCCGATGAGAAGAAGGACTCCAAGGAGCCCAAGGACCCGAACAACGGCCAGTATGTGAACATCTCGCCCGTGGCCGTGCCCATCGTCCTGCACGGCCAGCTGATCAACTACATCTTCATGACCATCCGCCTTGACCTGTACCCGGGTGTCGACACCTCCCGGCTCCGGGACAAGGAGCCCTATTTCCGTGACGCCCTGGTCCGCGCCGCCCATCGCACGCCCTTCGTCAAGCCGGGGGACTACACCCATGCCAACGAGCCGATGCTGAAGGCGACCATGATCGCCGAAGGAACGCGCATCGCCGGCCCGCACACGATCTCCGCCGTGGAGATCCTCACCGCCCAGCCGCAGAAAGTGATGGGCCTGCCGCGGGGCGACGCGCCGCCCCCCGCTCGCGCCCCGATCCCCTGAGAGAGGCCTTTTCCGCCCCGGTTGCGTACGACTGCGCCTTGCGGCACTCTTCCGGTCCGGACGCCGCTGAACGAGCGTCCTTAGCGATGGCGGGGAAGCGCGCAGGATCGCCGGACACACAGGTCCGCCGGTCGTAGTCGCGGCCAACCGTCGCAATGACAGGGTTGGAAAATGAACGAGCTTTGGCTGGTCCTTGGGGCCGGCGCATTGGCGGTTGTCTACGCCATATGGCAGACGACCTCGCTTCTGGCGGCGTCGCCGGGCAACGACAAGATGCAGGAGATCGCCGCGGCGATCCAGGAGGGGGCGTCGGCCTACCTGCGCAGACAATACGCCACCATCGCCATCGTCGGCGTCGTCATTCTGGTGGTGATCTTCTTCCTTCTGGGGCCGCTTTCCGCGATCGGCTTTCTGATCGGCTCGGTGCTCTCGGGTGCTGCGGGTTATGCGGGGATGCTGATCTCCGTCCGCACCAATGTGCGGACGGCGCAGGCCTGCTCCGAAGGTCTGGAGCGCGGCCTTTCCATGGCGTTCCGCTCGGGCGCTGTGGTGGGCATGTTCGTGGCGGGCTTCGCCCTGATCGGCGTGGCCGGTTACTACGCCGTCCTCACCGTCGGCATGGGCAAGGATCCCACTAGCCGTGAGGTGGTGGATGCGCTCGTGGCCCTCGGCTTCGGCGCCAGCCTGATCTCCATCTTCGCCCGTCTCGGCGGCGGCATCTTCACCAAGGGCGCGGACGTCGGCGGCGATCTCGTCGGCAAGGTGGAGGCCGGCATCCCGGAGGACGACCCCCGCAACGCCGCCACCATCGCCGACAATGTGGGTGACAACGTGGGCGACTGCGCGGGCATGGCGGCCGATCTGTTCGAGACCTATGCGGTTTCGACGGTGGCGACGATGGTGCTGGCGGCGATCCTTTTCCGCACCCTCGGCGTAGACGTGGTCCGCACCATGATGCTGTTGCCGCTGGCCATCTGCGGCGTCTGCATCGTCACCTCCATTATCGGCGTCTTTTTCGTGCGGCTGGGCAAGAGCCGCAACATCATGGGCGCGCTCTACAAGGGCCTGATCGCGACGGGCGTCCTCTCAGCTATCGCCATCTGGTTCGTGATCCACGCCCTTGTTCCGGCGCCGATCAGCGTGGGCGCCATCGACCTCGACGCCAACAAGCTCTTCGCCTGCGGCATCGTCGGCCTTCTGGTGACCGCCGCCATCGTGGTGATCACCGAATACTACACCGGCACCGGCTTCCGTCCGGTGAAGTCGATCGCCAAGGCGTCGGCGTCCGGCCATGGCACCAACGTCATCGAAGGATTGGCGGTCTCGCTGGAGTCCACCGCCCTGCCGGCGCTGGTGATCATCGTGGCCATCTACGTCACCTTCGTGCTCGGCAACCTCTTCGGAGTCGCCATCGCCGTCACCACCATGCTGGCGCTCGCCGGGATGATCGTGGCGCTGGACGCCTTCGGGCCGGTGACAGACAACGCCGGCGGCATCGCCGAGATGGCGGGTCTTCCAAGCTCGGTGCGGGTCTCCACAGACGCGCTCGACGCGGTAGGCAACACCACCAAGGCGGTGACCAAGGGTTACGCCATCGGTTCGGCAGGCCTTGGGGCGCTCGTGCTGTTCGCGGCCTATACGCAGGATCTGCACTACTTCTCCGATCCTGCGAACGCGGCGGCCTATCCCTTCTTCGCGGGCATGGGCGGCGTGGTCACCTTCGATCTCTCAAACCCGTTCGTGATCATCGGCTTGCTGTTCGGCGGGCTGCTGCCCTTCCTGTTCGGCGGCATGTCGATGACGGCGGTAGGACGGGCGGCGGGATCCGTGGTTGAGGAAGTCCGTCGTCAGTTCCGGGAGAACCCCGGCATCATGACCTACGAGGTGAAGCCGGAGTACGGCAAGGCGGTGGATATCCTGACCCGGGCGGCGATTCGCGAGATGATCGTGCCGTCGCTGCTGCCGGTGCTGTCCCCGATCGTTCTGTTCTTCGTGATCCTGGCGCTGCCGGGCGGGGGCAAGCTGAACGCCTTCGCGTCGCTCGGCGCCATGTTGATCGGGGTGATCGTCACAGGCCTGTTCGTGGCCATCTCCATGACCTCGGGCGGCGGCGCGTGGGACAACGCCAAGAAGTACATCGAGGAGGGTAACTATGGCGGCAAAGGGTCCGACGCCCACAAGGCCGCCGTCACCGGCGACACCGTGGGCGATCCCTACAAGGACACCGCGGGGCCCGCCGTGAACCCGATGATCAAGATCACCAACATCGTGGCCTTGCTCCTCCTCGCCGTCCTGGCGAAGGGCGTCATCGGCGGCTGACGCTTCGTCCCGACAAAAAAGAAGCCCCGGAGTTCACGCTCCGGGGCTTTTTCGTCTTCAGATGTGGAGCGCGATCAATGCCGACCTGGCTGTTGACCGGGATCGTTGTCGGGCGGGATCGGGCTGCCGCGACCCACGGTGCCTAGAAGCTGTTCGAAGGCGGAGAGTTCGCGACCCCGGGTCGGGGTTTCGCGGGTCACGTAGGCAATCTGGTAGCCGTCGCCGAGGCCGAGGGTCTTCACGTCCGAGACCTTTTCGTCAGCCTTGTTGAAGCTGATCGCGATCACGGTCCGCGTTTTGATCTGCGGCCGCAGGTAGGTGATCTTGTCGGACGTCTGCGTCACGTAATACCAGATGTTCGGGTCGAAGGTCGCCACCGCTGAAGGCGAGCCGAGCTTGGCCATGACCGTGGATCGGCTGTCGACGCCCGGCTTCATGTCCTGCGGCTTGACGTCGATAGCCTGGAAGCCGCTGAGGGTGGTGATCGGCGCACAGGCGCTCATGCCCCCCGCGAGGCAGGTGGCGGCGACGGCGGCGAGGATCAGGTTGCGACGCATACAGGAAATCTCATGTTAGGCGGGGACGCCGGACGGTGATCTTCAGCAAGGCTTTGACCTAACGCGCACGGCGACTTAGTTCAATGCCGCCGATCTAGACGTGGTGTCGCGGCGAAAAGGAGGCGGCATGTTCTTCGAACGCTTTTTCACGCCGCGCCCCCCCGTGGTGGCGGGACGGGCTCTCTTCACATCGGCCAGCGACAAGGCGCGCGATCCGGCCTTCTATCAGGCGGGCGAGGTTCCAGACACCTATGAGGGCCGGTTCGAGCTCTACACCCTGCATGTGATTCTCTTGCTTCACCGGCTGAAGGGCGAGGGGCCGCAGATGGCGGAGACGCGGCAGGGACTGTTCGACGCTTTCATCCGCAACCTCGACGACGGCCTGCGGGAGATGGGCGTCGGCGATCTCTCCGTGGGCAAGAAGATGCGGAAGATGGGCGCGGGCATTTATGGTCGCCTAAAATCCTACGATGAGGCGCTGAAGGGCGACCACGAGGTGGAAGCGGTGACGCCGCTCCTGATCCGCACCGTGTTCGCCGAGGCGGAGACTCCGGCGGCGACCGGGCTCGCCCGTTATGTCGTCGGCGCACGAGACGCTCTGGCGGCTCAGCCCACCGAAAAATTCCTGCAGGGAGAGGCGGCGTGGCCGTCGTTCGCAGCGTGATCACCGGGTTCGAACAGATGAAGGTGCGCCTCAGCGACCTTGGGCGAGAGCGAAGCTTCGATTTCCAGCCTGATGATTCGGCGCGGGCGACGATGGCCAAGACCCTGGATTTCGTGGCCCTGCCGGAATTCTCCGCCGTGCTCGACGTATCCCCTTACCTCGACGGAGCAGAGGTCCGGGGAAAATGGAACGGCCGGGTGGTTCAGACCTGCGGCATCTCTCTCGAGGACTTCGACACCCCGCTGAAGGGCGACTTTATGGTCCGCGTGCTGCCAGCAGGTAGTCCCAACCTGCCCGAAGAGGGCAGCGAGGTCGATGTTGACCCTGATGCGGACGATCCGCCGGATGTTCTGGAGGGCGACGCCATCGATCTCGGGGCTTACGTCATCGAGCACCTGGGTCTCGAGCTCGATCCCTTCCCGAGGAAACCCGGCGCCGTGTTCGAGCCGCCGGAAGAGCTGGTCGTGATATCGCCGTTCGCGGGGCTGCGCGATCTGAAGTCCTGACCGGGTTATCGTCGGATACCCGACGCTCTCTCCCGGCAGGATGGCTTGCATCGTGAGTCTGGGGCGCTATCGTCCGCCCGCGTCGCCGCAAGCATCCGCGCCGGCAAGCAGGAGCGCCCATTCTGTCTAGGCCCATCGTCATTTCCATCGACGCCATGGGCGGGGATCACGGACCATCGGTCATGGTGCCCGGCGTCGCGCTGGCGCTGAATCTCCTGGCGGGTCGAGACGTGCGCTTCCTCCTCCACGGCGACTCGGGGCTGATCGACGCCGAACTCGCCAAGTCGCCCGCCGCCAAAGCCGTGTCGGAGGTTCGCCACACCGCCCTGAAGATCGCCAGCGAGGAGAAGGCCTCCACTGCCATGCGGCGGGGCAAGGGCTCCAGCCTCTGGAATGCCGTGGCGGCGATTCGGGAAGGCGAAGCAGACGCTGCGGTCTCTGGCGGCAACACCGGCGCCCTCATGGCGATCTCCAAGCTCATCCTGCGCATGGCCGGCGGCTTCGACCGACCCGCGCTTATCGCCAACTGGCCCACGATGACGGAGCCGACCTGCTTGCTGGACGTCGGCGCGAATATCGAGTGCGACGCCCACCAGCTGGTGGAGTTCGCCATCATGGGCGCGGCCTTCTACCGGGCGGTTCACAGGCCGGGCGCACGCCCCACCGTCGGGTTGATGAACGTCGGCTCGGAGGAGCAGAAGGGCCTGGACGCTGTACGCGAGGCGGGCCAGCTCTTGCGCGACCTTGACTTCGACTTCGATTACCACGGCTTCGTCGAGGGCGACGACATCGCCAAGGGCACGGTGAACGTGATCGTCACCGACGGCTTCACCGGCAATGTGGCGCTGAAGACCGGAGAGGGGCTGGCGCGCTTCTTCTCCCAGGAGCTTCGCATCGCCTTCACCTCGTCACTCACCGCCAAGCTCGGCGCCGTCCTGGCTCAGGCCGCCCTGAAGAAGATGCGGACTCGCCTGACGCCTCCCGGCGGCGGGCCCTTCCTCGGCCTCAACGGCGTGGTGGTGAAGAGCCATGGCGGCGCGGACGCCGGCAGCGTTTCCGGCGCCATCAAGATTGCCTACGAGCTCGCCTCTTCTGACTATGCAGCTGAGGCGGCCAGCAACATGGAACGCTTGGCGGCTGTACGGCAGACGGCCAAGGCTCTGGAGACGTCTCAGTGAGTGTGAGCCCGTGAGTGTAATCCGAAGCGCCGTCACCGGCGTCGGCGGCTATCTTCCCGAACAGGTGGTGACCAACGTCGACCTGGCCAAGTTCGTCGACACCTCGGATGAGTGGATCCAGGAGCGCACCGGCATCAAGGAGCGCCGCAAGCTCGAGGACGGCCTGCACACCTCCGATATGGCGACCGAGGCCGCCAGGAAGGCGCTTGCGGCAGCGGGGCGCACGGCGGCGGACGTAGACCTGATCATCGTCGCGACGACGACCCCCGACCTGACCTTCCCCGCCACCGCCGCCATCGTGCAGCGCAAGTTGGGCGCGCCCGTCTGCATCGCTTTCGACGTGCAGGCGGTGTGCTCGGGCTTCGTCTACGCCCTCTCGGTGGCGGACGGCTTCACGGCACGGGGTCTTTCCAAATGCGCGCTAGTAATCGGGGCGGACGCCATGTCTCGCCTGATGGACTGGACCGACCGGGGCACCTGCGTGCTGTTCGCAGATGGCGCGGGCGCCGTAGTGGTCGAGCCCCGCGAGGGTGCGGGCGAGACGAGCGATCAGGGGTTGCTCGGCTTCGCCCTTCGCTGTGACGGTAACAAGCAGGACCTTCTCTATGTGGACGGCGGTCCCTCAACCACGGGCACGACCGGGTATCTGCGCATGGCGGGTCAGCAGGTGTTCCGCCACGCCGTGGTGAACATCACCGAAGCGGTCGAGGCTGCGGCCAAGGTCGCCGGCGTGACGATCCCAGAGGTCGACTGGTTCGTGCCGCACCAGGCCAACCAGCGCATCCTGCAGGGCGTCGCCCATCGCCTCGGCATCGCGGAGACGAAGGTGATCTCCACCGTCGCCACCCACGCCAACACCTCAGCAGCCTCCATTCCGCTTGCCATGATGCAGGGTATCGAGGATGGCCGGATCAAGCCGGGCCAGCTTCTGCTCTTGGAAGCCATGGGCGGCGGACTAACATGGGGTGCCTGCGTGGTGCGCCTCTAAGCCGGTCGCTTTGAGTCGCGGCGCGAAGCCTTTGACTTGACGCGGCTTTCGCGCCATTAACCGATGTGTTGGATAAACCGGACCTGAGGGTTCGCGCTTGGGGGAGCATCTGATGAAGGGCGAAACGCTGACGCGGGCCGATCTGGCCGAAGCGGTGCACGAGGAAGTGGGCCTGACCCGTCAGGACTGCGCCGGCCTTGTGGAGCGCACCCTCGACCTCGTGGCCGAAGCCCTGGAGCTGGGCGAGCTGGTCAAGCTTTCCGGCTTCGGCGTGTTCCAGGTGCGGGACAAGCGGGCGCGGATGGGGCGCAATCCCAAGACAGGGGAGCCCGCCGCGATCGATCCTCGGCGGGTGATCAGCTTCCGCGCCTCTCACGTGATGAAGGCGCGGGTCGACCAGACCCACAACGGTTGAGCGATTCGGACCCGCGATCGTGAAAAGCCCCGACGCGTTCCGCACTATTTCCGAGGCCGCCACCGAACTGGGCGTGCCCCAGCATGTACTGCGCTTCTGGGAGACCAAGTTCTCCTTCATCCGGCCCATGAAGCGGGCAGGGGGGCGGCGTTTCTATCGCCGACAGGACATCGACGTGCTGCGGGGCGTGCGCACCCTGCTTCACGATGAAGGCTACACCATCAAGGGCGTGCAGCGTCTGCACAAGGAGCACGGGGTCCGCCACCTCGTGGAAGCGGCTGCGGCCGCACCTCAGCCGACGGACCAGATCGAAGACGGCATGGTCCCTGCCGCGCCTATCCGCCGACCTGTCCTGGGCGAACACGCCCGTTCGCGACTCATCGATGTGCTGGACGATCTGGAGACCACCAAGATCCGTCTCGATAAGCTTCTGCATCGGTGACGATTTGTGATTGCCGCTTCGAAGGCGCCCCTCTATAAGCGCGCCTTCGTCGGAGCGTAGCGCAGCCTGGTAGCGCACTTGACTGGGGGTCAAGGGGTCGCAAGTTCAAATCTTGTCGCTCCGACCATCACCTCTTTGAACCCCGCTATTTGCCGCGGTTCATCCAGGTGATGAGCGGGATTATAGGCACGCCCCAGGCCGTGCCGATCACAGCAAAAAAGAGAAGCTTCACCGCCCACTGGTCCGGCAGGTGATCGGCGACGGCCACGGCCACCCCGACATAGAAGAACAGAAACGCCAGGATTCCCACGCCGCCGATCAGCTTTCGTATCCTCGCCGGCATGGTCGCTCCCTGAGCCTCGTCCGCACCGCTAGATTCGCGGGCGGTTCATGAGGCCGAGGATGAACAGCAAAACCACCGCCCCGACCAGAGCGATCAGAAATTCGCTGACGAATCCCAGCGCGTAGAAGCCGAACGCATGAGCGATCCAGCCGCCGATCAGCGCGCCCACAAGCCCGATGATCAGGTTGACGATCAGGCCGTGATGCCGGTTCATCACCATGCTCGCCACCCATCCGGCCAGAAGGCCGATGACGATCCAGCCCAAGATTCCAAAGCCCATGCGTGTGCCTCCCGCGCGTGTTTCGCCCGACCGCCTCGCGAGGGGCGCAAGCTTGGCTGGAAGTTAAGCATGGATGCCCCGATCCGCCAAAGCAGGCTTCCGAGGCGGCGCAACCGTGGACGCGCGCCGGTCGAGGGTTTAGGGAGGCGGCAGGCGGTTTGTGAAATCCCCAAGCGATTTTGGAATCTTTTGTATGCGTTGGAGTTACAATCTCGAGCGATCCTACGCCGCCGCGATCTGGCTGGCGGGGGTGGCGTTCCTGGTCTTCCTGATGGTGATTGTCGGCGGCGCCACGCGCCTGACCGGGTCGGGTCTCTCCATTACCGAGTGGAAGCCGGTGACGGGCGTTCTGCCGCCCTTGTCGGCCCACGGCTGGGCGCTGGAGTTCGCCAAGTACCAGCACATTCCGCAGTACCAGTTGGTGAACAAGGGCCTGTCGTTGGGCGCCTTCAAGAGCCTTTACTGGTGGGAATGGACCCACCGGCTGCTGGGCCGCATCGTCGGCGCGGCGATCCTGATCCCCATGGCGGTGCTGCTGATCCTGCGCCGCATCCCCCGGCGGCTCATCTGGCGGTGCGGCGTAATCCTGGCGCTGGTGGCGCTGGAAGGCTTCGTCGGCTGGTGGATGGTGGCGAGCGGGCTGGAGGCCCGGATTTCCGTCGCCCCCGAACGTCTGGCCACCCACCTGTCCCTTGCGCTCCTCATTTTCACCGTCTGCGTCTGGACGGCGCTCGAGGCCTGGTTCGGGCGCACCCGCACTACTTTCGGCGCGGACCAGCGGACAATCATCGGTTCGGTCGCGCTGGTGGTGATGTCCTTCATCCAGATCATGCTGGGCGCGCTCGTGGCCGGCAACCGCGCGGGGCAGGTCTACACCGACTGGCCGCTGATGGCGGGCAAGGTGTTTCCCAAGGACTATGCGCCTAAGGGCTCGCACCTTTGGGACGTGCTGGCCCACAGCCAGGCGGCCGTGCAGTTCAACCATCGGCTCGGTGGCTATGTGTTGTTCGCGCTGGCGGTCGCCTTCGCCATATCCGTCTGGCGCACGCCTCGCACCTTGGCGCCCGTCCGACAACTGGCGTTCACCCTGGCGGGCCTGGTGACGGCGCAGGCGGCGTGGGGGATCATGACCTTGCGGATGGCCGCGCCCCTGGGGTTCAGCCTTGTGCACCAGATCGGCGCCGTGATCGTCCTGACCACCGCGATCGTCCTCGCGTGGCGCGTCCAGCGGAACTAAGGACGCAATTTCTTTAGGTATCATGATACCATATGAAAAATTGCATTATATAACAATTAGATAACTTGTGACGGTGCCGTTTCAAGCTGTTGACAGCCGGGGCTCGCCTCTGTATCCACCCGCCTTCACCGGCTTCCCCGCCTATGGGGCGGCTGAAACTGTTTCTGGATGATCCTTCGATGTTGAAGACCACGGCCTCTCTGAAGCCGGCGGATGTCGAGAAGAAGTGGATCCTGATCGACGCTGAAAACGTCGTCGTCGGGCGCCTCGCCACCTTTATCGCCATGCGCCTTCGCGGCAAACACCGCCCCGATTACACCCCGCACGTCGACTGCGGCGACCACGTCGTGGTCATCAACGCCGACAAGGTGAAGTTCACGGGCCGCAAGCTCCAGCAGAAGACCTACTACTGGCACACCGGCTATCCGGGCGGCATCAAGGAACGCACCGCGGACAAGATCCTCGGCGGCAAGTTTCCCGAGCGCATCCTTGAAAAGGCCGTGGAGCGCATGCTGCCCAAGGAAAGCCCCCTGGCCCGCAAGCAGATGACCCATCTGCGCATCTTCGCCGGCGCCGAGCATTCCCATGAGGCTCAACAGCCTGAAACCATCGCGTTCGCCGAGAAGAACGCCAAGAACGTGCGGGCCCAATAACCATGACCGACGTCCCTCACGAAGAAACCGCCGCTGCTCCGGCCGCGGCGCCCGCTCCCTCCACGCAAGGCCAGGGCTTTGACGCCCTGCGCAGCCTGTCCACCACCGGCCTGTCCGAGGGCTCTGCCCCGGCCGAGCCGAGGATCGACAGCCAGGGCCGCGCCTACGCCACCGGCAAGCGCAAGAACGCCATCGCCAAGGTCTGGATCAAGCCGGGTTCGGGCAAGATCACCATCGTCGGCGGCGACGCCAAGCGCGCCGCGGTGCTGAAGACCCGCAGCAACAAGGCCCAGAACGATCCGGCCAAGCCGGCGGTGAAGGCCCATGAAGTCCAGAGCGGCAAGGAACGGGACATCACCGTCTACTTCGCCCGCCCCGTGCTGCAGATGATGGTCGAACAGCCGCTGGTGGTCACCGGTCGCCGTACGCAGTTCGACGTCATGGTTGTGGTCGAGGGCTCGGGCCTCTCCGGCCAGGCCGGCGCGATCCGTCACGGCATCGCCAAGGCGCTGACCTACTATGAACCTTCGCTGCGTCCGGTGCTGAAGCCCCACGGCTTCCTGACCCGCGACAGCCGCGTGGTCGAACGCAAGAAGTACGGCAAGGCCAAGGCCCGCCGCAGCTTCCAGTTCTCGAAGCGCTAAAACGCGTCATCGTACGTGTTTATGGAAGGGCGCTTCGGGAAACCGGAGCGCCTTTTTCGTTTTGGCTCATTGCGTAGGACAGCGACATGACCATCAAGGTCTTCATCGATGGCGAGGCTGGCACCACGGGGCTGCAGATCCGTGAGCGGCTGGCCGGTCGCCGCGACCTTGAGCTTCTGTCCATCGCCCCCGAGCGCCGCAAGGATGCCGGCGCCCGGGCCGAACTGCTGAACGACGCCGATGTGGTGATCCTCTGCCTGCCCGACGATGCAGCGCGCGAGGCCGTCGCCCTGATCGACAACGCCACGACCAAGGTGATCGACGCCTCCTCGGCCCATCGCGTGGCTGCCGGCTGGACTTATGGTTTTGCTGAAATGGCGCCCGGTCAACGAGACGCGATCAAGGCGGCCAAGCGGGTCTCCAACCCCGGCTGCTACCCCACGGGATTCATCGCCCTCGTCGCGCCGCTGGTGCGCGCGGGGATGGTGCCGTCGGAGTATCCAGTCACGGTCAACGCCGTCTCCGGCTATTCGGGGGGCGGCAAGGGGCTGATCGCCGAGTTCGAGGGACCTGACGGCGCGCACGACGCCTTTCGCGTCTACGGGATGAACCTCGCCCACAAGCATGTGCCGGAGATGAGCAAATACACGGGCCTCAGCCACGCGCCGGTGTTCGCGCCGGCTGTCGGGCGGTTCGCCCAGGGCATGATCGTCGAGGTTCCGCTCCAGCTCTGGGCGCTGCCGGGCCGCCCTGCCGTCGCGGACCTGCAGAGCACTCTCGTGGACGCCTATGTCAGCGAGCAGTTCGTGACGGTGGCTGATGCGGCGGAAACCAGCGCCTTGCAGGCCACGCGCGCGGGGGCGGGCGGCTATGTCGACGCGCTTGACCCGGAGGCGCTGAACAACACCAACGCGCTTAAACTCTACGTGTTCGGCAACGAGGATCGCCAGCAGGCCCGACTGGTCGCCATTCTCGACAATCTCGGCAAGGGCGCTTCAGGCGCTGCGGTCCAGAACCTGAACCTGATGTGCGGCTTCGAGGAAGGGGAGGGGCTTTAGTCTTTCTTCGGAAACCAGGGAATGAACCCGGAGGTGCGACGGACGTATTCGGCGTAGCCCGGGCGCTGGCCCTTCATGCGCTTCTCCACCGTCGGGACGCCCGAACCCTTGGTGAGAAGGACGGTGATCAGGATCGGTCCGACAAGTGACCACGCGCCGACGCCGGTCTCCGCCGCGATGAGGTAGAGCCCCCACCACAGGCAGGCTTCGCCGAAGTAGTTGGGATGTCGGGTGTAGCGCCAGAGACCAAGATCCATGACCTTGCCCTTGTTGGCGGGATCGCCCTTGAATTTCAGCAGCTGCCAGTCGCCGAGGCTCTCGAACACGACGCCGAACACCGCCAAGGCCGTGCCGGTTAGAGCCAAGGCGCCGAGCGTGAAGGTGGGAGTGATCTGACCCAGCTGCACCGGCAGGCTGACGATCATCTGCAGCGGCGCCTGCAGGGCGAACACCAACAACAGGGAGGACTTGGCGAAGCTCCAGCCGCGCACCTCGCTGGCGTGGGTCAGCATCTCCTCGTAGCGCGGATCGGCGCCTTGCCGACGCCAGCGCCAGAACAGGTAGCCGCCCAGCCTGACGCTCCAGACCGCGCAGAGAACGAGCAGAAGCGTGGCGTGCGGGCCCGAACCACCTGTCCGCCAGAAGCTCGTAAGCGCCAGGATGAGCATCCCCATCGGCCACCAGCCGTCGATGAAGCTGACATCTTTCAGGCGGATGCTCAGGAGCCAGAGCGCCACGGTGAACAACGCCAAAATCAAAGCATTCGTGAGCAGGAGCGAGACGATCGGCATAAGAAACCTCTTGGTGAACGCCCCTTTAAACTGGCGTCTTTTTCAGCTTGTCTGCTGGAGAAACGCGCTGGAAGCACCGCCGGATGGGCCTCACCTTCGCAATCGCAGCACAAAATCTTCTTTCCCCTGGCAGGCGAACGAGGAACGTGACCACGATGCCGGATAAGTGAGGGATCGAAGATGGAGTTTCGGCGTTCTCATCTGCAAAGCTTCACAGGCGCAGGGACAATGAATTCCACAAGTCTCAAACTTATCGCCTTTGACCCCGCCGTCGCCGCTCCCGCTACCAAGATTCGACGGGTCGTTCTGATCGGCAACTACCCGCCCCGTCGCTGCGGCATCGCGACCTTCACCGCCGACGTCCGCGAAGCTCTCATCACCGCCTATCCCTCCATGTCGTGCGACGTGATCGCCATGACCGACGAAGGCGCCGAGTACGACTATCCCGAGGAAGTGCGCTTCACGATTCGCCAGAATGCGCCGATGGATTATCTGGAAGCTGCGCGCCGCATCAACGCCTCAGCGCCGGACGTGGTCTGTGTTCAGCATGAGTTCGGCATTTTCGGCGGCCCCGCCGGTGAACACTTGATCAAGTTGCTCGATGCCCTGACCTGTCCTGTCGTGTCCGCCCTGCACACCGTGCTGGAGAAGCCGAATGGAGACCAGCGCCGGGTGTTCGACCGCTTGATCACCCGGTCCTCCAGCCTGATCGTGATGGCCGAACGCGGTCGCACGATGCTGGAGACGGTCTGGAAAGTCCCTGCCGACAAGATCGTGGTTGTGCCGCATGGCGCGCCCGACCAGCCCCTGATCGACACCGTCGCCGCCAAGGCGCGCTTTGGTTTCGAAGGGCGCGAAGTGCTGTTCACTTTCGGCCTGCTGTCGCCCAACAAGGGCATTGAGACTGCGATCCGCGCCATGCCCGCGATCGTCAAGGTGCACCCCAAGGCGCTTTATGTGGTGCTGGGCGCCACCCACCCCCACTTAGTAGCCCAGCAAGGCGAAGCGTATCGCGAGTCCCTTCAGGCGCTAGTGGATGAACTCGGTGTTCGCGACAACGTGCGCTTCATCGACGCTTACACCGACAATCCCGAACTGCTCGACTACCTGCGTGCGGCGGACCTCTACGTAACGCCCTACCTCAACGAGGCGCAAATCACCTCGGGAACTTTGTCCTATGCGGCGGCGCTCGGAAAACCGATCATCTCCACCCCCTACTGGCATGCCCAGGAACTCCTAGCGGACGGGCAGGGCGTGATCACCCCGTTCGGCGACGTGGACGCAATATCCACCGCCGCCATCGAACTCCTGTCGGACCCTGTGGCGTTGGATGCTCTCCGCACTCGCATCTACAACGCTACCCGGGAGACGGTATGGAGCCGCCTTGCCGAGCGCTACGTGCAGGCCTTCGAGGCGGTTCCCAAGGTCGCGCCGGTGATCAAGTTGCAGTCCGGCCTCGCGGTGCAGGGGCGCGTGCGGCCCGAGCCCTCCCTCGCCGGCGTAAAGCGCATGACCGACAGCTGCGGCATGCTCCAGCACAGCATCTTCAACCTGCCGGACCGTCGCCATGGGTACTGCGTGGATGACAACTGCCGCGCGCTGCTCCTGATGCACAAGCTGCCTGGCGCCGCCGACGGGGAGCGCAAGGCGCTGGCGCTTACCTACGCCACCTTTGTTCAGCACGCCTGGAACGAGGATGCGGGCGCCTTCCGCAATTTCATGAGCTATGAGCGCACTTGGCTGGAAGCGCGCGGCTCGGAAGACAGCATCGGGCGGAGCTTCTGGTCGGTCGCCGTCACCGCGGTTGAATCCGAAGACGCCAGCCTTCGCCATTGGGCCGAGGTGCTCATTGGTCGGGTGTGGCCCCACCTCGTGCCGCTGAAATCCATCCGCACCAACGGCTTTGTCTTGCTCGGCCTCAGCGTCCTAATCGAGGGCGGTCTCGCCACCGACGAGATGCGGGCGCACGCCCGGGAAATCGCCACCTATCTCGGCGACCGGGTCCCGCTCAACAGCGAATGGACCTGGTTCGAGGATAGCCTGTCCTACGACAACGCCCGTCTGCCTGAAGCGATGATTCGGTTCGGCATGGCGTTGAACGACGCGAAGGCCATCGACATCGGGCTTCAGACTCTGTCCTGGCTCTGCGAGAAGCAAACGTCGCCGAACGGCTTCTTCCGGCCCATCGCGACGGAGGATTTCGGTCGCTTCCAGTATGCCGATGGGGTGTTCGATCAGCAGCCCCTTGAAGCCGCTGCCACCATCGACGCCTGCCAGGCGGCGCTGGAGACTGGCGCCGGTGTGCGCTGGACCGCGGAGGCCGAGCGCGCCTACGACTGGTACTTCGGCGGAAACGACCTTGGCGTGTCGCTCGTGGATGGCGGAACGGGCGAATGCTACGACGGTTTGACCTGGGCGGGCGCGAATTTGAACCAGGGGGCCGAATCTATCCTTTCCTTCCAGCTGGCGACCTGCGCTATGCAGACGCTTATTCGGGCCAGCTGCTCCCCCAAGGCGCTCTGACCACCCACAGGCTGGATTAATCGCTCCCTATGTCGTCAGTCACCATGCTGCCCGTGCGGCTCCAGGCGGAGCCCGGCCGGGTCGTGATCCGTCCATTCCAGATCGCGCCCAAACCGGCGTCTCCTACCGAAGCTTCCCGCACCCGGCGCATCGTCGACGCAGTGATGGCGATGGACATGCGCACCTGCCAGTCCGAACTCGCCCTCGTGAATAAGGACTTCGGCGGTCGTCACTGGCAGACCCAGCAGGTCTATCTCGAGCGGTTCGAACAGATCCGGGACGACCTTCAGCTCGGTTCAGATGTACGCGAAGCGCGCAAGGCCCTGATCGGCGCCTACTTCTGTCACGAGTATTCCTACACCTCCGCCGCCTTGATGAACCCGTCCGTTGTCCCGCATCCGGACCAGTCGGGCCTCTCCGAAGGCAGCCTGAGAATCGTGATTTCCCTCCGCGCAGTCGGCGAGGGGCACATCTCATCCATCGCTTTCCGCGAAGGCATCTTGAACGCCAACGGCGATTTCAGCCTGATGCCGCAGCCGCCCTTCGCCGTCGCCGCCCGCGCCACCGAGCAGCCGAGCGCCGAGAACGGGATGAGCACCACGGCGGTCAGCTTCAAGGAAGCCTCGCTCTCCGGCACCGTGATCTTCCCCTTCACCGCTCAGCAGCGGAACGGGTTGGAAGACCTGCGGCTGGTTCGCATCAACACCGAGGACGGCGGTCCGCTCTACTGCGGCACATACACCGCCTATAGCGGTTACGACATCGCCTCTGAGATGCTGATCACCGACGATTTCCGTACCTTTCGCCTGCAGCCCCTCTCTGGCGGCGCGGCCCGCAACAAGGGCATGGCGCTGTTCCCCCGCAAGATCGGCGGCTCCTACGCCACCATCGGGCGCCAGGACGGGGAGAACCTGTTCTACCTGCGCTCCGACGACCTTCTGCACTGGGACGACGGGGTGAAGCTCCTGGCGCCGGTCTACCCGTGGGAGTTGGTGCAGATGGGCAATTGCGGCTCGCCGATCGAGATCGACGAGGGCTGGCTGCTGCTTACCCACGGCGTTGGCGCCATGCGCAAATACTGCATCGGCGCGGCGCTGCTCGACAAGGACGACCCCAGCATCGTCCTCGCCCGCACCCCACACCCCCTGATCTCGCCCTCGGACGACGATCGCGAAGGCTATGTGCCCAATGTGGTCTACACCTGTGGCGCCATCGCCCACGGGCGCAAGATCTTCATGCCCTACGCCGTCGCGGACAGTTCGATCACCTTCTGCTGGGTGGATATCGACGCGCTTCTGGCGGAAATGGTCTAAGCGGCTGAGTTGGCGGACGGGGTGGGATTCGAACCCACGGTGGGCTCTCACCCACGGCGGTTTTCAAGACCGCTGCCTTAAACCACTCGGCCACCCGTCCGGTTCAATCAAATCAAGCAGCTAGGCGAAACGGTCGCCGACGGCGGTTTTGCTTGCGCCCCCCGGGGCGCAAACTCGTCGTCGAATCTTTGATTGGCTGACGGTATAGCGGGCAGGGCAATAGGAGCAAAGCTCGAATTTTGTGTGCCTTTTATATATAGTTGATCGTCTTCTCAGCTTGCTTTCCTGACAACCTCATGATGTGCTAGCCAGAGTTTCGCGTGAGAAGTGGAGGTTAAAAATGATCCTGTTTGCTTTGGCGTTGTTCGCCTCCGCACCCGCGGATGCAGTCCCCACACCCGCACTAACCCCCTCAGTCAAGACTGTCACGCCCAAGGCCCAGCCTCTCGACGATTATGACAAGCTGGTTTGCCATTCCGATTTTGAAACAGGTTCACGCTTATCCGTGCACAAGGAATGTCACACTAAGCGGGAGTGGTATCAGATGCAGACCGGAGAGCAGGCCTATCTGGACCAAGCCATCCACAAGGGCACCAACAACCACTAACCTCTGTGGCTGCTCCGTTTGGTCGAGCATAGGGCGTAGCCTAAATAACATTCCCGATTGCCAAGGTGGCCAATTCTTGTGCTGTCAATACTGGCCGGCCTTTTTGTCCCGAAAGCCATGTTACCCGTCTCGTCAATGTGATGAGCCTCGCAAGCGTCCAAAAATTACAAAGACGAAACATACAATTCAATGTTGTAGTGCGACGTCTCGACACTCCTCAACGTGCAGGAAAGCGTCGCCATTTTACTGATAACCCTGTATAAGCTTGACCGTTCGCCGGTTGGGGTGGCGGGCACGCTGAGGGGCGCATGTCTGGTTTGGAATACGAGAGCGTAGAATCACAGGACGAGGCCGTTCGTATCAGCGGCCGCGTGAAATGGTTCGATCCCGGTAAGGGATATGGCTTCATTATTCCCGACGACCCTGACAAGACCGACCTTAAGGACGTCCTTCTTCACGTCACCAGCTTGCGCCAGTGCGGGCATGAGAACGCCCTCGAAGGCTCCGTCATCATCTGCGACGCGGTCCGTCGCCCTAAGGGCTGGCAGGTGTCCACAGTTCTGGAACTGGATGAATCCTTGGCCGAAACGCCAGCTCCGCGCCAACGGCTCGACGGCGACTTTCGGGATGGCGGCAGTCGGGGGTTTTCGCGTCGCGAGGCTACGGATGGCTTTCGGACGCCCCGCGACCCCGCGGCCCAATCCGACAACCGGGCCTCTCGTCAGCCGTTGTCGACCGCTGGGCCGCCTGAGCCGGCCCTGGTCAAGTGGTTCAACCGCACCAAGGGCTACGGCTTTGTCAAGCGCGAGGGGGCGGAGGGCGACATCTTCGTCCATATTGAGACCCTGCGCCGCTGCGGTCTCGATGATCTGCAGCCGGGCGAGACCGTGATGGTCCGCTTCGCCGATGGTCCCAAGGGCCTTGTGGTGGCCGAAATTGAAGGGCCTAACTGACCCTACGGGTTCACCACGATCAGGCGAGTTTTCATGAGGGCTGGAGTTTGGCGGTGCGGGCTGATGGTCTGCGCCCTGATGCTGGCGACGCACGCCGCGGCTGCGACGCCTCAGTACGGCTACCGCGTCGTCCATACCTATCCTCACGACCGGGGCGATTTCACCGAGGGCCTCCTTTATCAGGACGGCTTTCTCTACGAGAGCACGGGCCTTGAGGGCCATTCCGCCATCCGCAAGGAGAAGCTGGAGACGGGCGAGGTGCTGCAATCGCGGGAAATCGCGCCGCAGTATTTCGGCGAGGGGATCGTCACCTGGAAGAACCGGTTGATCGAACTCACCTGGCAGTCTCACGTGGGGTTCGTCTACGATCTGGCGACCATGGCGCCGCTTTCGGAGTTCCATTACCCAGGAGAGGGTTGGGCGCTGACTAAGGACGATCATCGCCTGATCATGAGCGACGGCACTTCGGAGCTCCGCTTCCTTGACCCGGAGACCCTGCGGGAGACCGGCCGCGTGCGCGTGACCGACGAAGGCCGCCCGATCGATAACCTGAACGAGATCGAATACGTGAAGGGCGAGGTCTACGCCAATATCTGGCAGACTGATCGTATCGCCCGCATCGATCCTAAGACGGGCAAGGTGCTCGGCTGGATCGATCTGTCGGGCCTGCTCAGCGCCGAGGACCGGGACGCCAACCCCGTGGATGTGCTGAACGGCATCGCCTACGATCCAAAGGGGGACCGGTTGTTCGTCACCGGCAAGCTCTGGCCCAAACTGTTCGAGATCAAGCTGGTGCGAAAAGGCGAGGCCCGGGCTGCGCCGAAACATCGGCACATCCATGGATGACGCGGATGTGGCGCTGGTCCCGCCCGAAGGCTTTGTCCTGTCGGAGCGTCGCGGCCCCTTCACCCAGCACAACGGCCCTTTCTATCACCGGCTGGGCCCGATCCTTACGGAGCATGGCTTCTTCGCGCTGAAACGGCACTGCAACGGCCTCGGCATCGTCCACGGCGGCATGCTGGCCAGTTTCGTCGACGGCATGCTCGGCCACGCAGTGAGTTTCGACGCCAAGGCGGCGGGGGTGACCATCCACCTCTCCCTCGACTACCTCTCCATGGCCCGCAGCGGGGAATGGGTGCAGGGCGAAGCGAAAGTGACCCGCCGGGCGCGGGATGTGGCCTTCGCCGAGGCCCGCGCCTTCGTCGGCGACAAGGACGTGGTTCGCGCCGCCGCCGTCTTCAAGCTGATGGACCGCCATCGTGTGCGCGGCTGATTGCAGGGCGGGCGCTGGCATGGCATGAGGGCGTCGCCGATGCGGGGCGTAGCGCAGCCTGGTAGCGCATCTGCTTTGGGAGCAGAGGGTCGCAAGTTCGAATCTTGCCGCCCCGACCATCGGAACTGATTGAGAGAGACGGAGGGCGCCTTGCTCGCACGCATCTACAAGCCGGCCAAGTCGGCCATGCAGGCCGGGACCGCCAAGACCAAGGACTGGGTGCTGGTATTCGAACCCGCTTCAGCCCGCATTCCCGACCCGCTCATGGGCTGGACCTCCACCACCGACATGCGCGGCGAAGTAAAGCTGAGCTTCGAAAGCGAGGCGGAAGCCGTCGCCTACGCCCAGCGGCACAGCATTCCCTTCCAGGTCACCGAGCCCAAGCCGCACAAACGCATCATCAAGGCCTACGCCGACAATTTCGTCTACAATCGCAAGCAGCCCTGGACGCACTAGCGGTCCGGTTCGATCCCATAGCTCAACCGGATAGAGCACCTGCCTTCTAAGCAGGGGGTTGCAGGTTCAAGTCCTGCTGGGATCGCCAATTCAAGGACAAACCCGCGGGATCGACTACGGGCCGTTGCCCGGTGCGTGCGGCGCTTCTAAGCATGCGCCGGTTCGGAGCCGGGTGCGGCTTGATTCGCCGGGGTAGCGGAGGCTCCACCACGAATGCCGGTTTCTTTCGAAGGATTTCCGCGGCTCCTCGAAGCCCGCGCCTTGAAGCCGGGGCGCTGGTTCATGGGTTCCGCGTCGCAGGGGCCCGTGCTCTGCCTGATGACCGACGTCGAGATCGACGATCAGGCCGTGGTGCTCACCTTCAGCCTTGGCAAGATCGACGCCATGGACGTACGGCCGGCGAACCTGAAATCCATCGGCGGACCCTTCACCAGCATCGAGGACGACCTCGTGTTCGCGCCCGGCGAGGGGGCGGAACACCTGCGGCTCATCATGCCGGGGCGCAGACCCCTGCCGAGCGGCGCCCTCCTCAGGCTCAGCAACGGCGATATGGGCATCGGTTTCGCTGAGAAACTGAATGGCGTCTTCCTGATTGTCTCGCTGGCGTCCGGCCAGAAGGTGGACAGCTACGAGCTGGTGTTCGACCGCTGGTCGCTCTCCTTGCGCCGGGGCGCTGCGACCGCCCTTGTGGGTCAGTTCAGGCTGCCGGGGTGGCGCTC
>Ga0302314_10003919_pt1 | contig 27376 bp, 22 predicted proteins | sample III_Palsa_N2_3_FD_200533 | JGI IMG/M metagenome (GOLD analysis project Ga0302314, IMG submission 200533) | Peat permafrost microbial communities from Stordalen Mire near Abisko, Sweden - III_Palsa_N2_3 | ecosystem: Environmental > Terrestrial > Soil > Palsa > Peat permafrost | place: Sweden...
GGAATAGCTCAGTTGGTAGAGCACGACCTTGCCAAGGTCGGGGTCGCGAGTTCGAGTCTCGTTTCCCGCTCCAGTTTTTCTGCGAAGCCCTGACCCGTTCGGGGCTTTGTTGTTTCAGTGCCAGGGCCGGTTTGCGCGGACGGCGAATCGGATCGATAAAAGGCGGTTACGGCTATTCACAACCGTCATCGTTCTGTTATGATTCGCTGCTCAGATGCGGGAATAGCTCAGTTGGTAGAGCACGACCTTGCCAAGGTCGGGGTCGCGAGTTCGAGTCTCGTTTCCCGCTCCAGTTTCAGCAAAGCCTCGGTCCACCGGGGTTTTGTTTTTTAAAAGCACCTGCGATCATCACGGTCGCAATGCACCGAGCAATGGCCTGGTGGCAGAGTGGTCATGCAGCGGCCTGCAAAGCCGCGTACGCCGGTTCGATTCCGACCTAGGCCTCCATTGCGATCAAAGACTTAGGCGCCCCGGGCGCCTTTTTCTTTGCTTTTCCGGGTGGCGAACTGGCGTAAGCATCACTGACTGCCGTTGACGTGAGTTTTCAGTGGCGATAAACGCATAAAACACGCTCGCTTTCACCGCACGATCAGACGGCCAAATCAGCCGCTTACCCTCTAATCGGCAGACAACAGCCTCCACCCGGTTAGCGTGTAAAATGGCCGTTTGCCAGCAAGAAATATGGTGCAAGCTCTTCAACGGACTAGTGTCCGTGGCCCGACGTTCATTCGCTTGCTTGCTCGCCTGACGGACGTTGACGTTCCCCCATCCAGACAATCGCTCTCGGACCGGCTGGGCCAATGGCTCGACTGGACTCACGCCGTTGCGCTGTCCACATCGCTTGACGGCAAGCCATCTGCGGTGGTCTCCGACGCGCCGACCTTTGGCAGCGCTGAAGAGAACGAGTGCGCCCGTGTGCGTAACTCGTTGGTCAGTACCATTGCTGGCGATCGCGCATTCGCCAAGGAGGGTGGCGCGAATGAGGCGGTCGATTACTCGGTGTTTCGTCAGCGCTATCTCGCCATCCAGCGGTCGATGCAGGCTGCCACCGGTAACCTGCGAGGCCGTCTGCGGGACATGCTTGCCCAGAGGACGGCTGACATGGCGCGGCTGGCGTCAGTGGATGCCGCCATGGAGCGTGCACTGAGCCCGCGCGAGCAGACTCTATTGGCCCACGTTCCTGTGTTACTCGGTGACCACTTCGAACGGTTGCGTCAGGCCGAGCAGAAGACGCTGGCCGACGCGCAAGTATCGGAGGACGCCCCGGCGATAGCGCCTGGGGTATGGCTGGACGTATTTCGCAAGGATGTGCAGAGCGTGTTGCTCGCCGAGCTGGACGTTCGTTTTCACCCGGTCGAAGGCCTGCTCGCAGCGCTTCGCACCAATTAACTGGGAAGTCATGTTCAGAAATTTTCTTAATCTCGCCGTGTTCTTTGTGGGCCTTGCCGCTGTGTGCTGGATCGGTGCTGGCTACATCGGATCCAATTCGCTGGCGACGGCCGTCACGATGTTGATTGGCGCGTGCTACTTGGCGGGCGCGCTTGAGCTGCACCGCTATCGGCAAGCCACGTTCACGCTGACGCGCGCCGTTACGGATTTGTCCGCAGCGCCGACCAGCTTGAGTGACTGGCTCGGCCGCCTGCATCCCAGCCTGCGCAACGCGACACGCCTGCGCATCGAGGGTGAACGCGTGGCGTTGCCCGTACCGGCGCTGACACCGTATCTGGTGGGCTTGCTCGTCTTGCTGGGCATGCTGGGTACGCTGCTGGGCATGATGGCGACCCTCAGAGGCACTGGAATGGCGCTGGAAAGCGCGACGGATCTGCAGGCTATCCGCGGCTCTCTCGCCGCACCGGTCAAGGGGCTGGGGTTTGCGTTCGGCACCTCGATCGCGGGTGTGGCCAGCTCGGCGATGCTCGGGCTGCTTTCTGCGCTATGCCGGCGCGAGCGGCTGCAGGCGGTGCAACTGCTGGACGTGAAAATCGCGACGACGTTGCGCATCCATTCGCAGAGCCATCAGCGCGAGGAGTCGTTCAAGCTCCTGCAGCAGCAGACCGAATTGATGCCTACCCTGGTCGATCGTCTGCAGACGATGATGGCGACCATCGAACAACAGAGCATGGCCACCAGCGAGCGGCAGATGACCAGCCATGAAGCCTTCCACGCGAAGACCGAGACCACCTACACGCGTCTTGCCTCCTCCGTGGAGGCATCGCTGAAGGAGAGCGTCGCTGCGAGTGCCGTTGCTGTCGGGGCGGCGCTGCAACCGGCGATGGAGGCCACGATGGCTGGTCTCGCACGCGAAACAGCATCGCTGCATGACACCGTCACGCACGCCGTGCAGCGTCAGCTGGATGGGCTGTCGACTGGCCTCGAGACGACCACCACGACCATGGCAGTGATCTGGAACGATGCACTGGCGGAGCAGCAGCGATCGAACGAGGCGCTTGTTCAAGATATGCGCAGCTCACTGCAGCGATACACCGAAACCTTCGAGCAACGCTCGGCCGGTCTGTTGGAAGGCGTCGCTGCACGCCTCGACGCCACGGCGGGCAACGCGGTGAGCGCGTGGAACAACGCGCTGTCGCGGCAAGAAGCCGTCAACGAGAGCCTGGCGGCCCGCAATCAGCAGGCGTTGAGCGTGGCTGTGGCGACGTTCGAGGAGCACGCCACGTCGCTGGTCCGCAGCGTGCACCAGTCGCATGCGGACTTGCAGGCGGTGCTGGAATCGCGGGACCAGGAACGCTTGACGACCTGGACAGATTCGTTCGGTTCGATGAGCACTGCGTTGAGCAAGCACTGGGAGCAGGCGGGCGAGCACGCCGCGAGCCGGCAGCAGAAGATCTGCGACACCCTCGCGAGGACTGCGCACGATATCTCGGCACAGACACAGGCACACGCCAGCGACACGATCGCCGAGATTTCCCGGCTCGTGCAAGCTGCGTCCGAAGCGCCCAAGGCAGCGGCCGAAGTCGTTGCCGAGCTACGCCAAAAACTCTCCGACAGCATGGTTCGCGATACCGCCATGCTGGAGGAACGTAGCCGTCTGATGGCCACGCTCGATACCCTGCTTGATGCTGTGAACCGCGCGTCCACCGAGCAGCGGTTGGCTGTCGACGCGCTGGTGACCACGTCGGCGGATCTGCTGGACCGCGTCAGCATCCGGTTCACTGACCATATCGAGGCCGAGACCGGCAAGCTTGGCGCGGTGGCTGCGCAAGTCACCGGTAGTGCCGTCGAGGTGGCAAGTCTGGGCGAAGTATTCGGCGTGGCGGTACAGACGTTCGGCGAGTCGAACGGCCTGTTGATGAATCACCTGCAGCGCATCGAAAACGCGCTGGAAAAATCACTCGTGCGCAGTGACGAACAGCTGGCCTATTACGTCGCGCAGGCCAGGGAAGTGATCGACCTGAGCATGTTGTCGCAGAAGCAAATTATCGAGGAAATGCAGCAGCTCGCCGGCGAACGAGCGCTCGCAGGGGCCGAAATGGCATGAGCGACGAACTTGATGGCGTCGAGGAGTCGACCGCACCGATCTGGGCCGCCTTCGGCGACCTTATGTCGGTGCTGCTGGGTGTGTTCGTGCTGATCCTGGTGGGCGTGATCGGCGCGCAGCTGCAACTCTCGAACAAGCTGGATGAAGCGGTCAAGCAGCGACAGGCCGAGGCGCAACGCCGCATGACGTTGGAGCAGGCGTTGGCGGTCCCGCTGGCCGCTGGCCGGGTGACGCTCGTCAATGGGCGCATCGGTATTCGCGGCAGCGTGTTGTTCGCTCTGAACTCCGATCAGCTTCAGCCCGAAGGACGGGACGTATTGAAGAGCCTGGCAGCCCCGCTTTCCGACTACCTCAAGTCTCGCGATGAAATCCTGATGGTGAGCGGCTTCACCGACGACCGGCAAGTGCGCGATGGCAACCAGCAATTCGCTGACAACTGGGAGCTGTCAGCCGAGCGTGCGTTGACCGTGACGCGTGCGTTGATCGCCGATGGCCTCCTGGCCTCCTCTGTATTTGCAGCCGCGTTCGGTGCCGAGCAGCCGGTGAGCTCGAATGCCGATGACGAGGGACGGGCGCGGAACCGGCGCGTGGAAATTTCACCCATCCCGAAGCAACCGACGGCAACCGTGGCGCCTCATGAGCAATAGCGGGACACGCGCCCGGGCGATACTCGACGCTTGGCGCGAACAGGACGCCGATCGCCTGAATCCCATCCGATTTCATTTCATCGAAGCGCTGGAGCGGCGCGCGGCAGGACATGACGGCGAGACGCGACGACTTCTGGACGACAGGCTGTCCGCGCTTATCGAGGCCTATGCCGGCGATCTCGACATCGCGGCATCCAACGTAGGCCATGCCGACAGCGCGACAACGCCATGCGCACCCGCTCGTGGAGCGCTTGGCGGACTGGTCGATCACATCGCCAATTACGCGGCGACGCGTGGCGACGATCTTGCCGCGAGTGACGCAACGCCCCAGCCCTCCACGTTCCCACAGCTGGAGGCGCTCGATGAGTTCAGAAAAACCTGGTCCGAGGTCCGAACGGATAGCCAAGTGCGGCAGTCGCTGGAGCAAGTGCCCGCCAATGCCGGTCCGCTCAACTCGGGCAGCCTCGTACACCGGTCGCTCACACTCATGCGCGAGCTTTCGCCAGGGTATCTCCAGCAGTTCTTGTCGTACGTCGACACCTTGTCGTGGATGGAACAGATGAGCGACGGCGGGGCCTTGGCAGCCAAGGATGGGCCTCGCGCCGTGAGTACCAGAAAGCGCACTCGGGGTAAGCCGCGCGCACCGTGAGTGAAGTTGGCCTTCCGGCATGGCATCCTTGCAGATGAGCTAAACCGGAGAGCTGCCATGAACCTGCGTCGTCGTCTGGACCATTGCCTGATCCTCGCCTGCGCCATCGGTATGGCGTCGATGTCGGCCACAGCGGTGCAAGCGCCGGAACGACCGTGGATGAACACCGCGCTGTCGCCCGACCAACGAGCCGCACTGCTGCTCAAGGCGATGACGCAGGACGAGAAGTTCCGCTTGATCCGTTCCGACTTTGGTGAAGCCAATAACGGCCGGCCCATGCCCGTCGGTGCACTGAATTCGGCCGGTTACGTGCCGGCGATATCGCGGCTGGGTCTGCCTGCTCTGCAGGAGAGCGATGCGGGGCTGGGCGTGGCGCGCCCTGATTTGAACGGCAAGGGTGCCACTGCATTGCCGTCGGGACTGGCGACGGCGGCGAGCTTCGATCCGCAGCTGGCCTATGCCGGTGGCGCGATGATCGGCGGCGAGGCGCGTCGCAGGGGCTTCAACGTACTGTTGGCGGGTGGCATCGATCTGGAGCGCGATCCGCGCAACGGACGCAACTTCGAATACGCCGGCGAGGATCCGCTACTGGCCGGCACCATCGTCGGCCACGCCGTGCAGGGTATACAGAGCCAGCAGGTCATCGCCACGGTCAAGCATTATGCGCTGAATGCGCTGGAAACCGGGCGCACCACGCTCAGCGCGCAGATCGATCTGAAAGCTGCACGCGAATCGGACCTGCTCGCATTCGAGATCGCCATCGGCATTGGCCATCCTGGTGCGGTGATGTGTTCATACAATCGTGTCAACACGGTGTATGCCTGCGAGAACGACTGGCTGCTCAATCAGGTGTTGAAACACGACTGGGCCTACCCGGGCTTCGTGATGTCCGACTGGGGCGCCGTGCACAGCGCGGGGAAGGCGGCGCTGGCCGGGCTCGACCAGGAATCGGCGGGCGAGTCTTTCGATCAGACGGTATATTTCGACAAGCCGCTACGCGCCGCTGTCGCGTCCGGTGAAGTGCCGCAGGCGCGCATCGACGACATGGTGCGGCGCATCCTGCGCAGCATGTTCGCGGTTGGCGTGATCGATCACCCATCAAAGCAGGGACCGCTCGATTACGCTGCTGATGGCGCGGTGGCACAACGGGCGGAGGAAGCTGGTGCCGTGCTCCTGCGCAACGAGCAGGACCTGCTGCCGCTGTCGCCAAAGCTGGCTTCCGTCGCGGTGATCGGTGGGCACGCCGATCTTGGCGTGCTGACTGGCGGTGGCTCTTCGGCGGTCACTCCACCCGATGGCAATGCGACCAACGAGCTGCCGCCACCACAAGCATGGCCGGGCCCGCGCTTCTATCAACCGTCGCCACCGCTGGCAGCGATCAGCCGTCGTGTGCACGGGAAGGTACAGTTCAACGATGGCCGTGACATCGCGGCGGCGGCGCAGCTGGCCGCACACTCGGACATCGCCGTGGTGTTCGTCGAGCAATGGTCGGCCGAATCGTTCGACTGGCCCGACATGACGGTGCCGGACAACCAGGACGCGCTCGTTGCGGCGGTGGCCAAGGCCAACCCGCACACCATCGTGGTGCTCGAGAACAACGGGCCGTTGCGCATGCCATGGCTTGGGCAGGTAGGTGCGGTACTGGAGGCTTGGTATCCGGGCGCCCGCGGTGGCGAAGCGATCGCGCGGCTGCTGTTCGGCGAGGTGGCGCCCTCAGGTCGTCTGCCGATGACCTGGCCGCGCGACAAATCGCAGCTGCCACGCCCGCAGATTCCCGGCGCCGGCTTCACCCCGATCGGGCTTATACCGCAAGGCCAGCCAGCCGATTCGGTGGATTACAACATCGAGGGTGCAGACGTCGGTTATCGCTGGTTCCAGCGTCGTGGCATCGAGCCGCTGTTCGCGTTCGGCTATGGGCTGAGCTACACCCACTTCGGCTACGACAAGCTGCAGGTGCAGTGGAAGGGTGGACGGCTGGTCGCCAGCTTTGACGTGAGCAATCAAGGCAAGCGCGACGGTGTCGATGTGCCGCAGCTTTATGTGACGTTACCGGGAGGCGGTCAGGTGCGTCGTCTCTTCGGCTGGAGCCGCATCGCGCTGAAAGCTGGCGAGACGCGGCACATTGAGATCGCGGCCGATCCGCGCATCCTCACGAACTATGACTCGTCCACGCATACGTGGCTGCGTCCGGCGGGGCGTTACCAGCTGCAGCTGGGGCATTCGTCTTCGTCGTTTGAAGGAAGCAGCAACATCGAGCTGCCGGAAGATCAGTGCGCCACCAATGCATGCCGCATGTTGCCCTGATACCTGAAGAATAGGGTAGGTTGGCCTGCAAGTTTTTGAGGTGCACGGGCTTTCGATTTTCGTAGGCATCGGAGCGAAATGTCATGGCGGCGATTCAAATGGATATTGGCAAGGCAACCAAAGTCGACCTGGATGGCATTCTCGAACTGCAAGAGGTCAATCAGATGGCGCGTGGTAGCACACTGTCTGCGAGTTTGCCGCGTGACCGCATTGCAGCAATGATGGATGCCATGCCGCTGATCGTTGCGCATCGCAACGGCCACGTCACCGGGTTCCTCATGACGACTACGCGGGAGATGAATGCCGATCTCCCGATTGTCCAGGCGATGTTCACTGCGTACCACGGTGCGGCTGACGCCTATGTCTATGGTCCAATTTGCGTTGGAGCGGAGGAACGCGGCAAGGGATTGGCTCAGGCTATGTTCGCAGAATTACGGCGTCTGGAGCCAGGACGAGAAGGCATTCTCTTCATACGACGCGACAACGTGGCATCGCTTCGTGCGCATGTCCGGATGGGGATGCGCGAGGTTGCCGAGTTCCAATTCAACGGATTTGATTTTGCCGTTTTCTCTTACGTCGGATAGAGCTGCATCAATGTCCGTTATAGGCCGAAAAGTGATCGTCACATGCTTCCATCAATCAATGACTCGCGCCTCGACACGCCCCTGGCGCACGGCGCGTACAAGCGCCTGATGATCACGTTCATTTTGATTGGCGTAGCCAGCAGCGAACGATGCAATGGCATCCGGAAAGGCATCACCTTTCCCTAGATATGCGCCCAGCATGGCCGCGTCACCGCTTCGCGCATGCGCACGCGCCAAGGCTCGCCCGCAGAGCTTTGCATAGTTGCGAAGATTCGCCGGCTTCATGACGCTGGTGTCAGGAGAGACCTTGGCATCGCGAAGTTGGCGGACATAGAACTGGCGCGTACCCCCTCGGGTCCACCCAAGAAAAATGTCGCTTGCCGACTGCATCATGCGCTGCCCGACGACCACGCGCTGGCCGTGGTGCCTGTAGATACTCGCGCCGACGTAGGGTTCGATGACCGAGGTGCGCGCCTCCTTGAACTGCAGGAACAACGGGTCCCCTGAGCCGGAGACCATGAGCAGGATGCCGCAATACGTTCCTACACTGCCGACACCCACCACTTTCATCGCCACATCGACAATCTTGAAGCGATCTAGCAGAAGCCGCCTTTGCGGCTGAAGCGTGAGGCGGTAATGCGCAAAGGCGCGATCGACTTCCTTGCGGTTCTTGATCGCGTCGCTTGCATCGTCATGGTAGATGAGCGGCGGTTCATCACGAATACGTGGAGGCAGGCCATCCGCCACGGCGAATTTCACGAATTCCTTGGTATGCACCGTGTATTCGGTGGCTTTTCTTAGCCGCGTTGTCGCGAGCTTCTTCATCGCTGGATCGGCGATTTGATCAATGATCTTGTGGAGATCGAGGTAGTCGTACCAGGCTTCCAGCAACGGCATTTCTCCGTACTCGATCAGGCGATCGCGATAAGCACTGGTCGCGTACCAGGCAGCATCCCGTCCGACATCCCTGGAAAATCCGTTGGCCTGGGCTGCGATGAAGAAGCTTGCCGCAAGCCGCTTGATATCCCACTCCCATGGGCCAACGCTGGTTTCATCAAAATCATTGATATCGAAAACCAGTCGACGCTCGGGCGTGGCAAATCCACCGAAGTTCAATAGATGACAATCACCGCAGATCTGAAGGTGCACACCCGTTGAGGGCGTATGCGCCAGATCTCCCGCCATGATGGCTGCGCCACCACGATAGAAAGCGAATGGCGATTCCATCATGCGGCCATAGCGTATAGGCACGAGATGGGGAACACGTCCCTCGGAGCTTGCAATCAGTGTGTCGATGGGGTCATGCCGATTCCTGGACGGTTCCCAACCCGCATGCGACTTGCGGGGACAATGGGATCGCAGGGACCGCGCAAGCTTCAACCGTTCCTCAATCGACTGAGTATGTGTCTGCTTCGGTAGATGCGCTTCCACTGTGCCGGATACCTTTTGCCCGCTAGTTGTCCGGTTGCCGGTGCGGGAACGAGCAACTTGCAGGTGGGAGGACGTCGTCATGAGATTCGTCTCCGTCAGGCATCAGCCAATGGACGGCCATCTTACCTGCAGACAGGGCGATGGATTCGAGCCGGTCTGAAAGCAGTTCCGCCTCAGCCGGCATGGGGAGTTACAGGATCTTGTCGCATCGGCAACAGCAAACTATTGCTGTGCTTCTTTGAGCGCCGCAACATGAAGCCTGAGAATCCGGCGCAATTCCAGGATCGCCGCAGGCGTTTCCTGCACGCTGTGCCATGAGGGAACGGCAAGTTCGGAGTCAGCGCCGTCCAGGTGCGAGCTCTTGTAGGGCACCAGGCCGTCGTCGCTGTCCTGCAACGGGCCTCCTTTTGATTTATAGACGCCGACGATGGTGTGATAGCGCACGCGTGGCGAGATCGGCAGGTTCGCGGCGGCGACGATGAAAGGATCGGTGTCACTGAGGTTGTCGATGCCGTTGGGGATACGCAGCGGTGAACCCGTGTTGGTATCGTCCTTTAGCAGGTCGGACAGGCTGGCCACTTCCTTCAGCACGCTGAGGGGCAGGCGGACCAGGTTGCCGATCCAGCGCACCAGTCGGTGCTGGGCGTAAGGCGTGCCGCGATGCGGGGTGGCCAGGAAGACGGCGCGGGTCACCTGCGGCATCGGCGTGAACTGCAGATAGGGCGCGAGGCGTTCGTGCAGCATGGCCCGTTTTGCCGGCGACAGATCGGCACGCTCCGGCACGAGGCTCCACAGCCGGTCGCCGCTCGATGACACCAGCAGGCGTGCGATGAGGCCGCCCATGCTGTGCCCGATCAACACCATGTTTTGCGACGCACGTGCATGGCCGGACGGGTCGAAGTGCTGCAGCGTGGCATCGAGTGCCTTGCGGATATTGGCGAGATTGACCGCGACCGGCGCATTGGTGGGGTAGTAGATTTCCCACACTTGGTAGTTGCGGCGCAGCTCCTCGTCACCCATGACTTCGTTTGCCACGTTGATCCATGCTTCCGGACTGCTGCCCAACCCATGCAGCATCACCACCGTCAGGCGGTTGGGGTCGTACGGCTGCATCATCAGCACACGCGGTGTCGTGATGCCGCCCTCGCGGCCCAGCAGGGAACGGATCGACTGGCTGGCGAAGCCGGAGCGGGCCAGCCAGATGCCATAGGCAGCGGTGAAGTTGGCGCCCAGCGGCACGGTACGGCCACCGATCGTGATGGTGTCATCCCGATAGGGATCGCGGACCAGCAACTGTGCCCGCTTTGTCGCCAGCACCTGGTCCAACGTAGCGCCATCGAAGATCAGTGCACCGGTCATCGACGCGTAGTCGGGTTCGCGCCATGGCACATCGTCGTCCAGGGTTTCAGGTGGCGTCACGGCGACGAAGTCCGAACCGAAACCGTCGCGTTGATAGACGTTGCGCAGACCCTTGAAGCGCAGGTCGGCCGCCGGAATCAGCTCGGTCGGCGCGCGTGCGTTGTCGGCCAGTCGCAGATCAGTCTGTGGACGCATCACGGTCCAGCCCGCCAGCGACGTCTGCGCCCACTGCGTGCCCAGCTGCGGCAACTCCTGGAAGAAGCGGCTCACCGTGCGCTGCACGGCAAAGTTGTAGAACCCGATCACCTGCACCTGACGCAGCGCGAAGGCGCGATCGGCGGGCGATCGCGAGGTATAGAACAGGTAGGCATAGGCATCGCGCGCGGACTGCAGGAACGCGTCAAGGGTCTGATCCTCCATAGCAGCGCCTGCTTTGGCTCGATCGGTCCTGATCGCCTTGCCCAGCCACAACTCGGCCAGCGCGGAGAGCCGCTGTTCGTCATTCAACCCCGGCGAGTGCGTTACGGTATCCGTGCAGGTGGTGAATTCACGCTGGCAACTGTCGACGGTCAGCGCCACCACGTTGAGTGCCTGCACCGTACGGTCGCTCAGCCGGTTGGCGCCGATGACGTCGGCACGCCGTTCGTTGACGTAGTCGTGCGTCTTGACGCGACTCACTCCGACCATCGCGCAGGCGTTGAGGCAAAGCAGCACGGCGAGGGCGACGCATCGCGTGATCCAGGCGCGCGTTCCATGTTTCATGCTGCGTCCTGTCCATTCGGCCGGGTGGTTGCCGGATTGTAGCCATGGCGGATCATCACGACGACTCCCACGGTGACCAAAGCCGGCTGCGGGCTCCAGAGCATGCCTTGGCTATGCGTTGTCTTCGTGCGGCCAAAGCGGCACGCTTGGATCATTGGCCGACCTGGCGGGAACGAGATGGCGAAGAAGCTCTGGATGATCGGCCGGATGGTATTCATCGCGGTGATGGCGCTGGTTACGTTTTGCTCGGGCGTGTGGGGCGCTCTCGCGCTGTGGTACCAATTGCCAGGCAACTTGGCCACCCGCACGTTAGGCAGCGCGATCTGGGTGATCGGCGTGATCGCGCTGGTCACCCTTGCGTTCAACCGGCGTAGCTGGATGCCATTTGGCATCTACGCCTTGACCTATGCGGTTCTGATGTTCTGGTGGGTGAGCATCGCGCCATCCAATAACCGGATCTGGGCAGGCGACACCTCCCGTCTGCTCACCGGTAACGTGGAAGGCAGCCAAGTCACCCTGAACAACGTGCGCGACTTCAACTGGCGCACTGACGACGACTACGATGCTCGCTGGGAAACCCGTCACTACGATCTGGACCAGCTGGCCTCGGCCGATGCCGTGTTGTCCTATTGGGGTAGCGCGGCAATCGCGCACGCGATGATCTCCTTCGGCTTCGACGACGGCAGCCATGTGGTCTTTTCGGTGGAGATTCGCAAGAAACGCGGCCAGCAGTACTCGGCGATCGGCGGCTTCTTCAAACAGTTCGAAACGATCCTGACTGCCGCTGACGAGCGCGACATCATCCGCGTACGCACCAACGTGCGCGGCGAGGATGATTACCTGTATCCCCTGCGCATGGACAAGGCTGCGATGCGCGCGCTGTTCCTCTCCTACGTGCACGCCGCGAACAGGCTGGCCGTCACGCCGGCGTTCTACAACACGATTACCTCAAACTGCACCACCATCGTCTACCGCATGGCCAGACAGATCGATCCCGGCCTGCCGTGGGATATCCGCTTGTTGCTGACCGGCTATCTGCCGGAATACCTCTACAAGGCGGGTGCGCTGGATCGCAGCGTGTCGATCGACGAACTGCGAGAGCGTGGCCGTATCACCGAAAGGGCCAGGAACAGCAAGCCCGGAGACGATTTTTCGAGAATGATTCGGAAGGGCGTCGCAGAACCGGATGGTGCGGGGGACGTACGTCAGTGAGACATTGAAGCCTCATCAGTGGGCAGCGTGAGCCGGAATCGACCCCACTCAAGTCATGGAAGTTCGGCTGATGCCGGAAAGACATAAGATGCCTGGATTCGCACAAACCCATGGCATAAATGCGCGCGCCATGGACCCTGGTCTTCATTGTGGCTCCGCCACCCATACGGCTATACGACGGGCGATCAAGGCCATGATATAGAGCCATAGAACAAAGAAAACAGCTAGGAGCAGCAGCAATACGCTCTTGGGCAGTAGCTGGCGAAAGTGATTCAAGGTCATCAAGCAGGGAAGGGCGAAAAGCGCTGAATACACTGCAACACCAAGCTTGGTCGATCCACTGATCGTCAGCCACGCCCCGCAATGCGGACACTCGTATTGCTTGTAGCCACCCTTGGGCGGGAGATACTGAAGCAATGTTGGAGTAATGACATTTCCGCAAACCGGACAGGCCTGAATTTTACTCATCGCACCCAACTTCTCTTGTGAAGATTGTCGGAAGGTCGACCAACATGTGACCCGAAAATGTAGATATTTCTTGGGTTTTTGATGGTGCACTTGCGAGAATTTTGTCATGCCAACAGGAAACAAATGGGAGGTACCTACGCATCGCGCGTGAGGCTCAGCGAACAACGCTTCGAGTGGTTCTTCCTCGGCCGTAGATGCCTTTGAGCCTTTGATAGACCGTCAGCACGGCGGTGCCGTAGTCCTTGGCCAATTGTGGCGTGTGGCTGTGGTAGTAGCCCACACCAAGTACGGGGTCGCGTGTTTCGTGCATGCCATCGTGCAAGATCTTTGCGGCAACGGAAATGTTCGTTCTCGGATCGAGCAGGGTCAGCGGATCGCGAACTGCATCCCTGTGCATCGGGTAGTAGACCTGCATGATTCCGACGTCCTGAACGGCGGAGCCGAGCTGGCTCGCAGCCGCCATCTCCAGTTGCACATGATGTCGCTCGCCGAGAACCAGATGATCGTTGACTCTGAACAGCCACGGGGTCGGGCCAACCTTTCCGTCGGGAAGGAGTGATCGGGATTCAACGAGCGCGACGCTGTATAGAAGCAGGGGGTCTACGCCCGATTCCTTGCCCACCTGGGCCCACAAACTCTGTGGAGATGCGATGTTCAGGTCTGGCTCGGCGATGGGCATCATCAGATCCATGCTGCTGACATCGGAGAGCAGCGCGGTGGAATCCTTCGACCCGAGGGGCACGTTTGAAGATGCGTTGGGCGGCGATGGTGGCGATATGATCTTCACGGCGTCTGCGATCGGTGCAAGCGCGACAACCGATGCAACGGGGCGGCTGACAGTCGCTTGCTTCGCAAACGGGGTGGCCGTGGTGGATGGATTCTCCGATGACTCCTGGGAGTGTGCCACACGCATGCCCAGCGGGACGACCATGGCGCCAAACACGGCGCATAACGAGACTGTTGCCAGCACCCGTCGTCGATTCGTTTGATTCCATGCACGCCACTGTGATGCGGAACCCGTTGCCCTGGATACCGTTTTCGCGAACTTCGCGTGGCTCAAGGTGGCAACAATCGTTGAACGCAAGCTTTCAATGCGCGATGCCGTGAACCTGCGAAGCGCGCTCCAGAGGGAAGCCTTTGAAGCGGGAGTTGCCAGGGCCGGTTTATTCGCCCACTGCAGGGGATTGGATACCCGTGCCGCTATCACTCCAGTGTGCGCAGCCGATCGGGCAGATTTCCAGCTGGCAGGCGCCATCAGATACACGCGCCTCGACGTGCGCCGGGCCGCGATTGGATCCACATGACGCACGGTCAGCGGCTTGCTCAAGCTAATGCGAGGGGGCCTATCCCCTCGCTGGCGACTATTCATGCAGCAGACCGTTGCGGGTTTCACAGACACCAAGTCTAGATGCCCGTATCCGTTTTGAGTAAAAAGCCAGATGGTCGACGCCTGTAGCGTCGACGCCTCGCATGCCTAGAGAGCCCACTGCATCAGAACGATGCAGGCGATCAGCACGAGCGCGCCAACGATCAGCGTGCCAGACCTGCTCTCCCGATTGCCTATCTGCAATATCCCGAACATTTGAGTTCCCCCTTCTGAAGGTCGATCGAGTGACTTCATAGTCAGCGCGACACGTCACCGTTAGTCGAGCAGATGTCGGGATGGCTCGTACTGAAGCTGCCGTTGCGGCATTGTGCTGATGCATCTGGCGCAATCTTTCCGGGCGCGATGTTGGCGGGGTGGTGTACCGCATAGCCCACTTTGTTCGACCTGAGCAGCTCAGTGGAGCCATTTGTGACGTTCTGCGCGCTTCGCGGCGGCGGTTGTTGCCGCGAAGCAGCACCTTGATCGGCGAGCACATTGTTGAGCCCCATAGCCATAAAGCAGAGGCATGCAGCCAAACCAAAGTCCCTGAGCATGACGATTTCCTTATTTCTCGCGCGAATATTGAAGAGAGTGAAGCAAGAGCTCTGCCAACTCTCCTCGATCAGTGCGAGAAGGAAGAATCAGATCAGGTGGACACCGCCTCGGCTCCCGGTCGCATACGCCTTTGCGGCCACGCAGATTTCGAGAAGTGGGAAAAGACGTTGATGCCCGAAGCGATGCAACACCTTTCCAAGGGTGAGGAGCCACTGCCCGCCAAACCTGCTGCAACGGGGGCATCATGCGCAATCTGTTGACAGCGTTCGAAGCTCAAAAACTGTTGTTGTATATGGTGCCCGGGGCGGGGGTCGAACCCGCATAGCCTTGCGGCTGAGAGATTTTAAGTCTCTTGCGTATACCAGTTTCGCCACCCGGGCCGGATGTTGAAGCACTCTGCAGGTAGGCCTGCAGGCGGCGCGAATCGTAGCATGCGCGCCCTCGTCGGCTCAGCGTTCCGTGCGGGTTACATCAGGCTCTTGAAGATGTGGATGCCGGCGCTGTACTCGCCGATGATGGTGCCGATGCTGACCAGGAAGAAGTTCAGCAGGGTGCGCGCGACGCGGTTCTTCCACCAGCCGCTCCAGTGCACGATGTCGTCGCGCAAGGTGTCGAAGTCGACCACGCGCGGGCGGCGTACCCAGGCTTCGGCCATCGCGCTGATGCCGCCGGCAGGGATGCCGGGGCGGAACGGTTTGATCGGTGCGGCGATGAAGGCTGCGAGGATGCTGAGCGGGTGACCGCCAGCGGCCACCGCGCCGAGCGCAGCGAATCCACCAGTGAACAGTACCCATGAAATCAATGCCTGTGTGCCCAGCGCAGCATTGCGGTGGAATGCGTAGGCAATCGCGGCAAACACCAGCAGCACCAACGCGACGGCCAGCCATTTCGGCCAGCGTGCCTTGGGCGGCGTGGCGGCCAGCTTGGCGACGGTAATGGCAGGATCGTCGTGCTGATCGCGCAGCAGCCCGCTCAGGCCTTTCAGGTGGCCAGCACCGATCACCACCAGCACGCGGCGTGGTTCGGCGGTCGCCGAGCGTGCCGATTCCTCGCGCAGGCGCGCAGCCATGAACGCATCGCGCTCGCTGATCAGGCTTTGAAAAAGTGGTTTCGATTCGCTGGCGAATTCGCTGAAGGCGCTTTCCAGCAGATCGCCTTGCTTGAGTTTTTCGATCTCGCCCTGTTCGATCTCCTCGCGCTCGAACACGCTGGCCAGCAGGCCACCGAGAAGGCCGAAACGCTGCCAGAAGCCGACGCTATGCCAAGCACGCTTGAGCGTGGTGCCGACTTCGCGGTCGATCAGCCACAGCGGCAGGCCGCGTTGATCGGCACCATCCATCGCCGCCTTCATTTCAGCGCCAGGCTGGATGCCGGACTGGTCGGCCAGGCGCTTCTGGAACGTCGACAGCACCAGGCTGGCAGCAACCATGCCGGCCTTGCCTTGGCGGATGACCTTGAACAGATCCATCTGCTTGAACGCTTCGGGATCGCGCATGCTCTGTGCGCGGCTGTCGCACAGCTCCACCGCTACCGCATCGAAATGCTCGTGTGCCAGCAGTGCATCGACGGCGTCGACGCTGCTGCGCGAGACGTGCGCGGTGCCGAGTAAGACATATTCCACGCCGTCACGCTGCACGCGCTCGATCGGCTGGCCCTGCAAGGCAGGCAACAGGGCAAGGTCGGTTTCGGGAACACTCATGCGATCAGCAGGCCGGTCTCAAGGGGAAATCCAAGCATGGGGACGACGGCCATGCGGAACAAGTTGCGCAGGTGCGCGCCAGCGCGGCTTCAGTCACGAAAACGCCGGAGCAGGTCGGCATAGGCGTCGATGCGGCGGTCGCGCAGGAACGGCCAGATCCGCCGCACGTGCTCGCTGCGCGTCAGATCGACCTCGGCCAGTAGCAGCTCACGACCATCGGTACCGGCTTGTGCGAGAAACTCGCCCTGCGGGCCGGCGACAAAACTCGATCCCCAGAACTGGATGCCGGCGCCGACAGCGGAGGGATCGGCCTCGTAGCCGGTGCGGTTGCACGACAGCAACGGCAGGCCATTGGCCACTGCATGGCCACGCTGCACGGTGACCCAGGCGTCGCGCTGGCGATCCTTCTCGGCCTGCCCATCGTTCGGATCCCAGCCGATCGCGGTGGGGTAGAGCAGCAGTTCGGCCCCGGCCAGCGCCATCAAGCGCGCCGCTTCCGGATACCACTGGTCCCAGCACACCAGCACGCCGAGCCGGCCGACCGAAGTGTCGATCGGCTCGAAACCGAGATCACCCGGCGTGAAGTAGAACTTCTCGTAGAACGCCGGATCGTCCGGAATGTGCATCTTGCGGTACTTGCCGGCGATCGCGGCCGAGCGATCGAACACTACCGCGGTGTTGTGATACAGCCCGGTAGCGCGCTTCTCGAACAGCGAGGCGACCACCACCAGCTTCAGCTCCTCGGCCAGCTTGCCGATGCGCGCGGTGCCGGGGCCGGGGATCGTCTCGGCCTGATCGAAGACCTCGACCGATTCGTGTTGGCAGAAATACGGACCGTTGTGCAGCTCCTGCAGCAAGACCAGCCCGACGCCGGCTGCAGCGGCTTCACGCAGGCCAGCCTCGATCGCATCGAGGTTGGCGTCGCGGTTGCCGCGGTCGGTTTCCTGTAGCAGGGCGACCTTGAGGGTCTTGCGGGTCATCGGCATAAATCCATTGCGTACACTGCGATTCTAGTGGTCGAAAAATCAATTTTAGCGTATCACGCGATTAAACCTATGCTCCGCTATTTGGCCGATGGCATGTCAGCAGATGCTTGACGTTGTACTTTCCATTTTATCCAAAGCTGATTTGGTATGCGCTTGAGTTTCAAGGCCTGTTTTTCAATCGCATACCACGACAAAATTCCCAAAACCAAGGCCAAAGGAAATGCCACCAGAGAATTACCTATCGGCGGCAGATTCGGAAAAATGTGAGCAATCGTCTGTTGCATGGGACACCCCCACAAATAAACTCCATAGGAGTAGTCGCCAAAACAGTTGAAACCGTACCACGAAATACAATAAGCAAACGCGAAGCAAAATTGGGCCAATGCAATACCGAATGCAAATGGATAGACTGTCGTGTTTCTAAGTAAATAGGTTAATACAACCAGCAGCAAGAAATAATGCCAGCCAACCGGTATGATATTCCGGTGAATGAAACAAATCGCACCAAGAGCGAACATCGTCGCAACATGCAGATAAATATCAGGCAACATGAGAATGGCACTATCAGGCCGAACTATTCCCACAACGAACAAGATCGCAATGACTGCGCTTACTAGCCAGCGCCTGGAAAGCAGGCCGATTGCGCCTAATAGGGCAATCCATAGATACATGCGTGCCTCTGCTGGCAGCGTCCATATTGAACCATTAATAGTGGCTCGCTGCGGATTGTCTGTAAATACTCCGGGAAGCTGCCATATCATTGGTGACTGCAGTTTCATGTTCTGGAGTACATAATGTAAAACGCCAGGATTGCGATAATAATCCGACACGGGCAATTTCGTATACATGGCGCCGAGTACAAATGCACACAGCACAAGACAAAATATATAAGCCGGGAAAATTCGCAACACGCGTGCCCAGATAAAATCGAGTAGGTGTTGTCTGCGAAGATAGCTTCCAGCAATCATGAATCCACTTACGAGGAAGAATATATCGACGGCAACTTTTCCGGAATCGGTTCCCCAGCCTAGCCAGGGAATGAAGTCCCTGAACCCGGTGCCACCAGTCATTGCTCCGCCATGTCGGTAGATCACCAAGCTGGCTGCCAACAGCCGTAGCAAGAGAAAATTGTCCTGTCGGCTTTTTAGCCCATCATCGAGTGTCTTGATTGACCATGAAACAGGCCAGCGAGGCGAACGCGGCGCTTGCCTTGCCGGTAAATCTGGGTCAGTCATATTTCCCAATCCTCACCTGAGCTTGTGCAGCACCTCCATAGACTTCCCTTACTGGTCGCCGGCCGTCCGAAAGTTGTTGATCGTCTGAGCATGTTTCAAATCATTCCGGCTGGCAACTGCATGGTGATGCAGTGCAGGCTGCCGTTCTGCCAGATCAGCGGACGGCAGGGCACCTGCACGATCTCGCGGCTCGGATGGGCCGTCCTGATGATGCGCGCGGCCTCGTCGTCGGCCGGATCGTCATAGGCCGGTACCAGCACGGCGCCGTTGACGATCAGGTAGTTCGCGTAGGAAGCGGCAAGCCGGCGGCCTTCGTCGAGTATGGGCTTCGCCCACGGCAACGGGTAGAGCTGGTACGGGCGGCCGTCGACGGTGCGCAAGGCGGCCAGTTCGGCGCCCATTCGCTGCAGTTCGTCGTGATGCGGGTCGCTGGTGTCGTCGCAGGCCTGGAATACGATGCGCTCGCCTGGCGCGAAGCGCGCCAGGGTGTCGATATGTGCGTCGGTGTCGTCGCCTTCGAGATAACCATAATCCAGCCACAGCACACGTGCGGCGTGCAGACTGTCGCGCAGGATCGCACTCATCTCCTCGCGTGACTGCTCGGGGTGACGCTGCACCAGGCAGCGCCAGGTGGTGAGCACGGTGCCTGCGCCATCACTCTCGATGCCGCCGCCTTCCAGCGCCCAGTCGATGCGCTTGTGTGCGGCATGGCCGAAGACGCCGGCATCGACCAGCCCGGCGATCAGCGCGTCGTCCTGCTCGGCGCCGAATTTGCCGCCCCAGCCGGTGAAGCGGAAATCGGTGAGCTGGAAGCTGTCATTGCCCGCTTTCAGGGTGATCGGGCCGGAATCGCGCAGCCAGGTGTCGTCGTACGGCAGTTCGACGAAGCGGATCCGGGCGAGGTCGACTTTGGCGTTGCGTAGCAGGGTTTCTACATGGGCATGCAGCTCGCCGTCGGCGACAACGACGATCAGCGGCTGGAAACGGGTGACCGCGACGGCCAGCGCCACATAGGTGGTTTCCACCGCGGCCAGGCGTTCGGCCCAGTCGGTGTCGGCATGCGGCCACGCAATCAGTACCGCGGCCTGCAGTTCCCATTCCGCCGGCAGGCGCAAGGTGGCGTATTCAACCTTTTGCTTGCCACAAGAGGGGTCGGTCATGCGGAGATGTCTCAGTCGGGGAGGCGCCAGGGTGGCTGCCGGACTGCGAATTGTACGACGAGGCCATCTGCCGCACACACGAAAACGCGGCCCGTGTCGCCACAGGCCGCGTCGTCGGAAACGTGATCAGGACGGGATCAGTTGGCGGCGGTCGGGTTGGTGTTGTTGCCAGCCGGCGTATTGAGCACCGCGTGGATCACGTGCTCATGCTCGAAATACACGATGAAGTCCGAGTATTCCCAGCGGTTGATCTGCGGATGTTTCGGGGTATCGCCGCCACGTGGCGACAGTTTGCGCTGCGGCGCGCCGTAGGTTTGCTCGACTTGGGCCATGCTCATGCCGCGACGGGGCAGGTTCATGCCGTTTTCCTGCTGCACGCGATGGACCAGCAGGTCGTCGCCAGGAGCTGCGAGGGCGGCCCGCGGCGCGGCGAACCCGGTGGTGGCAGCGGCCAGCATGACGATGATCGGCAAACTGTGCGTGAACTTGACCATGGTTTCCCCCTCTAGATACAAGTCTGTATGCGGCGTCGTTGTAGCAGAAGTGCCTATGCTACGCCACTCGTGACAAGCGAATAGTCCAACTACGTCACTCGCGGCAAGCGAAAAGTCGAACTACGCCAGATTGCGGCATCCACAGTGTCGACTAGGCCACCGCGCGGCAAGCGATTGTATTGATTACGCCACCTGTGGCAAGCATCGTGTCGATTACGCCACCCCGGGTTACACCGATTGAGACGGACTGGGCATTCGGCAGCGAGGAGGCGCAACCCTCCAGTTCGTCGAGAATACGCGATGACAGCTATCATGGGCGGCTGCGGGCGGCCATTCGCCCGGTTTGGACACTTTTCCCCGTAATGATTGCTTTCAGACACTTTGCCTTGCGCCGCGGCACCCGCTTGCTGCTTTCCGATATCGACCTGGTGATCCAGAGTGGCTGGCGCCTTGGCGTGATCGGCCGCAATGGCTGTGGAAAATCCAGCCTGTTCGCTGCCCTGCAGGGCAAGCTGGAGAGCGATGCCGGCGAGCTGGACATGCCGGCCAAGCTGCGGCTGGCCTCGGTGGCACAGGAGACTCCGGCATTGCCGGACGCCGCGATCGACTACGTGCTGGGCGGCGACGAGGAGTTGGCCGACGCGATGCGCGAGGAGGCCGATGCCGGCGAACGCGGCGACATGGAGGCGATGGCCAAGGCGCACCATCGCATCGAGGAACTGAACGGTTACGACGGCCGTGCCCGCGCCGGTCGCCTGCTGCACGGTCTGGGCTTTCCGCCGGAAACGCATGAGCGCGCGGTAAAGGAATTCTCCGGCGGCTGGCGCGGACGCTTGAACCTGGCGCGCGCCCTGATGTGTCCGTCCGATTTGCTGCTGCTCGACGAGCCGACCAACCATCTCGACCTCGACGCCGTGCTGTGGCTCGAAGAATGGCTGCGCCGCTATCAGGGCACCTTGCTGATCATTTCGCATGATCGCGAGTTCCTCGATGGCGTGATTACCCACACGCTGCACCTCAACGACGGCAAGGCGAAGCTGTACACCGGCAACTACAGCGCGTTCGAGCGCCTGCGCGCCGAGCAGCTGCGCCAGCAACAGATCTCGCATGAGCGCGAACAGGCCGAACGGGCGCACCTGCAGTCCTTCGTCGACCGCTTCAAGGCCAAGGCCAGCAAGGCCAAGCAGGCGCAGTCGCGCATGAAGCGGCTGGAGAAGCTGGCCGGCACCGAGGCTGTTCGCGCCGAGCGGCCCTTCAGCTTCCAGTTTCCGGTACCGGGGCGGCTGCCTGATTCGATGCTGCAGCTGGAGGACATCACGGCCGGCTATCCGACCACGGATGGCGACGACATCAACATCATTCTGCGCGATGTCCGTTTCAGCCTAGAAGCGGGCGAGCGTATCGGTCTGCTCGGCCCCAACGGCGCCGGTAAATCGACGCTGGTCAAATCCCTGGTCGGTGACCTCGATCCGTTCAGCGGCGAGCGCAAGGCACACAAGGATCTGAAGATCGGCTACTTCGCCCAACACACGGTGGAGAGCCTGCGCGAAGGCGCCAGTGCGCTCGACCATCTGCAGGACAAGGCACCCGGCGCGACGATTCAGGTCATGCGCGATTTCCTCGGCACCTGGAATTTCGCCGGCGATCGTGCGTTCGAATCGGTGGATGGCTTCTCCGGCGGCGAGCGGGCACGCCTGGCACTGGCGCTGATCGCGTGGGACAAGCCGAACCTGCTGCTGCTCGATGAGCCGACCAACCATCTCGACCTGGACATGCGCGAGGCGCTGGCCGACGCGCTGGCCGACTTCGACGGCGCGCTGGTGCTGGTCTCGCATGACCGCCATCTGCTCGGCATGGTCTGCGACAGCTTCTGGCGGGTCGCCGACGGTGTGGTGGAAAGCTTCGATGGCGATCTCGACGATTACGCCAAATGGCTGCGTACGCGCGGCTCGGCCAACAAGAAGGCAGCGAAAGCGGGTGCAGCGGCCAAGCCGGCGCTCAAGATCGTGCCGGACGAATCGCCTGAAGAGCGCCGCCGCAACGCCGCTGCCCAGCGTGAGAACGAGAAGACCTCGCGGCAACGGGTGAAGCGGATCGAGGCCCGCGCCGCCACCATCGAAACCGAACTGGCCGCGCTGGAAACCCAGCTGGCTGATCCGGCTACCTACAACGGCCCCACCCAGGAAATGATGCGACTGGGACAGCGCCAGACCGAATTGCGCCGTGAGAAGGAAGCACTGGACGCGGAGTGGCTGGAACTGTACGAACGACTGGAAGCCTAGGGATACCCGTGAGCACGAAGCCGGAGCAATCGCTGCAACTGTGGCTACCTGCGCTGGCGCATTTCGAGCCGGGTCATCCGTTGCGTGAACTGCTGGTTCGCGCTGATCGCCTGACCGACGCCGCCGCTGGTTACCTGGGTGGCTTGGGTGATTATTTCCAGGGTGTTGACGCCAATCTGCCGGCGGCGGCAATTACGCGCGAATTTCTCGCTGGCGATGCGGCCGATGCCACCTGGTTGTCGGCTGATCCGGCCTGGGTGCAACCCGATATGAACGGGGTGCGGCTGCTGGCCTGCGGTCAGCTGCAGTTGGGCATGGATGAAGCGCAGGCGCTGGCCGAACCGCTGAAGCCGGTGTTCGACGAAGCCGGCCTGCAACTGGAAATTTCCACGCCGGATCGCTGGCATCTGAAGCTGCCGGCCAATACCTCGCTGCCCAGCTTCGCCGCACCCGAACAAGCCTTGGGCGAAGACCTCTCGCAACATCTGCCGCAAGGTACGGAAGGGCGCCGCTGGCGCGTGCTGCTCAACGAGATCCAGGTGCTGCTGCACCAGCATCCATTGAATGCGCAGCGGCGTGCCCGCGGTCTGGCGCCGATCAACAGCCTGTGGCTGTGGGGCGGCGGCAGCCTGCCGGAGCACCTGACCAGTCATCTGTGTGGAGTGATCAGTGACGACCTGTTGTTGCGTGCGCTGGCCAAACACGCCCATGTCATGCAGCAGACGCGGGCGATAGATGCGGTGGCGGCCGCCACCCCCGGCTGGCTGATTGACCTGCAGGATCTGTCGACTAGCGAGATCGCATCGCACTGGTGGCCGACCCTGCAGCTACTGCTCAGTCGCCATCCTGCCATCCTGCATTTCGCCAGCGCCGAACGCTGGCAGCGCAAACCATGGCATCGCTGGCGAGTCTGGCGCGGGGCAGCACGTTGAGCGCGCTGCAGTTGCGCCGGCGCGAAAGCAAGGGCGCGCCCAGCGGTTGGCCCGACTCGGTGCATCCGGTACTGCAACAGATCTACGCCGCGCGCGGCGTGCTGACCCCGGCGGAGGTCGAACATCGGCTGGCCCGCCTGCTGTCGCCGCAGACGTTCGGCGGCATGACGCAGGCCGTCGACCTGCTGCTCGAGGCCATCCGCGGCGACTGGACGATCCTGATCGCCGGCGACTACGACTGCGATGGCGCCACCGGCACCGCAGTGGCCGTCCGTGGCTTGCGGCTGCTTGGTGCGAAGCGGGTCAGTTATGCCATACCCAACCGTTTCGTCCATGGTTACGGGTTGAGCCCGGCGCTGGTCGAATCGTTGCAGCCAAAACCGCACCTGATCGTCACCGTCGACAACGGCGTGGCCAGTGTGGCTGGCGTGGCTGTGGCCAAGGCACAGGGCATCCGCGTCATCGTCACCGACCATCATCTGCCCGGCGAACAGTTGCCGGCATGCGATGCGATGGTCAATCCGAATCTGGCAGGTGATGCCTTTCCCAGCAAGGCTTTGGCTGGCGTAGGCGTGATGTTCTATCTGCTGCTGGCGTTGCGCGCGAAGCTGCGCGAGCAGGGTGTCTTCGCGGCAGGCAGCGAACCGGACCTGTCCGTACTGCTCGATCTGGTGGCGCTGGGCACGGTGGCCGATCTGGTGCCGCTGGATTTCAACAATCGCGTGCTGGTCGAGTCGGGGCTGCAACGCATTCGCAGCGGGCGCGCCTGTGTCGGCATCACGGCCCTGGTCGAGTCCGGCAAGCGCAGCGTGGCGACGTTGTGCTCGAGCGATCTCGGCTTCGTCGTCGGCCCGCGTCTGAACGCGGCAGGACGACTGGAGGACATGCGCCTTGGTGTCGAATGCCTGCTCACCGACAGCGTGGCGCAAGCACGTCAGTACGCCGAACAGCTCAGCGCGATCAACCTGGAGCGCCGCGACCTGCAGGCCTCCATGGTGGCCGAGGCCGAGCAGATGGTGGCGGGCATGACCGACATCGACGCGATCGGCGTGGCGCTGTACGAGCCGAACTGGCATGCGGGCGTGGTGGGTCTGGTGGCCTCGAAACTTAAGGATCGCCTGCATCGTCCGGTGATCGCGTTCGCCCCGGCCAGCGAGGACGACACCGACAATCTGCGCGGCTCGGCACGCTCGATCGCCGGCTTCCATATCCGCGACGCGCTGGCCGCGATCGACGCGCGCCAGCCGGGCCTGATCGAACGCTTCGGTGGCCACGCGATGGCGGCCGGACTGAGCCTCAAGACTTGCGACTATCCGCGCTTCGCCGCCGCCTTCGATGCGATCGCACGTGAACTGATCGATGCCGAGCGGCTGCAGGCCGTTCTCTTCACCGACGGTGAGCTGCCGCCTGGCGCTGCCTCGCTGAATCTTGCCAGGCAACTACGCCATGCGGGGCCATGGGGACAGGCCTTCCCCGAGCCGTTGTTCGACAACCTGTTCGAATGCACCAGCTGGAAGGTGATGGGCGAACGGCACCTGCGCCTGCAGCTGCGCGATCCGCGCGACGGCAACGTGCACGATGCGGTGATGTTCAACGCGTATCACGGCCAGCCACCGCCGCCGCAGCTGCGCGCGGTCTATGAGCTGGGCATCAATGACTGGCAGGGACGTGAAACGCCTCGTCTCTTGCTGCGGCACATCGAACCGGCCTGATCCTGCTCGCGTCCTTTTAACGCGGTCCGGGTCAAGCTGGTGACCACCCTATCGCATGGAGAACGCTGGTGATTGCACAGATCGAGGGATTGCCTGCCGGCACGCTGGGGTTTCGCGCACACGGCCAGGTCACCGCTGCTGATTACGAGAACATCATCGTGCCGGATGTCGAGGCGGCATTTGCGCTCAACCGCAAGTTGCGTGTGCTGTACGTCACCGCCGAGGATTTCACCGGTTTCGACCCTGGCGCGATGTGGGATGACGTCAAGATGGGCATGCGCCACTTCAGCGGCTGGGATCGCGTAGCACTCGTGAGTGACGTGCCATGGATACGGACGACCACGGCGGCAATGAGCTTCATGATCCCAGCCGAGATCCGCCTGTTCCACCTGAACGAGCTGGACGAAGCGACGCAGTGGATTACCGCAACACCGGTTTGATGGATCATCCATCCGGCATGCTTGCGTATGGCCGTCCAATCTGTTCTAGTCGGCTCATGCATTCGATGATTTCCAGCCTCCAGACCGCCGCCGCGCCTCCCGCGCGGAGCCTTGTGCTGGCTGGCAACAACAATAATCGCGCGAACAATAACGCCAACTTCTGGCGGGCCGACGCGTAGCTTCAAGTTTCTGAAACTCACGCGAAGAAGGCCCGCCCAGTGCGGGCCTTCTGCTTTTTGTTTCGCGCGAATTGTTTCATGCGAATCCGTTCACGAAATGCAAAATTTCGACAAAGCCGACACCAACCAAAAGGACAGCAAGCATGTGTGCAATCTTCGGGATATTCGATCTGCAGCCGGGCGATGACCTCGCCGCATTGCGCCGGCAGGCGCTGGAGCTGTCACAGCGGCAGCGTCATCGTGGCCCGGACTGGAGTGGCGTATTCGTGGATGCTGGGGTGATCCTGGTGCACGAACGGCTAGCCATCGTGGATCCAGCCAGTGGCGCGCAGCCCTTGCGTTCGCGCGACGGTGCACTGGCACTGGCGGTTAACGGCGAGATCTACAACCACCAGGAGCTTCGTGCAGCCAGCACCTATGACTTCACCACCGGCTCGGACTGCGAGGTGATCAATGCGCTGTATCGCGAACGCGGTGCAGATGTTTCCCTGGCGGATCTCGTCAACAAACTCAACGGCATCTTCGCGTTTGCCTTGTGGGATGGCGAGGCTCGGCGCCACGTGATCGCGCGCGACCCGATCGGGGTCTGCCCGTTGTACTGGGGACACGACACGCAGGGCCGCTTGTGCGTTGCCTCGGAAATGAAGGCGCTGGTTGGCATATGTGCCGATGTGGCACCGTTTCCGCCTGGCCATGTCTACGACAGCGCCGATGGCGAATTGCGTCGCTATTACCACAAGCCATGGCGCGACTATGAATACACCCGTGGCCATGAAATCGCCGCACCGGCATTGCGGCAGGCGTTCGAGCAGGCGGTGCATCGCCAGCTGATGACGGATGTCCCTTACGGCGTGCTGCTTTCAGGGGGGCTGGATTCTTCACTGGTGGCGGCTTGTGCCGCGCAGTTTGCTCGTCACCGCATCGAAGAGGGTGATCGCACCGAAGCATGGTGGCCGCGGCTGCACTCGTTCGCCATTGGCCTGGACGGCTCGCCGGATCTCGCCGCCGCGCAGATTGCAGCCGATGCGCTGGGCACCGTGCATCACGGCTTTATCTACACGTTCTGGGAAGGCCTGGATGCGCTGCCCGAAGTGATCCGCCACATCGAGACCTACGACGTCACCACCATCCGCGCCGCCACACCGATGTACTTGCTGGCGCGGCGGATCAAGGCGATGGGCGTGAAGATGGTGCTGTCAGGCGAAGGCTCGGACGAGTTGTTCGGCGGCTACCTGTACTTCCACAAGGCGCCGTCCGCGGAGGCATTCCACGAGGAGACCGTGCGCAAGCTCGATGCGTTGCACAGTTACGACTGCCTGCGCGCGAACAAGGCGATGATGGCCTGGGGCGTCGAGGCGCGCGTGCCGTTCCTGGACCTCGAGTTCATCGACGTGGCGATGGGCATGGACGCGCAGCACAAGATG
>Ga0302314_10003920_pt1 | contig 27376 bp, 27 predicted proteins | sample III_Palsa_N2_3_FD_200533 | JGI IMG/M metagenome (GOLD analysis project Ga0302314, IMG submission 200533) | Peat permafrost microbial communities from Stordalen Mire near Abisko, Sweden - III_Palsa_N2_3 | ecosystem: Environmental > Terrestrial > Soil > Palsa > Peat permafrost | place: Sweden...
ACCCACGAAGTAGACATCGCCACCGGTCCCGTTGCCGCGCGGCATCTGCGACACGCTCGCCAGCAGGGTGCTGCGCTGGACGTTGGCCGGAGGTGGCGTGAGCAGGGTGGGCTCGGCCGCCGCGGCCATGCCGCATGCGACCTGCAGCAACAGGACGAACGCCACGAACCCGATCGACCTGTCCATGGCGGTGAGCTTACCGCGAAGGCCGTCTAGCCGCGGGTCTTGCGCAGCCGCTCGAGGATTTTGAGCTGCGCGGCGATGCGGGCCAGTTCGGCCAGGGCCTCGGCGTGATCGATCCTGCCGGCGCGATCCTTGAGCGCCTCTTCGGCGCGCTGCTTGGCGGCGAGCGCCGCCGCTTCGTCGATGTCCTTCGCACGCAGCGCGGTGTCGGCGAGCACGGTGACCACGTTCGGCTGGATCTCCAGCGCGCCGCCGCCCACGTAGAACACCTGCTCGTTGCCATCCGGGGTCCGGACCCGCACTTCGCCGGGCTTGAGCAGCGTCAGCAGTGGCGCGTGCCGCGGCGTGATACCCAGATCACCCTCGGTGCCCGGCGCGAACACCATCGCCGCATCGCCGGAGAAGATCTGTCCTTCGGCGCTGACGATGTCGACCCTGATTGTGTGTGTCTCGGCCATTACTGCAGCGTCTTGGCCTTTTCCACGGCCTCATCGATCGAACCGACCATGTAGAAGGCCTGCTCGGGCAGGTGGTCGTACTCGCCGCTGATGATGCCCTTGAAGCCACGGATGGTGTCCTGCAGCGGGACGATCTTGCCGTCCTGGCCGGTGAATACCTTGGCAACGTTGAACGGCTGCGACAGGAAGCGCTGCACCTTGCGGGCCCGGAACACCGTCTGCTTGTCCTCGGCCGACAGCTCGTCCATGCCGAGAATCGCGATGATGTCCTGCAGTTCCTTGTAGCGCTGCAGGACGGCCTGCACGCCGCGCGCGATGTTGTAGTGCTCCTCGCCGATGACCAGTGGGTCCAGCTGCCGGCTGGTCGAATCCAGCGGATCGACCGCCGGATAGATGCCCAGCGAGGCGATCTGACGCGACAGCACCACCGTCGCATCCAGGTGGGCGAAGGTCGTGGCGGGTGACGGGTCGGTCAGGTCGTCCGCAGGGACGTAAACGGCCTGGATGGAGGTGATCGAGCCGGTCTTGGTCGAGGTGATGCGCTCCTGGAGCACGCCCATTTCCTCGGCGAGGGTCGGCTGGTAGCCGACCGCGGACGGCATGCGGCCCAGCAGCGCGGAAACCTCGGTGCCGGCCAGCGTGTAGCGATAGATGTTGTCGACGAAGAACAGCACGTCGCGGCCCTTGCCGCCGTCCTCGCGCACCTCGTCACGGAAGTACTCGGCCATGGTGAGGCCGGTCAGTGCCACCCGCAGGCGGTTGCCCGGCGGCTCGTTCATCTGGCCGTACACCATCGCGACCTTCGAGTTCGAGAGCGTCTCGTGGTCGATGACGCCCGACTCGATCATCTCGTGATAGAAGTCGTTGCCCTCGCGGGTACGCTCGCCGACACCTGCGAACACCGACAGACCGCTGTACTGCTTCGCGATGTTGTTGATCAGTTCGAGCATGTTGACGGTCTTGCCGACGCCGGCGCCGCCGAACAGGCCGACCTTGCCGCCCTTGGCGAACGGCACCAGCAGATCGATGACCTTGATGCCGGTGACCAGCAGGTCCTGGCCACCCGCCTGTTCATCGAACGGCGGCGGCTCGCGATGGATGGGCAACGTGTGCGGGGCCGCGACCGGGCCGCGGTTGTCCTGGGGACGACCGAGCACGTCCATGATGCGGCCCAGCGTCTCCTTGCCCACGGGTACCGTGATCGGCTTGCCGGTGGAACGCACCAAGAGGCCGCGCTTGAGGCCTTCGGAGGCGCCCATGGCGATGGTGCGGACGACGCCGTCACCCAACTGCTGCTGCACTTCCAGGATCAGGTCCAGGTCGGCCAACTGCAGGGCTTCATAAACGTGCGGAATGTCCTCGCGCGGAAACTCCACGTCGATGACCGGTCCGATGATCTGGATGATCTTGCCTTCGGCAGTATTCGTCATACGTTCAGTCCTTGCTTAAACGGCTGCGGCGCCGCCGACGATCTCCGACAGTTCGGTCGTGATCGCGGCCTGGCGGGCCTTGTTGTAGATGAGCTGCAGCTCGTGGATGAGCTTGCCGGCGTTGTCCGTGGCGGCACCCATGGCCACCATGCGCGCCGCCATTTCGGAGGCGATGTTCTCGACCACGCCCTGGTACACCTGCGACTCGATGTAGCGCATCAGCAGGCCTTCGAGGATCGAGACCGCGTCGGGCTCATAGATGTAGTCCCAGTGCTCCGGCAGCCCCTCGTTGTCGACCGCCTCGATCGGCAGCAGCTGCTGGATGCTCGGCTGCTGCGTCATGGTGTTCACAAACTTTGCGTTCGCGAGGTACAGCCGGTCGATCCGGCCCTCGCGGTACGCGTCGAGCATGACCTTGATGGTGCCGATCAGATCCTTGATGTGCGGACGATCGCCCAGTCCCGAAACAGTGCCCAGGAGCGGCGTGCCGAGGCGGCGGAAGAAACCGATGCCCTTGGTGCCGACGATGGCCAGGCTCACCTGCGCGTTCTTGCCTGCCCACTCGCGCATCTGCAGCAGCACCTGCTTGAACAGATTCGCGTTGAGTCCGCCGGCGAGACCGCGGTCGGTGGAAATGACGATGATTCCCACCGCCTTCGTATCCCGCGAGACCAGGAACGGATGGCGGAAATCCGGATTGGCCTCGTTCAGGTGGCCGATCACCTTGCGCATCTTCTCGGCGTACGGACGCGCGAGCTTCATGCGCTCCTGGGCACGACGCATCTTGCTGGTGGCCACCATCTGCATGGCCTTGGTGATCTTCTGAGTGCTTTTGACACTCGCGATCTTGTTGCGGATTTCCTTGGTGCCGGGCATGGCGCTTTCTTCAGTAGGTGCCGTTGGCGAGGAAGTCTTCGACGATCTTCTTGAGCGTCGCTTCGTGTTCCTTCAGCACCGGCTTCGCATTGATGGCGTCCAGCGCCGCCTTGTGCGAGCTGTTCGCGTAACCCTGCAGGGCCGTCTCGAAGTCCACGATCTTCTTGATTTCGACCTTGTCCATGTAGCCGTTGTTGACGGCATAGATCGACAGGGCCATCTCGGCCACCGACAGCGGCGCGTACTGCTTCTGCTTCATCACCTCGGTCGTGCGCTGACCGCGCTCGAGCTGCTTGCGGGTCGACTCGTCGAGGTCCGAGGCAAACTGCGAGAAGGCCGCGAGCTCGCGGTACTGCGCGAGGGCCAGGCGGATGCCGCCGCCCAGACGCTTGATGATGTCGGTCTGCGCGGCGCCACCGACGCGCGACACCGAGATGCCGGCGTTCATGGCCGGGCGGGTGCCGGCGTTGAACAGATCGGTCTCGAGGAAGATCTGGCCGTCGGTGATCGAAATCACGTTGGTCGGCACGAAGGCGGTCACGTCACCCGCCTGGGTTTCGATGATCGGCAGACCGGTCAGCGATCCCGTTTTGCCCTTCACGGCGCCCTTGCTCACCATCTCGACGTACTCTTCGTTGACGCGCGCGCTGCGCTCGAGCAGTCGCGAGTGTAGATAGAACACGTCGCCGGGGAAGGCTTCGCGGCCCGGCGGGCGGCGCAGCAGCAGCGAGATCTGGCGATAGGCCACGGCCTGCTTCGACAGATCGTCGTAGATGATCAGGGCGTCCTCGCCAACGTCCATGAAGTACTCACCCATGGTCACGCCCGAATACGCCGAAATGTATTGCATGGCGGCCGGGGTCGAGGCCGGGGCCGCGACGACGATCGTGTGCTTCAGCGCATCGTGTTCCTCGAGCTTGCGCACCACGTTGGCGATCGTCGACTGCTTCTGGCCGATCGCGACGTACACGCACTTAATGCCGGAGGACTTCTGGTTGATGATGGTGTCGATCGCCATCGCGGTCTTGCCGGTCTGGCGATCGCCGATGATCAGCTCGCGCTGGCCGCGGCCGATCGGCACCATCGAGTCGACGGCCTTGTAGCCGGTCTGCACCGGCTGCGACACGGACTTGCGGTAGATGACGCCCGGCGCCACGCGTTCGATGGGCGCGGTGACCTTGGCATTGAGCGGACCCTTGCCGTCGATCGGCACGCCCAGCGCGTCGACCACGCGGCCGAGGAGTTCCGGGCCCACCGGCACTTCGAGGATGCGGCCCGTCGTCTTGACGGTGTCGCCCTCTCCCAGATGCTTGTAGTCACCCAGCACCACGGCACCGACCGAGTCCTGCTCGAGGTTCAGCGCCAGGCCGAAGACGTTGCCAGGAAACTCCAGCATTTCACCGTAGCGGGCATCCGCCAGGCCGTGGACGCGCACGATGCCGTCGCTGACCGAGACGATCGTGCCGATGTTGCGCGCTTCGGTGACGCCCTGGAAATTCTCGATGCGCTGCTTGATGAGATCGCTGATCTCGGTAGCCTTGATGGCCATTGCTTAAATTCCTTCGGGGATATCGTTTGAGTGGCGCGTCATCACGCGACCAGTTCGTTGGCGATGCGCTCCAGGCGCCCACGCACCGAGCCATCGATGACCAGGTCGCCGGAACGCAGCACCGCGCCGCCGATGAGTGCCGGATCGATCGTGCAATGCATGCGCACTTCGCGCTTCAGGCGATGCGCCAGCGCGATGGCCAGGGTCTGCTGTTGAGCCTCGCTGATCGGTGCCGCCGAGGTCACGGTCACATCGGCAATGCCTTCGGCGTCGTCCTTGTACCCATCGAACAGCGTGGCGATCTGCGGCAGGCAATCCAGGCGGCGCGCGTCGGCAAGGGCCAGCACGAAGTTGCGCCCATGCTCGCCGAGACCGGCGCCGGCGATGTCGAGCATCAGTTTCGCGAGCTGCGCGGGAGTTACGTGGGGGTCGCCCAGCAATGACTTCACCCGCGGATCGCCGATGACCGCCGCTGCCGTATGCAGCGCCGTGGACCACGCGTCCAGCATGCTGTCGGCACGGGCCTCGGCGAAGGCCGCCTTGGCGTAGGGACGCGCGATGGTGGTCTTCTCGGCCATCAGATTTGCGCAGCGAGCTTGTTCAGGAGCTCGGCATGCGTGTCCGGGTCGATCTCGCGCTCCAGTACCTTCGAGGCCGCGCGCACCGCCAGACCTGCGACGTCCTTGCGCAGCGATTCACGCGCGCGGGTCGCTTCCAGGTCGATCTGCGTCTGCGCCGAAGCCACCAGCCGTGCGCCCTCGGCACTTGCCTGGTGTTTCGCCTGTTCGACGATTTCGTTCGCCCGCTTCTGCGCCTGGTCGATGATCTGGTTCGCCCGCTCCCGTGCCTCGCGGATGATCGCGTCGACCTTGACCTGTGCCTGCTCCAGGGAGTGCTTCCCCTCGTCAGCAGCCGCCAGGCCCTGCGCGATCTTGCGGGTCCGTTCTTCCATGGCACCGAGAATCTTCGGCCATGCGAACGTCATCATTGCCCAGATGAGGATCGCGAACACGATCATCTGGATGATGAGCGTCAGATTGAAGTTCACCCTCGTCTCCTCGCGTGCAAACCGTGACTCTTAGTGCGCCGCCGCGGCGGCCTGCTGGAGGGCAGACACGAACGGGTTGGCGAACGTGAAGAACAGTCCGAATGCGATGCCGATGAACGCGACCGCGTCCAGGAGTGCCGCGACGATGAACATTCTGGCGAGCAGCGCCGGAGCCAGTTCCGGTTGACGCGCCATGCCCTCGAGGAAGCGACCACCGAGGATGCCGAAGCCGATGGCGGTACCGAGCGCGCCCAGGCCGAAGATGATGCCGACGGCAAGTACGGTCATACCTTCAATGTGTGCAATGTTTTCCATTCAACTCTCCAGATATCAATCCGTTTCCAATCAAAAAAAGAAAATCTCAGTGATGCTCGGACGCCTGCGACAGGTAGACGATCGTGAGCATCATGAAAATGAAGGCCTGCAGCGCACCGATGAACAGATCGAACGCCGTCCAGAGCAGACCGACCACCACCGAGCCCAGGACGCTCAGCCAGCCGCCGAAAGACGTAAGCGCGGCAAATCCCGAGGTCAGGGTGAGCAGGGCGATGAGCACGAAAACCATCTCGCCTGCATACATGTTGCCGTACAGCCGCAGGGCCAGCGACACCGGCCGGGCAAGAAACGTCGGCAGCTCCATGATCAGGTTCACGGGTATGCAGGCGATGCGCAGCAGGATGTTGGCCTGCTTGCCACTGGGCGGAAACGGATGCATCGACAGCTCAGCGAGGAAACCGCCCAGGCCCTTCATCTTGATGCTGTAGAAAATGATCAGCAGAAACACCGTCAGCGACATCGCGAACACGACGTTCAGATCGATGCTCGGCACGATGCGCAAATGGCCGAGACCGGCGGCACCCGCCGCGCTGGGCAGCAGGTCGATGGGCACCACGTCCATCACGTTGAACAGGAACACCCAGCAGAAGATCGTCAGCGCCAGGGGCGCGATCAGCTTGCTGTGGCCCTGGAAGACACCCCGCACCTGGGAATCGACGAATGTCACCAGCATTTCGACGAAATTCTGCAGCCTGCCCGGAGTACCGCTGGTCGCCCGGCGCGCCGCCGCTATGAACGTGCCGCCGAAGACCACTGCCAGGAGAACTGAAAAGAACACGCTGTCGTAATTGACCACCGACAGATCCAGCAGGCCCTTGGGCGTGCGATTGGTCAGGAAGGTCAGATGATGGGCGATGTACTCCGTCGCGTTCGGAGTCTCGGCCGCCATTTTTTGAACGAAATTGCTCATCACACCATCTCGCGCCGCGCGCCGATCGATCCCTTGGCATCCGGCACCGGCGCCGTCCTTCCGGACCACAGCGCGCGCGCCAGCACCACCCAATACACTAAAAACGTCGCTACATAAGCTGCAATCATCGCCGCCGGGGTCACCTTCATGGACACCAGCGCCACCACCAGTACCAGGATCACCACCGTGATCTTGGCAATCTCACCCAGATAGAACGCCAGCAGCATTCTTTCCGCGCCCGCTCCCGAGAAGCGGCCGAATGCCAGCAGCGCCATCACCAGGCTCGCGAGCGTGCTCGCGCCCCCGCCCACCAGCGCCGACGCCGCGCCCCGCGGACCTGCGAGCGCCAGGCTCGCCAGCGCCACCAGCACCGTCGTCAGGGCCTGGGCGCGCACGCAGATGAAGGCCAGCTTGCGCGCATGCGGCAGGTCGATGGTCATCACCGTAAGTTCCTTGCACCGTTTGGGAGCCCATGGCGACTGTCCGCCCCGACTCAAAGACCTGGGCACCGCGACAGGATTTATTTGTCCGACAGCCACTTGCGTGACCGGGCCATAACGGCGGCGAATTATAGATATGCCGGCAGCAAAACGCTACACGTTCGCTTCTTTACAGTGCGCGCTCAACGTATGTGTTCGAGGATACCGTCCAGCTCTTCCAGGCTGTTGTAGGCAACCACCAGTTTGCCCTTGCCCGAGCGGGTGTGTTGAATGGCCACGCGGGCGCCCAGCTTCTCCGACAGATCCTGTTCCAGGCGCTGCACGTCCGGATCGGCCCCCGCGGCCGCTGCCGGGGCAACCGTCGGGTCCGCGGCCGGCTGGGCCATGCGCCGTACGATGGCCTCGGTCTCGCGCACCGAGATGCCCGTCTTCACCACCAGTGCCGCTACCTCGATCTGCTGCCGCCGGCCGGAAAGCCCCAGCAGCGCGCGCGCATGCCCCATTTCCAGGGCGCGGGCCTCCAGCTGTTCGCAGACCTCCGGCGCCAGATCCAGCAACCGCAGCAGATTGCTGACGGCCGCGCGTGAGCGGCCGACCGCGTCGGCGGCCTGCTGATGGGTCATGGTGAATTCGCTGATCAGGCGCTCCAGCGCGCGCGCCTCTTCCAATGGATTGAGGTTCTCACGCTGGATGTTCTCGATGAGCGCCACCGAGATCGCCGTTTCATCCGGCACATCGCGCACGATCGCCGGAATGTCGGCGAGGCCGGCGAGCTGCGCGGCACGCCAGCGGCGCTCGCCCGCGATGATTTCGTAGCGCTGGCCGCCCGTGGGCGTCGTGGCCTCGATCGGCCGTACCAGGATCGGCTGCACCACGCCCTGGGCACGGATCGAGGCCGCGAGCTCATTCAGCGCTTCCTGGTCCATGTGCGAGCGCGGCTGGTAACGGCCGCGCTGCAGGATGTCCAGTGGCAGGCGGGTCAGCCGATCACCCGCCGGGCCGGCAGCGGCCGGCGCCGCAAGGTCGGGGAGGTGCCCGGCAGGCGCGCTCGCGGGCGTCCGGTCCGCGGTGCCGATCAGTGCCGTCAGACCGCGGCCGAGACTGGGTTTCTTCTGTGCCATCACGACCCTACCGCGGAGCCCTGCGGCGCAGGCGTGGCCGGCGGCGGCAGGAGCTCGTCGTCGCGCCGGATCATCTCACCGGCGAGCGCCAGATAGGCCAGCGCCCCACGCGACTCCTTGTCGTGCAGCAGCACCGGCTTGCCGAAGGAGGGCGCCTCGGCCAGGCGCACGTTGCGGGGAATCACGGTCCGGAACACCTTGTCCGGGAAGTGCATGATCAGCTGCGCACCGACCTCGTTGGACAGGTTATTGCGCGGGTCGTACATGGTGCGCAGCAGCCCCTCGATCTCCAGTTCCGGGTTCACGGCCGCCCGGATCTGTTCGACGGTCGCCAGCAGCCCCGAGAGACCCTCGAGGGCGTAGTACTCGCACTGCATCGGTATCAGGACGCTGTCGGCGGCGACCAGTGCATTCACGGTCAGCAGATTCAGCGCCGGGGGACAGTCGATCAGGATCACGTCGAACTCGTCGCGGATCTCCTTCATCGCCGTGCGCAGCTTCATCTCCCGCCCGGCGATCAGGGCCATCAGCCGTACTTCGGCCACCGTCAGGTCCTGGTTCGTAGGCAGCAACGCGAAACCCGCCGGCTCGATCGGGACCAGCGCCGAGCGGATGTCGGCTTCGCCCAGCAGCACTTCGCAGGTGCCGCGGGTGAGCTGCGCCTTGTCGACACCGCAGCCCATGGTCGCGTTGCCCTGGGGATCGCTGTCGATCAGCAGCACCCGCCGCCGGGTCGCCGCCAGCGAGGCGGCCAGGTTGACGGCCGTCGTCGTCTTGCCGACGCCGCCTTTCTGGTTGGCAATTGCGATGACCCGCTTCATTGCCCAAGTCTACAGGTGGCGATGAGCAGATGGCGCTCCTCGTTCAATCCCGGCACCGTCAGCGGCACGATCTGCTCGATCGCCCACGGCGGCGCCACCCCTGCGATTTCCTCCTGCTGCAGTCGGCCCTTCATGGCCAGCACCCGGGTCCGTGGCCCGCACAGCGGCGCGACCCATGCCAAAAGCTGCGGCAGGGCCGCGCAGGCCCGCGCGACCACCGTGTCGAAGGGCGTCGCGGGCCGCAGTTCCTCCACGCGCGCATGCAGCGCCTCAACGTTCGCAAGTCCGAGGGCCCGCGCCGCGTGCGCGACGAAGCGCTGCTTCTTGCCGTTCGAGTCCATCAGCACGCAATGCCGTGCGGGCGCCACGAGCGCCAGCGGCAGCCCCGGAAAACCCGCGCCGGTGCCGACGTCAGCGAGGCTGCTGCCTTGCACAAACGGCGCGACCGACAGGCTGTCCAGCAGGTGATGCGTCAGCATCTGCGCACGATCGGTGATCGCGGTCAGGTTATAGGCGCGGTTCCAGCGCGTCAGCTCATCGAGAAGCCGCTGCAGCGCCGCCGCCATCCCCTCATCCAGGCTGACTCCGAGCTGCGTGGCGCCGGCGATGAGCACCGAACGCTCATCGCCCATTAGTGACCAGTTCGGCCATGAAGTCGGTGACGTTCGCGGCGGCGAGACGCGCGGGATCCTTGAACAGCGCCAGCACGCGTGCGGCCTGGGCCGGCGGGTAGTGCGCCAGCACCGCGGCTTCGAACTTGCCCACCATCAGCGGCTCGCCTTCGGCCCGGCGGCGCCGATGGCCGACGGGGAAATCGACCTGGACCCGCGCCGTCGCGCTGCCGTCCCTGAAGAACACCTGCACGGCATTGCCGATGAAGCGGCGCTCCGGATCGTAGTAGTCGCGCGTGAAATCCGCGTTCTCGCGCACCTGCATCAGCGCCCGCAGGCGATCGATGCGCGGATCGGCTGCGACATCGTCCTCATAGTCCGCCGCGGTCAGCCGGCCGAACAACAGTGGCACCGCCACCATGTACTGGATGCAGTGATCGCGGTCGGCGGGATTCGCGAGGGGACCGGTCTTGTCGATGATCCGCACGCCCGGCTCCTGGGTCTCGATGAGGATGTGATCGATGGCATCGAGCCGGTCGCGCACGGCCGCATGCAGCGACATCGCGCATTCCACCGCGGTCTGCGCATGGAATTCCGCAGGCCATGAGATCTTGAAGAGGATGTTTTCCATGACGTAGCTGCCCAAAGGCTGCGATGCCGCCACCGCCGCGCCCTTGAACAGCACGTCCTGAAATCCCCAGTGCGGCGCGCTCAGCACCGAGGGATAGCCCATCTCGCCGGTCATCGCCATGAGGGCGTGGCGCACCCCGCGACTGGTCGCATCCCCGGCCGCCCAGCTCTTGCGCGAGCCGGTGTTCGGCGCATGCCGATAGGTGCGCAGCGCGCCGCCATCGGCCCAGGCGTTCGACACCGCGTTGACGATCTGCTGCGCCGAACCACCGAGCATCGCGGTCACCACCGCCGTCGTCGCCACGCGCACCAGCAGCACGTGGTCCAGGCCGACGCGATTGAAGCTGTTGGTCAGCGCCAGGACTCCCTGGATTTCGTGCGCGCGGACCATCGCATTGAGCACATCTGCAACTTTGAGCGGCGCCCGCGCGTGCATCAGCGCCTGGCGCGACAGGTAATCCGCGACCGCCAGGATCCCGCCAAGATTATCCGACGGATGGCCCCATTCGGCGGCAAGCCAGGTGTCGTTGAAATCCAGCCAGCGGATCATGGCGCCGATCGCAAAGGCGCCCTGCACCGGATCCAGTTCCAGCGAGGTGCCCGGCACGCGCGTGCCGCCGGGCATCACCGCGCCCGGCACGACCGGGGCGATCAGACGCGCACAGGCCGGCAGCTTCAGGGCCATCAGACCGCAGGCGAGGGTGTCCATCAGACAGAACTGCGCCGTCGTGAATGCCAGCGGCGATACCGGCGGCGGCGTACTCACGAAGCTGGCGATCTGCGTCAGCAGGGCATCGGCATCGGGGCGCTGGGCCCGCTTGGGATCAAAGGCTGACATCAGTTCACTTCCGTGCGGCCAACGGCACGTAGGCCTTTGGCTCAGGACCTATGTATTCGGCCGCGGGACGCACGATCTTGCCGTTCTCGCGCTGCTCGATGACATGGGCCGACCAGCCCGTGGTGCGCGACATGACGAACAGCGGCGTGAACATCGATACCGGTATCTCCATCAGGTGGTAGAGCACGGCCGAGAACCAATCGACATTCGGGAACAGCTTCTTCTGTTGCCACATCACCGACTCGATGCGATCGGCCACCTCGAACAGAGTCATGTCGCCCGACTCGCTGGACAGCTGGCGCGCCAGCTCCTTGGCAATCGGGTGCCGCGGATCCGAAATCGTATAGACCGGATGACCGAAGCCGATGATGACTTCGCGGGCGGCGAGGCGCGCCAGGATGTCCGTTTCCGCGGCCTCCGCTCCGCGGTAGCGCTGCTGGATCTCCAGCGCGACCTCGTTGGCGCCGCCGTGTTTCGGACCGCGCAGTGCGCCGATGCCGCCGACCAGGCAGGAGTACAGATCCGAGCCGGTACTCGCGATCACGCGCGCCGCGAACGTCGAGGCATTGAACTCATGCTCGGCGTACAGGATCAGCGAGGTGTGCATGGCGCGCACCCAGGACGCCGGCGGCGGGCGCTCATGCAGCAGATGCAGGAAGTGGCCGCCCACCGAATCATCGTCGGTCTCCACCGTGATGCGGCGGCCCGAGCGGCTGAAGTGGTACCAGTAGGCGAGCATCGAGCCGAGCGAGGCGACCAGCTGGTCGGCGATGTCGCGGGCGCCGGGTGCCGAATGGCCGGGCTGTTCCGGCAACGCGCAGCCCATCGCCGAGACTCCGGTGCGCAACACATCCATCGGGTGCGAAGCCGGCGGCAGCACTTCGAGCGCGCCGCGGACGGTGCGCGACAGTCCGCGCAGCGACTTCAACTTCGCCTGGTAGCTGCTCAGGGTCGCCGCGTTCGGCAGCTCGCCGTGGATCAGCAGATAGGCGACTTCTTCAAACAGCGCTTCACGCGCCAGGTCCTGGATGTCGTAACCGCGATAATGAAGATCGTTGCCCGTCTGGCCCACGGTGCACAGCGCGGTGGAGCCGGCCGTGACACCCGCGAGGGCCACCGATTTCTTGACGCGCAAGGCAGGGGTGGATTCGCTCATGCTGCTACTCCTGTGGCGGATTGCTGCCGAACAGCCGGTCCAGCCGCTCCTCGTAAGCGTGGTAACCAAGCACCGTGTACAGGTCATCGCGGGTCTGCATGCGCTCGAGCACCGCACGCTGCGAGCCCGCGCGGCGGATGGTGCCGTAGACCTCCTGCGCCGCCAGGCTCATCGCCCGGAAGGCCGACTGGGGATACAGCACCAGGCGTACCCCGACCTCACCCAGTTCCTGCGTGCTGAAGAGCGGCGTGCGACCGAACTCGGTGATGTTGGCGAGCACCGGCACCGACACCGCCGCGGTGAACTGGCGGTACTCGGCCAGCGTCGTGATGGCCTCGGCGAAAATCATGTCGGCGCCGGCCGCAACGTAGGCCTGCGCCCGGGCCAGCGCCGCGGCCTGCCCTTCGACCGCATGCGCATCGGTGCGCGCCATGATGACGAAGGACGCATCGCTGCGCGCATCGAGCGCGGCGCTCAGTCGATCGCACATTTCCTGCGTCGACACCAGCTGCTTGCCGGGCCGATGGCCGCAGCGCTTCGCGGCCACCTGGTCCTCCAGGTGCAGCCCTGCGGCGCCGGCGCGCACGAGGTCGCGGATGGTGCGCGCGATGTTGAAGGCACCGCCGAAGCCGGTGTCCGCATCCACGAGCAGCGGCAGATCGCATGCCGCGGTGATGCGCCTGACCTCTTCGGCCAGATCATTCGAAGTGGTCACACCCAGATCCGGCAGTCCGAAGGCGCTGTTCGCGACGCCGGCACCCGACAGATAGATGGCGCGAAAGCCGGCGCGCGCCGCGAGCAGCGCCGAATACGCAGTGACGGTGCCGACCACCTGCAGCGGCCGCTCCGTCTCGAGCGCGGCGCGCAGGGTGCGGCCGGGTGAGGTGTTGGACATATTGCCTACCTTCGTTCGCGTTGCACCCAGGCGATGAGACCCTGGGTGTTGAGGTCGAGGTCCTTGGACAGGTATTCATCCACGCTTGCCTGGGGGTCGGCAAGCCCATGCTCGCCAGCGAGCTTCACCCAAAGCGCCCGCATGTCGGCGTGGATGGCCGCATACGGATCGGCGTCTTCGGCATGAGCCCGGGCGATCGCCGCGAATTGCGGAATCTGCATCTTGAGCGATGCCGCGACGGCCTCGAGGCCGGTGATGCGACTGTAGTGCATGAGGTAGGCCGCGTGCGGCCCGGTTGCCATCAGGCGCTCGATCGACGCCAGCAGCTGCACGGGGTCGAACTGCGTCGGCGTCGTGGTCGGAACAGCAAAGGCTCCCTTGGCGGTGTCGAGTTCGCGATAGGAGAGTCCGAAGGTGTCGCCCGTGAACAGATTGCGATGCTCGAGGTCCACGATGCAGTAATGATGCAGAGCGTGCCCCGGCGTATGCAGCAGCTGCAGCGCGCGACCGGCAAGGTCGAGCCGTTCGCCGTCGGTGCTGGTGAGCACGCGCGCGGCATCGATCGGCACCAGATTGCCGTACAGCTCGCGGTAGCGCTCCTCGCCATAGACCACTTTCGAGGCCGCGATGAGTTTGGCAGGATCGATCAGATGCGGCGCGCCACGCGGATGTGCGACGACGCGCGCCGCGGGCAGCGACTGCAGCAGCAGTCCCGCGCCGCCGGCGTGATCCAGGTGCACGTGCGTGACGAACACGTACTGCACGGCTTCAGGCGCGATCTGCAGTTGCGCGAGCGCCGCGAGCAGATGCGGCACGGAGTAGTTCGTACCTACGTCCACGAACGCAGCCGCGCCGCCGTGCTGGATTATGTGAGCCGCCGCGAGGCCCGGCCGGATGTATTCGGTATCGACCGCCGTGATGCCGTCCGGGTGACGGGTGATGCGCGCGGTCGGTAAATGGGCTGTCATGATGTTGATCGTATCAGGCACGATAGCGCCCTCGACACCTTGCGTGAAACGAACCGATTCATGAGAAAGCTCCTTGGCCTTGCCGCCGCCATTTTTCTTAACGCGCCCGTTGCGCGCAGCGAGCAGGTCCCGGCGATGCCGCTGCCCGTGCAGGGCATACCTGCGGTGTCCCGCGGCGCAATGATTTTCGATGGCGTGCCGGCAGGCGATCCGAACCTGAACCTGCGGATCTCCCAGTATCTGGTCGGCCGCGACGCCTCCTTCCTCACCTGGCTGCCCGACAACACGCTGCTGATCAGCACCCGTTTCGGAGACACCGCCCAGGTGCACCGGGTGCTCGCGCCGCTCGCCATGCGCGAACAGCTCACCTGGTATGCGGATCCGCTCACCAAGGTGCTGGCCTCGCCGTTTGGTGCTCCCGATGGCTTCGCGTTCCTGATGGAACACAACGGCGATGGCATGCCGCAGCTCTACTACTACAGCTTCGCCGCCCATGGCGCGCGCATGCTCACGGGCGGCAGCGCCCGGCATGGCAGCCCGCTGTGGTCGCCCGATGGCAAGCATCTGGTGTTCAGCGGCACCGAACGCGACGGTTCGACGACCGACATCTACATGTCCGATATCGGCGCGGGCACGGCGCCACACCTGGTGGTGGCCGGCCGCGACCGTCCCTGGGTGCCGCTCGACTGGTCCGCCGATGGCCAGAAGCTGCTGCTGTGGCAGCCGGGCAGCAACGACCAGAGTGACATGTACATCGGTGACGTGAACACCGGTTCGGTGCTGCCTGCCGACCCCACGGGCAAGCATCTGGCCATCCGCCACGCGCGCTTCGCGCCGGACGGACGCGGGATCTACTTAAGTTCGGTGGATGACGGCGACTTCTCCGAGATGCGCTACATCGATCCGGTCACGCACCAGACCCGCGAGCTGACGGCGGCCATCCCCTGGGACATCGTGGACTTCCAGGTCGGGGCCGATGGCCGCTACCTGGCCTACATCGCGAATGACAACGGGCGCGATCGGCTCACCATTCTGGACAACCAGCTGAAGCTCGAAATTTCACCGGCCGGTCTGCCCGAGGGGCGGATCACCGGCATGCACTTCGATCACACCGGCCATCTGCTGGCCTTCGGCGCGGAAGGCGCGCAGGCGCCCGGCGATGTCTATGTGTTCGAGCCGGAGCGCAACCTGCTCACCCGCTGGACGAAGAGCGAACCGGGGGCGGTCGATCCGCAGAGCTTCGTGCCCGCTCAGCTCGTGCAATACCCGACCTGGGACCGCGGCAAATCCGGGGAGCGCCTGATTCCGGCCTTCGTCTATCGACCGCGCACACCGGGTCCCCATCCGGTGCTGATCGACATTCACGACGGGCCGGCGGGTCAGTTCCGTCCGGGCTTCGATCCCTTCATCCAGTTTGCCGTCAACCAGCTCGGCTACGTCGTGATCGCGCCCAACATCCGCGGCTCCACCGGCTACGGCAAGTCCTTCGCCGATCTCGGTAACGGCCCGGCGCACGACGATGCGCTGCGCGACCTGGGCGCGCTGCTGGTCTGGGTGGGCATGCAGAAGGACCTCGATCGCGCCCATGTGGCCGTGATGGGTCAGTCCTATGGCGGCTTCATGGCGCTGGCGATGCTCTCGACCTACGGCGACCGCCTGAGCGGCGGCATCATCGTCGATCCCAGTGACAGTGCGCCGATCATCAGCAGCCTGGCGCAGATCCGCCGGCCGGTGCTCATGTTCCAGGGACTGCAGGACACTGCGCTACAGGTGCAGCAGGCCGGCCAGATAGTCGCGGGCCTGCGCGCACGCGGCGGTGAAGCCTGGTATGTGACCGCGCGCGACGAGGGGCACGACATCCGTCACATCGCCAATCGCGATGCCTGGCTTGCGACCGTGGCCCAGTTCCTCAAGAAAGTCGGGCCCTGACGGACCGCGTCCTGCTAGTGGTCGGCGGTGAGAATCGTGATCGGCCGGCGCAACGTGGCCAAACCGGGCTGAATCCTGCTGAAGTAGTCGGCAAGCGCATCCACGTCGGAGTCTTTGATGGTCGCGGCCATGCCCGACATGATCGCGTTCTTGCGACCGCCATCCTTGTATTCGGCGATCTCGCGCTTCAGGTAATCGGCGTGCTGGCCGGCGAGATTCGGGTAGTTCGGCACGATGCTGACGCCGGTGGCGCCATGACAGGCCGCGCACACGGCCACCGCAGCGGGTGCCGGCGGCGCGTTGGCGGGCACCGGGGTCGGCGTGAGAACGGTGCCGGAGAAGTAGGCGGCGATGTCGGCCATGTCCTGGTCCGAAAGCTCCGAAGCCTGCGAATGCATGGTGACGTGCGAGCGCTGGTCACCCTTGTATTCCTGCAGCGCCGCGAGGATGTACTCGGGGTGCTGGCCGACGAGCTTCGGCACGCTGTAGTTCGGATAGGCGTTGCGATAACCGTCGACGCCGTGGCAGCCGAGGCAGGTATAGGAGATCGCCTTGCCGTGCGCCGGATCGCCTTTCAGGACCGGCGCCTGGGCAAACGCAGATGCGGCCAGCAGCGCAGCGCCCGCGGCGAAGACCGACACAATCCCTGTACGGATCGAACACCCCATACCCGTCACCACCTTAACGCAAAACTTCTCAAGGATAACCCATGATCGCACTGATTCAACGTGTCACGCAGGCCGAAGTGCGCGTGCGGACCCAGCTCATCGGTGCCATCGACCGCGGCATACTCGCCTTAATCGGCGTGCAGCGGGAGGATACCGAGTCCGATGCCGATCGTCTGCTGCAACGGTTGCTCGCATATCGCATTTTCGCCGACGAGCAGGGGCGCATGAACCTCGACGTGGGGGCGGTGGGCGGCGGGCTGCTGCTCGTTTCGCAGTTCACCCTGGCCGCGGACACGCGCTCGGGGACCCGTCCTGGATTCACCACCGCGGCAGCGCCCGAGCACGCACGGCAGCTGTTCGACTACCTGGTGGTGCAGGCGCGGGCCGCGCATCCGCGCATCGCGACCGGGGAATTCGGCGCCGACATGCAGGTCAGCCTGGTGAACGACGGGCCGGTGACCTTCTGGCTCGAAACCCGCGCTACTGCGCCCGGAAGTCCTTGAATTTGGCAGAGAATTTTACTGCGCCGCGGTCCTCATTTGCCCTATCATTCACGGCTATGTTCGAAATTCTGATCATTGTGCTGGTCCTGCTGCTGGTGTTCGGCGCGAGCAAGGTGCGCAGCGCCGGCTCCGACCTCGGTACCGCAGTCAAGGGCTTCCGCAAGGCGCTGCGGGGAACCGACAAGCCGCCGGAACCGGATGCCGAGTTTCCCGAGGTGCTGGCCGCCCGGGCGCGCGGGAGCGACAAGCCACGTGTCTAAGATGTCGCGAGCGCCCGCCGCGCGTGCCCGGCAGCGCGGATTCTTCGATTTCAGCGTCAGCGAAATCGCCATCATCTTCGCCGTGGCGCTGGTCGTGCTCGGACCGAAGAAGCTGCCCGGTCTCGTCGCCCAGGTGGGCCGCTGGGTGGGCAAGGCGCGCCATATGGCCCGCCAGTTCCGCGAACAGCTCGAGCAGGAGGTCAACTCCATCAACGCGGTGAAGCCCGTGCCGCGGCACGTACCCCCGACACCACCGGATGTGGGCCCGCCGGTGCCGCCGCCGGAAGTCGCGGCTGCCCAGAACAGCACCGTGCCGCCCGCCGAGGCGCCGGACGTGGCGCAGAGCGGCAACACGGGCGAAGCGGCCGCGGCGGCCAGTGCCGCAACGCAGGTCGAAGCCTCTCCCGTGAATGAGATGCATCCGGAAGCACAGATTTATTTTGCGTTGAACGACAGCCAGCCCGTGTTGGTCACCACGAATCCGTACGCCGCACCGGCCGAGGCCGCCACGACGGCAGCGCAGAGCGGCGAGCAGGCAGATGCCGCGCCTGCGCCGGGCGCCGAGCCTTCCGCCGCAACCGCGAAGCCGTCGGCCCCCGAGCAACCGGCGAGCGTGGCCGTGATTTTCCCGCACGATCATGGCTGAGGAACCCGAGAAGGAAAACCTGGCGGAAGGGACGCTGATCTCCCATCTGCTCGAACTGCGCAACCGGCTGATGCGGGCGATGATCGCGGTGGTCATCTTGCTCATTCCCTGCATCTTCTATCAGAACAAACTCTTCACCTTCATTTCCAAGCCGATCCGGGAAAAGCTTCCCAAGGGCCAGACGCTGATCGCGACGGGCGTGATGTCGCCCTTCATCACACCCCTGAAGCTGGCGATGTTCGTGGCAGTGTTCTTTGCCATGCCCTACATCCTCTACCAGGTGTGGGCGTTCGTGGCGCCCGGGCTTTACAAGCACGAGAAGCGTTTTGCGATTCCGCTGCTGGCCTCCTCGGTGCTGCTGTTCTACCTCGGGGTGGGCTTTGCCTACCAGATCGTGTTCCCACACGTCTTTGCCTATTTCGCTGGCTCGACCCCCGAGGGGGTGACCTGGATGGCGGACATCACCCAGTACCTCGATTTCGCCATGCAGATGTTCTTCGCCTTCGGTCTTGCCTTCGAGGTGCCGATCGCGGTGGTGCTGCTGGTGATCACGGGGCTCGTGCCGCTGGAAAAACTGAAGGCCAACCGCGGCTACGTCCTGGTCGGCGTCTTCATCGTCTCGGCGATGGTCACGCCCCCCGATGCGCTCTCCCAGTGCGTCATGGCGATACCGATGTACCTGCTGTATGAGGGCGGCATCATCATGGCCGCGATCCTCTACAACATGCGCCAGAAGGAACTCGCCCGCCAGGAAGGCAACGGCGCTTGAGCGCAATCGACCCGACCCGCACGTGGCTTGGACACCCGCGCGGTCTCGCGACGTTGTTCTTCACCGAAATGTGGGAGCGGTTCTCTTACTACGGCATGCGGGCGCTGCTGTTGCTGTACATGACCGCCGCCGTCGGCGCGGGCGGTCTCGGCATGAGCGACGTGCAGGGTGGCGCGGTCTACGGCCTCTATACGGCAGCAGCGTACATGGCCTGCCTGCCCGGTGGCTGGCTCGCCGATCGGCTGCTGGGCCAGCGCCGCTCCGTGCTCTGGGGCGGAGTACTGATCAGCATCGGCAACCTCACGCTCGCGGCGTCCCCGGGCATGACGTTCTTCTATTCGGGTCTGCTGCTGATCAGCCTCGGCACCGGCATGCTCAAACCCAACTGCAGCTGCCTGGTCGGCGAGCTGTACCAGGGCCAGTCCGGCTCGCGGCGCGATGCGGCGTTTTCGATCTACTACTTCGGCATCAACCTGGGCGCCCTGCTGGCACCGTTCGTCTCGGGAACCATCGGGGAAACCCTCGGCTACCGCTGGGGTTTCCTCTCGGCCGGCGTCGCGATGCTGCTGGGCGTGATCCAGTACCGCTTCACGGGACACTGGCTGGGAGAGACCGGTCAGCACGCCCATGCCGCGACCCCGAAGGAGCGCGTCCGCGCCCGCCGCTGGCTGACCGGCTCGCTGGTGCTGCTGGCGATCGTCGTCGCGGTTGCGGCCTCGGGGCTGCTGCGGGTGAACGTGGTGCTGCTGGCGAATGCCGCGGGTGTCGCGATGGTCGCGGTGGCCGTCGCCTTCTTCGGCAGCGTGTTTTTCTCCCGTTCGCTGTCGGTGCGGGAAAAGAAGTCGGTGGCTGTGATCGCCATCTTCTTCATCTGCGCGGCGTTGTTCTGGGCCGGCTATGAGCAGGCCGGCTCGACCCTGAACCTCTTCGCCCGCGATCAGACGGATCGCTCCTTCCTCGGCAGCTGGTTCGCGCAGGGCGTGCACCCCGCGAGCTGGTACCAGGCCGCGCAGGCGATATTCGTGCTGGTGTTCGCGCCGATATTCGCCTGGATCTGGATCAGCCTCGGCGCGCGCGGCCGGGACCCTTCCGCGGGCGCGAAATTCGGCCTGGGGTTGCTGCAGCTGGGGATCAGCTTCGCCGTCATGATGGTCGCGGCGCAATTGGTGCTGCACACCGGTCACCGGGTATTGCCGGGATGGTTGCTCCTCACCTACCTGCTGCAGACCACCGGCGAGCTGTGCCTGAGTCCGATCGGGCTGTCCAACGTCACCAAGTACGCGCCCGCCCGCTACAGCTCGCAGATGATGGGTACGTGGTTCATGGGCGCGGCCATCGGCAACCTCGCCGCGGGGCTGATCGGCGGGGAGATCGGTTCGGGAGTGGCGCAGATGCCGGCGCAGTTCCTCGACATGGCGCTCATCGGCTGCGTCGCCGGCGGGGCGATGCTGCTGATCGGGCGGCTGTTGCCGCGGCCCGTGCAGTAAGCTCCCGTCCATGGAAACCCAGACACTGGCTGGCAGGACCATCGCGGTGCCGGAGACGCGCGAACTGGATGTCTTCGCAGCGCTGCTCGAGCGGCGCGGTGCACAGGTGCTGCGCTGCCCGCTGGTCGCGATCCGCGACGCACGCGATCCGCAACCGGTGCTGCATTTCATCCGCCGCTTCGCCGAAGGCGCCTGCGATGATCTCATCCTGCTCACCGGCGAAGGCCTGCGCCGCCTGCTCAGCTGCATCGATCTGCACGAGCCGGCTTTGAAACCGGCGTTCCTCGAACACCTGGCCCGGGCCCGCAAGATCACCCGCGGGCCGAAACCGGCGCGGGCGTTGCGCGAGCTGGGATTGAAGCCCGACATCGCCGCCGAGGTGCCGACGACCGCCGGCATCATCGAAGCTCTCAAGCCCATCGCCTTCAGCCTCGATGGCCGCAGCTGCGGTGTGCAGCTCTACGGCGACGAACCGAACCTGCCGCTGATCGAATTCCTGCACGGTTGCGGCGCCGGGGTGATCACGGTGGCGCCGTACCGCTACGCCGATTCGACCGAGGATGCCGCGGTGCTCGGCCTGCTCGAGCGCATCGAGGCGGGTGGTGTCGATGCCATCGCCTTCACCAGCACCCCGCAGGTGCGCCGCCTGGTCGCAGTCGGCGGCGCAGAGCGCGTCACGCAGGCACTGCTGCGCACCCACGTGGCCGCCGTCGGGCCGGTGGTGGCGCAGGCGCTCAGCGGGCACGGCATCCGGGTGCAGTCGATGCCCGAAGACAGCTTCTTCCTCAAGCCCATGACCAGCGCCCTCGAAGCGGCGCTCAGCGGAAACACACCATCATGACGACGGCGGCGCGACAGCTGACGATTCCGGCCGTACTGCTCGCCATCGTGCTGGCCGCGGTGCTCGCCATGGCCAACGCCTACCTCGGCCTGTTTGCCGGCATGACCATCGCCTCGGCGATCCCCTCGGCCGTGATTTCGATGGCGGTGCTGCGCGCGCTGGGCGGTGGCGGCATCCTCGAGAACAACATCGTGCAGACCGGCGGCTCCGCCGGCGGTTCGGTCACCTCGGGAGTCATCTTCACGGTGCCGGCGCTGGTGATCCTCGGCTACTGGCAGACGTTCAGCTTCTGGTGGGTGCTGGCCATCGCCGGCCTCGGCGGTGTCCTCGGAGTGCTGTTCTCGGTGCCGCTACGCCGCTCGCTGATCATCGATCAGCAGCTGACCTTTCCGGAAGGTCGGGCCGCGGCCGAAGTGCTGCGGGCGGGTGAAAATCCTTCGCAGGGGCTGAAGATCTTGGGGATAGCGGCGCTCGGCAGCAGCCTCGCGAAACTCGCCGCCGCGAGCGGTCTCAAACTCACCACCGACACCGGCTTCCTGTCGGGCTACGTCGGCAAGGGCGTGGCGTACGTCGGCACGAACCTGTCGGCGGCGTTGCTCGGCGTAGGCTACATCGTCGGCTTCAACGTCGGCCTGGTCACGGTGGCCGGCAGCATCATCTCCTGGAACATCGTCATTCCGCTCTACATGAGCCAGTTCCTCGACCGCAACCCGCAGCTCGCCCAGGCGGTGGCCGGCCAGACTGCGGCGGATGCTGCGAGCATCCTCTGGTCGCATCACATCCGTTATCTCGGCGTGGGCGCGATGGTTGTCGGCGGTGTCTGGACGCTGATCCGGCTGCGCGGCTCGCTGGCCTCGGGCATCCGCAGCGGCCTCGCGGTCGCGCGCGCCGGCACCGGTGCGGTGATCCCGGAGGAGGAACGCGACCTGCCGATGAAGTGGATCCTGGTGGGCATCGTGCTGTTCACGATTCCGCTGGCGGTGCTGTACCAGAACATCGTGCATTCCTGGGGCGTGAGCCTGCCGATGACGCTGATCATGGTGGTCGCCGGGTTCCTGTTCTGCTCGGTATCCGCGTACATGGCCGGCCTCGTCGGCTCCTCGAATAACCCGGTGTCGGGCATCGCCATTGCGACCATCCTGTTTGCCGCGGCGGTGCTGCTGGGGCTGATGGGCAGCAAGGCTGTAATGGGTCCCATCGCCACGATCATGATCGGGGCCGTCGTGTGCTGCGCGGCCTGCATCGCCGGCGACAATCTGCAGGATCTGAAGGCCGGCCACATGATCGGCGCGACGCCGTGGAAACAGCAGGTGATGCTCGCCATCGGCGCGGTGGTCTGCGCACTGGTGATCGCTCCGGTCCTGAATCTGCTCGCCGCTGCCTACGGCATCGGCATACCGACGGCCGCCCATCCCAAGCCGCTGCTCGCCCCGCAGGCGACGCTGATGGCCTCGGTCGCGCGCGGCATGTTCGGCGGCTCGCTGCCCTGGAGCATGGTCATCACCGGCGGCCTCATCGGCATCGCCATCATCATCCTCGATGAAATCCTGCGGGTGCGCGGCGTGCGCTTCCGGGTCCCGGTGCTGGCCGCCGCGGTCGGCATCTACCTGCCGATGGACGTGACCATGCCGATCTTCTTAGGGGGCGGTCTCGCCTGGCTCGCCGAGCGCGTCTTGCGGCGTCATGCCCCGTCCGCCAACGACGAGGAGATCGAGCGCATGGGTCGCAAGGGCGTACTGTTCGCCGCGGGCCTGATCTCCGGCGAGGCGCTCATGGGCATCGTGATCGCGGTGCCCATCGTGCTGTCCGGCAATCCCGACGTGCTGGCACTGCCGGCGGCGCTGCAGTTCGGGCAGTGGCTCGGCGTACTGATCCTGCTGGGTTTGGGCTACGGGCTGTACCGCGCGGCAACCTCCGACGCGCGTCAGTAGCGCGCCCTCAGGCGCGCGGCCCGCCGCGGTTCACGTAGACCTCGAATTTGCCGCGCGAGCCGATGAACGAGGAGCCGATCCAGCTGGTGATGCTGACGATGAGGCTCGCCAGCAATGCGGCCCTGAAATCGGCGACGTGGAAACCGCGCAGGAGCCAGGCCGTAAGCCCGAGCATGCCGGCGTTCACCACCAGCAGGAACAGGCCCAGGCTGAAGATGGTCAGTGGCAGGGTGAGGATCACCGCGATCGGCCGGACGATCGCATTGATGACCCCCAGCACCACGCCCGCCAGCAACAGTGTCCGGCCATCATCGATGCGGATGCCGCTGACCCAGCGGGTGGCGATCCACAGGCCGATGACGGACAGCGCCGCGCGGAACAGGAACCCGACCATCAGGCACTCTCGCGCACGGTCTGTTCGACCAGCACCTTGAGGCGCGCCACGGCGCGCTCCCAGCCGGTGCGCAGCCGCAGGTAGAAGGTGTCCCACTCGTGGGTCGAGGGAAAGCCCGATCCGAGCAGGCGCAGGATGGTCTTGCCGGGGTCGGAACTGTCGATGATGAAGTCGTCGACGATCGCGCTGCCGGGCGGCAGGTCGGCCGAGGGCAGGTAGATGATGCGCATGCGCCGCTCGGGCAGCAACACGTCGATATGCGCCTCGAGCTCCATCACGCGGTCGACGGACGCCCGGAAACTGCCGCCTTCGCGGGCATTGATCACCGCTTCAGGCGAACACCACTTGCGCAGGCTCGCGGTCTCGGTCAGGGTCTTCCAGACCAGTGGCGCCCTGGCCGCAATGTCCACGCGGTGGGCGTATCCTCGGGTACGTCCGCTCATGGGTGCGGATTGTGCCATGCAGGAGGTGTGATGCAGCGCCCGCTTTGCGTTTCCGTCCGCATGTCAAATAGCTGACCCATGGCCGCCAGACCCTCACCCAAGCCAGCCGCAACGCTGCCTGCCCCGGAGGCGGTGCGCGCGGAGATCCTGCAGCAGCGCAGCGCGCACCTGCTGGATACAATTGCCAACATGACGGGTCTCGGGGCCTGGGAGCTGGCGGTGGACTCGATGACGCCGCTGTGGTCAACCCACGCCCGCCAGATCTTCGGCATCGACCCGGCGGCACCCCTGGCCCTCGAGGACATCCTCGAGTGCTACGCGATGGAGGCCCGCCCGATCATCGAAATGGCCTTCCGCGAAGCCGTGGCCAACGGCAAGAGCTTCGATCACACCCTCCCGGCCATCCGCCACGACGGGGCCCGGCTGTGGGTGCGCTGCGTGGGGGACACGGAGGTCGCCGACGACCGTACGGTCCGGCTCTCCGGAGCGGTCCAGGACGTGACCCAGCAGCACGAGGCGAACCTGCGCCTGCAGCGTGCCTCGCGCTCCAGCTTCCAGGGTCACTGGGAATACGATTTCGGCACCGACCAGGTCTGGTGTTCGGAGGCCTACCAGCAGCTGCTGGGCCATCCGCGCCAGGAGCGCCGCGTGCCGGCGGCGACCTTTCATGCCGAAACCCATCCCGAGGACAGCGCCGCCAACGGCGCCGCCTTCGCTCGGCACATCGACGACGGCACGATGTACGACGTGCAGCTGCGGCTGCAGACCGCGGCCGGACAGTGGCGCTGGTTCCGCCGCCGTGGCGCGGTCGAGCGCGATGACCTGGGGCGCATCACCTGCCTCACCGGGCAGCTCATCGACATCCATGACGAGCGCATGGCGCAGGTCGAACTGCGCGAGATCCGCGCGCGCTTCGAGCGCGCGGTCGAGGGCAGCACCGACGGTCTTTACGAATACGACCTCATCGGCGGCGCGACCTGGTACTCACCCAGCGTGCGCGAGATGCTCGGCTATGGTCCGGATGATCACTTCCCGCATTCGATCCTGGAGCTCACGCCCGACGAGGAGCGCCTCTCGGTCGAAGAGGCCGCGCGCCGTCACACCGAGGAAGGCACGCCCTTCGATGTCGTGTTCCCGGTCTGGCATCGCAACGGCGACCGGCGCTGGGTGCGCTCGCGCGGCCGCTGCGAGCGCAACGAGCTCGGCCGTCCCACCCACTTCTCCGGCTCCATCCAGGACATCACCGCGCAGCTGACCGCGCGCGCGGCGCTGGTCGCGGCCACCGAACAGGCCTCCGCGGCGAATCGCGCCAAGGGCGATTTCCTCGCCAACATGAGTCATGAGATCCGCACGCCGATGAACGGCGTGCTCGGCATGACCGAGCTGCTGCTGGATACCTCGCTCAATACCGTGCAGCACGAATACGCGGAGGCCATCCGCAGCTCCGCGACCTCGCTCTTGGGAATCCTCAACGACATCCTCGATTTCTCGAAGATCGAGGCCGGCCGGCTCGAGGTCGAGTCCGTCGAGACCGACATCCGCGACTGCGTCGAGGACGTCGGCACCATGATGGCGGTCCAGGCCGCCGCGAAGAGTCTCGAATTCATCGTCAACGTCGACCCGGCAACGCCGGAGTGCGTGCTGGCCGATCCGCACCGCCTGCGGCAGATCCTCACGAACCTCGCGGGCAATGCCATCAAGTTCACGCAGGCCGGCGAAGTGGTCATCGAAGTGCACTACCTGGGCACCCGCGCTGACAAGGTGCTGCTGCACTTCGAAGTGCGCGATACCGGCCCGGGCATGGCGCCGGACACCGTCGAGAAACTGTTCCAGCCCTTCGTCCAGGCCGACGCTTCCACGACGCGCCATTTCGGCGGCACCGGGCTCGGACTCTCGATCGTCAAGCGGCTGTGCGAGCTCATGGGCGGCAGTGTCAGTGTCGCCTCGAGCCCCGGGGTCGGCACGACCTTCTCGGTGACGCTGCCATGCGAGGCGGTGAACACCACCGCCGGCGAACGGCCCGCGGAAGTCCCGCACGCCGCCGTCTGCCGCCACATCCTGGTGGTGGACGACAACGACACCAACCGGCGCGTGCTGCGCGGCCAGCTGCTGCATGCCGGCCACGTGGTCGAGACCACCGCCCGCGCCGGCGACGTCGTGGGCGTCCTGAACCGGGCGGCCGCACGCGGCGAGCCCTTCGACCTGGTCATCGCCGATGACCAGATGCCCGATGCGGACGGCAGCTGGCTCGCCCAGAAACTCAAGACCGATCCGGTGCTCGAGCACGTGCCGCTGGTACTGCTGACCTCGCTCGACCGGCACGGCGGCACCCGCCGGCTTGCCGACATGGGCTTCGCCGGATACCTCACCAAGCCGGTGCGTGGCCGCGAGCTGCGCGCCTGCGTCGAGCGCGTCATGGACGCGAATCATCAGAGCCGCCCGCACAACCAGCTCGTCACCCGCAGTTCGCTGGCGGCCGGGAAGCTCTACGGCCATTACCGTGGCCGGGTGCTGGTGGCGGAGGACAACATCGTCAATCAGCATGTCGCGCGGCGCTTCCTCGAACGCCTCGGCTGCAAGGTCGAACTGGCGGACAACGGCCTGCGGGCCGTGGAATTCTGCGCCGAGTCGAACTTCGACCTGGTCCTGATGGACGTGCAGATGCCGATCATGGACGGTCTCACGGCCACCCGCGAGATCCGCCGCGCCGAGGTCCGCGGCCACCGCATTCCGGTCGTGGCGCTCACCGCCAGCGCCATGACCGACGAACTCGATCGCTGCATCGCGGCCGGCATGGATGGCCTGCTGACCAAGCCGCTGCAGCCGCTGCGGCTGCGCGAAATGCTGGACCGGCACGGCCTGAGTCAGCGCGGCGCCCGTCCGCCGCTGCCACGCTCCGTCGCGGCGGCGCTCGACATGGTGCAGCTGCGCAGCAACGTCGGCGATGATGATCCGCAGTTCATCGCGCAGCTGTGCCGCACCTTCATGGCCAGCAGCAGCCGCCTCATCGAGGAGCTGCGGCACGCCGCCGCCGACGCGGACCGGCCGCAACTCAAGGCGCTCGCGCACAAGCTCAAGGGCGGCGCCGGCAGCGTCTGCGCCCAGCGCATCACCGACCTATGTCTGGTGCTCGAGCGCACGGCGGTGGACGCGCCGCTCGCCGATCTGAGCGCCATCGTCGAGCGCATCGGCGCGGCGCTGGGCGAATGCGCGAGCATCATCGAGGTGAATTTTC